>Ga0307510_10006744_pt1 | contig 13688 bp, 13 predicted proteins | sample 12_EM_MG_FD_207224 | JGI IMG/M metagenome (GOLD analysis project Ga0307510, IMG submission 207224) | Populus trichocarpa ectomycorrhiza microbial communities from riparian zone in the Pacific Northwest, United States - 12_EM | ecosystem: Host-associated > Plants > Roots > Unclassified | place... | reverse complement strand
GCCCCATCCTTCCCGTCCAGAACGTCCGCTACACCTTCCAGAATGACCTTTGGTAATAACAACACCGTCGAATCAAAGCCTCCCTCGAGCAGTCCATCTACTGCCGCTCTTGGATTCTTCTTGGTCACGCACCGTAACCCAAGTTCTGTTGTACACAACACCTCGCCGGATGACCCCCCGAATGTGCCGAACGCATTGGCCATGCAAGACGGATCAAAAGCGCGCCCTTGCCCTATAAGAATGACTTCAAAGTTCGTCGACATGATGTCCTCATGCAAGATCCGTGCGAGGGCGCACGCAGAGCGGACTACCCGCTGCGTTTGTTCTCCGAAGCGGGGTTTCAGTACATCTAGAGGGAGCTCGGAAGGCGCGACACCACAAAGGACGAGAACGTCCGACCAGGCGCGCAGAATTTGGGTGATGAAATCCTGCACTGCTGCTTCCTCGAGCCGTGGGTTGACCGTACGAAGATGGGCAATGGTGAGGGCGCGCCAACGCGCGGACGTCGCTTGTGGTTCTAATGTACGCGTCCCGGTAAGGAGTCAATAAACAGAATAACAGCAACTGCAGAGCAAAGGACCAAGGAAAGCGGTATACTAACCTATCGCGTGCATGCGCTTGTGTATTTGCAGGAACATGTCATTGTGCATCAATGGGAGACCAACAGAGAAGACGCCCAAAAGACGGGCGACACAAGTGGCAACGCAAGCTTGTAGACCAAACTGGAGGAGAGCGGGTTCCTCCGAATGATTTCTCGACGCAATGAGGCGGGCAAAGGGCGCGCCTAGCCTGGATGAAACACCCTTGTTTGCTTGATTCATGCGTGCATGTGATGGCTTGTCACGGCCCTCGATGGTCACACTCTCGGTCGCACAGGCAGAGAGCTGCAAAATCTCTGAATTGAGATCTTGAACGGCTTGGATAACCTGAGCGCCCGACCAGGAATCCGTCTTGTTGAGAAAGACCTCGGCGCCCGGAGGAAGAGAGACACCGTCAAATGTGGGTACCACGGCGCGAGGAGCTGGGGGAAGGGATTTGTTTCGACGTCCACGATAGGGCGAGGCAGATTTAAGAAGAGAGAGGTCGTCAAGTTCGGGATCGGGGTCCGAGTCGCAAGCCGTCCTACTGCTTGGGCTACGTGTGCTGCTGGAGCGACGGGCGTCAAACCTGAGGGCGCGGCGGTCGAGGTCTCGGATGGAACGCCGGGATTTGCGATCTGCGATTGCCAAATCCCTCTCGCGTCTGAGCTCCTCTATTTGTTTATCACGGGATCGGAGGTTCTCCTTAGCCTCCTGAAGAGCACGGTCCAGGAGGCGGTACCTCTCTGCGAGCTTTGTTGCGTCTGAGCGATATCTGGCAAACTCAGCCCGTGTGGCATCAAGCTCGCTGCGTAAGGATGCGAGGACGGCATTTGACGGTTCTACGCGGGAAGACTGTGGAGAGTGATTGGATTTGTCGTTTGGAGAGCGCTCTGTAGAGACAGAGGGAGATGACTGATCACCTCTACGCCTGCGAGCAGCAGCGCGACCGCGCGCCAGATTGTCTGATTGAGAAGGGAGAGTGGGAAGGCTGTGGGCACGCGGGAGTGTGGTGTCACCAGTACTCCTATCGGACGAAATGAGGGAGGCAAATGGCTTTTTGAGCGCGAAGAGTTCGACGGTGGTGCCTTTTGGTACCTGGACACGAAGGTTAGCTTTGAGGGGAATCATGGTGTTAAGGGAGGGAGGTGCGGGGAGAGAGAGAAAAAGGCGATGCAGCGTACAGTGATTAGAAGGAGAGCTATCTATGCTTTTTGAAGGACTGGGGAGTGCGGGGGTGTGAAAAAAGTGAGGCGAGAAGGGGTGAACACACGGCCACGACCATCACTCGCCTCGCGCTCGACGGTCAGAGGGATCGAAAGCATGGGCCGTGGGGTCCGTCATCGCCGTGGCCGTGGCCGTCTCCCCGGCCGGTAGACAGGTGGTTTTCCAGGAATGGCAAGGATCTGCCTCGTTCTTGCCTCGTTTTCTATTCTTCGATTGACTGATATGTTTTTTCTTTATCTCCCCCTCTTCACCGCCATTCACCTCACCTCTCTCCGTCCCTCCAAAAGTTTGCCCTTGCCTGCACGCTTCATCTGCCCCTCTTTCCCTCCGTGTGACGGTCCCACATGACCATCACAAGCGACACCCGCAAGCCATATAGCGGCAACACCCGCTCACTCGTCCTTGCTTTTGATGTTGGCACAACTTTTAGTGGTGTCTCATATGCTATCCTAGAACCAAACGAAATCCCAAAGATACACGGTGTCACCCGGTGCGGCCATTGCATCCGTGGCCTTTTGTATCTAATCCCACTTTCTAGCTTCCCCGGACAGGAACATGTGGCCGGCAGCTACAAAATACCTACTATCATGTATTACGACCCGCATGGTGACGTGAAGGCTGCCGGCGCAGAAGCTGAGGGTAATGCCATTATTGATCTCGCCGAGGATGAGGGCTGGACAAAGGCCGAGTTGTGAGTTCCCTCATGATCATTACCATGTCTCCAGGGCATTCAATACTGCCAGCATAGGTTCAAGCTTCGGCTTCGGCCGCAGACCATGAAACTCAAAATGAACGGAATGCGCCTCCCCCCTCTACCAAAAGGCAAATCGGCCGTTCAGGTCTTTGGAGATTACCTTGGTTATCTCTTCAGGTGCACAAAGAATTTCATCGTCGACACACACGCCAATGGCTTGTCCTTATGGCGCGCTGTGGAGGAAGAGCTTCAGGTTGTCCTCAGCCACCCCAACGGCTGGGAAGGCGCCCAACAGACTAAAATGCGCAGAGCGGCTGTTTATGGTGGCCTCATTCCAGATACAGACGCCGGCAAGGCTAGGATCCGATTCGTCACAGAAGGAGAAGCCAGTCTACATGCATGCGTTCTGAATGGCCTGGCCAAGGAGATGCTCACGGTTCGAGCGTTTCCTTATTCCTTTTCGCCTACGTTAATCTCCGTTATACAGGGACATTCCGGACATGGGTTTCTTGTCGCGGATGCCGGAGGAGGTACCCTCGACATCAGCTCGTACGCCGTACGCGCAACGACGCCTCTTGTCATGGAAGAGATTGCTCCGCCCGATTGTCCGTTATCATCCGCTCTGCCCGACGTGTGCTCACCCTACTCGTGTTTCAGGCGTTTTTGCTGGGTCGGTCTTCGTCAGTCGAAGGGCTCGTGCGTTCTTCGAAGGTTGGTAGCTCCCCATACTATTCTTCTCAGCCACCCCTCATCCGCATGCAAGATAAGCTTCGCAATTCCAAATATGGCACACAAGACACTATAGAGCATATCACCAAGCGCTTTGACGAAACAACAAAGCGTCTGTTCCGTGATAAGAAAGAAGTTCAATATGTTCAGTTTGGTTCTCCCCTTGATAAGGATCCCAGCGTCGGTATCCGTCACGGTCAGCTGAAGCTGACAGGGCGAGTCGCTTTTGCTACTTGTACTGGCATCAACTAAAATGTTGTTTCTAGGGCCGAAGTTGCGGAGCTCTTTGAACCGTCCATAGAAGCTGCCATCGCCTCGATCAAACAGCAGATAGAGACAACAAGTGGTTTTGTAAAGGTAACACCATTTTTCACGTGGCTTCCTTTCGCTTTTGACGGAAAGGTCGCAGTCTGTATGGCTTGTTGGAGGATTTGCTGCGAGCCCTTGGTTATTTGGCCAGTTGCAAGAGTGCCTCGAACCTTTGGGTATCACCGTGAGCCGGCCAGACAACCAAACGTTGGTTCACTTCCCTTTACGCTTCACTGCTTCATATGCCCACTTTCATAACACAGGTCCAAAGCCGTTGCAGATGGTGCCATCGGCTTCTACTGTGATCACCATGTCTCCGCTAGGATGTCCAAGTTCATATATGGTGTAGAGTTTTTGCGAGAGTACGACCCAGAAGACCCGGACCATTTGGCGAGGCAGGACAGGATGTGCGAGCTACCCTCGGGTCCGAAGCTCCTCGCTGATGCTTTTGATTGTATCCTTGCCCGAGTTTGTGGTTTACTTTGTTGGACATTTCTCTTGTTAACAGAGTACACGTTCAGGGCATCAAGGTCAAGGAGTCCAGCGTCTTCACTCGTAAATATTGCACAGAAGTCACCTCCCTTTCCACACTCTCAGTCTTTGAGGTGGAAATTTGGTGCTATCGCGGGGGTACATCTACCCCGATGTGGATCAATCGCCACGCGGAAGACTTTTCGACACTATGCATTGTCCAAGCGGATTTATCCCCACTCTCGGGTAGCGCACAGCCCAAGCCAGGAAAGAGTGGGAAGACATATTGGACGATTGTATTCAGCGTCGAGATACATTTTGGGTTGACAGAATTCAGGGCCAGAATTAAATGGGTGGATAGTGTGGGTTCCTCTTCCGATTATTTTATGTGCGGCTGACATCAACTTGGATCGCAGGGAAGGACTCGCTAGTGAGTATAAGCGTTTAATGTTTTGTCATTGATACCAACTTACGATGGTGTCCAGCGGACCCGCCTCTATTGTCTACAATGAAGGTGGACAGCGTGCTGAGGAAGACGACCTACATGATGATGACCCTGCTGCCTCTGCTTACGTCTCGCGGGCTTCGTCACCTCCCCCTGCGCCCGAGCCTCAACTTCCCGTTCCTGAAAGGTCTTATCTTGAGGTGCCCAATGCAAGCACTTCTCACCGTTCCAGCAGGTCTCGCGGCTCTCCACCTGAACCCGCGGGTGTCGACAAGGGCAAGGGTCGCGAGGATGCTGCTTCGGGGGGTGCCCCCTCACGATCCTTGTCAATATCGCATAACATTCCAGGCGGCATTGAAATTCCTGGTCCGATCGCCCTTACTGACTCCAACTCTTCACGGCGCAGCGGTGCTGGTCGTCTCGGAGAGACCCTTTCCTCCATCTGGGGTAATAATGCCCCTTCCGCTGGGCCCAGTGCTAACTCTTCTATCCTCCCTTCGCCTCTCGAGGGCCCGACATCACGCAACGCAATTCTCAATGCCCTCAAACCTCTCGCCTCCGTTCCTGAAGGCTCGACTATCCCAACCGTAATCCACGCCGATACCTCTGCAGCGGGCGGGGTACCTGAGGTTTATCGCAGTTCGCCGCCCAAGACACCAAAGGCAGAGAGTGCTGCGGCCACGTCGCCAAGGCCTGGGGGTACACCTAAAGCTGTATCCAGGGCACCTACCACTGCCGCATCCCCACGTCCTGGTGGCACACCCAGAGGACTGTCAATTTATAGCAATGCGAACCAACCTCCTCCCGAGGCACCCCTGGTGCAACCCACAATGCCAGCAGAACCGGAGATTGTGCAATTCGAGGCCCCGGCTGTGTCAACGCCAAAGGCCACCTCTCGCGCGCCAACAAAGCCTCCTACACGCGCGCCAACGAAACCTCCTACACGCGTGCCATCTCCTAAGCCGTCTCCACGCGCCGCTTCACCTCAGCCCGTCGAGCCCCCGGTGACGGGACCCGCCGCGTTCGAAACGGAACCAGCGCCGGTTGCTGCGGAGCCACCCTCCAGCTCGCTTGCCCCTGAACCGGTACCAGCCGCACCCCCTGCTGCCGAGGAGGAAGACCCTTTCCCGTGGGGCCAAGCAAAGTCGAAGTCAGCATCCCGGAAAGGCAGCAAGGCAGCAAGCAAAGTGGGGAGCAAAGCAGCGAGCAAGGCCGCCAGTAAGGCGCCATCACCCAAGGGTGCCGAGACTCCGAGACCACAAGAAGCTGTCCCTGAAGAAGCTGGCGCCGGTGTGTCTGTGGTGGGACCTTCCAATACAGAGTGGGGGAAACCACCATCGGGGTCTCAGACTCCGCTTGCGACCGTCCCTGAAGACACCCCTGCAGAAGCACTTCCTATCGAGGGCGTTTCCGCACCTGGCAGTTTCTTCGTAACCAACCCAGACGAGGGACAGGATACTCAACCACCCCCGCCTCCTGGCGGTTTCTTCACAGATAACCCAGACGAGTCACAAGGTGCCCCACCAGATCCACCTCCAGCTCAACCCGAATCTCTCTCTAGCTTTGGTAACCCGCTCAGTGGAGGCCTGTTGGGAGCCGCGTCGTCCGCCCTTGGTGGATGGGGTTTCGGGGGGAAGGATAAAAGTAAGTCAACGAGTCCGAGTCCAAAGCCGGGATGGGGTGTGGCTAGTGGCTTTGGCAGTGTCGCCGCTTCTGTTGCGGAGTCAACGGGGGGCAATAGCTGGGGTTTCGGGAACGGGAAGGATAAAAGTAAATCACCGACTCCAAAGCCGGGATGGGGTGTGGCTAGTGGCTTTGGCAGTGTCGCTGGTTCTGTGGCGGAGTCAACGGGGGGCACCGGCTGGGGTGCCGCGACCGGTAATGACGGCGGATCCAACTCTGCATGGTTTGGCAACAAGTCTGCGACTGCCTCAGCCGCGGATCTACTTGGCGGTGCTGGGTCCACAGATATCCAGTTGGAAGCCCTCACGGAAAGTGGTGATCCACAATTTCAAGCTCCCTTGGAAGGGACACAAGTTCCAGAGGCGCAGGGATGGGACACGAACCAGGACGGCTTTCACAATACGGAACCCCTCACCGTCCAGACGGACATGACTACGGTTCCTGAAGCAGAGACCGCTGGTCCAACCACAGGAGTAGGCGACTCACCTGAAGAAGACCGTGGAGGTGACGGGGGTGAGGGCGGAGCCCTCGGCGGAGACGTGGTAAATCCTGACGAAGAATGGGGCTTCCCTGTTAAACCGAAAAAGAAGAAGGGCGGCGGCGCCAGCGGAAATGCAACCACGGCTGCTACACCCATTACCCCAAGTGCCTCTGGAGGCGGAGGTGGAGACGATGCGTGGGCGACGACCACAAAAAAGGGGAAGAAAGGCAAAAAGAGATAAGGGAATGCGCTTTGTTTTGTTTGTCGTGATATGTTGTTCTGTATCTCTACCGTATCTGTTGTGTGTGAAATGTATCGTTACATAATCGACGAGTTAGCCGAGACACAGACACAACACGCGACAAACGCGAGGCTTGAACTAGCTCGAGTCAACTCTCGCTCGCCCCCCCTCAATCTCATCCCCCCTAGTCATTTAATCGCGTGTTCATTCATCATACCACAGCTCCACACCCCCGTTACATGTCATTCTCGGGCACACCGCTCGGTCAAGGCAGGCGTCTCGATCACCAAACATTTCTCAACAAACACAACCCATCAGCTCTCCAACAACAAGTTCACTTCATAACACGTTCTTCCACTGCCACCTCGACTACTGACCGCTCCATACCTACTTCCTACGCTTACGGGTGAGTCATTCTTGCCACGTTCACCCATCACCACGTGTCCTCATCACGCCTCCCGCACCCTTCCATCTCCCGTTTCATCACGTTAGTGCCCCCACGCTCACAACACGTTCCCCTCCAAAACCTTTATCAACTGCTTCCTCGCGTGACAGCTCCAACAAATCCGAACTCTCTTCACATCACCTCGTAGACGGCCAACTCGCTCGTCTCAAACGATCAAACGACATCCCCACACCCACCCCCACCACCACCCTGGCGAACGTAACCACCCGCCCCTCTATCGCCGCCGCCAATCCCGACCCGACAAAGTGGGCCGTGAAGGGAACGTCTGTCCAGGCTGCCAACGCGATTCATCAGGCCGCCATGGCACTCAACACTAAAGACTCGTGGGCTTCCAGCTCGCGCACGATCGTCCCCCGGAGCACTTCTGTCGAGTACGAGAAGGAGACCCAATCCACGAGCACCAGGCGCCTCAATGCCCCTCCTTCGCGAAACGCCCCACCCCCGTCGCGCTCGGCCACGGCGGCCACTAAGCTCACTAAGCAGGCGTCCGTCCGATACGTTCCCGACTCTGAAGGCGAAGCTTCTCAGGGACGTCAGGAGCGCGCTAGGACGCCTCTGGACTCCGTCATCGACCTCGCGAAGCGCACCGCCTTCTATCTGCGCCAGCGCTCGACCGAGCCGGACGTTGGCCCCTCTGAGCAGGGTCAGAACGGGCACCACGACGGCAAGAACAACGAATCGTATGACTACGCGGCCGAGGAACGCGATTTCCAAGCCCAAAGCGCCTCGGCCAAGGCGCGCAAGACCTCCAACGCGGCCTTGCACAAGCGCGGCCGCATTTCGACCGACAACAAAGCGTATCGCCCGTCGCAGTCGGATTTGGAACAATCGGATGATGAGGTTTCCGAAGATGGAAAGAGAAGGAGAAGGAAAACGAAGAAGAACATGATCGGGCCGTTGACGACCTTACCGGTCATTGACCAGGAAAAGAGACGGAGACGGAGAAGCCGGACGAAAGCAGATGGGGCAGCGGGAGGTGAAGAAGAGGTAGAAGAGGGCGGTGAAGAGGAAGAAGAAGAGGATAGTGGCAGCGACCGCGCAGTCAGCCCTCAGGTATGTTGTCCCGCCAGTGCTCGCCTACGTCCTTTTTTCGCGAGTTGACCTATTTTCTTTGACTGTCCAGCGTTCTATACATTCATCCCATCGACTTTCTCAGTCACGAGAACTACAACGTCCTTCATCCAGAGCCTCAGTTCCACGCGACCTATCCGTCCCCCCACCAACTTCCTTTGAAAACGATGGCGATGTCACGCTCGATAGCCAAGAGCGAGGTCTCGACTCCATAGTCGAGCATGACGAGGCGTTGAATCATCCTTCGGAGCCGCCTCGGCTACAGTATGCACGTCGTGCGTTCTCCGTGGGTGGCTTCCTCGGACGCATTGTCAACCTTGTGCTCCGTCTATTCGTCGACTTGTTCATCTATGTCCTCCGCATCCTTTCCGCCACCATGAACATCGTTGGCCAGGGTCTCGGCGGAGCCTTCGACGCTCTTTTCAACAAGCCCGCTCGTTGGTTACGCCACTCAAACCCCGCATTCTTACTAAAATGGCTGATCGTCGGGGTTGTCCTTTATTCTATTTTGCTGGGCCTCAAAAGAACAAGCCTCGTCGATTACATCCCATCCCTACCCTCTCAAACCACTCACTACCAGGCTCCCGAAGCACCCGCCGCGAACATCGCCGAACTATCTGAGCGACTACAAGCGTTGGAGAACGCGCTTGCTGGCCTCTCACTCGATACCGAGCAGTCTCGTGCACGTATCGATAGTCAAGCACGAATCCATTCCGACGCTTTTGGCCGACTCGGTGCCCTCGAATCGCGCTTACAGAAGGAGGGTGCCCGCCTGGCCGAAGATCGGAGCGTCGACCGGTCCGCCGCAAATCAAGGCCTACAGGCCGTGCGCCACGAGATTGATGCTCTCCGAAGTGCCGTGTCCGCAGCCCAACAATCAGAACGCGCAGCCAAGGCGGGTCCCGCGAGTGATGAAGAGGCGCGCGCCAAACTATTGGTATTGGAAGAACGCGTTGGTAGCTTTGAGGGCGGCCTTCGAGAAGCACTTGAGCTCAGCAGGAATTCGGTCAAGACGGGTAGCGGCACTGCCACCAGCGCGGCATGGTGGAACAAGATCACGTCGTCGGGGAAGAAGGCGCTGAACATCAAGGCCTCGGACGGTCAGGACGTGACCGAACTCATCGGGCACCTCGTCGATACGGCGATGTCGCGTCATTCCAAAGACTCGATCGCCAAGGCCGACTTTGCGTTGCATTCGGGCGGCGCCGTGGTCATTCCCAGCCTCACGTCGGATACGCACGAAATCAGGCCGCAGGGCGTGCGACAGCACGTCATCGGGTACCTCACCGGAAACGGATATGCCCTCGGGCGTCCCCCCATCACGGCGCTGCACCACGAAACGCACATCGGCCACTGTTGGCCCTTCAAAGGGGACGAGGGCCAGCTCGGCGTCACGCTTTCGCGCATCGTTCGGATCGAGGAGATTTCGATAGACCACGTGGCGCGCGACATTGCGTGGGACATGACCTCGGCGCCGCGCGAGATGGAGGTGTGGGGACTCGTCGAAGGCGCGGCGAATTTCGCCAAGGTGGCCGCCTGGGACGCCGCTCGGACCGACGCTGGAGAGGAGGTCCCGACGCAGCCGCGAAGCCTGCCTCATACGGCCCGTTATGTGCGCATCGCGCGGTTGGAATACGACCTCGACGCGCCGAACGCGGTGCAGACGTTCCCCGTCGACGAGGAGGTCCGCAAGATGGGGATGGACTTTGGCATCGTCGTGTTGCGCGTGCTGAGCAATTGGGGCCAGGAGTTTACGTGTCTGTATCGCTTCCGCGTGCACGGACAGATGATCACGGGAGAGGACGAGTCGTCGTCGGAATCGCCAGCTGGTACCAAAGACGCCGCATAATTTCACTCACAGAATCCTTTTTTTCTAATGACGAACAAAGAGCAAATACAGCATCGCAAACGTCCTCAGCAAACCATGGCCCCCACACATCATGACTACCTTTGTTTTTTCCCCATGTAGCTCTTACTCCTCCACAAACCGTCCCGATGTTTGGATTGGATTTCTCTCATTTTATTCCTCCCCAGCTATCTCTTGATACCTTGTTCCCCTTCCTTTCCCTTTTTTTTATAATCTATTTTGCTGTCCTTTGCACCGGATCGTGGCTTTTTCTTTAGCTTTTGACTTGATGTCGCTACTTCCTCTCTCTTTTTTCCCGTGTTCCGTTATCGCCAAATATAATAGCTAACCGGCTTACTTTCTGTACACATTTCTGTACCAACGTAGCCAACAACAACGGTCCCAACATGCAAATCCCGTTTTTGATGGGGATATAAAATGATTAAGTTGCCGGCTCTAATACAGTAAGTTTGACGTGCATATAATACAGTAGTGACTGCGGTGTTCAAGGTTGGTACTAAAACCATCGACCATCGCCTACGTACCCCTCCCATTCCTCAACAGCGCACGCGGAAAAACACCCGCCACCTCTTTTTTGCTGTCTTCTTTTGTTTTCTAAAAAGTCATTCATGGCGACCGACGCGAACACCAAAGTCGAAAACGGGAATGCGAGCGCGAACGCGGTGGCCTACACGGCGTACCCGCCACCACCGGCGCATCGCGAAAAGCCAACCGCTGGAGCCGACGGGCTTCCGCCCGCGCAAGCGGAGATGCACAAAAAGGTGCTGGAACACTTTCGGAGCGAGTCGTACAAGTTACCTGGCGTGAAGGAGGACGGCGAGCTCCGGGACGAGGAGAAGTTTTGGCTCGTACGGTTTTCTCTTTTTTTTTTTCTTTTGGTTTCGTTTTCTATTGGTTGATGATTGGTTGTCTTATCCTTGTGTCTTTTTGTTGGTTAGTCTAATGATTGCATGTTGCGGTAAGGAGGTCTATCTCTCTCTCAAACTCGCCCTTGGAGAGCTCCGAGCTCGATACAGCCACAGCCACGCGACTCGGGTTCAATTTGCTAATTGGGAATGAATTTGATATAAAACAGGTATCTGCGTGCTACGAAATGGGTTTCGGCAAAGGTGGCCATCGAGAGGCTGGAGGGTACGCTCAAGTGGAGGCGTGAATATGGCGTCTACGAACTCACGGCGGAACTGATCGAGCCCGAGGTGAGTGAGCTGTTTTTTTTGCACCCTTTTCGCTTTGTTCACCGTATGCCGCTTACAATGCTTTTTGTGTGGAACCATGTGCGGATACGCAGGCTGTCACGGGAAAGCAGCTCGTTTTTGGTTATGATACGCTTCGCAGGCCCGCTTGGTACATGATGCCTAGCCGCCAGAATACCGAAGAGTCTCCGCGCCAGATACAACATACTGTCTGGATGCTCGAGCGCGCGCTCGATCTCACTGGCCCAGGCATCGAGTGAGGGAGCCCACCTGTCCTCCTTTAACGTGCTGACTTGCTTATCAACATCGTTCGATAGGTCCGTCGCGCTGATGATCAATTATGCCGACAAGGCGAAGAATCCTTCATTTGCCACCGCTAAATCGGTACGCAATCGTTTTATATGCCAGTCTGCGCGCACGCGTTGCCCGCTCACTGATGCTTATTCTGACGGCGGGGGACCCATCCAGGTGCTGAACATCCTCCAGACGCACTACCCAGAGCGCCTGGGCGCGGCGCTGATCCTGAACGTGCCCTTCCTCATCCACGCGTTCTACAAGATGATCAGCCCGCTGATCGACCCGGTCACGCGCAACAAGATGAAGTTCAACCCCAAGCCGGTCCAAGACGGCCTGTTCGCGGCCGACGAGCTCTTCAAGGACGGCGGCTGGGGCGGCGAGCGCGACTTTGTGTACGACCACGACAGGTATTGGGCCTCGTTCGTGCGGATGTGCGACGAGATCAGGGAGGCGCGGATGGCGCGTTGGCGGAAGCTTGGTGCGCAAGTGGGTTGTGATGAGTGGGACTACAAGTCAGACGAGGTCGTGGATGTTGCTGCTGCTGCACCTGAAGCTGTAGACGCGACAGAAAAAGAGCCTGCTTCTCAAGCTCAGGATGAGGATGTGGTCCCTGGAAATGCGGCAGACCAAACGCCTATCTCTCAGACTCAAGATCAGGATCAGGCTCCCGGGGACTCGGAAGATCATCAACTACCAGAGGATGAGGCCAAGTCGGAGATCGTTGCGTCGGCCACGGCTATATAGAGGGACACGGTTACACGGGTACAGTTGGACAATGGACAGTGCAGTGATGCCGATACCACCTGTCATGGCTTCCTGTCGTACTATTCGCAATGGGGATATAGAATTATTGTTTTTTTCGGAGCATTCGCTTGTGCAAGGTTTGACAGGAAGAATGTTACGAGTCGAGGGGGTTGAGATGCGGTGGTGGTCAGAGTGAACCCATCCCATCCCATCCCCCATAGGCCGAGGCTTGGTGGGAGTTGACCGCAAAAGGGAGAACGAGATGGTCCTTTCGGGCGTTCGGGCTCTAATCGCGAGGCAAATCAGCAGACTCGGCCGCGGCAGGTCACGTCGTCCCAGTCCCGGTCGTGGGCGTGGGCCTGGCCAATCCGTTCAAGAAGTTATTCCTCCGACGCCGGCGCCCCAAGATAGTGCTAGGGCCGTATCACCACCGCCGCGCCTCATCTCTTCCGTCGTCGAAGTAGGACCCTCGACCATGGTTTACACCTACTCCGCGCCTTTCGAAACCGGGAATCTCAAGGTCTCCGATGTACACTCTCTACAGTCAGTATCTTGCCTCTCTCTCTCTCGCTCACCTCCCCCCCCGCTTTGGTCCCTTTTTCTTGTCGTGTGCTTGTTGACGAGGGGTGGCCATGACAGCTACGAGGTTTCAGGAAATAGGGACGGAGCCCCAGGTGCGTATCGTATCGGTTTTTGTGCGCCGCCGGTCGATTGGCTTACGAACGATGAATGATCAGTCATCTTCCTTCACGGTGAGAGATGAGGTCCCCCTACACTTCTGTTGTCCGTCCGTAATTTACACTCTCGTGCAGGTGGTCCTGGCGGAGGATGCGATGAGAAAGATCGCTGCTTCTTCAATCCACATAAGTACAAGGTCGGTGTGCCACCTTTTCCGCCTAAATCACGACCAACATGATTGACTGATACGACCCGATTTTTTTTTATCTACGCGCGTGTCGTATTGCATGCAGGTTATCTTCTTAGATCAGCGAGGAGCCGGAAAATCTACACCGTGCGTGGCTGTTTAGCGCGGGGACGAAGCGGCTAAGCGATGTTTTGCGTATGTATATATATGTACAGGAGCGCGTGTTTGGAAGAAAACACGACCTGGGATCTGGTGAAAGATGTCGAACGTCTTCGCGAGCACCTCAAGATCGAGAATTGGCACGTCTTTGGCGGATCTTGGGTGCGA
>Ga0307510_10006743_pt1 | contig 13689 bp, 8 predicted proteins | sample 12_EM_MG_FD_207224 | JGI IMG/M metagenome (GOLD analysis project Ga0307510, IMG submission 207224) | Populus trichocarpa ectomycorrhiza microbial communities from riparian zone in the Pacific Northwest, United States - 12_EM | ecosystem: Host-associated > Plants > Roots > Unclassified | place... | reverse complement strand
CGCTTTGTCTATTCGAGTAAGCTCTTCTATCATACCTACTCAGGTACTTGTGCTCTACTAGTACGGTGATCGACCCCACCCCACCAGAAGTATCCGACACGACAGCCAGCTGCATATTTTCCCACACAGAACTCAATACTCGAGTAAAGGTACCGACAATACATACTCTATTCCTCCCCCAAGTCTACGAGTACTGTACTCGAGTACATCCGGCCTTGTCCCCAGCCCTACCACAACCGCACGTCGCACCGCAGCATCGATCCCTGCGGGTATATAGTCTGTGATTATGTCATATATATAAAACACTCACTAATGCCGTACGTTCTGTGTCTATGATAAGGGCGATGGCAGCATTGCCGCCTACGGGTTTTGCTGCCTGCGTGCTGATTTTCTCCGATTGGAAAAAGTGATCGGTTTGGTCCACCGCGATGCCGAGATGGATGGATGGGAGTTGGAGGATGGGTAGGGAGATCTGAGTGGCGGGGAGCGTTTGGTTTTCTGGGCGTGTGATTGTGCGATACCGGTATGGTACCTCGGGGTTCGGTAGTGGAAGAGCGTCGGTCCCTAAGACGATGTATCGCAGACATATCGAGGTCACTGCTTGTGCTGTAAATAGAGTGAAGTGTTTTGCAGCCCAGGTCGCAAAGTGCAAGAAACAACAGACTTCAGCCCCGAAGAGCACCCATCCTCACCCAAAAACACCGAGAGGGTGTACGAGTACTAGTACTCAAGTAGAGACTAGAGTTCGAGCTCAAATTAGATCCCCCCCACCTCTCACTTCATAAATTCTCACCATCATCACACCAAACTAACGTCGTGAGCAGTCTGTGCAATCATCAAAGATATCCACCCCGCCCACCCTTGCCCCCCTGCAGCACCACCCGTACTCTAGACAAGTCGACATCCAACCAGAGGAAACGCGCTTAAGTCACCCCAGCTAACCATCAATCCCCATCCCCAATCTGCAATCTCAATCGCCTATCGATAACAATTCGAACAATTCGCTTAGCGCTTGCGAAAGCCAGCCAGCCAGTGGGCAAGATCTTGGAGCTAATTTCCCCGCGGGGGCTGGGGAAATTGCAGTTGTGAAGTCGCTGGAGTGAAAGTGGATGATGAGTGCGGCTCAGTGTTGTTGGTGCAGCAATCAGCTAGGTTTCGTTCTCGCTCGCTGCTTAGTACTAGTACTCTATGACCGGCAGGTGAAATTATATCATACTTGTGCCCCTCGGATCTACAATACCCAATACCGGTAAGTAACTTTCTGAGCGCAGTAAACGAATCGCGAATATCCCCGCAAATTAATACCCAGTGTTTACCTGTGCAACGCCCTATATAAAGTACTGTACGGTACCCAGGTATGACACGAGCACCTCCCCAGATGATGACGATACTGTACCGTATTCCACCGCCGTCATCAGCTGGCAAGCGAGCAAGCAGGAAACCCACAGCCTCACTCAATCTACCGGTATATATTCACCGTCCATTCATACCAATCTCCCGATCCCAATCTCTACTCCAGTAGCTCGCCCATCGCATCACAACCCCAGACGTGGAATTTATGATACTCGTATCTGGCATCAGGTATCCGAAAAGTGAGGCTGAGTTTTTTTTTTTGTTCTCGCTGGCCGGGCGGCTGTGCAAAAATAGCTGTATTCTCGGATACCCACCCTATCGCTGGAACCCTACCGGTATCCCCAGATACAGCCAGTACCTCATTGTAAAATTTCGTAAAAGTCGCTGCGAAAGGGGGATCTCACTTCCCAATTATTGTCATTATTCCTTTTCCCCCCCTCAGGGCTCGATTGCGCAATACTGTGGTCTTCACTGGTGACCTACGGTACCGTGCCGCATGATATTGAAAGTTTCCCCCAGAAGAATTAGATATACCAGCACCATACTGTACTTGAGGACTATGAATTCTCAAGTCCAGTGGCTTGCCAAGTGCTAATTAAACAGAGAGCCCCGAAAAAAAGGGGGGGGAGGGGGCGGGGAAGGGACTTTCCCAAGCTAGTCCTTTCCGGTGACCTCCAGGAAATCAGCGATACGGTGCCTGCCATCTCAAAAGTATATGGATGACTTGGCGCCAAGATTCATACATTCGGTGTGAAATTGCATGTCTTGGCGCCAAGGCTCCCCTATACTTTTGGGCTGGGCAATAACAACTGTGCCTAGTGATAAGTATTTTGCCTTTCGGCCTGGGAGCCCCATCCCATTGGTCGGCAGTCACATTTTCTCACTCGAAAGTGGTTTCTTCACCTGCGAGTTTTTGCCCTTCTAACGACTTTTTTTTTTCGACCGAGTTCTTCCTCACACCCCCTCACCTGGCCCTGCAGGTGGAAATACCCAGAGCTCGGCGGACGCCACATGATGTGACAGAGTATGCTGTGGAACGATGCAGTGGGCCTTTGAAACGGGGGATAATTAACCTTTTTCTTTCTTTTTTTTCTTTTTTTTCTTTTTTTCCATGGTTAAAGAGTCAGGCGGGGGTAGCGGTACCAATACTTTTTTTCCCTTTTACCCTAATACCACTCGCAGAGACATTTTGCTAGTGTCCCCCACAGATTTACGAGAGGTAAGATGGAGCATTGGGTGCTGGGAAAGAGGTTACCGTATTCTGCCGTACAGCGCACCGTGCAATGCGGTACCCGCACCAGGAAAAACGCGAATATGGCGCGCGACACCTGGATGGGGCACATCTTGAGGGGGATTCGAAAGTTCGTGGATTCGCTAAAACAAATTGGGTACGAGTTTAAAGTGCGGTAGGCTCAAGTAGGACTCACTAGTGGCCTGCGTTAATACGGTGCTACTAGAATTTAATTTGGTATAAATGGCTTTGCGTGGTTCAAAAGTACCTACCTCCATGTAAACTATCTCTCCTATATGCCCGGCCAAAACACCATATTTGCGAGAAATTAAACCTTGGAATGGTCCTCTATTGATTCTCTATCAATATAGGATTTTAGTATTCTGGAAATGGCTGTGGTGGTCGTCGAGCGTTGCACGTTTCTTGTCGAGGTAGGTTTTTTTTCGGGCCTAATTTAGGTGTCGTATACCATACTGCACAACTTCTGTCGGTCCGCACGCACCATGGCGGTCAAATTAGCGATTGCATAATAAGCAGCAAGCAAATAACATGGAGACGGCTTGCGAAAGGGGATAGAGATGGCCGATTGAGTTACATTCTCCGAGGGTTATTCCTACCGGTTGTGGGGATTAGCTTTTTTGAGCTCTGATGTCTTTCCGTCTGTCCACCCGCCCGGTCTGGACAGAGGGAGACGAAATGCAGGTGGTGCTCATAGCGGCATCTTGCTCCTCAAGCGGGGGAAAAATGACCATTTTATTCTGATCTTAGCCACCTGTCCGATGGCGGAAGGAACAAGACAACACAATTACCGGGCGCATGGTGGAATACTGGCAATTTTCATCAATCCCCAAAATCATGGAGGAGGAATGGTGCTTTGAGGAAAGGCCCAGGGCGAGGATCGCGCGGGGCTTTTGCGCCAATTGGCGAGGGGGACGGGTAAGGTTGGTTATGCGGTCTAGTGTGCGAGCAAGTCAGTGCCGATTGTAGGGGGTGATAGATGCATATATGCGTGGGGCACGGAGAGTCTTTGGCGAAAGGGTGAAAGGATGGATGCTCTGGGGTTGACGTGAGGAAGAAGTTTCTATACGGTCCAGCTCGACTGCTACGGGGTTTTATTTTCGCTGATACCTTGTTTCTTGTTGTACGCATAGAGATGCGGATGGGGATGAGAATTTGTCGCACAGCTCGACATTGCCCAGCGTATAGTGGCAGAAAAAAAATTCAAGATCCTGTGCACCAGTACCGTAAAGTACTTGTAGGAGCATTGCACCACGCCTCACAAAGGATCTGGTGGTGTCGTACCTTGGGAGGCAATTGGTTCGGGGCCCAACTTCATGTTCGGTACCTTGCATATTTTCTTCGTCTCAACGGCCTTGGCTCGAGAGACGGAAGCGACCTTCATCTTCCCTGGACAAGGCGCTGCTTCCCCCTTTGGGAGATATTTGTGGCGGCTCATTTCCTCTGCGAGACCAACACCCTGGTTCACGTCTTTCCCAATTCTGCAAAGTGATCGCAATCCGTGTTTTGTTTTTTTTCACCATCTCGCTCTTCGTGTTGCTCTTCTTTTGCGAAATGGGTGGAGGATTTGACTGGTTGGGTCCACCGGGAGTTCCCTGGCTCGGTGACACTCCTATCTGGATAGATTAACAATTTTTCAAAACCTTGGCAAGTTTGGATGTTTTGGGTGTTTTACTCGTATGAGTGCGATTGGACTTGGCTTTCAGCTGGCTGTGGTTTTCTTCTTTTCTTTTCGTTCTTCCCGCGCGACTTCGGTGCGGTTCGAGTCTGGGTGTGCTTGCTGCTGTGATTCTGCGAGCACAGTCGTGCCTTTCTTTGCTGTGTTGAGGTTGTGAGTGGGTGTGGAAATCAACTGAAATGTTACAAGTACAAGCCCCCCTGTGAAATTACCAGTACCGGTATTCCTTGTGTATTCTTCCATCTTTTTCCATCCGTATTGGAAAAAAAAACCCCCCTTTCAGAATTGGTTCTTACTACAGAAGCGAAATGGTCCACCAAGGCGACTCTTTGTGTCCATCAGTCTCTTGGACTTCACTTTAGGGGCATCAGCAAAGGAGCAATGTTTGACCAGGTCCAAGTAGGTTCGGGGGTAGGGAGATGTACAAATGCCAAGGGATATGCTCTCTACTGTAGCAGGGATCCTTTGCTGGTTAACCTAATTTAACTGCTCACTACCTTTATTGGGGGCGCATCAACCAAGAGTGGAAAAGGAACATGGACTCTGGACATGGGTCACCGCTTCCCTTCCCTGCCCTGCGGTAGCTTGACCACCAACAATACAAACCCCCCTTTTTGTGCCATGCCCGACTTGCTGGGCGGTGGGCGACTCTCCTTATTATCTCTCGCCTTTGCCTCATTCCCCCCCCTTCCTTTCCTTCTCTCCTCCACACGCTCAAAGGTCAACTTTCTCACGTTACAGGGCTTTGCGTATCTTCTAATTCTCCGAACTACCGCTTCACTCTTTCAGCGGGCATTCTTTTCTACTCCAACATTTGCTATATACCCAAAGGGTAACATTCCTCAATTTTTCTCGGAACCCTCCTTTCTGGAATTGCTCGCGTGTTGATTAGAGAGAAATTATCTTTTTTCATTTTTCCGCTTCGTTCTTCGATATGAGGTATTCATTGCTCCTTGCGGCTACTTGGCTTTCTAGTCCGGCCTTTGCTCGAGGACACCAGCACCGCCGCCATGCTCATCCGGCTGCTTTGGCTCCCCACGGTGAGTGTGAGGTTACTCCCGCTCAGTGCACAACCTACACGAGCTCAATTTTGGTCCCTATCGGTGAGTACTTGCTCAATTCCTATTCAATTGAGTGGCGGTGGTAATAATTTGATACCAGGAACGGTCCCCGCAAGTGGCTCTTCGACCGTTAAGCAGACCATGACCGTGGTCCCAGTTGTTGAGCCAACCACCACCATCAAGAGCACGCTGACATACACGTCTACTACAACAAACGTGGTTACTGTCACCAAGCCCAAGTCCTCGAGCATCAAGCCCTCGAGCGTGGTTTCGGTTCCGGCTCCGGCTGTCCCTACTCCGATAGTCACTGTTTGCCCGACGCCCGGCGTTTACACCATCCCAGCCAAGACAGTTGTCTTGACAAACACCGAGACTGTCTGCGTTCCCGAGACTACCCCGTTGCCTCCTGGAACTCATACTATTGGAGGCGTTACTACCGTTGTTCAGACTGCCACCACTGTTGTTTGCCCGATTGCTGCCGTCGAGACTGCCGGTGATGTTACCATTAGCAAGGTCGTTATGACCACCTATGTCTGCCCCACCGCTGGTGCATACACTATTGGTGCTTTCACCACCGCCGTGACTGGAACCGCCACTGTCCCTTGCACGTACCCAGTCCCAACCGCATATCCTCCCGGAACCTACACTCAGCCTGAGGTTGTTACCACTGTCACTGTCACCAACGCTGTTGTTGTTTGCCCATACACCACTAACGGACTTCCCACTTCGGCCCCGGCGGCTCCCAGTGCCCCGGCTCCCACAACCGGCGCCCCGGCTCCTACAACCAGCGCTCCGGCTCCTGTTAGCACCATCGCCCCTAGCAATGTCCCCGTTGCGTCTGTCTCTGCTACCTCCGTCTCTTCATCTGCTGCTCCTTCGAGCTCGGTATCAACTAGCAAGTTGACTCCTGGCGGTGGTCTCTGGGCCATGGCTTACTCTCCATACAGCAACAATGGTGGCTGCAAGGGTGCTTCTGAAGTCGCTTCTGATATTGCCGACATCGCTTCTAAAGGGTTTAAGAACGTCCGTCTCTACTCCTCTGACTGTGATGGTCTCCAGAACGTCGGATCTGCCTGCGAGGCCCACGGTCTTGGCATTATTCTCGGGGTCTTCATTAAGGCTGGTGGAATCTCCACTGCTGATGAGCAGGTGAAGGATATCCTCTCATGGAAGAAATTCAACTTGGTCGTCCTCTTCGTTGTCGGTAACGAGGCTGTGTTCAATGGGTTCTGCTCTGCTGAGGATTTGGCTGCCTATATCGTTAAGGTTAAGGGTCAACTTCAGGGTGCTGGATACACGGGACCGGTCACCACCACTGAGACTCTCAACATCATCCAAGGTCACGGTAGCGTTCTTTGCAGTGTTATGGATGTTGTCGGTGTTAACGTTCAGTCCTTTTTCGACGGTGGCATCACTGCCGAGAAGGCTGGTGAGTTTGTGAAGAGTCAACTCAAGCTCGCCTCCGGTAAGATAACCCTCATTCCCTTTATTACGAGTTATTACTAATCAATTGTTATTTTCTCTTATTACAGAGGTCTGTGGCGGAAAGACGGGATATGTTCTTGAAGCCGGATGGCCTTCTGCAGGTCAGCCCAATGGAAATGCCGTTCCTGGTGCCGCTGAGCAGAAGGCTGCCATCGCTTCCATTGCCAAAGAGTTACCTGGCCAGGTTTCTTTCTTCAGCTACCTGAACGACTTGTGGAAGGCGCCTGGTGCCTTTGGTGTTGAACCCAATTTTGGGTGCGGTGGTATTTTCTAAATGATCTTGCTCGCAAGGAGTTCTGCATGTACGACTCAACTTCTTTGATACAATAATTTACCTCATTACTATTTACTTGTCCTTTCCCCCTTTTGTACTTGTGCAGTGAGCGATCGTGGTTTTCGGGGTTATATTGATGAATTTTCTTTGGGTTTTATACGCTTTTTTCCTTTTCTGAGTTGCGCTTTGTCCTGTCTGGGGAGGTATCGTACAGAGTTTTACCAAAAACGCGGCGCAGTGGGAGTGTAATTTGTATGAGTTGTCCGTTGTAATGGAGCTCACAAATGGGGTACGGTATATAATATTTGGAAGGGATGAGTTCATTTGCCCTTTCTAACCATCTAAGTGTTAAGTTTTGAAAGGTAATCCGTGCAAGTGACTGGGTAGGGAGTGCATTGCAGATTGCCCAGTTAAAGTTTCTAGCTTTGATTTGCCTGTAGAGCGAGTACGGTAAGCTGCCTGTAGAGCGCTTGCGAATGTCAAGTATCAAAGTCTTGGCATATCTCAGGCCAAACAATGCCAAAATTTCCGGATACTTCACACTACTAGCGGGGGGGTTTTAAAAAAGTTTGTTATATACGCCTTGAGCCCAGATTACGGCAGCTCCCACAAAATCTGGCGCGAATAGCGCCCTCGGTTATTTCCATACCGGTATCCGAGCCACCTACCGGTACTAGTATTCGCATCCCGTTCCGGGGAAAAAAAAACTGCTACTACATTATGTCTCTACCGGTATCTTACTCAGACTATAATACCCAGCCTGCCTGTGACGCACACTTTGGCGATATCTAGTATACTTGACCTTCCATCGGGCGTTTTGCACCAACGTCCCGTGATTGACTTGCGCCTTTGCAAAGAAGGAAGAAAGGAAGGAAGGAAGGAAAGGACCGCTCTCGCAGCGCCGGGATTTTACCGACTTCTCTCTAGTAGCGGTGTTCGGGTTCGTAGTGTCTGTGCGTGCTGCGCTGCGCTGTATAACTACAATACCGCGGTGGCTGTGTTGTTTGTTGGCTGCACGCCGCACCGGTGTGGATTTTTGAGATTTTTCAAGAGGAGGCGGGGGCTGGTGAGGTTTGTCTGTCTGTCCGCTTGTACTCTACCGTACTAGACTAGACGGTGCTGAGCTGGTATAAATAAGCGGATGAGTGAGTGGAGTAAAGTAAGCATGATAACTCGGGAGACATAGCCCATATACAGGTATCATACCGCCATAGGGATTTGTTTGTTTGTGTGATACGTAATGTGCAGAAATAGTCCCTCCAATTCTACAAGCACACCTCAAGTAGGTAATAAGTCAAGTGAGTGAGCGTAGTGCTATACAAATACAATACCGCGGATTATATTTCTGGGTGTTGTCTACGGTGCGCTGTTAGCCATCCACCCACCCTTACTACCGGTATAGCTGGCAGGTACAGACTGAAGCTATCGGGTAGGTATATACCGGTAACAATGTGGGGAATTGGTTATTCGGGGGAAGGATCGGAATGCCGTTGTAGCTGTGGTTAGGCGTGTCGAGTTGGTCGTGGTTGGATTTTGGAGATGTGGAATTTATTACACCGTAGAAAGGTAAAGAGTAGGTAGGTGCGCGGGATGTCTTCCAATAGACTTGTGGCAGTGGCATTGGTCGGATTTGTTACAGCACTATGGTACCCGTGTCAGGGAAAGACAGCGAGGGGCACAGCACAATCCAATCCAATCCAATCCGCTGTACTATGCCTCCATCCAATCCAGCTGCAGCGAAATCAACTCATTATCATGCCCACGGTGCGTGTAGCCGGCATAAAGTCTCTGAGAATGAGACTGGGTTTTTTTCTCTTGTTGAGCGGTTGTGTGGCAATTGCCGTATTTTCGGATACTTTGTTGCACAAGTTAATACAAGCAATCCCGCAGACAAACCCGTCCCGAAATTACAATTTCACTTTACCTCACCCCATATCCGCCTCCACACTCCAGAGCGGTTGGGCTAAAAAGAATATCACTCCCATTAAAATGCTCCTAAATACTTCATGTTTTGGCCTTCCTTTCTTTGCCTTCCTTCTTTCCCCCTTTCCCTCTCCCCCTTCCTTCCCTCCCCATCCCTCCGACCTTCCGCACAATTACAAATAGAAGAAATAAGAGAGAAAAGAAAAAAAGTCAATATCACAAAGGTATATACTCCCATTCGATCGACCAACCACGCATTGTAAATAAAAAAAACTGGGCATGATGAGCGTAAAAACGAGAGGAGAATGGAATCAAAGGAAAGCATAACTCCCTAATTAGTCTAGCTGGCTATCTTCCACTGTACTCGTACAATAACGCAATGAACGAAAGCGGGACCGACAGGGTTCGGAGCAATGGGGTATGGTATGAAAGCAGCAAGTTTTACAAAAAATGGTCATTAAGCGGATGGATGAGGAAATAAACAAAATGGGATGAAACAAAATCTACACGCCTTGATACTCTCCCTCGTATCCCTGTTGATGGCTCCAAGAGCCAGCGGGTTGAGGAGCCCAGCCGGATTGTGGGAGCCGTTGACGACGTTCTGTATTCTTGTTAGCATCACATCTTGCGCCATTTTTTTTGGGGGGGGGACGAGCCTCTCTCGAAATCCGCCCATCGCTTCATAACAATCTTGCTCGAGTCAAACTCTCCTTCATACTCGATACCGGCCTTCTTCGTCGTCTCGCCCGCGACCTTCCGAGTATCACCCCAGGAGAAGTCATCGAATTTCCAGAAGGCGTATGACGGCAGGATTAAATTCCACACGGGTAGCGAAATGAGGTAAATCAACATCCAAAGGACATACGACCAGCGGTGGGCGGTGAGGACAATCAAGACGGCAGGTAGACCAAGAATGAGCGCGAGGAGGACAAGCGGGATGACAGGTATTGGCCTCTTAACAAACGAGATGATAACCAGGTAGAATGTGAAGGTGATAGCAGCGGGGAGGACAAGCGTTCCGATCAATTCGATGAAGACGACAAACTGCATAGAGAAGCAGAATGTCCCGCAAAGATCCCGGACGAGAACTAGTTCCATGAGATTGTGCACAGTCGAGTTGATCCATCTACGTCTCTGCGAGAGGAGAACCTTGAATTCATCCGGTACAATGGTTTTGCAAACGGCCTGAGGAACGAAAACCTGCTTGCGCTTGGGGAAGGTCTTCAGCATCAAGGTCGACAAGTAACGATCCTCTCCAAGAAGTAACAAGTTCTTCTTGTGCAAGGTGTCAACAACATTCTCAGAGTAGTGCTCAACGACATCGGGATTGGCCAGGATAGGGACCCAGTAGTTCTGACCACCCTTCGGAGTCTTAATACGGTACATACAGAAACATCCGGGAAGACAGGTGACACCACCAAAGACAGACTCGAAAGCCTTAGTCAAATGATGAGAGATAAAGTACTCAAAGACCTGAATCATAGAAACCCAACTTCCAGTTTTATTGGCAATCTTGGTCTCCCCGCAAAGTCCCATGATATCGGGGTCGTGGACCATAGCAGCGATCATGTGAGTGAGCGAATCCGGGAAAACTTTAGTATCGGCATCAACCATAAGCACTATTTCGTAATAGTCAGGGGATATTCCAGTGATCTTCCAAATGCCATTAAACATCTCGAACTCCAGTTCCGTCATACGCTCGTCGAACATAACCTTTTGGAGGAAGGACATGAGGATGATCTGAGAGTCACGTTTGCCACGATTTCCAGCTTTTCCCCCGCCCTCTTCATCCGGAGTTCCGCATTTGACGACGACAAGCATAGGTATTCTTTGTTGCTTCTCAGGAGGGATTTGAGAATCCACTCCGTAGTCGTAGAAACCGGCATAGACCTTAGCCATGTTGTGGCGCTTGGTGCCAGAGGCAACAGCAACATACGAGAATCCTTGAACGGCCTCAGGGTGAACAGCATGATCCTTCATCATGGACAAGATAATTTCCGGAGTGGTCTTGTCTTCGCCATGTCCCTTGATCATACCATCGCAAACAATCAACATGAGCTTGTGACTATTGGGGTAATCCGTAGTTGCGATTGAGTCTAATGTAGTTCTGACGCCTTGCTCACCCTCGGAGTAACAAGTGATAAGGCACAAGGCGTGGGCAAGCGGGAATCCGAATGGCTGATATTCAGGTGGTGGCTGAGGTACAACAGCTTCGTGAATGAAACCGGCGGGTCCAGGTCCGTCAACTTCAGAGTAAACACTGAGCCGTTCGCCGGGCTGGCCGCCATGGCTAGGGCTTAGAAGGTTCGATCCAGGCATCTCGGGTATCATCCCATTCAAGCTTCCTTTAGATCCGCTTTGACCAACTTGTTGATACATGGCTTGACCAGGTGGTAATAATCTCGCAGTAGAACTCTGGGAACCCATAGTGGTAGGGAAAGGTCTATGACGGCTTTGAGGCCTCTCTTGAGTATAAGGGCTGGTGAATCTGCTAGTCGTTGGCAGAAAGCTCCCTCTCTTAGAAGGGCGATCTCCAGCGGGGGCATTTGCATCCTTCAGCTTTGGTGGAGGGCGGTAGATATCATCCGACCACTCTTCAATCTCGTTCCTTCGTTTCTTCATATCCCCCCTCACATCACTAGCTCTAGCGGCTCCCAACCTCCAACTCAAAAACCATCCGAAGAACAAGGCAAGCAAAAACTTGATGAGAACAATGCTAACGATAAAGACCAAAGACACGTAGAGAACGACCTTGGAGGCGATACAACCGACACTTTCAGCATCGACACTCCCAACGCGAATGATTTCCGACAAACATTTTACGAGCCTCTTCTGGGCGGCACCTTGGAAGAGATGGGTGACATCAGTTCCACGAAGCTTGGGGTCTTGGCGGAACTCGTCGAACTGAGACGGATATTGAAGCTGACTTTTATCTAACCAGTTGAGAAGGTCGAGGTCTAACACGCTGGTCGAATAGACTAGAAGATTTCTAGAGCTGTTCTTGATGTCGTTCCATGTGAAGTAAACCTCAGTACCCTTGTTGAGATTGTAGTACGCCTGTCTTGCAGTACCACTAGTATGGCAGGCATATCCGATGTATTTCTGATCGGTCATGTTCAGGTTCGGCTTTGTAGACCCATCCTGATTGAAAACCCTGCAAGGGAAATACCAAGCCATTCCACCACTGGAATCGGTGGGTATCACCGATCCTTCAGCGGGAGTGATCAGTCCCTTGCACTGGCCATTGACATTCTGGAATAAGAACGATGCATCTTTCCCCCCATTCTTATCGGGGAGGTCGTACAGAACGTTAGTACCATCGGGGAAATCGATAGTGGCTGGATGTTTCGACCCGGAGAGGTTGTAGGCTCGCCCGTGAATGATCATGAATCCACTGCCGATGTGATTGGCCTTTGAGCGTTGTTCGGGAGATCCGCAAACCGCTTGTGTAAAACCGAAGGTAAGGAAACCGACAAACGCGCAAATGAGAAGAATGATACTGATGAGACCCATTTTCTCTCTCCACGCTCGCTGCTGCGCCTTGGCAGGCTTACCAAAGCACTTCAAAACTGCACCTGGGCACCAAAAAGTAATAATAGCACAGTAAACGTTCCACAACGAAGGCGGACGAACAGCGTCATCTTGCCTCTTCAGCTTCTCCTTCTCGTCCAATGAATGCCTCTTCGAATGCGCTCTAACCAATTTCTTCGAAGTATTCCTTCTGGGCACAGCCTCCATCCCATCCTCCGAGTATCTCGGATTTGACTGAATTGGTCGAGTCAGACTCTTGAGATCGGTTGAATCTGTTGAGGCATGCGACGCGGCCTCCGTACGGTCTTCGACTATGGGATCGTTACCTGTTGTCGAAGGAAGCACATTCATATTCTGTCGCTGCGCATGTTGCCGGTAGTAGTAATTTGGGTGATCCCTATCAATTCTATTCCGCTCCGGTCTAATCAAGCTCCTTTTTCGTCCGAAATCGGGCCCTGGAGTACCAGTAGACATATATGAGTCCAAGGGTCCTGGCATCCCACCAGCCTGAGGTCCATCACCCATCGGTAACGTTGGCCTTCTCGTGAGAGGACTGCTATACTGTTGTTCATCGGAGTAGTATCCGGGTCCGGTTTCTACATCGTTCAGCCGGTGATGTCGCCCAGAGCCCCTATGCCCAGGTGATGTTGGTTCGGGTCGCTGAGGTAGCGACATGACAAAGCGTTGAAGAGGATCTAACCGAACAATAGAAAAATTAGTAGGGTTGTTAGATTCCGCGACTAGTAGTTAAAACAGTCGGACAACTCACGACAAAACGAAAGACTCAGGGAAGTCCTCCAATCCCAGGTCTCTCAACCAGTCGCAGACACAAACGAATGTACAAACTCCGGTAACCCGTTGTCACCGTCAGTGATGGTAATTATCAGTAGCGAGGGCTTCTACTCCCTCACTACGCCCCTTTAATCACCGGGATCCAAACAAACGAACAAGTAAACACACACCAACAAACAACCGTTTCAATCCTGCCTTATCGGGAGCGAACGAAGATAGTGAGGGTGATGGTGGAGAGGAAAAAAATCAGGGTAGAAGGATGGAGAACCCCAACAGCCGTAACTGAGGAGGGGACAAGTGCCGGTAAGCGGGGAGAGTAAGAGAGAAAAGGAAACCAGGTGAT
>Ga0307510_10006742_pt1 | contig 13690 bp, 19 predicted proteins | sample 12_EM_MG_FD_207224 | JGI IMG/M metagenome (GOLD analysis project Ga0307510, IMG submission 207224) | Populus trichocarpa ectomycorrhiza microbial communities from riparian zone in the Pacific Northwest, United States - 12_EM | ecosystem: Host-associated > Plants > Roots > Unclassified | place... | reverse complement strand
AATTGTTTATATCGACACGGTTTCGTGGATCGCGGCTTCTATGCCTATCCCACGTCGGCGGTGTTCCAGCACTTCCTGGATCTCTGATCCGCCGACCGTTTTCTGTTGCATTCGGAAGTGCCTTTTCCATACTTTGGAAAGGGCGCTTTTCGCCTGGAGAAAGCATTGGTCCGGCATGCCGGACCAATATGAAAAAAGGGCTCTCGGTTTCCCGAAAGCCCTTGCTTTTCAGCGAATTAGGATGGTGGGCGTGACAGGGATTGAACCTGTGACCCCTACGATGTCAACACGGTAGATAGGGCCGAAGCCCTTGCCGCGCCGAGCGCGAGCAGTGCAAATAACGGCGCATGTTCTCATTCTGATCTCGATTACCTTGGGCAAAGTTTGGGCGTGCCGCCTGGGGTCCGTGAGGCGGCAATATGGCTTCACCTCACCCGAAATTCCGTCTCAGGCAACGTCATTATTGCTCTCCGCCGCCGATTTGATCTGACGGTCATTGAGGCGGTGGCAGCCTCGAAGCTTGCCCACGCCCTCGATTACGGGCACGTAAAATGACGGGCGCACAGCAAGACAATTATCCATTTGCCGCTGACGATCTGGAAACGGCGTATCTCGGTATCGGTGTTTCGAGGAATCTGAGTGTCCTTGATAAGAACATTGCGACGGCGCTCCTGATCCTCTCTGAACGGCGCGGCTCTGCCTCTGGCAGCGCTTGCAAGCTCGCTGAAGGCTTCGGCATTACCGAGGAGCGTGTTTACGCTTCCTTGCGCCGCTTGGAGGCCAGAGGGCTAATCAAGGTCATCTATGAGCCGGATATCGCCGCGCTGATCGCGCAGGGTGATGACTTCCGTGCCAATCGCGAGCGGTTGGGCGATGACGAAGAAAGCTGATCTCCCTTCCGCTCTCGATATCGCCGTGGCTCGCCGCGCCCTTGGACTTTGCACCGGCATTTCAGGCGGAGCGCTGAATGTCGGCTTCGCTTTGCTTGAGCATTTCAATCGCAAAACCGGTCAGTGCGACCCTTCCGTGGTGCGGCTTGCAACCATCCTTGGCCTCAGCGAGATAACCATAAAGCGCGCAACCAAAGAGTTGTGCGACGTGCACAAGCTGTTCCAGAAAAGCAGCCATGGCGGCTTTTCGAACCGCGCTAGCTACCGTCCAAATTGGGGGCGAATGCGGTCCATGATTGTCGATTGGGACAAGCGAATGGTGACCGGTTCGCCCCCCGAAAACGACGAGGCGAAGGTATCAGAAATGACACCTTCAACAGATCAAAAACGATACCTTCAAGGTATCAAAAATGATCCCCTAACCTATTGGAATAAACCTATTGGAATAAACCTAAATACGGACGGTGCTTGTGGAGACACGGGTTTCCCACACGCCGACGGGGGTGAAACATCGCCAACTTCCGAGCCAGTTGAGAGCACGAAAGGGCTTGGGAAGGAACCGAGAGGCGAGCCTGTCGCGCAACCACCAAAGGTTGTGGATGGCAAGAATATGCGGATAGCGAAGGAAGCCGCCGGGCGGCGCTGGAACTCTGCCATGCTCAGACGTGGTTCCGGCACGTACAGCCGATTTGTTGTCTGGGTGACGGATACGCACAGCGATGCCGCCACGGCTGCGGAGATGCGGCGGCGTGGCGATGGCGAGCGGTACTTGGTCGAACAGATGCTGCGCGACGGGGTGGTGATGCGGGATGCTTAGCGTGGTCGGGAGAAGCACGCGGCGGCAGGCCTACGGCAGTGAGGATCGGCGTCAGCCCCCCATTCAGGGACCGTATAAGCAGAAACACCTCTGGACGGGCCTGGGGGACTGCGGGATTTCGCCAGTTGCACCGTTCGCAACCGGTACACGGATACACGTGTGCACACGTGTTTTATGCACGCATTTGCACGGGTGGCGACCGTGAACAAATCAGCCAACGACCCGACAGTGACACTGCGTTGGATGGGGCAGATTGCACAGCACGTGGCGGCTGGCCGTCCACTCCCGTATCACCTTTCGCTGTTCCTGCTTCAGGGGCTTTCGCCCTTCCTCGAAACCGCTGGCGAAGTCTCGCTGGATCAGGCCTTCGGGACGCGCCGCCACGGCGGCATCAGCCTCAGCAATGCCGCGAAGAACGCCCAGCGTGACGACATGTTGCGGCATCTCCACAACATCCATCCGGAATGGAGCGCGCTGGCCCCGAGCGTTGCCAGCCGGCGAATGCGTCAAGCCTTCGAACGCTACGAGGCCGGGCGCTGGAAACGCGAGAAAAGCGCCACTTCGGCCCCTTCCTCAGAGCCATTTACGACCTTCTGGCGCGTCCTCAACGCCGGAATGCGCATGCCGCAAGAAGCCCGCCTTCGCCAGATCCTCGAACGTGAAATTCAAGAGGCTGTTTGAATTTCAGGTCGCGGGCCGGATTTTCCAAATCATCAACGGGGATATACCGAATGACCATCGACCTTAGCCGCCTGACTGTGCTCGGCACGATCAGCGCCCGCGAAACCGCCGCGCTGGAAAAGGCCCGTGCCACACTCGACGTGGAATTGTCCGCCTCGAAAGAGGTTCGTCGCCAGCTTCTGGCCGAACAGCGCCGCGACGGTTTAGCCAGCGAGCGCGGCAGCATCCGCCGCCGCATTGACCAGCTTCGCACCAAACAGGGCGAAATCGACCAGCGTATCGAGGAACAGGAAGCCTCGATTGAGCTGCTTCAAGAGCGCGCCACCGCCGCGCACCGCCTGCGCAAGACCTGCGAAGCGTGGGCCGCGCAGCACGTCCAGACCGGAGGCGCGCAATGAGCGACATCGATCTCCGCCGCATCGTGGAAAAATCGGTTGCGGGTGGGCAAACCCTCATGACGACGCTTGAGGACATCCGCAAGCACATCGTCCTGAAGCGCTATTCCATCACCAAAATCCAGCAGGCTCCGGTTTCGTCCGACGAAGCCTTGCAGCGTTTGAACGACTGGATCGAGGCGGCAACCGCTGGCAGCGCCGTCGAAAACCTTGCTGCTCGCTTCACTGCCCCCGGCTATCGCCAGCCGGCTAGCAGCGTTCCCATGGACATCATCGCCGCTGCGATCTCCGTGGCGCTCCGCGACCTGATCGGCGGCGCGATCTTCGAAAGCTACGGCTCCGCAAAGGGCATTTCCGCCGCTGATCGCGTCCGCGAGCTGGCAAACGCTGAACGCGAATTGCTGGAGCTTGAATGCGCCGAAGAGGCGATCATTCGCCATGCCGAACAATGCGGGATCGACGTGCTCCGCCGCATCGACGCCGATCCGCGCGCCGTCCTTTGCTCCGGGGAGTTTCTGAAATGAGCGCTATCGTTGACAAGAATACCATTCGCCTGACCGGTTCCGTGCGATCCAGCGACATGCAGTCGGGTGAAGACGGTTTCAGCTCGACGGACGTGTTTTACGCGCTGGCTGGCTTCGATGACAAAGCCGCGATCACCGTCTACGTCAATTCTCCGGGCGGTATCGCCACCGAAGGCGCAGCGATCTACGCGCTCCTGAAGTCGCATCCCGGTCGCCTCGATGTGGTCGTTGAGGGCATCGCCGCTTCCGCCGCCTCGTTGATCGCCATGGCCGGCAAGAAAGTCACCATGGCGGCGGGTTCGGTGATGATGATCCACGATCCTGTCGGCGGCACGTTCGGCAATAGTGACGACCATTCCAAGACCATCGAGGCGCTTGAAGCGCTCGCAACCGCTTACGCCCGTGTCTACGCGGCGAAGTCGGGCAAGAGCGTCGCAGCCTGCCGCGAAATCATGAAGGCCGAAACGTGGTTCACGCCGGAAGAGGCGGCAAGCGCCGGTTTCGCGGACGCCAGCAGCGCCAAGTCCGGTTCGATTGTCGCTGCCTTCGATTACCGCCAATTCCGCAACGCGCCTGAAAAGCTGGTGGCGCTTGCGGCCTCTCAAAACTGGGGTTCCAGCAACCCGCAGAAGGCGCAGAAAACGCCGAAATCCAAGGAGAAAACTATGCCGCAGGATGATGCAGCCAGCGCGGTCAAGGCTCGCATGAAGGCCATCATGAAATCCGATCAGGCCGAAGGCCGCGAGGCTCTTGCCGAGTACCTGGCCTTCGAAACCAGCATGTCCGTTGAGGAAGCGGTCGCGCTCATGGATGTTGCGCCGCGCGGCTCTGATGGCGCGACCACCAAGAGCGAACCAGAATACCAGCCACCGCATCGCCGCATGAACGCACAGGGTCTCAATCGCGAGCCGGTTCTTGGCCTGCCTCCCACGAAAGCCGGGGCAGGCAAGCGTGCCAGCCTCTCCGCCAACATGAAGCGCCGTTACGGGATCGAATAAGGAACCGCCATGCAGACGTTCAACTACAAGACGGAAAGCGATATCGTCAAAGACGAGGGTAAAAATCGCTTCTCCCGTGACACGGATACCCTCGCTTCCGGTTCCGGCAAGGTTTTGGCCGGAACCGTCCTCGCAAAGCTCACGAACGGCGGCAAGTTCAAGCCGCTCGCTCCCGATGCGACGGACGGCACGCAGATAGCCGCCGCCATCATCCTTCAGAATGCGAATGCGACCGCTGGCGATCAGGAGGTCGTCAACCTCAAGCGCCGCGCGCAAGTCGTTCTGCAAAACCTCGTCTGGCCCGGCGCGATCACCGCCGCGCAGAAACAAACCGCCCTCGATCAACTCGCCGCCCTCGGCATCATCGCACGCATGGGAGTGTAATCCGTTGCCTACTCCGCTCGACTATCTCAATGCTCCCGAATTTGCCGACGACCGGCTGACGGACAGCATCAACATTCCGCCCTATGTGACCGGACGCCCGGCGCAGCTTGGCATCTTCACCGATACGCCGATCCACACCACCTATGTCCGTCTCGGCGTTGCGGAGCAGGAATTGACCGTCATTCCGGCCCGCGAGCGCGGCGGCGAAACGAACCTCAACATGCGCGGCGACAAGAGCGGCGTGTCCTTCGATATTCCGCATTTCCCACTCGATGATGCGATCACGCCGGCCGATATCCAGAACCTCACCACCTGGGGTGACGGCGACGTGATCATGGCGAGCCTTGAGGATGTCTATAACGACCGCCTGATCAACATGCGCGGCAAGCACGACCTGACGCATAGCTATCTCGATTGGGGAGCGCTGAATGGGATCGTTCTGGACGGCGAGGGCAAGCAGTTGCTGAACGTCTACGAAAAGTTCGACCTGATCGAGCACAGCGTCGAATACGATCTGGACACCGCGACCACGGAAATCTCACCGCTCAATCGGCAGGTGAAAGCCTATATCCGTCGTGAGCTGCGCGGCACGCCGGCAACCGGCCTCCGCGTGTTGGCCGGCGCTGAGTTCTTCGACAAGTACGTGGGCCATCCGAACGTGCTGGAAGAGCTTCGCGGCTACAAGGGCGATACGCCAAATCCGGGCCGCGATGACATTCAGGACACCTTCACCTTTGCCGGCCTCACGCTTGAGCGCATCGATGAAGAATACAAGGTGCGCCAGTCAAACGGTACGCTGGTTTCCCGCAAAGCCGTGGCCGATGATGAGGCGATTGTCGTTCCGCTCGGGACGCCGTTCTTCAAGCGCTATATCGCGCCCCCGGACACGATCAGCGGCGCGAACCGCCGTCCCGACCCGGATACGAAGGTATTCGTTTCCACGGATGATCTTCCCCATGACAAGGGCCGCGAAATCCATACCGAGTCCAATGTACTGCCGATCTGCATTCGTCCGCAGCTTCTTATTCGCTTGAAGATGAAGTGAGACGCGCTCCCGTGAGCCGCCGATAAATCGGGCGGCTTACGTTTCTTTCGCTTCCGAAACGAATGAGCCATCTCCATATAGCGTGAAATGACACCGCAAGAGGTCCGTTGTGAGATGGCAAGTTGCTGATTGAAAGAGCTGGCTTCGCCCAAAAGCGGTCATAGAATGTGTCACAAAAGTCGCTCGCAAATATCGGCATTTTGCGAGGGACATTTGCGATAGAGATTGTTCTGAAAAATTGATGCTGCCAGTTTTGCTTCAAAACTCAGGAGATTTGCGACGGCACGTCCGCTTTGCGCCCTCATTCCCGTCGTTCACGCGGCCTTGGCGAATACCGAAGACAGACCTTCTGCTTCGGTCGGCGCTACGACCGAAATCGGTGGAAAGTTGACGGGCAAGTTTTGGCAGTGGTTGTCTAAAGGCGACGGTAAAAAGCGGAGAGATGGCATGACTGGACTGCGCTGGGCCAGAACGCTAGTACGGTAGCGAGGGTGAGCCCATTCACTTGGAGGGAGTGTATGATCGCGACAGACAGGTTAAAACTCAGGGCCTGGCGAGAGGCGGATAAGCCTCTATTGGGCGTTATTCACGCCGATCCGGAAGTGATGCAGTTCCTCGGCGGCACGAGGACCACCTCCGAAACCAGCGACTTCGTCGAACATATGATGCGCCTTTCTGAAGCCAGACAGCCGATTTTCTGGGCCGCCGAGCGCGTCGACGACGGGGCGTTGCTTGGCGCAGTCGGCCTGCATCGCCTCGGGACCGATTTCCCTTTCGGCCCCGCCCTGGAGGTGGGTTGGCGGCTTGGTCGCGACCATTGGGGCAAGGGTTATGCGATCGAAGCCGCTCGCGCCGCCCTCGATTATGCATTTGGTAGCTTAAAGGCGCCGCGCGTTTACGCATTCACCGCATTGGCGAACAAACGGTCCGAAACTGTCATGCAGCGGTTGGGGATGAAGAAAATAGAGGGTGGCGAGTTCGCTCACCCTGACCTTCTGCCGACCGATCCGGGCTCAATGCACATGCTGTATGTCGCCGAAAAGACGGTGTAGCATTCGGACATTTAGTCGAGGCCTGCCGTCCGGTATTAAATGTTATCGCTCACCGTCTAAGTGTCTGGTTTGAGGTTTGCTGGCAGTATCGGCTAAGGGCTGAAACGGGGTCGCTTGCTGAACGGCAGCTAGCCGCCAAATGCGACCTATAGCGGACTTTCCGCTTCCGGCCGATAGCGGACTTCGCTCGTTAAAGTCTCATTTCGCCCTCAGCCTGAACCCAACCCCTATAACTAGTAAAATTTGCTGTCGGCTATTGACGTCCTGGCAAGATTGCCGGGAGCATAGATTATGCTGCAACAAAGGACATCTAATGCCTAACGAGACAACAGAACGCGAACTGCCGACCGACCATGAACCAATCTATGCACTGCATCATGCACGCTACAAAATCGAGGTGACTGAGGAAGACCAAGAGTGGCTTCTCGATCACATCGATGCGAAAGCATATAACAGCTCTCCCATGATCGCGGAGATGCAAAGTCATTTGCGCAACCCGCGCCGCAGGCCTGGCGGCACTATCCCGCTCGACACACTCGGGGGTACTTGGCTCTATGGAAAACTTCGTGCGACGTTGATCGACTATTGTGATCGCCCCGATCACGTTCTCGTCGATCAATTCCAACCCCTCGTAGACAGACTCCTGTCAGACTTCGAACTCGGTCTGACCACGGTCTTCTTACCCGACAATCGGCGGATTGTTATTCATACCACACGAAACAAATAATCCAGAGACACTAAGCGCCGCCAGAGCGGCGGCGCGACCCCACGCCGAGAAAATTCAAAGACGAGGCTTGGCCGATGCCGGCGCATTGGTTGACCGCGATGGGCCGATTGCGGACTTTCACCGTTTGTCGCAAATCTCCCGATTGAAACGACAGTTTTACGCCTGATATTTGCTCCGTCGCGGAGTATGGATTTCCGTGATGGAACGCACTCGGCGGCTTTTTCGTCGTTCTGGCCTCTACGTTAAGACGGCCAGACAAGACCAATCCCCGCGAATATGGCCGACGTACCACTAAGCAAAGCCGCCCAACGATTCACCCGCGCCGCGTGTCGCACAGCTTCTCGATAAGCGGCCAAGGCGGGCATGACCTGCTCTGCGAATGCGCCGGCAGGAGGGTCAGGCACGAACGCGGAAGCTGATTTGTACCAGAACCATGATGCGCCGAAGGCGCATAGGGCCGCCAAGCTATTGAACAACATTTTCATGCGGCGCGCCTCTCCCGCTAGAACTGTACTGTCACAGTCATTCCTTTACGCTTCGAAAACGTAGCCCGAACATTCAAGCAGAATTCGTGATTTATCCCAATGGCTCACGGAAACAAGAATATCTGGCTGATTTGATCACCAAGGTCGTCAACAGCCAACCCAACAGCCAAATTGGCGAGCTGCTGCTCTGGGCCTGATCCGGTGATAGCTGCCGCCGTTTCAAGGCTCGACAATAGGAACCGTTGACGACGTTTTGCGCGGAAATCGGACGTCAAGAGCTCGCTCGATCAGTAGCCGGTCATTTTCGCTGGTTGAACGGTTGGTGACCGAGATCAGGTTCTTGATGGAATCGCGAATGGCATTCTTAGTCGATGCTGCTGGCTCGACTACATCAGTTTCGAAGCGCGCGTACGGATAGAGGGCGTTGGTAGCGGAGTGAAGCCGTCCAAGGTCAACTAGGATGATCTCTCGCAAGCCGTTCGCAAGGGTTCCGGTGGCTGAAGGATACCGAGATGTAAAAATCTGAAATTCGACAATCAAACTTTGAATGTGCCGAAATACCTTATCGTCCAACGTCGGAGCAGACGACATAAGCGCCGCCAGAGATTGGTTCGGGATATCCGTCAGTACGTACGAGTTATTCATAATAGGAGTGAGGCAGCTCTTATAATACTGCGTTAGTGAGGCCAGCACCGGAATTAGCTGGATACGGGCGCTCGTTTCTTCCTTCTGTCGGACGCGTTCCAGCTCGAGCCGCTGAATCTCGATCTGCCTCCACAATAGGTATGCGCCTATGATTGCGGGCACACCGGCCAGAATGGCGGCCGCAAGCGTCTGCCAGTCGAAAAGGAAGTTGATCCAGTAGTTGTCGAACTTCGGTTCAGGCTTCATGAATTTGGATGCAGCCGCATAAGACTTTTTAAGGAATTCAAGCATGCGATTAGCCGTTTGGGTTGATTTCTCCAGTCACGCCTATTAACCTTCTGGTTGCTGATAGCAAGAGGTTGGGAATGGCTGAAGATAGTTTTAGTTTGCGGCTGCACTTTAGCGGCGGCGACGCTGATGAGCATATGCTCGATGCCTATGATGGGTCCACATCTTTGCATGGCTTCGCCCAGGCACTTCAAATTGCGACAAACGCATATATCAATCAGGACGTGACAAACTACTCGACGGCACTGAAGAACGCGAAAGTCTATATGCGACCGGCGCGGCAGGGCAGTTTTATAACTGACTTCACTACCGTCATCACTCGGAAGCCGAAAGGCGTAACGGTCAACGCTCCGACCTTCTATGATTTTATTACACTCGCTTTCAACCAGGCAGTAGGTCGGACGCCTGCTGCGCCAAAAACCGCCTATGTCGATGGTTTGATTGGCCCCGACAAGCCCTTTTTCGATGACTTAGCCGAACATATGGAAGGCAGCCTACAAAGAGCTCACCGGGTTATATCCGAGGCCGGAGTAACTGTGGTGTCCGTTCAAAGACCTCGCGGGGAACAGCTTGTCGAATTCGATCAAGAGACAAGTCTCTGGGTCAATACGAGGTCTATCGACGAATTTCCGGAGACCTTCACGGGAAACATTACGCGCTTTAATTCCGTATCTCCTAACGGCCGAGCATTCATCGATGAGTTTGGTAGAATCGTACCCTTTAAGCGCAATGGCGATTTTCCCGAAAGTAAGCGGGGGCTACTGAGCTGGTCACTTCATGGAAGCAATCTCGACACGAAAAAGAAACTCGAAATCCAAGCCAGGAAAGTCGAATCGTCAAACGGTATCGTAAAGCGACTTATTGTCTCTGATTGTGATCTTATCGAGGAGTGACCTACGCTAGTTGGGCCCCAGGCAGGCTCGGCGGTCGCGGCCGACTATACGGTGATTAGCGACGCGGGCAACTTCGGGAAACTTGTGATCAAAGTCGGCACTGAGGTCGCACTATCGACAGCTGGGACGACCGTCTTCTTGACACCGCAATTAACCTACGTACCTTCAACTCGTGACCGTTGTTGGCGCAAAGGGAACATCGGCGAAAACTATCCGCTGCCGACAATTGGGACGCTAATTCACCCGCCGGAAATCGGCTTCAGCCTACTCCGGTCTCTCATCGCCAGCCACAATTTCTCACGTAGCGAAAACTCTTCACCGAGGCTTGAAGGCTTACGGATGAACGAGATTTATTTCCAGCTTCGAACCGGTGGCCTCCGCGTAGCGTCGCAGGGTATTCAGCGAAGGGGAAACGCCGCCACCTTCCAATCGTGCGATGGCTGATTGCGTGGTGCCAATGCGGCGAGCAAGCTCTGCCTGCGACAGTTTCGCCTTTGTGCGAGCGCCGATCAATGCTTCGACAAGCTGAAACTCTGCATCCGCCTTTTCGTATTCCTGACGGAATTCGGGATTGTTCATCAGCTTCTTTTTCAGTTCGGCAATCTTGGTCATGGCTTCACCTCGTTCATTCGCTCTCTGGCTATCGCCAGCGCGCCCGGTGGCGTCTTCTGTGACTTCTTCACGAAAACATGCAGTACGATGACGCGACGGCCCGTAACGGTCACGTAGATGCCACGGGCGATGCCTTCGGCGGCTTTGGCGCGCAATTCCCAAAGCTTGCCTTCCAGATGCTTCACATGCGGTTCGCGGAGCTGTTCAAGGCCGACCTTCTCGACCGCTTCCATAAGACGGATAAGCCGCGCTTGGAGGCCCGGGGGCAATGCCTCGATTTCATCATCAGCGGCATCGTGCGTTTCGACTGTCCATCTCATGCGTGCTATATAGCGGATATGATATAATGCTGCAAGACGCAAAACGTGCATTTCGAGTGATCAAAATGTAAGTTGAAGAAGCCACCAGAAGTTTGCAAATCGCGAGAGTTAGTCAAGCGACGTGTCTTCCTTGCTGAGTTTAACAAGATTCAGATAGTGCTCTTTGTACTTTCCTTCGAGCTTTTTGGCTTCCGTGATGATCTCGGCCAAATCCCCCTCAACGCTGAAATTGTTAGCGATGCTGGTTATATTCTTAATGACGGACGCTATGATAGCACAGCTCACCACCACTTCAGTCGCCGCGACCAAAACATCACCTTCCGCCGAGGTTATGTTTTCTTGATTTCCAATTACTGAGATTTTCTCGGTCAAGGCTCTCGCCTTGGTGTGGAGATCAACTAGGCTGGTACCCAAATCAATTTTGTTATTATCGAAGATCGTACCGATTTGGAGAAGCCGGCGGACCGCCTCAGACCTAGTCGCAACTCGGTTCTTAAAGCGCCAATCATCCACCAGCTTCAACTCTTCATCCGACATCATTATCGGAACGCGGTTTTCTCGCGGCTTTACCATAGTAGCCCAATCCCAAAAAATCGGCACAAAAAGCACAAGTATGTATTGACCTAACCTCGCAGGTTGGTCAATAAACAAAAATCGGCACAAAAGGCGCTGATTGGTCTGATTTTTTTGACGGTGATTATCGTGTCCAACATGAAAACGGAACGCGTCGCGTTCATGCTTGAGAAATCCGCATTGGAAGCAATCGATGAATGGAGCTTCAAGAAGCGCATACGCACGCGCGCAGAAGTCATCCGCCAGCTCATTCAACTTGGATTGGAAGCTTCACAGGGAGAAACGAAAAAAGCCGACGCTACGGCCTAGGAACCCGCGTCGGCTTCAACCTCTACGAAAGGTGCATAATATGCAGACAAAATGTACTACAGAAAACATCGACAGCACAAGCGCCCTCGACCGTCTCTCCAAACTCGCTAGCCGTCTCGACTGGCTGACCAGTGATACGCAGGATGCGCGTTGCGCCGCCGAGATTGCGACAAACCATATAGTTGGCATTCTTTTTCCGGGCCGGAAAGCAAGCGATAATACCAAAGCGGCTTGGGCCAATGAGTATTATCATATCGATGAACGCGAACTCAGACACATCGATTTTATGACGAACGACATGGTCGAGCGCGCGACTCGTGCCGACCGTCTGGCGACCGAGCTTTCCGGGGAGCTGCTGAAACTCTCCAAAGAAATGCGACATGCCGCCATCATCAAGAAGGCGTCCGATCTGGAAGACTGCATCGCCGCATGGCAGGCGGCATATGATGCCTGGATCGCAACCGGCCTTGATGGCGTCGTTCCCTACGACACGCCTCAAGCGGACGCGGAAGATGAAGCTCTGCTGGCGCTTGCTTCCTGGCCCTGTGTCTCACTGGAAGATATCCAGCAAAAGACAAATCTGTTTTTGAACAGCAAGTATTTGAGCGGCATGGCGTCGGACCATGCGCTGGATCTGCTGCAATCCTTTTCATTCGGGGAGGCCGCGTAGATGGACGCCCGTCCAAACCCGGATGCGCCGCTACGGCCAGCCGAGGCGGCGAAGTGGGCTTTTCCCGATGGTTCAATCACCAAGAGTAGTCTTCAGCGAGAAATTCGCCGGGGCAATCTCGCGTACGAGATGATTGCCGGGAAAATCTTCGTCACGCTCAACGACATTGCAGATATGAGGGCGAAATGCCGAGAAAATCCAAGGGGCCGCGCCTCTACCTTCGTCGCCGAAAGGGGAGGCCGTCAATTTGGGTCATCCTCGACAGCGGACAGCCTGAAATCAGCACAGGCTGCGGCGAGCTTGATCGCGCAGGCGCTGAGAAAACCCTCGCAGACTACCTGACGGCAAAGCACAAGCCAGAGTGGCGCACGGGTGAGCCACATGAAGTTTCGATTGCTGATGTGCTGGCATACTACGGCAAGGAAAAGGCGGTAAACCACGTGCATCCAGAGCTTGTTGGCTACCACATGACTCCCCTCCTCGAATTTTTCGGGGAGCGCATGTGTGACTGGTTAGACGCTTCAGCGTGCCGCCAATATTGGGCGGCAAGGGTTGCCGGAAAGGTGGGGCGTCGAAAGGTGCAAGCGACAACCGCTCGGCGTGAACTTGAAACACTACAGGCTGCTTTGCGCTTTTGCCGGAAAGAGAAAAAACTTTCCGTGGATATTGATTTAACCTTTCCGGAAAAGGCAGAGGCGCGGCAGCGCTGGCTAACGCGTTCAGAGGCAGCAGCATTGATCGGCGGCGCTCTCGGCTTCACAGCGACCGCTTATGACGTGAAAACGCGCCAGCCGGTCAAATGGGGGCGAATGTTCCGCCCTTCCTATCATGTCGCGCGTTTCATCCTGATCGGCCTCTACACGGCCACCAGACACGAGGCCATCCTTGCCATGCGCTGGAAGGCCAATACGAAGGGCGGCTGGTTCGATCTCCCCGGCGGCGTCATGTATCGGCGCGGGCAGGGGCAGAAGGAAACAAACAAGCGCCGTCCTGCCGTTCCCATCGCAGAAAACTTGGTGCCTCACCTTGAGCGTTGGCGTGGTCTAACGATGAATGGTCCCGTCGAGTATCACGGACGGTTGATCCAGAAGGAGCGGAAAGGCTTCGAGCGGGCGCGCGATCTTGCTGGACTAGACGACTATGTAACGCCGCACGTTCTCAAGCACACATACATCACATGGGCGATGCAGCGCGGCATTCCGATATGGGAGGTCGCGGGCTTCACCGGCACGTCAGAGAAAACGATTCGTGACGTGTATGGACACCATCATCCCGACGCCATGCCCAACGCCAAGAAGCGATTTCGTGGGCACAGTTTGGGCAAAAAATAAAGAAAGGAATTGCGGGTTATGTCGTCAACCTCGCAAACGCCTGCATGTGCA
>Ga0307510_10006741_pt1 | contig 13690 bp, 4 predicted proteins | sample 12_EM_MG_FD_207224 | JGI IMG/M metagenome (GOLD analysis project Ga0307510, IMG submission 207224) | Populus trichocarpa ectomycorrhiza microbial communities from riparian zone in the Pacific Northwest, United States - 12_EM | ecosystem: Host-associated > Plants > Roots > Unclassified | place... | reverse complement strand
GAGACCTATGTGGTTTTTTAGATGTATTATTATATAAATTTATTGAATTATTAGTTTATTACATTGGTTCCATGTAGGGATCAATATTGTATAAAGATGTATTAAATGTCAATTCATATATATATATATATATATATATATATATATATATATATTGTGTTTATTAAAAAGTATATGAATTTGATTTTTAAATAATGATAAAGTAGTAAATTTCAGTTTTTGATTTTTTTATAAGAGACATACATTTTGAAACATACTCCTTTGCAAAAGGGGAGTATATATATTTTTTAATATAGGATCTTACTATGAGCATAATAAATGATTTTCTATGGAAAAAAAAAAGGAAAAAAATATGAATCCATTTTTAATTTATTTACAAGAAAAAAAAACACTTGAACATGGAACTTAATTACTATTTGGATTTAAAATTAGGATCTAGATCGTTGATTTAAATGAGTTTAATAATTTTAGTTAATTTAATAATATGATTAAAAAATAATAATAAAAAAAAACAAAAAAAAAAGATAAACATCAATGACCCATTGAAAAAAATAAATGTTCGTCAATATTATAAAAAATACCCTCTAAATATTTTGAAAAAGTCTCAACAATCTTATTTGATAAAAAAAACAAAAATTAAATAAATGGGATAAACTTACAAAGAGAAAATAAAAAAAAATATAAATCTAAATTACTAGTAAATCATACCTCTGAGGACAAATTGATTTTTTTTTAAAAAAAAAAAACTTGAGTCAATTAAGTTAACTCAACTAACCTGTAACTCAGGATAACCCCATAGAAAGAAAAAAAAATCACAAAGCTCAAGGCTCTGTAACCAAGTTTGAATGATAAAATATAAAAAAAATCAAAGTTAAATCAAGCTAATTTTCAAAACCTGTGACCTGAGTAATAAAATCAAGATTACTCCAAAAAAGAGGAATATAAAAAAACTACAAGCGAAATTATTATTCATATAAAAAATTAAAGAATTAAAATAATAATAATCAAATATAATATAAAATTTAAATAAAATAAAATAATAAAAACAAAGAGCGTTGCTCTCAACACATCATAAAAAACAGCATTTGAGCACTAAAAAATACTCTACACATCGTCCAAAGAGTAGAAGCATCTCTCATTCAAAAGTTCTTGCGTAAAATGGTTTAATTTTTTATATAAATTAATATAAATTATATTAATATTTATTAAAAATTTAAATTGCTCCATGTTCACATTGATAAAGATACAAAAAGGCCTTTAGACATCGGTTTTAATTTTTCTGGTTTTAATAGCAATATCGTTATTTTACTGTGCAATCAAAGTTTCATAAGACCAAAAAAACTCTTGAATCATAGTTTTAATATTTTTACTTTACAGAGTATTTAAAATATTTTACTATTAACCTAAAATATAAAAAAAATCAATTTATCCTCGAATCAATATATTAACCACCAACAAACCCTCTACAAAAGATTTTAATTTAGTTTTGATGTATAGCTGTGAAGCTATCCAGACGAACATGAATCATTAATTCAATTATTTTAAACCTCATCTTTTTAATTCTTTTTGTTAATTTAATTTTGATATAACAATTTTTAAAAATACAAAAATTGTAAAATTTTCCAAAATCATCTCCTCAATCCATGTTTCAATCCGATTCCCATGAAGCCATGATTTGTTTAACGACTATGCCTTGCTCAAGAGCTTGAGAAGGCTACTAATTAATCCAATTGCTCGAGATCTGTGTTTTTCTATTATATTCAAAGCCTGCAGATCTGATTCTCAAAGCTAAGAAGCACTAATTTTCAGAGCTCTGGGTCGACAAAGATCCCTGTTTATTTAGAAAATGGATTAAATTTGCCTTGAAATGCTCTTTATTCTTTCATTTCACTATGAAATAAATAGCAAAAAAAAAAAAGAAATCAAAAGATGAGGAGACAGGAGAGATTTAAAACGATTTGTAGCGACTTGTTCGAGGCCATGATCAAAATGAAAAGATTTGACAGGCACGGAGAATCGCCAATTTTATCATTGATATAGCCAACCTTCAATGCAAATCACGCCATCTCTTTTCTCTTGACGCCCTTGCTCTGCAAATTGGCTTCTCTCTTTTTTCATTTTTTTAAAAAAAATCTATAAACACACCATAATAATACAATCATACCACTGCAGATGAACCCTGAGAAGATGAAAGAGGAGGGGGAAGCTACCAGGCAAGGTGAGAGACAAGAACGCTTTATATAGGAGATGGGAGCGGGGAAGAGAGGAAACCCTAGACGCTGAAAAGACTTATAAGACCACGTTAATTGGGACTGCATAGCCCAGCCCATTTGTATCCAACTTGAATATGGGCCGGCCCAAAAAAAAAGAGATATATAAAAATTAAAATATAATTATGTTACTTTACCAAAAACTAAGAGAAGGTAATTCACACCATTACCTTCTGGACCTAAGATTGCAACCCCAAGCCTAAGCTCAAGTTGTCATCGATTTGGTCAGCAGAATACCTAACACAAGGTGAAAATAAGATGTTGGCTCAACAAACTCTTTCAGTCTTTACAGGGACTATACTGCAAAACTTTTCAATTTGATTCATGTGAAGTTATCTTAATCATATAAATTTTTTATTTATTTTAATATTTTATATTAAATTTATTAAAAATGGTGTTCTATTTAAAAAATTTATGATATTACAAATTTAACAGATTTGACTAGATTGATCTTAATTATTATTTTTTTATCCTAAACAAATGATCAAATATTAAGTTTATTTTATTTTATCTTTTATGTTATTATTCAAATTTCATAAACAAATTATTAAATATTGAATTGATTATAAATTTTATTTTATTCAAATCTCATAATATTTTTATTTTTTAAATTATTTTTTATATTATTATTCAAATCTCATGAGTAGTTATTTGGTAATTGATTTTGGTTTTTTTTTATTTTTAATTTCATTCTTTAAAATTATGCTGAACATGTTATTATTTTAATAGTTTTTTTAATTTAATTTTAGATAAAATTAATATGAACGTACAAATATACCCTCAAAGGAAACCTTGTTTAATCCGAATCCAGATGAAACCATCTTATGCTTCTCTCTCCTTCAAGCCGAAAGGGGTAACGAGCCATGGTCTCCAGTTTAAAATACATATCTCAAATCACCTAACCAAGGGCAGAACTAATGGGGCCCGCCAAGTTTATATCGCCCAGCGTCCTCTAATCAAAATAAAATTATATGTTATTCACTTATAAATAAAATAAAAGTTGAGCTAGAATCAAAATCAAATTTGAAGCTGAAATTCCAGTTTAATTTTGAGATCTATATTTTTATTAATTATATAAAAAAATAAATCAAATAAAAAACGTAAAATAAAAAAAACATAAAAAATCAAAGGCTGAATCAATTTTTATTTCACTATCAGCGGCAATCATGCCTTCGTCATTGTGAACATCATCTTTCATTTTGTTTTTCAGATTTTAGATCTGATTCTCAAAGATAAGAAGCGTTATAGCTACAATCAAAAACATAAATCAAATCAAATATGTAGAATCAAATAATCAATTTTGATTTCACTATCAGCGACAATCATGCTTTAATCATTGTAAAAATCATCTTTCATTTTGTTTTTCAGAACTCTGTTTCAACAAAGATTCCTTTCATTTAGAAAGTGGAAGGAAATAAGAAACCGAGAAAACAAGAGAGATTTAAAACGATTTGTAGCGACTTGTTCGAGGCCATGATCAAAATGAACAGATTTGACAGGCACGGAGAATCGCCAATTTTATCATTGATATAGCCAACCTTCAATGCAAATCACGCCATCTCTTTTTTCTTGACGTCCTTGCTCTGCAAATTGGCTTCTCTCTTTTTTCATTTTTTTAAAAAAAATCTATAAACACACCATAATAATATAACATATTCCACTACAGATGAACCCTAAGAAGATGAAAGAGGAGGAGGCTGATGAACCAAGTGAGTGACAAGAACTCTTTATATAGGAGATGGGAGCAGGGAAGAGAGGAAACCCTAGACGCTGAAAAGACTTATGAGACCACATTAATTGGAATTCCATAGCCCAGCCCAGTTTTACCCAACTTGAATATGGGCCGGCCCAGACAAAAGAGATATACTTAAAATATTCTTGCAAACTTTTTATGTGAAGTAATTACAACCTAATTAGGAGACAATTTGCATGAGTTACAGGTATATATAATTATTTTTTTTGCTCTACACTAATTATATCATATAAGCTATTGGAGGGAATTAAATTGCGGTGTCTTTCTGTATTTAGAACACATCTGCCTAAGGTATAGTAATTTAAGAAGGATGGAGTGAAAATATAATTAGTATTAAAGTATTTGTATGGTTTAGAAGTTTAATAAAAATGCAAAAAATAGCCAGGAAAAAGCAAGATTTAAATACTAGTATAAAACGAAGGAGAATTGTGTAGGGTTTTGAATGAAATGAATGGGAAGTGTTCATATATATTGTTGTTAGTATTGTTCTTATAAGAGATAGGAAGACACGATTCTGTATTCTTTCTCGAAGCTGGAAAGATTATGCTGCAAAAGGATAATTAATTTTTAAGATATACCAATCTTCGTTTATTTTTATTTTCACCTTGTTCTTGTGGGAATTTATATATATATAAAACGAATGTTTGACCTGGGAAGAGATTTGTTTTACAAGCATTCCACAGTTCTATATATTCTGATTTTCTTGTTGGATTTTTATTAAAAAACATTATTAATTACCTATAACATAATATAACAAGTGTCATGAAGGGACTGGTTGCTAATATGATGGCCACTGGAGGCTTACATGGTCGTTAACTTCAGGGCCCGTGGAATTAGTCGATGTGTGCGCAAGTTAGTCCAGACACCCACATTAATAAAAAAAAAATGACATGAAAGGACAACCACTGTTCTAGAAAATCATAAAATCGTGAGAAATGAATGTTTAGAAATTCGAATTGTTACCAACTTGTTTTATTATTTATAAATATTCATATTCAAAATTAATAGGCTTAAGATTTTCTTCTAAAACTATTTTTTGGCCAGTGAAAACTTTATTTATGTCAAAATCTAGGCTAATTAATAGTATTATTTTTAATAGAAAAAGAGTAATACTAATTTCTGGTTGCCCGAATTATTCAATTGGGCTAATGGAAGTTTTTTGAGAAGAGAAAAATAAATTTCCAGATGATTAGGTACCCAACTCAAAAGGCTATTATTATTTTTTTCACAGCTAAGTGTTTTGTTAAAAAAATCTTAGAATCCAAATTTCAATATTGATAAGAATTCATTTTATAATCAAAGAATAACATGCTAGTTGATTTGAAAATACTTATTTAGCATTAATCCAGACATATATAATTTTGTGATTTGATCGTGTTAGCTTTTTAAGAGTATGTTTATTTAAGAAATACTCCGTGCGGTGATCCCGCACCAGCAATGTTCAATGTTCAACAAGGAGAACAGGATGCATGCAGAAAAAGAAACAGTTCTCTTACTTGCTTTCCCAAAAACTAAATGCTTGGATTCAATAAAATAATGTTGAACGTTTCACTGGTGTTAATTCACACCATTACCTTCTGTTGCTAAGATGCAACCCCAAGCCTAAGCTCAAGTTGTCATCGATTTGGCGAGCAGAATATTTAACACAAGGTGGTGATCAGAAGATGCTGGCTCCTCAAACTCTTTCGGTCTCTACAAGGACTATACGGCAAAACTTCACGTCGCGCCAATTCTCATTACTGATACAGAAATTCAGAAGTAATTGAAGGTTAAAAATTAAATTGTCATAATGCTCATTTAGCTTCATCACGGATGGCAAGGGATTGCTTCATTCTTCCAACTAGATGTGGCAGTGTCTTCATGTTATCCTGGATTGACTGGTCAACACACGACTCCAAAACATTTACAGCATCAGATCCAAGCTGCTGAGCCTTAGCTGCCTCAAATCTGTCTTGGCAGACCATCAGAGACCTGTTCAACCTTTCCTGCATTGAAGAATAAACTTGACATTAGGTATCAGCACAGAGCAATGCACCGGCTGCAATTTGTAAGAAGATCAGGTGTAAACTACAAGATGTGCAATCAGAGGGGCAATGTCGCCCATTGTTATGCAACACAAATGTTGACACTTGACAACAAAATAGTATCAACAAACTTTTTAACATACAACAAGCAAGCCTGATTATAATGAGAATTTCTGCTAGTTTTTATTTTTATTCCAAGCACCGTTAACACTTCAATATGGAAGAAGCTGAACAAGAATTTGATGAAAGGGCTTTCTTCGCTCGAAATATGAAACTCAACTAGCGCTTTCTTTCTATACGAGAAGAATCATTCTCTATCTGATATTTGTTCTTGCTCGCAAAAGTCCACAGATCGCTAGGACCGGGAACAGATCGAGACGGGAATGGTGAACCCATTAGGAATCGCTCATGACTGGATCGTGTACAACAACCTTAACCGCTGGTTTAGACATTCAAACAAAAAATGCACTCTAAGAAACTATGGAACACTTTCCAAAAACAAAACAAAAAAAACATGGAATGAAGAAACTTTGAAAGGTTTCACCAGAAAACAAGAAAATTTGAAGCATATGTGACTTGAGAACGCTACTACAGTGGTCCATGATTTAGCCTTTGCCCTTCTCTATCTCTATTGTTAGATTACATAACAGGGTGATTAAATAATGGCAATAACTTCATAAAGTAGCCAACGAAATACCTAATTTTGTAAAGTTGTTAAACTCCACTTCTTTGATGAAAGGAAGGTGAAAAAAGAGAGAGGATTTAGTTTGAGTTTCCAACAATTAAAACGGTCCGTAGCATAGTCTCTTTTTATATGCTTGTGTCTCCATGGATGGCTAAAAGAACCCTCTCAAATAGAATTAGGTTTTCAGAGTATTTAGAGGGTCAGTTTTCTTTAGATTACTTATGAAAGGAGAGAAAGCTCCAAGTATGCTGTCAAGGTAATTGAAAAAGAAAAGAAAAAGAAAATATAAAACTGGTTAACTCTCTAAAACACTCTCAACTCAAGATACTTTTAGAGAGAGCTCTTCAATCCCAAGCACTATAAAGCTGGCTTTAGATTGATAGAGAGACAAGCCTAAACAGGGTGGCTAGGCTTTTGGCCCTCTTAATTGTTTGTAATTCTCAAACTTTAACACTCATATCTTCACATTTCTTTTATAAAAAAAGTATAAGAGTTACAACTTAAAGAAAATGAGTTGTTTCATATCTACATTTTGGATTGAGTTGTTAATACTATTCATTCACCTAAATCATAACATGAACCTTTTCATGTGTACAAAAATCTGATGTTATAGATAAAAACATCGAAGCTATTCAAGTAATAAAAAAGAACACTAGATAATTAACTCAGCACCCTTCGCTATTTCTAATATCTATATGTATTCCATTCCAGGAAAAAGAAAAAGAAAAGGAAGAGCCAAGCATGACAACATGTTGCAGAATACTGCTGCCACCATGAAGACCAGCCTCGGTTAATAGCTTACAATATTTATCTTGAAATAATCCAATCATGTACAAGTTCAACACTACCTTGTTGAAACATAATTTTATTCACAACTGCTGTCTCTTCAGTCAATCAGTGCTCTGCAAAGCTGATGTAAGCCCAAAGACTAATGGTAAATGCATGAACATGACCATTCTCAATTTGAGAAATATTATAAATGTAAGGAGCTACTCACAGCCAAGAAAAAACCTTTTGCATACCTCAAATTCTAAAGAAAGCATGATTAATGGTTCCAAGCAAGTTTTGCAAATGTAACTTGTGAGCCTCACATCAACCAGAGGTAACAATTTTCTCTCTGAACTCCCAGCCACCAAATCAACATTGGCAACACCACAAATATTAGTCAATGGACAGGGAGGATTGCAAAATGCGATCCATAACTCGTGAAGGCACACAACTCTAGAAACTCAAGGAGGATCGTAGGTAGTTACTGTTGAGGTCACTTGATCCCTTTCTACAGGAAAAGTGATAATATGTGATAGCTGCTTCAGCGAAAAGATGGTGAGATTCTTTCTATTATTGGCAGATGCAGATGGGGTTTGAGAAAATCACAGGTCTGTATAATTTTATTGATCATGTCACAATCTGCAACTATAAACTGTCAATCACTTTCTAGTTTGATTTGTTATGTAATCAAAGTAATGCAACATTCTGGTAGATTTAATTCGATTGATGAAATTGTAAGAAACAGCTTTGACTCAACAGCATGCAGTCATCCTTTGCAATAGCTTCAGATTAGTAGCAGAATAACTGAAATACTGATCAGCTAATGTGTTTATGCTTCATTTGTTTGTACATTTAGTTTGGTGTCTCTTGTATTTGAAGAAATTCAGCAAATGTCTCTTGTTATCAAAGTGATGAAAGCCAAACCAACAAACCCTTTGCCTAATCCCCTAATCCTCATGACTACATTTATGTTACTTCTAGGCAAACCTATGCAAGACATTATTCCTTTCTATTCCAATTTATACATATAGAATTCAACTATCCAAAGAATAAATCACATCCAACCCCTTAATGTAATGACATAAAGCCTCATGTTAAAATTAAAAAGATAGAATAAACTTACTTGAAACTTGGCCATCTCATTCTCAAAGTGATTCTGAGCATTAAGAACTGGAACACTGCAATGTTCAACGCAATTGCTTATCTCTTCTTGCTTCCTTCTCCTATCAAAGCACTCATATGCACATTTGAAGTATGCTTGCTGCAAGAAATTATCATTTCAAACAATCAAATCAACCCCATGAAATAACAATAATAAAAAAACATAATTCTCTGATTGTCTCTTCAAAAAACAAACCCATAAAACAATAAAAAGTTTGAAAAGTTTTCATCTTTTTATTTCAAAATGAAAAGAAAATCTCCACAAATATTAATAATAATAAAACAGCCAGAAGCAAATTAGGCACAGTTGAGTAAAGCGCCACGACAAATAATCACCAAAATAGCACAAAAAATCTTTGCACTTTCCTTAGCTAAACAGCAAACCAATTCATACCCATTAAAAAAATAAAGAAAACCCACATGAGAAAGCCCATAAAGAACCCACAGCTGCATGAAACAGATACATTAATCCACCTCAATATTTACATAGAAGCAATACCTGAAGAGTGAAATTGATGTGATCTTGGACAGGGGAGAGTTGAGCCTGAGCAGCTGAATTAACTTCACTGAGCTTCCTTCTCATTCTCTCCGATACCATTTGAGCTTCCATTGCTGCTATATGATCTGCCATTTTTGCACAGTGAAGAAAAGCAAGAGACTTTTGGGGATTTTAGGGATTCAATCGGTGGAAATAGGGTTTTAGGGGTTTAAGTGCACAATCTTGGTGACGATTTTTAAGGAGCAAGCAAGTCGGGCCGATGTGGGCCTTCATTTGCTGTAAAATGGAGTATGAGAAATAATAGGCTTGGATTTGGACATTGCTTGGTAAACTTTAAACCCTAGACTATTTGATTGATAATAATTATTGATTTATTGTTTTTGGAGATTTTTTTTATTATATTTCATATACCAAGATTATTTTTTTATTCATGATGGGATTTATTTAAATATTTTATTATATTATATTCCCAAATCATAATGTAATTAGCTTTTTTTTTTTTTATTGTCTTCTACGAGTTGGTTACCATAATTAAATTGAATTTAATCCATTTTATTGATTTAGAATAAGTTTTATTCATTCTTATATCATATAATAATTTTCTTTTAAATTCTTTAGTACCATGCTAATAAATTTACCAATCCAAGACAAAATTTATTTTATCAATTCAATTAGTTAGTAATAAATAGATGAATTAAACTATGTTAAAAAAAAATAAGTCTGATTTAATTAGTATTGATTTGTTTTCGAGAAAAGGACTTGAATATTGCAAAATCACACACGTTGCTATGTTTATTTTTGCGTTTCAAAAACGCTTTTGAAAAAAATTAAAAAATTATTTTTTTTCTTTGCTTCAAATTAATATTTTTTTTGGTGTTTTTAGATCATTTTGATGCTGATTTTAAAAAATAATAAAAAAATATTATTTTGATACATTTCTAAATAAAACGCACTTTAAAAAACAACCACAACTACACTCAAACAGATAAATTGTAAAAAAGAATCCTTCTTTGGCATTTGTCACTTTGTTTTTTTTTTTTTATATATATATATATAGAAAAATTATACGAAGTCAATCTAACATTTCAAGATTTCTATTTAATATATGTTTTTAATTCTATTAATTCAAAGGGGGGAAAAATTCTACTAATCAAATCAAGCAATCATAAAAAAAATTTGAAATATTGATGCATGTTCTTTTCAATATTATATCACATAAGAATTAGGCATACAAATTGTTTTTTTCTACCATTTGATGGCTATGTATGGCCACCTTTTGTCATAAAGTACAACCATTTGTCATACTTCTTGTTTTTATTCTATGGACCAATAGATTGAAGAACAATTTTTCTAAAAAAAAAAAAAGGAAAAAAACTCTGCTAAGGAACTATTTAATTATCTTTAATATCACAAAAACTAATTCATTGATTTCAATAAATAACAATCAATCCAATAATATAATAAGACTGCAAAATTTTTATATAATCCACCATTTGTTTTCCAGAGCCAAGGAAATGGAAAACAAAGAAGAAAACCGAAAGGCACTATGCAAACACATCCCAGATCTCCTCTCCTCCTTTGTGGACACCTTTGTTGATTTCTCTGTCAGTGGAGGCCTCTTTTTACCTTCACAAAACCCTAGCTTGGATCCTCGAAACCCCCATCAAGGAACACCCCTTTCTTTACAAACAAGGTACCCAGCTCCTGATAGACTCATTGCCATTGGTGATCTTCATGGGGATTTGGAAAAATCCAAGCAGGCTTTAAGGCTTGCTGGTTTGATTGATGGGTCTGATAAATGGGCTGGTGGGTCAGCTACTGCGGTGCAAGTTGGTGATGTTCTTGATAGAGGTGATGATGAGATACAGATTTTGTATTTCTTGGAGAAGTTGAAGAGGGAGGCAATGAAAGATGGAGGTAATTTTATCACCATGAATGGGAATCATGAGATCATGAATATAGAAGGTGACTTTAGGTATGTGACTAAGTTAGGGTTAAAGGAATTTGAGGATTGGGCTTATTGGTATTGTTTAGGTAATGAAATGAAAAGTTTGTGTGTTGGGTTAGAAAAACCAAAGGATATCTATGATGGGATTCCTTTGAATTTTCGAGGGGTTGATTCAGAGGTTCTTCAGGGGATTAGAGCTAGGATTGCTGCATTGCGGCCTAATGGGCCGATTGCGAATAAGTTTTTGTCAAAGAATGTGACAGTTTTGGTTGTTGGGGATTCGATTTTTGTTCATGGAGGCTTGTTGGCGCAGCATGTTGAGTATGGATTGGAGAGGATTAATGAGGAGGTTAGAGATTGGATTAGTGGGCTGATGGGGAAAGCTGCGCCGAGGTATTGTAGAGGGAGGAATGCAGTGGTTTGGTTGAGGAAGTATTCTGATGTGGAGAAGAATTGTGATTGTTCCATGCTTGAACATGTGCTTGCTACGGTTCCTGGGGTGAAGAGGATGATCATGGGGCATACAATTCAGGAGGATGGGATTAACGTGGCCTGTAATAATAGAGCTGTTAGGATTGATGTGGGTATGTCCAAAGGATGTGGTGATGGGTTGCCTGAAGTTTTGGAGATTAATCAGAATTCGGACTTACGGGTTCTGACCTCAAATCCCTTGTATCAGAGTAAGCACAAGTCCTATTTGGATGCTGACACAAAGGAAGGGCTTGGTTTGTTGATTACTGAAAGTGGATCAAAACAAGTGGAAGTGAAGGCCTAGGAGTTCTTGCATCTAAAACTGATCAATCGATGCTTCTTCTGTGGAACCTGCTGAACATGCATTCTTTTCCTGTTTCCCTTGTGGAAATCGGCATTGGGTGAACAGGTGAACATTGTTTATAATAAACATCACAGAACCCAAACTGTATTGTTTCAACTATATTGCTGGTTGTGAGATCAACACTAAGCCTGATAAAAAAATTGTAAGCATTTTATCTTAGATCCTATTGTCATGATTGATTCCCTATTGCATACTCTAGTTTCATAAGACAGGGAGTTGTGTTGTTAACTTTGTTACTAGTGGTTTCATCTTCCTTGAATGAAAATGGAACTGAACAACATCATTCTGACTTTCTCTGAACAGGACTGCCCTGTTATAAGATAATAAATTTATTTTTAGATAAACTTCGAAAAGCTGCCCCCTCTTGTCTGTCTAGAACCAAACATTTGCAGTCCAAGGCTTTGTTACAACTCGTCATGTAGTTATAAATGGAACTTGTTTTCAGGTTAAGATGTGGCTGTTCTATCATTATTGCCTTTTCTTTGAGTGAGAGCTTCGCTCTATCTCCATGCCCCTGTGCAAACAACCAATCAAATTACTTTGTCTAACATACTGATTAGTTAGGAAGTCTACGTAGCAATTTCTCATTAGGTATCCCAATGTGAAATAAAAAGCTGTTACAGATATTTTTTTATATTGTTTTGAGATTGAAACTCAATGCATTATGGCAGCATTCTATTGCTTAAATAGGCATGAAATAAGTTGAAGGATGTTCATGTTTGAATGGAGTAACATTCTAATTTCCTCGACTCTTGTACTCTTACTTTTAGTTGATTGTTGATTTTTCATTTGAGCAATTCCAAAAAATGCTGATTTTTTGAGTTGCTCTTCTTTTCTGGAGGCATGATTGCTTGGTAAAACTGACATTGAAGCTAAAAACTCTTAACAGCTCCCATAAATACACTCACCATTCTAATACAGCAAAACCACATCAAATTACAGAGATAAAGATTGTTCATATTTCTTTTATCAACTGCAGGAGAGGTAGACTAGGATACATTGGGAAAACTTGACTGTTTTTCCTTCTCTGCTCTTGCTCTAGTCTTCCTTCGTTGTGTTTCTAGTGCTAGTTTGATGTTGCCTTTTATTTATTGTTTACAAGATGTTTGGAGCTTATGAACATGGAATGTGATTTTATGTGATTAAATTAGTGTTTGAGGAGTTGAGAACTGGGCTTACTGGTATTATTTTGGTAATGAAGGAAGGCTTTATGAGATGGATTTGGAAAGCTATCCAAAGAATATCTTTGATAGTTTTTTTTTTTTTTTTTTATCATTTTTCTAAGGATTTACTGCAGGTTTTAGGAGTTTTATATCCTGACCTTATAACGCTTCTATTGTGGACCGGTTGCACTTGTGGGAATCGAACATTGGATGACCGGATGAACATTGTTTGGCATGATCAGAGAATGTGAACGAAGATATTTGTGATGAATCCAAACTTGCTCAAATTTTAAGTGCCATTTAAGTTTAAGATTCTCCTCTGGTGATTACTCCATATTTCATAACATGCTATCAGAAAATTGGAGAGTGTGTTGTTACCAATGGCCTTGTTGAATGGAAACTGAATTGAAGAACATTACGTTGACATTTTATGAACAGTGTAGCCCTCTTGTAAGATGTCGAGTGAATTGAAACCCAGAAACAAATTTGAGAAAAGTCTCATGATTATAATATGGAACCAAGTTTTAGATGAAAATACCATTACTCTAACAAACTTGCAGGTACCCTGTTGTTGACTAGTTATG
>Ga0307510_10006740_pt1 | contig 13693 bp, 13 predicted proteins | sample 12_EM_MG_FD_207224 | JGI IMG/M metagenome (GOLD analysis project Ga0307510, IMG submission 207224) | Populus trichocarpa ectomycorrhiza microbial communities from riparian zone in the Pacific Northwest, United States - 12_EM | ecosystem: Host-associated > Plants > Roots > Unclassified | place... | reverse complement strand
CGCGAGGTAGCCACGCCAGGCGAAGACGTTGGACAGGAACGAGTACTCGGTATTCTTGACGGTGTTGCCGTGATTGAGGACCGCAACAGGAAGTTTGATCAAGCCGGCATTGGCCTGCATCTCCTTATCACGGCGAACGGCGATATGGACGGCGACAAGACGATTGTCGCGATCGGGATCGTGGAACGCGATGGTCTCGTGACGGATCGCCCACTTGCTCGCGGTGAAGTACGCGACAGCGACCAGCACGGAGAGTGAAAGCAGAACGAGAATTCCACGTTTCATATTCGTCCTCGCGCCCCCATTAGGGGCCATCCCTGTTCTGAGACTCTTTCGGTCCCATCTTGATGATATATGTCACGATGGCGTGACATAAAGGCCAAATGTTGTGTGTTGACCGCCTGATCATTGTGCGATGCACCTATCCATTGTGCAGCCGCTCAATCCCCACAAATTCGACCCGTTATTCTCTACGACGCCTCCCATCAAGCTTCGGTTCGAGCGTTAGATAAAAGTCTAAGGAAAACGGGATGCCGCAGGCTTGGTTCCCGGGAACTGTTAGCCCGCAGGTGCGGCAATACCGTAAATCCCAAAGACTTAGACCGTCGTGTAGATAACGAGCTTCAACGCCGGGTCGTCGTTGGCCTGGAAGCTTGCATACTCCAGCTTGAGCCGGCCCCTCTTGGGATGGATCAAGGATTTTCGTCCTGCCGCGACGCCGCTGACGTCGTGAGCCTCCCACCAGCCTGCAAATTCGGGACAACCTTCGCGCAGACGCGCCAGCAGGTCGCGGAAGGCGGGGTCGCCGGCCCACAGGTCATGTGTCGCACGGAACTGGGCGACGATGCGCCGGGCCTCCTCCGCCCATGACGCACCGAACAGCCGCCGCGTCGCGGGGTTGGTCAGCACCGACAGCAGGCTGTTGCGATCGGCCTCCGCGAGCCGGGCTGAACGCAAAGATTTCTTCGGCAGCCGCGTTCCAGGCGAGAATGTCCCAGCGCCGTCCGGTGACGTAGGCCGGCAGGTTGAGCTGTTCGACGGCGCGCCGGATCGCGGGCGGAACGGTCTCGCGGACGAAGGGGCGCCGGTCGGCATTTTGCGTCAGCTCGGTCAGGTGCCGGTGTTCGGCTTTGGTCAGCCGCAACGCGCGCGCCAATGCGTCGATCGTCGCCGCCGACGGGCTGACGGATCGTCCCTGCTCGAGGCGGACGTACCAGTCGACGCCGATGCCCGCGAGCTCGGCCACCTCCTCCCGCAGCAGGCCGGGCGTGCGCCGCCGCCGGCCCACCGGCAGGCCGACCACCTTTGGCGTCAGCTTCTGCCGCCGCGACCGCAGGAAGTCGCCGAGTTCGCTCTGCCTCGAATTCGTGCCTGATACCGCCATGCGTGCCGTGCCTGTGAGAGGGATTTATAGTCCTAGGATAATACCAGGTCTTGTTCGAACCACGAAGGCCCGCGAGAATGCGTTTCAACCGAAAATGAGGAGGCCTCATGAAGGCTGCCGTTTTGAATGCATTCGGATCGCCACTGGCGATCGAGACCGTCCCCGAGCCGCAGCTTGGCACCGGCGAGGTCATTGTCGACGTCGCGGCGAGCCGTGTGCTGGCCTACGCCAACGAGGTGCTCAGCGGGCAACGAAAATACCTTTTGGAACTGCCTATCGTGCCCGGCCCCGGCGCGATCGGCCGCATCCGTGCCACCGGCCCCGACGCGACCCGGCTTCGTCCCGGCGATTGGGTCTATTGCGATCCGACCGTGCGCTCACGCGACAATGCGCTGTCGCCCGACATCGCGCTGCAGGGCCTCACCGGCGGCAGCGAGGGAGGCCTGCGCCTGCAGCGCTATTTCCACGACGGCGCCTGGGCCGAACAAATGCGGCTGCCGACGGAAAACGCGGTTCCGATCGGCGACATCGACGAGAAGGACGCAGGCCGATGGTGCGCGCTTGGCACGCTCCTCGTGCCCTATGGCGGGTTCCTCGCCGCGAACCTGCAAGCTGGAGAGATCGCGCTGGTCAATGGCGCCACCGGCAGTTTCGGCAGCGCCGCCGTCGCCGTCGCGTTGGGAATGGGCGCGCAGTGTGTAGTCGCTACCGGACGGAACGAGCAGGCGCTGACCGAGCTGACGCGGCGATTCGGCGCCCGTGTCCGGACCGTGCCGATGCGCGGCCACGAGGCTGACGATCGCGCGCGCATCCTGCAGGCGGCACCCGGCCCGATCGACTGCGTGCCCGACATCCTTCCGCCCGCGGCCAATGCCGTGCAGGTGCGGACCGCCATCCTGGCGGTGCGGCCGTACGGGCGGGTGGTGCTGATGGGCGGCATCGGGATGCAAGGCGGCGCCGGCCTCGAGCTGCCCTACCCGTGGATGATGCGAAACTGCATCACGCTCCGCGGGCAATGGATGTACCCGCCGCATGCGGCCACCCTGATGGCCGGTCTGATCCGCTCAGGCCTGGTCGACCTCGATCATTTCGAGGTCATCGCGTTCGGTCTCGACCGCGCCAACGAGGCGGTGGCGCATGCCGCCGCCAACGCCGGTCCTTTCAAAATGACGGTGATAGAGCCGCGGCGCTGATGAGGCTCAGGCGCTGATTAAGGCTCAGGCGCTGATTAAGGCTCAGGCGCTGATTATGTCGCCGATGATGTCGTGGACTTCGAGCGGCTTGTCGACCTGGGTGAACCATTCGGCGCGGTTGGCGGCGCGGCGGCGGCCGCGCTCGTCGAGCGGCAGCTTGAGCTGGCGCAACAGGCTGGTCACTTCCTCGCGGGCCGTGACATGGCCCATGCTCGGCCGGGTTCCCAGCGTCGCCTCGTCGATGTCGTCCAGCGCCGTCAGCCCGCGCGGGAAGAATTCGCGGTAGACCACCCGCTCGGCAAATCCGTCGATCGAGCGGAAGCCGAGCCGCAGCGAAAGGTCCTTCAGGCTGTCGGCGACCAGCTGCTTGTTGCGCGAGCCGATCATCGACAGGCGGTTGCGCACCACGATCCAGTCGGTGGTGGCGCCGTCGATCTGGCGGCGCTTGCGCCTGACGTCGCGCACCATCTCCGCATAGTGGCTCTCGCCGGTCACGGAATAGGTCGCGGGATCGACGGTGCCGAGCACGTCGAAATCGAGGAAGCTGTCGTTGATCGGGGTTACCAGTGTGTCGGCCATCGAATGCGCCAGGCGCATCAGATAGGAGTCGGAACCCGGCGTATCGATGACGATGAAATCGAAGGCGCGCTCGATTGCGCTCACCGCCTCCATGAACTGCTGGAACTCGGAATTTTCATTGTCGGCGATCTGCATCGTCTCGCCGAGCTTGACGCAGTAGTGCACGGGGATTTCGAGGTCGAGACCGGTGCGGCGCGCCCACGCGCTCCGATTGGCGATGTAACGGGTGAAACTCTGCTGGCGGCAGTCGAGATCGATGGTGGCGACGCGCTGTCCGGCCTTCATCAGGGCAACAGCGATATGCAGCGCGGAGGTGGATTTTCCCGACCCGCCCTTCTCGTTGCCCAGCACGACGACGTGCGCTGAACCGGACTGCCCCTGACTCGCCTGAACCAACATGACTCACCCCGCACGATATCTTCAAATCACGCGCGGCTGCACGTCAAGTGAAATGCGCGACGACGCATTCAATTCGCTCGCGGCGTGTCTTTAATGATGAATCACGACGGTTGCGATGTCGCTTCCGGACTCGCGTTAGCTGCCGCAGGCGTGTCATTCCCAAGCAAACTTGGCGGCAATGCTCTGGCCTTATAAGGTCGGCGCGCCCGCCGAAAGGCTTGGGGCCTCAGGCCCCCTCACCCCGTCAGAAACTGCAAGAGATCGAGGCCAGATGTCGCGAAGCCCCGTGGTCGTCCGTACCGTTCCCGCCTTGCGCCGCGCCGTCGAGGCCCTGCGCGCCCGAAAGGCCGCCGTCGCGCTGGTGCCGACCATGGGAGCGCTTCATGACGGACATGTGTCGCTGGTGCGGCTCGCCAAACGCCGCGCCCAGAAAGTGGTTGTATCGATCTTCGTCAACCCGACGCAGTTCGCGCCGACGGAGGATTTCGGTTCGTACCCGCGTACCTGGAAAGCCGACGTCGCCAAACTCGCCGCCGAAAAGGTCGACCTGATCTGGAATCCAGACGTCAAGGCGATGTACCCGGACGGCTTCGCCACCAGGATCGTGCCGGAAGGTCCGGCCACCGCCGGCCTCGAGGATCGTTTTCGGCCGCATTTCTTCGGCGGCGTCGCCACCGTCGTCGGCAAGCTGTTCACCCAAGTCCGGCCGGACGTGGCGATCTTCGGCGAGAAGGATTTTCAGCAATTGCGGGTGGTGACGCAGATGGCCGCCGATCTCGACCTCGGCGTCAAGGTGATCGGCTCACGAACCGTGCGGGAACGCGACGGGCTGGCGATGTCCTCGCGCAACGTCTACCTCTCGCCCGAGGAACGGCAGACCGCGCCGACGCTCTACCGCGCCATGAAGGAAAGCGCCAAGCGGCTGAAGGCCGGCGAGGATTTCGCGGCCGCAATAGAAGCCGGCCGCGAACTGATCGGCGCCGCCGGCTTCGCGCTGGACTATTTCGAGGCCCGGCACGCCGAGACGCTGGCGCCGGTCGCCTCGATGAACGACGGGCCGGTGCGGATCCTGGTCGCCGCAAAACTCGGCACGACGCGCCTGATCGACAATATCGGAGTCTAGAAAGCGTTTTTCAAGCGAAGTGGTGGCCGGTTCGCGTCAAGAAAACGCGTCCATCAAGAATCTGGAGCTCTGTTTCGATTCTATCGAAACGGGGCGCCAGCCGCCGGATCGTCCTGCCTTGCGCCAGCCAAATACTCGGTCGAATATCGTCCGGGGATTTCCAGCAAGGTCGCCAAGTCGCCATGTCTCTACGCGCCGCCATTTTCGGAGCACTGATCGGCCTCATCTCGGCCGGTTGCGTGCAAGCCCAGGATCCGCACCGGCCGGCAGTCGGCGGCATCGGTTCGCCGGTCAATGCCATGATCTTTTATGTCGCGCACGGTGCGGACGGCGCCTGCGGGAACGGCTGTTCCGAATGGATCGCCGCTGAAGGCACCGTTCAGTGGGACACCCACAAGCGGCTGATCGCGATCCTCGACCGCCAGGCCGGACGCAAGCTTCCCGTGATCATCCATGCCTGGGGCGATTCCAATCTCAACGTCGCGGCCAGCCTCGGGCGTATCCTGCGCGACCATGGCATCGACACGACCGCCGGGACGACCGACGTCGAGGCCTGCCATGGAAAAGACGAGACAGACTGTTTCGCGCTCAAGCGTCCGGGCGGGCCCCTCGATGCCAAGGTGACCCTGACGGACACCCGCTGCGATCTCGCCTGCGTGTTGACGCTGGCCGGCGGCGTGCACCGAACCCTCCCCGCCGGCACCAAAATGGTCCTGAGCGGCATGTCGATCCGCAACCGGCTGGCGCCCAACGTCTCGGAGGAACGGCGCCAGGGCCTGACCACCCTGTTCGGCGATCAGTTCCGCCGCTACCTCAACGACATGGGTGTCGACCCTGAACTACTCGACATCGTCGACCGGAATCCGGAAACCAGGCGCCCGATCGAAATGCCGCCATCCGAATGGCTTCGTTTGCACATCGTCACATCAGCGGCGACGTAGTGCCGGTGAAAGCGGGCGCGTTTTCGAAACAGGCCGCGGGCCTGAACGATAATTAGAGCAGCCCCAGATCGCGCAATTCGCGCCGCATTGGTTCCGGCATCGCAGCCACGCTGGCGGCCGAGGATTTGGTGAGATCGGGCGGCGCGGCGTCCTCGGCGAGGTAGCGCCAGCCCTGGAACGGGCGCATCGGCCGCGGCGAGACCGCAAACACCTTGGGCTGCATCACCAGGCGGCAGCGCCCAATGCCGTCCTTGTCGCGGAACGGCTCGAGCGCGATGATCTTTTCGCGCGCGGCGATTTCGCCCTTGATGACCCAATAGAGCGAGCCGCCGGCCAGCAGCTCGCCATCGCGCTTCGGCGTCATCCGTGTGATGTGGACGTGACGAAGCGGCAGGCCCTTTTTCTTGGCGGTTGCCATGCGTTCGGCAACCCAGCCCTTGAGTTCCTTGACTGACTCGCAGCCGACGGCAAGCTTGATGAGATGAAGCGGCATGATCCCGCCGATGTAGCGGCCCGTGCGCGCTTTGAAAAGATCACTCGTTGTTATCAGCTGTGGGTGCCGCACCCGACGGCGCGAGCTGGACCGGCGCCGCGGAGGACGGCCGCTTCGGCGCCGGCGGCGGCTTCTTGGCGGCGGCCTGCGCCTGCGTCGGGGCCGGCGGTGTCGCCGCGGCCGGACGCGGCGCGGCTGGCGATGCCGGCACAGCCGCAGCCGACGGCTTCGGAGCGGCGCCGAGCGGCGGCTCGGGCGTCATGATGTTGACCGGCGGGGTGGAGGCCGAGGTCGGGAATTCGGCGTTGGTGGGCTTGCCCGTGGGCAGCGACGGCGGCAGCGCCGCGATCATGCCGGTTGGAGCCTGCGGCGTGTTCCAGGACGCCGCGTAGCGCATGACCAGGCTTTCGTAGACGCGGTCTTCCATGTTGGCCGCAATCTGGCGCGGCTCGGTCAGCGAGCGGAACGCGCGGCAGGCCGTTGGCGTGCAACGGTCCCGCACCGTCAGCACATAGGCCATCAACCCGTAACGGTCGCGCTCGACGGCGCGGCGCAGCGCCTGCAAGTCGGAGCCCGCCCCCTTGTTCGCGGTGGTGACATCTCCGAGCGAGGTCAGCAGCGTGATCTGCGAGGCGGCGTAGGCCACGGCCGCAGCCACCGACTCGGCCGACCCGAACAGCGCCTTCTCGCACGCGGCGAGGACGACATCCCCGGCCAGTTCGTCAATGCAGGAAAGCTGCGCCAACGGCGCGGCAGCCGTCTGAACCGGCCGCGCCTCGCTCGACTGAACCACGTTGGCCGTGCCGAAGCCGCGGAAGGTCACGGCGCCGGCGACGCCGATCGCGAGCAGTGTGATCAGCGCTAGCACGCCGTTGGCCACGGATCTCTCCGAGCGCAGCAGCGTGATCATAACGATGATCCCGACAAATCCGGCGGTGGCCAGCGTCAGGTACAATGGAAGGTTCGGCGAGCTCCAGATATAATCCAGCGAAGCAGCCCAGGCCCAGTTCATGCGCGGTGTCCCTTACGCAGCATCAAGCGCGATCGAACGACGAATGCGTCTTTGTCGCATTCGCTTTTCGGCAGAATGGTTCTGCGAACGGGGCCTTTTGACGGCGATCGAAGTGGAACCCCGACAGCCGGCCGCTTGCACACAACTGTTTCAGGAAATCGCGAGCTGGCTTTCCTTGGCGACCCGTTCGAAAGCTTCGGTCGAGCTTTTGATACGATACTGACAATCGTCGCCATCTGTCGGAAGCAGCCGGATCACTTCATAGGTGCCGCTGGCGGCAGGACGGGCAACGTTACTGGCAGTAAAATAGACAGTCTCTCCAACGGAGTACTTATGCTTCAACGCCCTCTCCATTACGCAAGAACGCCGGCCGCGCTCACGGTCCCGCTAGCTTTCGGCCGACTTGAGAACCCTGCGGCAACCTAGCACAGCCGACCGCCCAAAAGCCAGCAACATCGAGGCATGGCAAATGCGCAAATTCGGCATGTTTTTCAGGGCGATAAGCGGTAATTCTGGCGGTTCCGGGGAATCCGGTTACCCGGTATGGAGGGCCGGTATTCCCAAAATCGGACAGCCACTTATAATTTATCCAACGTTGCGGGGCGCCCTGGCGCCGCCCAACGACCGCCGGCCCCGCACCCCAGATCAGACGGTCTCGAAGCGTTCGATCACAAGCGTTTCGGCAAGACCCGCGCGGGTCCATTCCTGGAATGCCGGCAACGACATCATCGCATCGTAATAAGGCCGCGCCTCGCCGCTCACCTCGATCGCATAGGTGCGAAAACGATGCACCACCGGCGCAAACATCGCGTCCGCGCCGCCGAACGCGCCGAACAGGAACGGTCCCTCCTTGCCGTAACGGCGATAGCAATCGGCCCAGATCTCCTGAATGCGCGCCACATTGGCGCGTGCGTCATCCGACAGATCGATCGCACCGACCGGGCGATGCACGTTCATGCCGCATTCATTGCGCAGCGGCATGAAGCCCGAATGCATCTCCGCCGAGATCGACCGCGCATGCGCCCGGCGCGCGCGGTCCTCCGGCCACAGCTTCGCTTGCGGATATTTCTCGGCGAGATACTCGATGATCGAAAGCGAATCCCACACCGTGACGTCGCCATCGATCAGCGCCGGCACCTTGCCCGCGCGGGAAAAGCTGAGGATCCGGTCCTTGTCCGCCTTGTCATTGGTGTAGAGCGGGATGAACACTTCCTCGAACGGAATTTCATTGGCGCGCAGCGCCAACCACGGCCGCATCGACCATGACGAATAGTTCTTGTTGCCGATGACCAGTTTCAACATTTGCGGGGAAATCCTGTTGCGATCCTGATCTTGCCATAGTGCACCGCACGCGTTCAACCTGTACATCACGAAGCCGAGCCATCACCGGGGATCTCGCCACATGCGCGCCTATTGGGTCGATATCGCCGCCGTCGCATTCTTCGTCGTGGAATGGCTGGCCTACGGGTTCACGCTCGAGCACACCGCCTATGGCCGCGACAGCCTGTCGGCGCGCATGAACCGATATCGCGAGGTCTGGGTGCGGAACATGCTCGACCGCGAGGCGCGCATGGTCGACATGCAGATCATGGCCTCGCTGCAGAACGGCACCGCCTTCTTCGCCTCCACCAGCCTGATCGCGATCGGCGGCGCCCTGGCGCTGCTGCGGGCGACCAACGATGCGCTCGCCGTGCTGCGTGAACTGCCGGTCGACCTCACCCCCTCGCCCGCGCTGTGGGAAATCAAATGCGTCGGCCTGATCCTGATCTTCATCTACGCCTTCTTCAAATTCGCCTGGTCGTACCGCCTGTTCAACTATGTCGCGATCCTGCTCGGCGCGATGCCGCCGGCATCGAAGCGCGACACCGCGGAAGCCGAAGCCCATGTGATGCGCACGACGCGGCTGTTCGAGGCGGCGGGCCGGCATTTCAACCGCGGCCAGCGCGCATTCTTCTTCGCGCTCGGCTATCTCGGCTGGTTCGTCAGCCCGTGGGTCTTGCTGGCGACCACCGCGCTGGTCGTGATCGTGACCTGGCGGCGGCAGTTCGTCTCTAACGCGTGGCAGGCGATGGGGAATTAGCCAACCGCCGGCTTTATTGATGCCTCAAACCGTCCGTGATATTCTTCGGCCATCATGATGATGATCCGCAATATCGCTTCGGCCTTCTTCCTCAGCCGCTAACGGCTTGCCCGAGCCAGCGGGCGGAAACGTGCGCGCGCGTGCCGTTTTCGGCAACTGCGCGATTTCAAGGACCGAATGAACCGGCTCATCCCCGCTTCGGGAGATGATGTCGGATGACCAAGCGATATGAGGACTTCATGCCTTCGAATACAATTCGACAGGTGCGCGCGCTCAGCGGCGCACAGCTAGACCAATTTGTCCAAGACGGTTTTGTCCGGCTGGACAACGCCTTCCCTCGCCGACTTGCCGAGGAAGGCCGCGTCATCCTCTGGCGCGACACGGGATGCGATCCCGTCGACAGGAAAACCTGGACGCGGCCGGTCGTCCGGCTCGGCTATTACGGTGAAGAACCGTTTCGCAAAGCGGTGAATACGCCGGTGCTCCACGCGGCCTTCGACCAGCTTGTCGGGAGCGGTCGCTGGCATCCGCGCGCCGACCTCGGCTCCTTTCCGGTGCGCTTCCCACACGCCGACGATCCCGGCGACACCGGCTGGCACGTCGACCTAAGCTTTCCCGGCCCGTCGGACGATCCAAACGAGCGCAATGATTTCTCCGCATGGCGGGTCAACGTTACGTCGCGTGGTCGCGCCCTGCTGATGCTGTTCCTGTTTTCCGATGTTGGCACACCGGATGCTCCGACCCGCATACGGGTAGGCTCGCACCTCGATATGGCGCGATTGCTCAAACCCGCGGGCGAAGCCGGCATGTCGCACTTGGTGCTCAGCGACGTGGCGGCCGATCGTCCGGAAGCCCTGGCCGTCGGAGAGGCCGGCACGGTCTATTTGTGTCATCCCTTCCTGATCCATGCCGCACAACCGCACCGTGGCTCGATGCCGCGCTTCATGGCGCAGCCGCCCTTGCATCCGGCCGAACCTGTCCGGCTTGAACGGGAAGATGGCGATTATTCGCCGGTTGAAATGGCGATCCGGCGCGCCCTGCAAGAAGAGTTGGGCTGAGAAGATTTAGGCTGACAAGCGAACTGACGCCGTCCGGGTCGCGAGATCCGAACCGGGCGGCGTTCGCAACGATCATTAGCCGCTCGTAAAATCCTGCGGCGTAAAGTTGAGATCGAGCACCTTCCATTCGCCGTAGCGGTCGGCCGGCAGCATGGCGTAGGGCTGGCAAGCCTGTAGCGCGCGGATCGCGCCCTGCATCAGCAACGGCCCCTTCATCGAGGCGCTCGCCTCGATCAGGATTGGCTCGGCGGCGAGCCTGCCGTCCGGTGTCATCAGCACGCGCAGCTTGACCTTGACGTCGTCGGCGCCCGACAGCGAGGCCGGCAGTTTCGAGCAGGACTTGAGATGCCGCCGGAATGCCGCGATCAGCGTGCTCGCAATATCGGCGGCGTCGGTCGCCGGCGCGTCAAAATTGTCGTCGCCTTTGTTGGGGCCCTGCGCGGGAGCGGGCGGCAACGATGGCGAGAGGTCCGGCGGCAGGCCAAGCAGCACCTGATACTTGATCGAGACATCCGGCTCGGGCGGCTTGTAGGCAGGCGCCGCCGGTTGCGATGGCGGCGGTGCCACCTGCTGCGATGGCGGCGGCTGGGCCGCGCGCGGCGTGGCGAGCGCAGCCTGCTTCTGCGGCTGCGCGGCAGGCGCAGGCGGTGCAGCCGGCGGGGTTGCTGCGGCACTAGCCGGTTTGTCGAGCAGGGAGAAATCGGGCTGTGGCCACGGCGCCGGTTCCGGCTTGTTTTCGGCAGGCGGCTCGTCGGAAGGTGTCTGCTGTTCGGCAAGTTCTTGCTGGGTCACGATCTCGACCGGGATCTGTTCGGCGGTCACTGCGCCGAACGGATGCACTTCGGAAAACAGGACAAACAGCGTCAGCAGCGACACGTGCGCAATCGCCGACGCCGTGATGTCAGAGGGTATGATCCGCCGCAGCTCCATCGCATCGGAACGATGTTCGATATTCCCGTATCCCGCCAGCATAGCGCCCGCCGGCGCAACTCCTCAATCCCATTTCGGCGCGAAACCGAAATCCGTGAGCCGGCCGCTGGCGCTGCCCATGGCGGAAATCTGCTGCATCTCCTCTTCCGACAGCTCGAAATCGAAGATCTCGATGTTCTCGAAAGCCGCTCGAGTTTCGATGTGCGCGGGATCGCCGCGACGCCCTGCTGCACCAGCCAGCGCAGGCAGATTTGCGCCGCCGTCTTGCGATGGCGTTCGCCGATCCGTTGCAGCGCGCTGCGGCCCCGGGCGACCGGGCTATGGGCCACCAGCGCCATGCCGTGGCGCGGCGCCGCCGCCAAGTGCTCCGAGCTTACTTCCGCTTCGGCAGCATAGTCGGTACGGCGCAGTCGCCGTTCGACCGGCCGGCTGCGATAGACCAAGCCAACATCCCACGGCTGCTTAGCCTTTAAGCGTCGCTGCCGCATTCAGGCCGCCAGGAACTTGATCTGCGTCAAGCGGCGGTTCTCACAACGGAGCCACGCTTGAAATTATGCGTCTCCCTTTTTGCCAAGTGCAGCTTCTCAACGGGAGTTCCAGCATGAAAATCCGTCAAGGCATGTTTGCGGGCGTCAGCCTTCTGGCCCTCGGTTGCGTCACGGCATTGGCTCAGCAAGTTACGGGAGTCCCAGGTTCGCCCGGTGCGACTACCACGATTGACGGAAAACAACTTCCGCCCCCCGAACCGAATTTCGGCGGCGTGATCAAGGAGAAGGCCTCGGAGTCGACGGCGTGGTGGGCGCCGCGCGTCGTACCGCCGAAGGGCGCGCCGAATGTGCTGCTCATCATGACCGACGACCAGGGTTTCGGAGCGCCGAGCACGTTCGGCGGCGTCATTCCCACACCGGCCATGGATCGCAGCGCGGCGCAGGGACTGCGCTACACCAATTTTCACTCGACCTCGCTTTGCTCTCCGACGCGGGCGGCGCTCATCACCGGCCGCAATCATCATTCGGTAGGCTTCGGCGTGGTCGGCGAAATATCGACGGGGTTCCCGGGTTATGATTCCATCATCCCGATCGAGAAGGGCACCGTCGGCACTATCCTGAAGGCGAACGGGTACGCCACCTCGTGGTTCGGAAAGGACCACAACACACCTTCGTTCCAGTCGAGCCAGGCAGGACCGTTCAATCAATGGCCCACCGGCATGGGCTTCGAATACTTCTACGGTTTTGTCGGCGGCGACGCCAGCCAGTGGCAGCCGAACCTGTTTCGCAACGCGACGGCGATCTATCCTTTCCAGGGCAACCCCAGCTGGAACCTGGAGACGGTCATGGCGGACGAGGCGATCCAGCACATCAAGCAGCTCAAGGAGATCGCGCCTGACAAGCCGTTCTTTGTCTACTACGTGCCTGGCGCAACCCACGCGCCGCATCATCCGACACCGGAGTGGATCAAGAAGATCAGCGACATGCACTTGTTCGATGACGGGTGGAACAAGGTTCGGGAGCGGATATTCGCCAACCAGAGGCGCCTGGGCATCATGCCCGAAAATGCCAAGCTGACGCCGTGGCCGAAGGAATTGCCGCAGTGGGACTCGCTCGGTTTGCTGGAGAAGAAGCTCTTCATCAGGCAAGCCGACGTCTATGGCGCTTACCTCGCCTACGCCGACAACGAGATCGGCCGGGTGATCCAGGCGATCGAAGACCTCGGAGAGCTCAACAATACCCTGATTATCTACATCGGCGGCGACAACGGCGCGAGCGCCGAAGGCATGATCAACGGTACGCCCAACGAGTTCACGACCTTCAATGGTGTCCCCGTGCCGGTGAAGGCGCAGTACCTCTGGTACCCGTTCTGGGGCTCGGACAAGACCTTCCCGCATTTTGCCGCGCCGTGGGCGTGGGCGATGGACACGCCGTTCAAGTGGGTGAAACAGGTGCCGTCCCATTTCGGCGGGACCGCCCAGGGCGTAGTCATGTCCTGGCCCGGTCACGTCAACGACGTGGGAGGCATCCGCCGCCAGTTCCATCATGTCATCGACATCGTCCCGACCATCCTCGAAGCGACCGGCATTTCGCAACCCGATACGATCGACGGTATCAAGCAGAGCCCCGTGGAAGGGGTGAGCATGGCGTATACATGGGACAAGGCGAACGCCAATGCCAAGACGACGCACACGACCCAATATTTCGAGATGCTCGGCAATCGTTCCATCTATCACGATGGATGGGTGGCGGCCACGACGCCGATCACGCTTCCCTGGGAGCTGAGCAGCGCGCCGCCGCCGGATGTGATCACCGGATACAAGTGGGAGCTCTACAACGTCCAGGAGGATCCCACCCAGTTCAACGATCTGGCCACCAAGATGCCGGAGAAGGTCAAGGAGATGCAGGCCCTCTTCGATTCCGAGGCAAAGAAGTACAACGTGCTGCCGCTCGACAACACGACGCTCGCGCGCTGGAATACGCCGCGCCCGAGCCTGACGGCGGGGCAGACGG
>Ga0307510_10006739_pt1 | contig 13694 bp, 10 predicted proteins | sample 12_EM_MG_FD_207224 | JGI IMG/M metagenome (GOLD analysis project Ga0307510, IMG submission 207224) | Populus trichocarpa ectomycorrhiza microbial communities from riparian zone in the Pacific Northwest, United States - 12_EM | ecosystem: Host-associated > Plants > Roots > Unclassified | place... | reverse complement strand
TACTGAGGTGACCTTAGTCATCATCTATTTTTGGGTCGGCATCACATTTTCCATCGTTACACCAGTCAAGGAGATACCAGCCGATCTCGGGCCCTCCCTGTCTCCTAATCTGTGTGCAGATTTCGCAGCTTTTTAGCGCGGTTGATAGGTAGATTTAGCTCGTTCGGCAAAGGAGGCGCTAGGGCAAGAGAAGTGGAATGGTCGCCGAGTAGGACTTCAGGTGGACAAAGGGGATTTATGGTGGAAGCCGTCTAGACACAGCACCTCGTGGGATGCCAAGGGGGACGCCAAGCGTGATGCAACGGGGGAGGCCTTGGCAAAATTAGGGTAGAAACAACGGTGTATGTACACTACTAGGGGTATTCAAAGTTGAAAAACTTGAAAAAACTTAGCGTACTTCACAGTTTCATGTAAGCTTGGCACAGCTAAAAACAGTTAATTTACCATTACTTTACCTTACTATACAACACTATTTTTTTGTGTTGGGACAGTGGGTAAAAGGTCCGTATGATGGGTAAGTGATGTAAAACAGAGTAAAGTAAATGGCTTATCCACGGATGTCATAATTACGCGACTAAGACCAGGTACCCAGCATTGCAAGGCATCTACTAGTATCTATACCTCAACTTCAGACAATTTGAAATAACAATAACATTATAAATATAAAAATAATAATAAAATCAATAGAAGTAAATAACTGGAGCACCATCAACCAATGTTTTTCCTCTCAGGCATGCTCCAGGGTAGAGCTCAATAGCCTAGACTATTAATGCAATGAGAAGTTTTGGCAGTCATGAACTAGCAATGTGAAGTTGATTAGAGGTACATCAGTTGCAACGCTGGCTACCCACCCTCAGTCACGTACCTTGAATTATGACCCCTGTGGATACTTGTTCTTTAAGCCACCTGCACTCAACTAGGGCATAGTATCTGTTGCCCAAAAAATATTTGGAGGAATGTATTATAAAATAAGGGAGATTTCACATAGCCCCCCAGTAAGGCAAATATGCAACTGATTGACCTGTCTGTGTGAGTAGCCCATCACTCATACAGCAGAATTCATGCTGAATCCTTTGTATTAGAATATCTACCTTAGTTTTCTGACATCAACTTAGCCAAAGGAGTAGACTAATTCTTACCATGAACTACCTACATTTTACTCGAGTACAATGGGGTACTCAAACATATTACTGAAAATCTGTCATTACAATTGGTTAATTGGATAAGGTAACCTAATGCAAGAACCCGTGGTTACTTTTACTAAAAATTCCTCCTTTTAACTTTGAATACCCCTACTGTTCACAAAGTTCTCGTACCCCAACATGTATTTGTGGCAGTGTAGTGGCTGGTGAAAATGTAGAATGGCAACCGAAGATCACTGAACATTTCTCTCATAAAGCGATCCAACAATGAAGCCTAGTATAACTCCCTCAAGATATGAGACCAACCGCGATATCGCCCTTCTTGCTGACCTTGGGATGGGATATAAGAAAATCGCAAAATTCAAAAATATGCCTGTTTCTACAGTCCAAGGTGTGGTAAAGCGGTATTGAGTGCGGGGTAGCATTCATGATGCTCTCCGCTCCGCCAGGCCCACAAAGCAAACCCCCGAGCTCAAGCACATTGAAGCTACAATTCAAGAGAACCCCTGGGCTTCTCTACGAGAGATCACTGAAACCTTGCAAGATCTGGATATTGGCCAGACAACAGTCAGTAAAGTTATTAAAGATCTTGGGTTCAATCTTCGCATACCACGAAAGAAACAATTTATTGATGGTTTTACGAAGATTCGGCAAAAGTACTGGTAACAATACAGGGTTCTCTGAAGTGCGGCACGCTGGCAAGCGGGAGTCTGGCTTGATGAGTCAAGAGTTGAATACTCTGGGACCTATCAACAGGGAAAAAAAGGTCCGCATGCGGGAGGGGGAAGAGGTATTGGAGAAGCACCTGGTACCAAGCTTTCAGTCAGGAAGAATTAAGGTAAACTGCTGGGCAGCTATCAGCTATGAGAGTAAAACTCCATTAGTGCGAGTGAAAAAAAGGAAGCCATCTGAGCGCAAAACTGCCCATGACCATCTCGGCCTTAATTCAGATCAATACGCTACTGAGATATATGAGTCTCATCTCATATCCTTTCTTCATTCTTTGGACAGACCAATCAGCAGGCTTAATGTGCTTGATGATAATGCTCTATACCATCAGGCAGCACTGGCAGCACAGGCAGCAAATCGCCAAGTTTCTTCTGCTTATGGGATTCAGAAACTTCCTCTTCTGGCGAGCTCTCCAGACCTTAACCCGATTGAGAATGTTTGGCACATTTTCAAGCAAAGACTCCAGAGACGACTCTCTAAGAATGTGAATGAGCGGCCGCATTCTGAGGATGAACTATGGGCAGTGATGGAAGAAGAATGAGAGGCAATTGATCAGGCTGTAATTGATCAGCTTATAGATAGTATCCCTTCAAGGTTACAGGCTATTGTTAAGGCAGGAGGAAGTCATATAAGTGGTAGTGGGGAATAATTAGTGTGCCATCTTGGTCTTCGTTGTAGGATAACTTTGTGAAAAAGATTATCAGTCATCTTCGGTTGCCATACTACATTTTCACCAGCCACAACACTGCCATAAATACATGTTCGGGTACAAAAACTTTGTGAACAGTAGTGTAGGCTTAAACTACTGCCAGTGGCAAACTATGATACATGCCAGGAGTCTCCCCCGCAAGCCTGGTTATCATATTGGATACCCCGACCACAATACTAATAGCATCCTGTAATTCTAGCAAAGAACCGCCTCTAGTATCGACCTTTTTGCCTATACCACTGGTGAGGTATATGGTTCTGCAAGCTATAAAGACCTTGTCTCTCCTCTCAATCCAATCTATTTACAATACCAACAAATGATAACATTTACATTATACATGAAAATGTGCCACAGCACGATAGAAGAAATCTCAAATGCCCTAGTGATTTAAACCTAAACCCACAGTTGTTCAGCAGAATTTAATGCCAAGGCGTCCCCCGTTGCATCACGCTTGGCGTCCCACGAGGTGCTATGTCTAGACGGCTTCCAACCATAGCTAGTTAGGCAAGAGGGACATTAGGGTAACAAGAGTAGGATAGTGCGCCGGTCTATGGAAGATTTGGGAACAATTGTCCATTTATGTCATTTGGGCTACAATTGCCTAGTTATCATGTGTGAAATTTTAAAATCATACTATTCTAAATTAGTCTCCCAACAAAACATTTGGTCCTCTCTTTTTCCCTCCTACCAATGTCAAAACTACATCCTTTTTTGCCAACCCTACTTCAATAAATTAGCCTAGGTATTTGGCTTTATATTCCACTTCAGATATCCATCACAAGACCATCCATACTTTTTTGAGAAGCATTTAAAGACAAGACAGCTTCTAGGCGGGTAAATACCCGCCTGGGGTGACCGAAAATTCTTCGGGTATTCTCACTGAACTCTTTGCAGAGTTTTCTTGGCCTGAATCCAGTCCTTAGACATATTCGCCTTCGATCCGGTCAAGTGTTAATCAAAACCCACCGAAATGAGTAAAATCCTGCCCTAGATAAATCCGTAGCACGTCAAAAATCTCAATGTTAATTATTACTGCACATGTCTCCTTAGTCGCAGCTAATTGTGGATTAACCCTTGTATGATACAAGCAAGAGAAGCTCAAAATGTTGAAAAGTTCCTGTTAAGCCTGTGGATTTTTATAGGCCCCCATAGGAAAAAGTACATATTTTGAAAATCGATGCATTTCCACAGGCTCAACAATGCAAAAATAAGTCTAATTCAAATAAATTTAGACACTGTGAAGTTCTGACTAGCCTTGATCCATTGATATTATGATTGATGTGAAGCCTCCACATGGTAGTAAAAATGGTCATTTTAGGTGTAAAAATGGAGAGTGATAATGCTTTTTCAAGGTAGAGTACCCGAGTACCGTAAAAACTAGAATAATCGAGTCGTGTGCTGTGTAGTCAGAGTTGCCCCCTCTGGTAAGGTCTGATGTTTTTTTGTTTTATTATGTCTCTCAGAGAGGCTGAGTCGCTCTTCTTTTGCTGTGTTTTTGGCCCTCCTTCTAAAGTAGGGAATTCTCAACGACATAGCACACGACTCGATTATTCCAGTTTTTACGGTATTAAAGATAAGCAGGGCGTTTTCTTGGCCCAGGTAACCATGCCCCTCCCGCCATGTTAATCGCAAAATTCTGTAGCCCCATGAGGGCACAATACCAGAAAAATAGCTTCCTATAATGTAATTGAGATAGACCATTAGTCACGAATACAAGTAGTAGTAAAGGTAAACTAGCGATCCTGTGGGTCCCTAGGCCTGCTGGTTGAAGAACACTATCAGTAGAAAAAGGTTACTGAGTGAGCCCAACCCTTATCCTAAACCAATAGGAGCCATGCAGTATCGCTCGGATTTTCCAACTTTTTTATCCTCCGCAGAAATCCCACTCCAAAGTGGGCTCGGGTTATGGAATCCCTCCAGCACTACTCTACAAGGGTCAGGCATAAAGTCTTCGCAAACACCAAAGTTACTTACAAGCCAAATCCTTTAAAAACTCGTGAGAGTCAGAAGTGGTGGATGCAGTGGCTCTATATCTGACCCTTACACACGTTGTACCGCAAAAAGTGAGTGAGCACAGGCGCAAAAATAGTGGATTTAGCGCCGAGATGTTACCCTGGAGAAAATTCACAAAAAACAATGATATCATACCCGCGAGGCCACTGAAAACAGTAAGGACATCATTTTCTATATACAAATTCCCAACTCCTCAAGAGTGGTATGCTGTTGAACAAAAAAATACCGCCAAGACAGTTTTCCCACGAAAAGCAATGGCCCCGGTCAATTTTAGGAAAGTTTTGCTCCCTATTATTACTACTCTTCAGAGAATTTAAATTCATTTGAAGTTACAATAGAAGTCAGGTAGTCTGCATCTTTTCTAAACACTCTACAAAGTTATCCTATTTTAAATTCGAGTATCGGCGCTGGGTAGGTGTACGAAATTGGCCACCCCCCGGCGCAAAATCATCCCTTCCCACGAACAATTTCCGATCCCGCTTATACTGTATAATAAGCACTAGAATAACTAAACCCCACTCGAGGGTGTTGGAGTACCACTCGTAGGGCTTGTTATCGCAGTGTCGCATATACCCGCCAAATCCGCTATCCCCAGCACACCTCTAATCTCCAGATTCAAAGACAAAAGCGCTTAAAAAGGGCCAGCGCTTTCACTCCGGGGCAAATGATCAGCTTTCATGATGAGCTTGACTCGTGCCCAATTCCGCCAACTCGTCAACCTAAACCTATCGTGGACTGGTAGAGATAGCGAATTTCACGAGTAAATACTGTACGGTATTTCACTTGTCTTAGCGGAGGGCAGAAATTCTATCAATTCCCAAGCGTCCTCCCGGCAGCTGAGACAATCGGCCCAGTTTGAAATGCTACACACCCCATATAAGGGGTCTTGATTTGAAAAACTTCGTGCCCAGGATGCAACAAATCACGGCTCAAGGTCGCGGTGAGAAGAGATTGTCCGCTTAGATTTACAAGTGCTAGGGATGTTTTAGCACAGTTAACTTAGGCCAACCAGCGAAACGGCGCCCGTCCCGTACCGCACGAAACCCTTCCCTCCCGTGCATTGCACCGCACACATGAATGCACAGATAGGCTAGTATCATATTCAAAAATTTCAACCGGGCTAGGTGTCATTGGATAAGATCATTGGAAAATATCTCATGCGAGTGAGTTTGCGTGAAGAGGCGTCACTAGATAAAGGAATTCTGCAGCCAAGCCTCTAAAACTCCCGAACCTGTTGGTCAAGACCAAGATCTAGACACTTTTGGGGATTAGTTAGGACTGTGAACAGGGGACATGTTAATTACAAAAACCTTGGATAAAGCAACTGCCATGATAGCACAGCCACTTCTTTCCGTTTACCTCTATGCTTCTGATAACAATATTCAACCAATCGCCTGAACTACAGGTTTCCAATTGACAAAATAAAAGCGAGAACTGTGTGCATTGACCTTTCCCCATTCAAAGCTCCTAGCAAAATTACCAGGTATAATCCTAGCATAAGCAACAAGTTCATGTGTAGTAAAGTTAAAAATTCACTTCACCCGATAGGTTATCACTTATGTTTGATACGGCAATCAGACCACCATGACCAAATTTTCTTCTCACTTCTTGAGGTTACACCCAAACATTTTCATCCATCTGACCACGTCATTTCCAACAATTACCAAGAAACCCTCTACAACCCAACCTAAGAGCGGGTTGCCCCTGCTTCAACTCCTGTTCCTCGGGACACTCCCCCCTCCCCTTTTCCTAGCTGCCAGTTCCTTCGCCGCTCTCTCCGCCGCTCTGCAGTCTGCACAGCCTCCACGCCTATCGTGATGCCCCTCGGCTCTCCCGCTTCCCGGTGTCGCTGCTGGTCTATCGGATATCCCACTACCCTTATGAGCAGTAGCTCTTCCGGTTCCAACTCTCCCCTTGGCCTCCACTCTACTCTCCGGCCTCTGGACGTCATCTTTTCTTTTGTGAAGGGGTTCGTCTCGGGAGCAAATGTTTCCCATTTCGTCCCAGGCTGTCTCAAGGTGCTTGATGGCCTATTTAGCACAAACCAAGGAAGCGGGAAAGATTTGGCTATACATTCTTAACTTCTTCTTATTCTTTCACAGGAGGGCTGGTGACTGTAGTCGGCTGAGGTATATAGCGAAGCGGATACTCAACTGGCAGAGAATAAAGTCGAGATATGAGAGGGAGGAGAGGAGTGAAGAGGGAAAGGGAGGAGACGGAAAACAAGTGAGAGTAAGAGCGAACCTTTTAAGCACGGTGTTCTTGGCGGAAAAAAACCCAGACACTATTGGCCAAAAAATATATCATCCGGAAAAAAACTTGGGTGAGAACCACAGACTTCGTTCCCACAATTATTTTATTGATTCTAGCTTGCCCCTCAATTTTCTCATTACATAGTTCCCGAAAACTGAACAGAATCCCAGCACGGTATAATTTGTTGGTTCCCTTTGCTCTATTTACAAATGGACAGGCAGAGTTTCGTCGCTTTGATAGTCTATTCATTGCTGCAATAGAAACTGTGATCATAGCTGGAGGTTTTACATTTTCACTGCAGTAGAGGTTGCAAGGACAGATAGTATCATATCCCAGCCGAAAGGTTTGTAATGCCAAGCGCAAGGTATCTCAAAGGTTTTTCCACAGATGGGGGCCAAAATCCACTTTTTGCAGCGATGTGATGTAAGAAAGGGTACGTATGTGCGGGGGGCAAGGGTAGAAAACGACTTAGATAAAGCAAATTTCATGACAGAAGTGACATTACGCTGGGGGGCGTAAGCCGAACAGCAGGGTGTCATACCCGTAAAAACTGGATAATTGGCCGTCGCGCTAGTATGTTGACATAAGGTAGGGCGCACGGAATGTCCCTACGGTATTTTAAAAGGAAATGGGTGTCTCAACACTGAAAACCGGGGTTCAGTTCTTCGAGTATCAACGCAAGCCCTTGATATGACTGCGGTGATCCGGGTGGCGAAGTAGAGGGAGGAAATTTTTAAAACAAACGTATGAACCTTGGTGAGACATACCTTAAGTCAACATACTAGCGCGAGGGCCAACTACCGTACCCCATTTCCCACGTTAGTATTCCACTCCATAGCGAGAATTTCCATACAAATAATCCCTGCCCTATAAAAGTGCTATGGGTGTTCTCGCCTCACTGTGGACTCGCTCCGCCGTGTGTCACTCCACGTCGAAGGGGAAAAGCGGTTTGGTGCGACGTGAGGATCCTCACGCACATTGGTGCCCCAGTACCGGCACCATAATATTCGATTACTCGTGTACCGCACCCACCCACATACCACCCTCTCTCTCTCCAGACGCATCACCAACACTCACTCGCCCCGCACCCACACACACACACACTCACACACCACAGACACACACACACATACTCACTCTCCCTCTCTCTCTACGGAAAAAAGAAAAATGGCAACAATGATGGCCCATGCAACAATGTTTAACCAATCACAACATAGAGTGGATAGCAAACGGCTCAGGGGCCGACGGCGGGAACAAAAAGCGTGAGTTGTCCCCTTTGATTACAACAGGGGAAGCCCAGAAACGATGCCTTCAGCCTACCGTCACAACCTTCATGGAGTAGGTGCTGCCACTGAACCCTGGCCGCACTACCACCAAGTCCCAAGGTTTGAACACCATCCCCACCTTTTCACCTTGACGCAAAAGCCGAACTTGCAGCCAATAGTGGCACCTGAGAATGCCGGCTGATGGATGCAGGACAAGTATCAGGTGCCATACCAACTTCCTAAAAATTTTATTGGATCACAACTCGCGCTCCGAAAATAATCCTATGGCTACAGTTTTACAAGTATCATACCACACTTTCACTAAGCAACTACGTCAAAATATTTTCACTCACCTACCCCGGACGGCACCGCTGAAAAATAATTCCCGCTACGCATCTTATGTGGCTGACAAACTACCTCCCGCACTTCAACCCCCTCCCCCGAACGCCCCCGGCTCCTCACCTCAAGGCCGGTAGCCCAGTCACTTCTTGATATTCCACAGAATCCCCGGGTCCACTATGGTGCCTGCCTGTCCTACTCCTTCTCTCCGCCATTGTTGTTTAGTAGTATCCATTAGTCCGTCGGGTGCTGCGCACAAGAGATCTCGTTAAGAATGTGACATGATAAGTATTTTTCCTTAATTGGAAGTAGATTAATGGCATTCGGAAGGTATTCTTCCTTAACCAGAAATAAACTCCTTGGCATTTTAAACTGAGACATATTCCACAGATCTCTTGTGCGCAGCGACGGACTAAGAGGGATAGATACCCTGTTACCACTGCTAATACTGCCACCGCCAGTAGCGCTCCCAGTCCCCCATTCTCACTTCCAATCCCCTCCCCTCACCCCCCTCCAGTCTTGCAATTTAACCTCGCAATTTTGTGATCTTAGGCTTTGTTCTACAAATGGATCCGATGTAGGAGCAGAGGTTCCCCATTTTTCATTCATGGCCTTCGCAATGCACACTCGTGTCCGCAAAGTTCTCGTAACGCGAAGTCTTGACGGCCTTAAACTGTGGGATTGCGGGGAGGCTGTTTATGGGGAAATTTTTTGAATATTCCCCACGGAATCTGCCATTACTGGATTAAAAAAGATCTCTCGAAAAAGAGTTCTCGCTTTCTTGTTATCTAGGTCCGTGTTGATAGGGGTACCGAACGTGTTACGAGAACTTTGCGGATGCGGGTGTACTAGGTGGTGTGATCGCGTGAATAGTGGAAAGAAGGAATGTAGTCATACACGATTGCCTCCCCGCTCTCCCCTTCAAGGGGGCTTGCGACTATAGTTAATTGCCAAGTGACAGTGAAATACAGCTATTCAAGAATAAGGAAGAGGAGGACGACGCCGAGATAGGAAGAGGACAGGGAAAAATAGGAGGGATATATGTACCCACCCCACCACCGCCCCACGCCCACACCCACCCAACCGGACAATGTCAAACCCAACACCCGACCCCAGCTCCTGCAAAACAAATATTCATAGATACGAGATCCTTCCTCAATTGCACGTTTCAATCCCTTTTTAGCGTGGTAGCTCGCAACATAAGGCTAGGTCCAACCTTGGCAAAAACAAGCCCAGCACCCCCCTAGGTGATATGTTGACATCCAGTAAACCTCAAACAAGGTGGGAAAAAGTGGGGATTGCAAGTTGATTCGTATGGTGTTAGGGGGCGGCACGCCAAATGCCTTTTTAGTATATCAATATTACGAGCCACGATATCCTCAAGAGCGAGATCGCTTCATCCAAGGCCCAGAGAAAAGTGGCGAGTGACTATTCATGACCAAAGCGCCATCCCAAACACCAAAATAAAAACACAAACTGCACATGAGAAATTCAGATTTATCCGTTAAAGCCACTGTCGTACAAACAGCCCGCTAAAGCAAGCTATATATCAGCCACACACATGCAAGGCATTAATTCCCCCCACACCAACCATAAAGGATATACCCATATAACCTATCTTACACCCCAATTCCCCTCGCCACCACACCCCCAAACCGACTAACCATCTCTCCGCCTCTTCTGACCCCCGCCCCTCGGGCCGTAGCTCCTCCTCTGTGACGGCCGCTTATCCCGCGCGGATCCTAATTGAATATCCACCTTTGGAGGCGTCGAGAAACCGAAACTTTTGGCAACCTTGACGAGGTCGAGCTTGTGTACATCGAATACTGTGCGGAGGGAATGGGATGCATAAGCTTGGAGGTACGACCTTTCGCCCCTCTGTTAGCAGGTTCATTTGTTTCAACAAAAGAGGTGAGAGAGGAAGAGGAAAAGGAGAATCAGAGGCGCCTGCTAGGGCAATTTGGACAACTCATGCCGCGGGGTCTTAATCCGCTTCGTATTCACGGACCAAATTTTTTCTCATCATTCATCCCATCCCTTTCTCCTCCCCCGAATAGTGTAGAGAATTGAAGAGCATACTTATACCCGTCCTTCGCACTTCCGTTCAAGTAGTAATTCTTCCCAATCAACTTCTCCAATTGAGATTGAACGTTTACCAGCTTCTTCGCCGGAAATTCGAACTCGACAACCGGAACACGAGCCTCCTTGAGATACTTGAGGAAGCCGACTTCGTTTGGTTGTAAAAACATTAGCGAGCGACCCTTCCCGTCAGATCCACGGGCCGTTCGACCAACTCGGTGGATGTAGTCTCTCGGATCATCCGGAGGGTCGAATTGCACGATCCAATCTACCGCCGGAATCTGCAAACATAATTAGCCCAGGGAACCAAAAGCACAGGAGGTGTCAGAGAAACAGACATCAAGCCCACGCGCAGCAACATCGGTACAAATCAAAGTCCCCTTCTCAGCATTCTTGAACTCAAAAAATGTATTCGTCCGTTTCTGCTGTTTCTGTTTTCCATGGAGGTCAAGTACCGGTAAGTCGATATAATTCAGCAACTCAGCATAGTACTTAACACTAGCACAACTACTAAAGAAGACAATAATCTTCTTCTTACTAAATCTCTTCAAAAACGAGAATAGCAGAAGAAACCTCTTGTCCGCCTCGCAAATAACGTACCCCTGCTCCAACCCTTCGACCGTGGACGCCTCCTTATAATAATCCACATTGATATACAACGGCCCAGGTCTCAACGATATTCTCGCCAAATCCTCAACCTTTGTAGTCTGTGTAGCAGAGAACAACATTGTCTGTCGATCCTGGGAGGGTATGATCTTGATAACCTGCCGCATCTCATCTTCGAAGCCCATTTCGAGTATTCGGTCTGCCTCGTCGAGCACCAATGCTTTAAGGCTCTTGAATACAAAACCGGGTGTGTTTTGTAGATGATCTAGTAACCTGCCCGGGGTAGCAATCAGGAGGTTAACCCCTCGGGATAGTTTATCTGCCTCGTTCCGCCTATTCGCTCCACCAATCACGATCCCGAGCGTTTGGCTATGGTGTTCTAGTAGCTCGTGCGCTACTCCATAGATTTGCAACGCCAATTCACGTGTAGGAGTGATCACCAGGCATCCAGTTCCATTGCGTGGCTTGAATTTGAGAGAAGTGAGCATCTCGATAGCAGGGATTAGGAATGCAAGAGTTTTCCCACTGCCGGTTTTAGCGGCTCCAAGAACCTATATCTCGCCATTAGCATCTTAAATTCCCATGAAGAGGGGAGCAAAGGAGCCACTCATACATCTCTCCCAGCCATCAGCGGAGGAATAGTCCGACTCTGAACATCAGTCATTTTCTCGAACCCCATTGCCGCAATAGCTTTCTGAGTAGCATCAGAGAGATTAAGGTCGGTGAATTTAACCGGGCTCTCTCCAACTATGGGAAGCGAGAGTGAGGAACTGAGTGGGATGTCGCCTGATCCAGTATTAGTGTCCGCGTCGGGACGTTCCAGGGTATCATCCTCATCAGCCTTATTATTCTCCTCCTCTTCCCCATCACTCTTGCTACTTCGACCCCCACCGCTTCCACCGCTCGTTTCGGGTTTTCCACTCGATAGAGCCTTGACTTCCTTCTCGCTCCCCTCTTCATCGGCCTTCTGAACTTCTTCCAATTCTCCCTCATCTTCACCCTGCACTTTCTTCTCCTTCTTCTTTTTCCTCTCAAGTCTTTCTTTCTTCCTTATCTCTTTATCCTTAGCACCATCATTGTCAGCATCTCTGCTGCTGTGCTTTCGCTTCCGTTTCTTCGTAGATATCTGTGTCGCATCCATTGCGCCGGTGGTCTCTGGATGGGAGGGGAGGTCGGCATCAAGTGCACAATTTTTTTTCCCTTCCGAGGTGTGACTGGCTGATCCCTGGTGGGCTAGGGTTTCCTGGGTTGTGACTAAAAATTGGTTAGTGCTGAATGCCACGTGATACTGTCACTAGGAGTAGATAAGTCTTGGTGATTACGTAATACTGAGATTGTGTGTGCATCCGAAGGGTGTTTAGCAAAAGGTGGATAATGGTATTGCAATTGTGGAAAAAAGTGAATTAAACATAAAACATTATTTTAGTAGTAATGGAACAAGAGTCTATTTAGCACCCTACGATATCATAGGGCCTTTCACGGTGGGGGGTGCCGTACTTTCCGGCTTAACCTGTGCTGAGTAAGCTTTCACCAAGACTTTTGTCCAGTGACAGGAATATAATAAGATAAGCAGGCAGCTGAGTCGTCGACAGAACTCGGGGATCAGGATTGCCGTTGTATGGGACCCAATTAAAGCTTCGTAGGCTAGGTGTTCCGTCTACATTACGGAGGGCCTCTTTCTTACAACCGTGTACACTGTACGGCGCATATCACCAAGGAAGTGGGCGAAACGATGGTTACGAGGAAACACGCCTCGATGCAGTCCGCGCCTCGCACAAGACCGAGAGCGAGTGATTTTAGGTGCATACTTGCGGATCTTCCGTTAATTGTCTCATAAACTATGATGTAGTATGTCCCCAGAAGAAAATGTGGTATGATACCCACGGGGGATTGAGAGGAAATGTGCGGGTAATTGGGGCATCCCAAGGGAGAAGAGAGCATGGGGTGTTGAGAGTATAACGTAATCAACTTGATAGCCCAACATAACTTTGTGAGTTATGATACTAAAGCAACATTGTGGCTCAACATGGCTTCAAGGCTTAAGATGACCCAAGGAGTCTCCCATAGGAGCCGAGGAAATGGCAACCCATTATCTATCAAAATCTCAAGCCATATGATATCTTACCGGGCCGGAATTAGGATATCAGACACAGTGAATTCTTTCAGCCCCCGCGCCAAACTCTAAGGTCATGTTAAGCCACCAAGTTGTGCTACTGAGTTACTATGGCAACTCACAAAGTTACGTTGGGCTGCTAAGTTATCTTGAGCCGCCCAGCACTCTTTAAAGTGCCCCCGGCCACGAGCCTCCGAACATGCGGGGGTTGTGACCACCCGCCGCAACCTTGGCACGAGTAGTATTACCCCGATCATCAGATAGCAGAGATAACATACGATAAGATTAAAATCCCCCCCAACCCGGAAAAACCGCTAGTAAATCTACCGGTATCAGAGGTAATTAACCGATGCACGACCCCCCGCAATTTCAACCAACCAACCAACCAATCCCACCACACATATTTTTAACCACCCGCGGCTGCGCTAGCGCTACAAATCTAACCC
>Ga0307510_10006737_pt1 | contig 13697 bp, 12 predicted proteins | sample 12_EM_MG_FD_207224 | JGI IMG/M metagenome (GOLD analysis project Ga0307510, IMG submission 207224) | Populus trichocarpa ectomycorrhiza microbial communities from riparian zone in the Pacific Northwest, United States - 12_EM | ecosystem: Host-associated > Plants > Roots > Unclassified | place... | reverse complement strand
CTGCCGCAGCTCGGCTGCGGCGCGCGGCCGGCGGGGGGGCGCTCATCTCACCAGTTCCACATCGTGCCGTCCTCGAGACGGGCGACCGGCAGTTGCTTGGGCTCGTAGGGGTATTTCGCGGCCAGGGCCTCGTCGATGTCGACCCCATGGCCCGCCGCCTCGCCGGGATGCATCAGGCCGTCTGAGAAGCTGTAGGCGTGGGGGAAGACCGCATCGGTCTGCGGCGTATGGCGCATATATTCCTGGATGCCGAAGTTCGGGACCCAGCTGTCGAAGTGCAGCGCCGCGCCCATCGTCACCGGCGACAGGTCGGTCGCGCCATGGCAACCCGTGCGCACCTGCCAGACCGCCGCGAAGTCGGCGATGCGGCGCAGGTGGGTGACGCCGCCCGCGCCGACGACGGTGGTGCGGATGAAGTCGATCAGCTGCTCCTGCAGCAGGTCCTTGCAGTCCCAGAGCGTGTTGAAGATCTCGCCGACGGCGAGCGGCGTGGTGGTGTGCTGGCGCACCAGCCGGAAGGCTTCCTGGTTCTCGGCCGGGGTGACGTCCTCCAGCCAGAACAGGCGATAGGGCTCGAGGCTCTTGCCGAGCCGGGCCGCCTCGATCGGCGTGAGCCGGTGATGGGCGTCGTGCAGCAGCTCCACGCCGAAGCCGACCCGCTCGCGCAGGGCGTCGAACAGCTTCGGCGTATGGTCCAGATACTTCGACGTCGACCAGACCGTCTCGGTAGGCAGGGTCGCGTCTGCGGGTTCGTAGAACATCTGACCGCGGCCGACGCCGTAGGCCTTGTCGACGCCCGGGACGCCGCTCTGGGCGCGCACGGCCTTGTAGCCGAGGCCAATGTAGCGCTCGACCTCATCGCAAGTCTCCGCGATGTCGGCGCCGTTGGCGTGGCCATAGACCATCACCCCCTCGCGGCTCTTGCCGCCGAGCAGGTCGTAGAGCGGCGCGCCCAGGGCCTTGGCCTTGATGTCCCAGAGCGCCACATCGACCGCCGCGATGGCGCGCATGGTCACCGGCCCCCGCCGCCAATAGGCCCCGCGGTAGAGGAATTGCCAGATGTCCTCGATGCGCCGGGCGTCCCGGCCGATCAGCACCGGGATCACGTGCTCCTCGAGATAGGCGACGACCGATTTCTCGCGCCCGTTCAGCGTGGCGTCCCCGATGCCGTGGACCCCGTCGCTGGTCAGGATCTTGAGGGTGACGAAGTTGCGGCCAGGACAGGTGACGATGACCTTCGCATCCACAATGCGCATGTCGGGCGGAACTCCTGTGCCGTCCGGACGGCTCTGGGCGACGTTTCACGACGACGGGGCGAGCCCTTGCTACATGGCCCTGTCACCACAATTCGCTAAGCGGTCGGAATTGGTTTGTCCACACTGGACTGACCAATTTTCGCGGCGCATATCGCAGGCGCAGCCGATCCGAAGCTGCGCAGTCTCGGTGACCGTGGCTCAGCGCCGCGCGTCAGCCGCGCCGCGCCGCCTCGATCGCGGCGACGTCGATCTTGGTCATGTCCATCATCGCGTCGAACGCGCGCCTTGCCTCATCGCCGCCGGCCGCCATCGCCTCGGTCAGCACGCGCGGCGTGATTTGCCAGGAGACGCCCCACCTGTCCTTGCACCAGCCGCACGCGCTCTCCTGGCCGCCATTGCCGACGATGGCGTTCCAATAGCGGTCGGTCTCGGCCTGATCGTCGGTGGCGATCTGGAACGAGAAGGCTTCGCTATGTTTGAACGCGGGACCGCCGTTGAGGCCGAGACAAGGAACGCCGGCCACCGTGAATTCCACCGTCAGCACGTCGCCCGCCTTGCCGGAGGGGTAGTCGCCGGGCGCCCGGCGAACCTCGGTCACCGCGCTGTCGGGAAAGGTCTCGGCGTAGAAGCGGGCGGCAGCCTCGGCGTCCTTGTCGTACCAGACGCAAATCGTGTTCTTCGCCATTGCGTGTCCTTATCTCTTGGAAGCCGGATTCCAGGCCCACATGCCTATCCGCTGCCTTCTGAGTGAGCAGTTCCACCCAGAAGGCTTCGTTATGCCCCCGCCGTCGCCGAGAGCAGCTGATTTGCGTCGCCCTCGCCGTCCGCCGCGGTCAAACGCCGGGGTGACGTCATTGGTTCTTAGCGCGGCAGGCGGACCTGGCCGAGCGGTCGCGCCTTGTCAGAACGGCGAGCCGGCCGCAGAGAGGCCGTATGGCCCTGGGTTCGATCATCCTCGCCGGCGGCGAAGCGTCTCGGATGGGCGCGGACAAGGGCGCGCTCGTCTGGCTCGACCGGCGCGCCATCGACCGGGTGGCGGCGCTGGCGCGGACGGCGGGCGCCGAGGCCCTGGTGACCGTGGGAACGGCCGACTACGGCCTCCCACGGGTCGTGGAGGACCCGCCGCTCGGCGGGCCGGTCGCCGGTGTGCTGGTCGGCGTGGCGGCATTGCGCGATCTGGGCTGTGACCGGGCCCTGGTGCTGGCGGTGGACGCGCCCACGATCCGGCCTGGCGACATCGCGCCGCTATTGGCCGCGGGCGGCGCGGGCGCGGCGTTCGCCGGCCTGCACCTGCCGATGGTGCTGGCCGTGGCCGCGACGCCGGCGGATGCCGAGGCGGACTGGCCCATGGCGCGGTTCGTCGATCGCTCGGGTGTGACCCGGCTGACCTGCGACCCGCAGGCGCGGGCGCGCCTGCGCGGCGCCAACACCCCGCAGGAGCGCGCGGCGCTGGTCGAGGAACTCGCGGCGTGGGAAGCCGCTCAAAAAGACGGCGCCGCCTGATCAAGATGCGGGCGTTTCTTGCCGCCATCCGGGCCGCGACAGTTTGGCGCCTCTACTGTAGCGGCGCGGCGCCGGCTTAGTCGCGGCGCATGCGTGTCCTTGTCGTGGATCCAGATCCAGCCCGCGCCGCGCTTGTGGCGGAAGGGCTTGCCGGCGTCGAACCGCTGGAGGTTCGCCATGCGGCCGTCTTCGTCGAAGCCGACGCCGCGGCCTTCGCGCCGGACGTGGTGGTGGTGGCCGCCGACAGCCCCGACCGCGACACTATCGAGAGCCTGCGCGAGGCCAGCCTGGCCAATCCCCGCCCCGTGGTGATGTTCGTGGACCGGTCGGAGCCGGGTCTCGCCGAGGCGGCGGTGGCCGCGGGCGTGGCGGCCTATGTGGTCGACGGGCTGGCTGCGGGACGCGTGCGCGCGGTGCTTGAGGTGGCGATGAGCCGGTTCGCGCTGATGAACCAGCTCCGCCTCGACCTCGACAAGGCCAAGGCGGACCTCGCCTCGCGCAAGACGGTCGAGCGGGCCAAGGCGCTCTTGATGAAAGAGCGCGGCCTGGAGGAAGTCCAGGCCTACGGGCTGCTGCGCAAGCTCTCCATGGATACCGGCCGGCCGCTGGGCGCTGTGGCCGCGGACCTCTTGGCCTTCGCGGGCGTGCTGAAGGGAGACAAGGCATGACCGAGACCGGCGTGCTGCGGCTGGGCTTCGTGCCCTTGAACGACGCCGCGCCGTTACTGGCGGCCGCGGACAAGGGCTTCTTCGCCGCCGAGGGGCTGAACGTCGTCCTGAGCCGGGAAGTCTCCTGGGCCACCGTGCGTGACAAGGTGGCGGCCGGCGCGCTCGAAGGGGCGCATATGCTGGCGCCTATGGTGTTGGCGGCAAGTCTCGGCGCCGGCAGCGAAAGACAGGCGATGATCGCGCCCCTGGCGCTCAATCTGAACGGCGCGGCGGTGACGGTGTCCGTGGCCTTGGCGGCGGAGATGCAGGGTCTGGGCGGCGGGGCCGGTGCGCGTCCGCTGGCCCGGGTGCTCGCGGCGCGGCGGCGGGACGGGGCGACCGCGCCGACCTTCGCCGTGGTCTTCCCCTATTCGATGCACAACTACCTGCTGCGCTACTGGATGGCCGAGGCCGGAATCGATCCCGACCGCGACGTGAGGCTGGCGGTCGCGCCGCCCTCGCGGATGGCGGGCCATCTGGCCGCCGGCGACATCGAGGGCTTCTGCGTCGGCGAACCCTGGAACGCGGTGGCCGTGCGCGACGGCGTGGGTCAGGTTGCGATGCGCGCCTCCGAGGTCTGGCGCGGTGGGCCGGAGAAGGTCTTCGGCGTCACGGAAGCTTGGGCTGAGCGCAATCCCGAAGTGCTGGCGGCGGTGCTGCGGGCCCTGGTCAAGGCCGCGGCCTGGGCGGACGCGGCCGAGAACCGCGGGGCGCTCGTAGCCCTGCTGGCTGAGCACGTCGACGCGCCGCCGGCTACGATCGTCGAATCGCTCGACGACATCGATTTCCACCGCGGCGGCGCCGGGGTTCCCCAGCCTGTCCACGCGGCCTGGCTCCTCAGCCAGATGATACGGTGGGGCCAGGTCACGGGCGACATCGACATCGCCGCGGTCGCGCGCCGGGTCTACCGGCCCGATCTCTACGCCGCCGCGGCCGCCGCCGTTGGGGACCCGCCGCCGGTCCTTGAGAGTGTCGCCGACGGCTTCTTCGACGGGCGGGCCTTCCGGATGGATGCCGCGGCGGACTATGCCGCGTCGCTGCCGCTGAGCCGAGTCGCCCGGCTCTAGCCAAGGTTCCCGCCCATTGTTTGTGCGGCGCAGCATCGAACGGCGCTGAGTTGCGCAAAACTGTCGCAAAACGACGGTCTTCGGCGAAAAGGCCAAGTCGGCGATTGGCAGGGCGCCGCCGCCCGTGACCTCCTGATCTCGACAGCGCGGGACAACGATGTTCCGCGCCGGCCGCTGACAGGCCGACGGCGCACGCGCGCCAATCTGCAAGGACAATGACGTCCGCACGGGGGGCTCCCAACCCTCCCGGCGGGCGTTTTTTTTTGGCTTCAGGGGGTAGAGCCATGAGGAACGTAAGGAGAGTGCTCGGCGCCGGCGCTGCCGTCGCCGCGCTGGTCTGGTCGAGCGGGGCGGGGGCTCAAGCGATCGCCGATCCGCCGGACAAGGCCGCCGAGGCGCCGCCGGCGCAGGACGGCCTGGGAGTCGAGACGCCCACGGCGACGGCGCCGGCCGAACCCGAGCCGGCCGCCGCCGAACCCGCGGCGCCCTCCGGGCCACCGCCCACAATCAGTGACGCCATTACCGGCGGCAAGCTGCTGTTCGAGGTCCGCGCGCGCTACGAGTCCGTCGATCAGAAGAAGACGGCGGTGCTGCGCGACAACGGCGAGGCCTTCACCGTGCGCACCCGCCTGGGCTGGGAGACCGCCGACTGGAACGGCTTCAAAGGGCTGGTCGAGTTCGAGGATGTCCGCCAGGCCGGACCCGAGCACTTCGCGGTGAACGTGCCCGGCGCCGCCACGCCGCCGCTCAACGGCGCGGACAAGGCGCGCTATCCGCTGATCAACGATCCGGATGTGACCGAGCTCAACCGGCTGCAACTGACCTGGACGCCCAGCGCGGCCCTTTCGGTGACGGCCGGCCGGCAACGGATCTTGATCGACGACCAGCGTTTCGTCGGCAATGTCGGCTGGCGCCAGGACGAGCAGACCTTCGACGCGGTGCGCGCCGACGCGGCCCTGGGCCGCTTCAAGGCCACCTACGCCTACGTCACCCACGTCAACCGCATCCTAGGCGAGCTCCGGGATTGGGACAGCGACAGCCATCTCTTCAACGTCACCTGGTCGCCTGCAGAGGCTCTGCGCGTCGAGGGGTTCGTCTACGCGCTGGACTTCGGCAACTCGGCCGCCAACTCCTCGATCACCAAGGGGCTGAAGGCCTCGGGGAAGACGTGGCTGGGCCTCTTCCAGGTCGTCTATAACGCCACCTACGCACGCCAGGGCGACTATCACGGCAACACGCCGGCCTACAGCCTCGACTACTGGGGCGCCGACCTTGCGGGGACCTTCGACATCTACACTGCGAAGGTCTCCTACGAGTCCCTCGAAGGCAACGGGACCCGCGGGTTCACGACCCCGCTGGCCACGACCCACGCCTTCCAGGGCTGGGCCGACGCCTTCGTCCAGCCGCTGGGCGGGAACAAGGGCTTCGTCGACGGCATCGAGGACCTGAACTTCACGTTCAACGCCAAGCCCAGGCTGAAGCTCACCTACCTGTTCAACCTCGACGTCCTGGTCCGCTACCACGACTTCAACGACCAGCGGACCGGCGCAGACCTCGGCCGGGAGTGGGACGCCCAGATCCAGGGCGCGTTCAACCCCAAGCTCAGCTGGGCCGTGAAATACGCAGACTTCGAGCGGGTCGCGCGTGTCCCGCTGGGCACGGCTGCGCCGCCGCCTTCCCGCACCAAGGTGTGGTTCACCCTCGAATATCGCCTCTGACCCGGCCGCCAAAGCACGGATGACATCGCCATGACCGACAAGACCCGAAACCCCGAGCCCGCCGCCGGCCTTACCCGCCGCACGGCGCTGACCGCTGCCGCTGCCACGATCGCCGCCGCCAAGACCCTTCTGCCGTCCGGCGCCTTCGCCGCCGGCGCTGGGCCGGAGGTGGCCAAGGCCCGGCTCGGCTTCATCGCGCTCACCGACGCCTCGCCGCTGATCATCGCCAAGGAGCGCGGCTTCTTCGCCAAGCACGGCATGCCCGACATCGAGGTGCTCAAGCAGGCATCCTGGGGCGCGACCCGCGACAACCTCGTCCTGGGCTCAGGCGGCGGCGGGATCGACGGGGCGCACATCCTGTCGCCCATGCCCTATCAGTTCAGCGCGGGCGTTGCGACCGGCGGGCGGCCCCTGCCGATGAACATCCTGGCCCGGCTCAACCTGAACGGCCAGGCGATCTCGGTCGGCAACGACCTCAAGGCGGTGAAGGTCGGGCTGAACAGCGCCGGCGCGCGGGCCAAGTTCGCGCAACTGAAGGCCGCGGGGAACCCGGCCAAGATCGCCATGACCTTCCGCGGCGGCACCCACGACCTGTGGGTGCGCTACTGGCTGGCGGCGGGCGGCATCAATCCGGAGACCGATGTCTCCACCATCGTGATCCCGCCGCCGCAGATGGTGGCCAACATGAAGGCCGGCACCCAGGACGCCTTCTGCGTCGGCGAGCCGTGGAACGGCCAGCTGGTCAACCAGAAGGTCGGCTACACCGCCTGCCTCACCTCCGAGATCTGGATGAACCATCCGGAGAAGTGTCTCGGCATGCGGGCGGACTGGGTCGCCAAGTACCCGCGGGCCGCCGAGGCCATCACCGCCGCCGTGATGGAGGCCGCCATGTGGTGCGACAAGATGGCGAACCGCCCGGCCATGTGCTCGGTGGTCTCCGGACGCCAGTACATCAACGTGCCGATGGGCGACATCCTGCCCCGTCTGCAGGGCACGGTGGACTACGGCGACGGTCGCACCCTGAAGGGCTCCGCCCACTACATGAAGTTCTGGGCCGACAACGCCTCGTTCCCCTTCAAGTCGCACGACTTGTGGTTCCTCACCGAAGACGTCCGCTGGGGCGTGCTGCCGGCCGCCACCAACAAGATGGCGCTGGTGAACAAGGTGAACCGGTCCGACATCTGGCGGGCCGCCGCCAAGTCGCTGGGCGTCACCGCCCCGGCCTCGGACAGCCGCGGCGTCGAGAAGTTCTTCGACGGCAAGGTCTTCGATCCCGCCAATCCCGCGGCCTACCTCGCCAGCCAACCGATCAAGAAGCTGGCATGACGGAGGATCGATCATGAGCCTGCACGCCATCTCGGCCTCCCCCGAACCTGAGCCGCCGGCGCCCGTGGCGGCCAAGTTGCTGGCGCTGCCCAAGCGGGTGCGCTGGGATGCGGGGCGCCTGGCCTCGGCCCTGCGCGGGATCGCGGCCGTGGTCTTGCCGCCGCTGGCCACCCTGGGCGTGATCCTGGCGGTCTGGCAGATCGCCGCGGTGGACAACCCCGCGGGGCTGCCGGCGCCCAGCCAGATCTGGCTGGAGTCCAAGGACCTCATCCTGCATCCGTTCTTCGACCACGGCGGGGTGGACCGGGGCCTCTTCTGGCACACGCTCACCAGCCTCAGCCGGGTGGCGGCGGGCTTCAGCCTGGCGGCGGTCGCGGGGGTGGCGTTGGGCGTCCTGGTGGGCGCCAGCCGCCTGGCGCACCGGGGACTCGATCCGATCTTCCAGGTCTTGCGGACCATTCCGCCGCTGGCCTGGCTGCCGATCTCGCTGGCCGCCCTGCACCAGGCCAAGCCGGCCGCGCTGTTCGTGATCTTCATCACCGCCATCTGGCCGATCGTGATCAACACCGCCGTCGGGGTGCGCAACATCCCGCAGGACTACGTCAATGTCGGGCGCGTGCTCCGGCTGTCGCCGCCGGAGTACTTCTTCACCATCCTGCTGCCGGCGGCGACGCCCTACATCTTCACCGGCCTGCGGATCGGCGTCGGCATGAGCTGGCTGGCGATCATCGCCTCGGAGATGCTGCTGGGCGGCGTCGGCGTCGGCTTCTTCATCTGGGATCAGTACAACTCCTCCCGCATCTCCGACATCGTCGTGGCTCTGGTCTGGGTGGGCGTCGTGGGCTTCGCTCTCGACCGGTTCGTGGCCCTGCTGGGCCGTATCGTTTCGCGCGGCACAGCCGCCAGCTGATGGAATCCTGACATGGCCAAAGCCTATCTCTCCATCGAGAACCTCGGCGTCACCTTCAACTCGGGCGCGCGCGCGTCCGAGGTGCTGCGGGGCGTCGACCTGAAGATCGAGCGCGGCGAGTTCGTCTCGATCATCGGCCATTCCGGCTGCGGCAAATCCACCTTGCTGAACGTCGTGGCCGGGCTGTTGCAGGTCAGCATGGGCGCCGTGATCCTCGACGGCGTGGCGGTCGAAAGCCCCGGGCCCGACCGGGCGGTGGTGTTCCAGAACCACTCCCTGCTGCCCTGGCTGACCGTCTATGAAAACGTCCGGCTGGGTGTGGACAAGGTGTTCGGCCGCACGCGGCCCCGCGCCGAACGGCACGCCTGGACGCTGCACAACCTCGCACTCGTGCAGATGACCCACGCCAAGGACAAGAAGCCGGCGGAAATCTCCGGGGGCATGAAGCAGCGCGTCGGCATCGCCCGCGCCCTGGCGATGGAGCCCAAGGTGCTGCTGCTGGACGAGCCGTTCGGCGCCCTCGACGCGCTGACGCGGGCGACCCTGCAGGACAGCATCATGGAAATCCACGCCAAGCTCGGCAACACCGTCGTCATGATCACCCACGACGTGGACGAGGCGGTGCTGCTTTCGGATCGCATCGTCATGATGAGCAACGGTCCGGCCGCCACCATCGGCGAGATCCAGACCGTGGACCTGCCGCGCCCGCGCCGGCGAATCGAGATCGACACGGCGCCGGCCTATATCGCCGCGCGCCATGCGGTGATCGAATTCCTCTACGCCCGCCAGGCCGCCGTGCGTCCGGCAGCCTAGCTTAAAAACCAGTCAACCGGCGCCTCGGGCGCCCCTATTTTGCACTGCAGCGAGAACTGGGCCGCGCGACGCTTGGCGCTGCGTGACGCCGAGCGTTCGGCGTGGCTCCCTGTCTTCGAGGCCCAGGACAATGGCGTTCGCGGCTCCGGATCGGCTCGAAGACGAGCTTCATCCCCCCAGGCGACGCCGCCGTTCCAGACATTCGGGTCCTGCTCATGTTCAGTCGTTCGTTCCTGAAGGCCGGGCACACGCCCACGCTGTTCTCCGCCTTCCTGTATTTCGACCTCTCCTTCATGGTCTGGGTGATCCTGGGGCCGCTGGGCGTGGCGATCGCCAAGAGCTTCCACCTCGACCCCGCCCAGAAGGGCCTGATGGTCGCGGTCCCGGTGCTGTCCGGCGCGCTGCTGCGGCTGGTGGCGGGCCTGCTCGTCGACCACATCGGGCCGAAGAAGACCGGCATCGTCGGCCAGCTGCTGGTGCTGGCCGGGCTGGGCCTGGCCTGGTTCCTGGGCGTCCATAACTACAGCCAGGTGCTGCTGCTGGGCGTGGTGCTGGGCGTGGCGGGCGCCTCCTTCGCCGTGGCCCTGCCGCTGGCGTCGCGGTGGTATCCGCCGGAGCACCAGGGCCTGGCGCTCGGCATCGCCGGGGCCGGCAATTCGGGGACGGCGCTGGCCGCGCTCTTCGCGCCGGGCCTCGCCCAGGCCTACGGCTGGAGCAATGTCATCGGCCTGGCGACCCTGCCGCTCGCCGTCGCCTTCGTGGTCTTCCTGATCTTCGCCAAGGACGCGCCGAACCGGCCGCCGGCCAAGTCGATGGCCGAATATCTGTCGGTGCTGAAGACCTCCGACGCCTGGTGGCTGATGCTGCTCTATGGCGTGACCTTCGGCGGCTTCGTGGGGCTCTCGTCCTCGCTGACCATCTACTTCAATTCCGAATACGGCCTGCCGGCGGTGACCGCGGGCTTCTTCACCGCGGCCTGTGTCTTCGCCGGCTCGTTCATCCGCCCGGTCGGTGGCGCGCTCGCCGACCGGTTCGGCGGGGTCCGGACGCTGACCGTCGTCTATGTCCTGGCCGCGCTGGGCCTGGCGCTGGCGAGCTTCCAGCAGCCCAGCCCCTACATCGCGCTCGGCATCCTGATGTTCAGCATGATGGCGCTGGGCGCCGGCAACGGCGCGGTCTTCCAGCTCGCCCCGCAGCGGTTCGGCAAGGAGATCGGCGTGGTCACCGGCCTCGTCGGCATGACCGGCGGCATCGGCGGCTTCTACCTGGCGGCCAGCCTCGGCTGGGCCAAGCAGGCGACGGGGAGCTACCAGGCGGGCCTGCTGGCCTTCGCGGCCCTGGCGCTCCTGGCGCTGGCCGGCCTGACCGGCGTCAAGACCCGCTGGCGCCAGACCTGGGGCTCGCTGCCCCAGGCCGCCGGCGCGACGTTGCGACTGTGACCGGGGCGCCCCGAGTGGCCCGGGAACGCCTCGTCGTCATCGGCAACGGCATGGCCGGCTGCCGGGCCGTGCAGGAGGTGCTGAAGCGCGATCCCGACCGCTACGAGATCACCATCTTCGGCGCCGAGCCCCGCGTGAACTACGACCGGATCATGCTGTCGCCGGTGCTGGCGGGCGAGAAGGCCTTCGCCGACATCGTGATCAATGACGAGGCCTGGTACAGCGACAATGGCATTGCACTTCATGCCGGCCACGCGGTCCAGGCCATCGACCGCGAGGCGCGGATCGTCCGCGCCGAGGGCGGGATCGAGGCGCCCTACGACCGGTTGATCCTGGCGACCGGGTCCGACCCGATCCGCCTGCCGCTGCCCGGCGCCGATCAGGCGGGCGTCGTCACCTTCCGCGACCTCGACGACGTGGAGGCGATGATCGCCGCGGCGGCGCGTCCAGGCGCGAGGGCGGTGGTGATCGGCGGCGGCCTCCTGGGCATCGAGGCCGCCTACGGCCTGGTGCGCCGCGGCATGGCGGCCACCGTGGTCCACCTGATGGACGTCCTGATGGAGCGCCAGCTCGACGCCTCGGCGAGCTTCCTGCTCACCGACGCGCTTTCGGATCGCGGCGTCGAGACGGTGCTGGGCGCCCAGTCCGAAGAGATCGAAGGCGCGGATGGCCGGGTGACGGGTCTGCGCCTGAAGGACGGCCAGGTGCTGCCCTGCGACCTCCTGGTGATGGCGGTCGGCATCCGGCCCAATGCGGCGCTCGCCCGCGCCGCGGGTCTTGAGATCGGGCGCGGCGTGATCGTCGACGACGACATGCGCACCTCCGATCCCCGCATCCTGGCCGTCGGCGAATGCGTCGAGCACCGGGGCCAATGCTACGGCCTGGTGGCGCCGATCTGGGAGATGTGCCGGGCAGTCGGCGGGACGCTCACCGACGGGGCGCAGGCCTATGAGGGCTCAGTGCTCTCCACGCGCCTGAAGGTCTCCGGCGTCGACGTCTTCTCGGCCGGAAAGTTCTCGGGCGGGGAGGGGTGCGAGGACATCGTGTTCCGCGACGCCGGGCGCGGCGTCTACAAGCGCGTGGTGCTGGAAGAAGGCCGGGTGGCCGGCGCGGTGCTGTTCGGCGACGCCGCCGACGGCGCCTGGTATTTCGACCTGATGCGCTCCGGCGCGCTGGTTGCCGACATCCGCGAGACCCTGATCTTCGGCCAGACCGTCACGGAGGGCCTTCGAGGTCTGGACCCTAGCGCCGCCGTTGCCGCCATGGCCGATCAGGCCGAAGTCTGCGGCTGCAACGGCGTCTGCAAGGGCACGATCACCGGCGCGATCGCCGATCAGGGCCTGACCACGCTGGAGAGCGTGCGGGCCGTGACCAAGGCGTCGGCCTCCTGCGGCTCCTGCACGCCGCTGGTGGAGAAACTGCTGAAGCTGACCCTCGGCGACGGTTTCCAGGCGCAGACGGGGCCAAAGCCGGTCTGCGGCTGCACGCACCATGGCCACGACGAGACCCGCCGCCGCATCCTGGCCGAGGGACTGAAGTCGATCCCGGCGGTCATGCAGGCCTTGGAGTGGACCACGCCCGACGGCTGCGCGTCCTGCCGCCCGGCGCTCAACTACTACCTGATCTGCGCCTGGCCCGGTGACTATCGCGACGACAAGCAGTCGCGGTTCATCAACGAGCGCGCCCACGCCAACATCCAGAAGGACGGCACCTTCTCGGTCGTGCCGCGGATGTGGGGCGGGATGACCAGCTCCGACGAGCTGCGCGCCATCGCCGACGTGGTCGACAAGTTCGCCATCCCCGCGGTGAAGGTCACCGGCGGCCAGCGCATCGACCTGTTGGGCGTCAAGAAGGACGATCTGCCGGCGGTCTGGGCCGACCTCAACGCCGCGGGCATGGTTTCCGGCCACGCCTACGCCAAGGGCCTGCGCACCGTGAAGACCTGTGTCGGCTCGGAGTGGTGCCGGTTCGGCACCCAGGATTCGACTGGCCTTGGCGTGCGGCTGGAGAAGTTCATGTGGGGTTCGTGGACGCCGGCCAAGGTGAAGCTCGGCGTCTCCGGCTGCCCGCGCAACTGCGCCGAGGCCACCTGCAAGGACATCGGCGTGGTCTGCGTCGACAGCGGCTACGAGATCCACATCGGCGGCGCCGCCGGCCTGCACATCCAGGGGACCGAGATCCTGACCAAGGTCGCCACCGAGGAGGAGGCCGTCTGGACGATCTGCGCGGTGACGCAGCTCTACCGCGAGGAGGGCTGGTACCTGGAGCGGATCTACAAGTGGATGGCCCGCGTCGGCCTCGACAGCATCAAGGCCCGCCTCGAGAACCCGGACGACCGGCGCGCGCTGCACGATCGCTTCGCCTATTCGCAACGCTTCTCGCGCATCGACCCCTGGGCCGAGCGGGTCGCGGGCCGCCATGCTGAGGAGTTCAATCCGCTCAGCCGCCGCATGGAGTTCGCATGAACGCGCTGGTGATAGACCCGATGACCTGGACCGATGTGGGCGCGGTCACCGACATCCCGCTGCGCGGCGCCCGGCGGGTGCCTACGCAGGCCGGGGTGATCGCCATCTTCCGCACCGGCGACGGCAAGCTCTTCGCCCTGAAGGACGCCTGCCCGCACAAGGGCGGCCCGCTGAGCCAGGGGATCGTCCACGGCCACGCCGTGGCCTGCCCGCTGCACAACTGGTCGATCGACCTCGCCACCGGCCATCCGCTCGGCGCGGATCGAGGCAAGGGCTGCACGCCCGTCGTGCCGCTGGAGGTCCGCGACGGCCGCATCCTGCTGGGCCGGGCCTGATCGGATGACCGGCGTCCGCACCACCTGTCCCTACTGCGGGGTGGGCTGCGGCGTCACGACGAAGGCGCAGGGCCGGACGCTCACGGTGACGGGCGATGCGGCGCATCCGGCCAATCTCGGCCGGCTCTGCTCGAAGGGAAGCGCCTTGGGCGCCACGG
>Ga0307510_10006736_pt1 | contig 13697 bp, 9 predicted proteins | sample 12_EM_MG_FD_207224 | JGI IMG/M metagenome (GOLD analysis project Ga0307510, IMG submission 207224) | Populus trichocarpa ectomycorrhiza microbial communities from riparian zone in the Pacific Northwest, United States - 12_EM | ecosystem: Host-associated > Plants > Roots > Unclassified | place... | reverse complement strand
AAAATGGGAAACCAATTTTGGTGCGGAGATGACCTGTGTGTGAACTAAGAGGTAATAAAAAAGAAGCTTGGCCTGGTATGAGAATAAATGATGCAAGGAGTAGAAATTACTACTAGCTATGTTTGGTTATAGTATTAAGACATAAATCTTTAATATTACCTGATTCCGAATACGCGATGAAAATGGAAGTACAACCACTCCACTAAAGATTTCCCGATTTGGAATTCATCCGCCCATTGCTCATTGTTCACCGGTGCCAAAAAAAACAATGAACATGACCGAGCTCCTCACCCCAACCTATGAAACCATGATAAGTGGATGACGTATTCCAAGTGAGAGATTTTCACATCTTCTCATACTCGGGAACTCCGCCTTGCAAAGTCGGTGTTTTGCACGATTATTTGGTGACCGCATCCCCCGTTTTGGGAGGTAATGTGAGCGAGCTTGGCCAAAAGCAGCGGACCCCGCATCGTATTCTCCATCCCTTTGTTTGATTTCGCTACGAGTACTTGCCCCGAGTAGTGTGGCAACGACACTTGCATGAGCGCGAAGCCAGTAAGGGTAGCAATAACCCCTCAAAACCTGTGACACCCACCCAGGTTTAAAATGGTGGACCCTAGCCTGTTTGAGCCACGGGAGCAAATATACGGAATCGCATCGGTTAAGTTAGGGTTAGGGTTCTGGGAAATTAGTTGGGGGTCTTCCTTGATGGTTTATCTATAGAGGAGCAAAACTAGATTCTGAGTATGACAACCTGGAAGGGGAACTGCTGGTGATCGCTTAGCCCCTGGGGGAGGAATTAGCGGGAGAGGATGTTTCGCCTGCTCACTAATTTAGAATTGGCTTCTGCAAACTCGGCTTCAATTTCACCCAATTGCTTGTAATGGGCCGTATTACACAAGATACCACGATTCGCAGAACACAGGACGAGTATTAACGTAATGAAGAATAGGGTGGCAAAAATGAAGAGCAGGGTTCCGAATGGTCGGCGGAAGACTGAACCGGACTAGCTGGTCCTGTCAAAAGTCAAGTCTAGTCTAATGGTGGAAATTGGACCGACTGGGCAGTCAGGATTATTGAAACCGACTTGACCAGGACCAGTCCGACTAGGCCGGCCAAGCAATAGGATATGCTATTTTTATCGCAATATATTAAGTTCAAATAAACTTTTTCTGATTAAAACTTATTGTTTCCATGGATTATAGGGTTGCAACAGTGCATCACTTTGATTAGGGGTGGCGGAAAAAGGTTCTCAAGTATACATCTATTCTTAGCCAGTGTTGGCCTGGGTGCCATTCTGGCTCTCATGCGATCTTTTATAAAGACTGGTCTGGGACTAGTCCAAACCAGACCGGACCACCCAAGTTCGTCGGGTCTAGTCATTGACATCAACCAGGAGGGGTCAGTCTGGTCCTGCCTCCAAGACTTGACCGGTCGGACTATTCGGAACCCTGATGAAGAGCAAGAACATTACGATTTAACCAAGTGCAACCGGAGCCCTGGGGGGTGGAAGAAGGGGGCGAGGAAAGAAAAAAAAGATAAATAGCAAAGACCCAGAGGAAATTAGCGAATACCCTAATCACAAGTCTATTTACATTTAAAACGCCGGAGGACTTGCATTGACCAATTCCTCACGCGGTATGATAATTGCGCAAGAAAGGAGAATGTGTCGAGTAGCGCAAGGAGGAAGACGCAAGCACGGGAAGCTGGGAAACAGATGAAAGAGGGGAGGACCTAATATTGCTTGGCCATAGTCCGCAGGGAATTGTTAGAAGGGAGGTCAGTTTTCCTGGGGGGATGCAGGTGCCGCAACTGGCGGGTGGGCTGAGAGGGCCAAGCGGGGAAGTTCGGAGGGGGAGAGTTTAGCTACCGTGATCCGCTACGCCACAATTATCGCCCCACCGCAGTAAGATTCTCACAACTCCAAATTGATAGTATTCAAGCAAACCTCTGGAGTTATGAGAATTATGCAATAGGGTAAAAATGGCGGGAGAGGTGGTCCTAAAGAGCAAATCGCACTACTCGGATTGCGAATGGAGGCGATACGTAAGGAGCGTCTGTAGCGAAGGAACACACCCCCGGACCCAGACCCGCAGACCTCATCTCCACCCTCAGTAACCGCCGCTCTGGTAATGTCAGAAGTCTTTGATGCTGCTCAGCGTGCTCATATTACCGTGCACGCGCGCAGCCTATCTCTTCATTTCTCAGACTGCATTCGGGAATATGCTTGGGGTGGACCCAGCATCGGAGGGAATGTGACTCGGAGAGAGTCGGATGCGGGGGCGAGCCGGGTGCAGGGGGGGGGTCGGATGCGCAGAAGCTAAGGAAAGCGGAGGGTCTTTGTGATGTTTGTCTTTCTTTTCTTAGCACCGGAGTCTGCGGAAGGGAAAGGGGGCATACGTGGAAAAGAATGGCCTTGTGTCGTGATCGATAGAAGGATGGGAGAAAGGTTTTGTTATCTTCATAAATACTCCTATCTTTTCGTTAGCTAGTTTAGGGCATTGCGAATCATGAGCGTGAGCGAGAAGTTGAATGGGAAGACGTTCCCCAATCTAAATTGCGTGTTGGCGATGTACCTTTTGAGTTGCTCTTGGGGTTTCGTTTCGTTTCTTTTTTGCCACCGCCGTTTTCACCGTGTAGCCATCGCCATTCACTAAGCAACACCGACATTAACACCTTCATTCCGAGGACTGATCCATTTCCCCCCAGCAGCTTCTGTCAAGCAAGAGCTGTCGTGTAGGCATTGCTCAGTCCGTTGGTTCATCTCCTGTTCAAGTTCCTTTCCTCTGCATGGCCTTGAATGGCATCGATGTTTAGTGGAGTAGGGAGGGATCTGCATGCGATCCTTCGTAAGTATACATGGCTAATAGAGAGCCAACGCCAAACCCCCCTACATACATATTAGACATCCTCTCTAAAAGAATCATGACGATGTCCGCCTGTAGATCGTTGCTCATCCCATCCCCGATACTGTTTACTGTTATGGAGCAAGGAAACCACCTTAAAAGCATGCAACAGTGACAAGTTCGTCCCTTTGTCCCATCGCACAATCTAATGATCACAAGGGAACAGGAATTTCTCCTCTTCAGTGATATTCCCTGCTTTCGAAGAACTCACTCACCTCAGTTATGTCTTGCTAGCTCTCTGGTTCCCTGAGAGAAACATAACAGCCTTACCAGTTCCACTCCCATCGTCTTCCACTCCCGACACCTGCTCGTTCCGAAAGCCAACCTCTAATGCCGTCACCTCGGCAGGGGTGCGCGCCATAATGTCTATTATCCGACCCAGGTGAAGTGAGCCAATGCGTAATCTGTGCATCCCCGTCGGAGTGGCGATTGTCTTGTCGGAATTCCCGACTGTGCTACCAGACTTGTCGTTGTTGTCGCCGAATGATTGACTGCGTATGCGTAGCTAAGGCCATGGTCTATCCGAAATGTTAGTTGAGAGTAGCAATGGCATGAAACAGCCATACCTAAGGTTAGTGAGGGGTTAGCAAAACCCTCGGTCGGCAAAGCTGAAGAAAAGAGGGGTGATGTGGCTTACACCGGAGGACAAAAGTGCATGAGTTTTGGTACAACGCAACCATCGCTAAAAAAAAAATCACCCCAGCACCCGCGAGGTCAAAATCCAGTATAATGCAAGCAACACAACCCACCGACACACGCCAAGAAAGAATACTAATAAGGCTACAGAGGCCTTGCATTACCTTGTAAAACTTAGTCTTCTAGGCCAAAAAAAAAGGTAGAAATAGCTGCGAGTCAAGCACCTCAAAGTGAGTCTTCTCCTAAGAGCAAGTTAAGTTACCCGGCAACTACCATCAACCTATTGAAGTGCTGGACCTTGGGCTCCACAATCGTCGCCCGACCCCCATTTTTGCCTGAAAAAATTACTAGTTGTAAGAGAGACTTGACTTAAGCATGCAGGGACACTATGTAAGGGGCTCATGGAGGCATGGTGGCAGTGATCAGTGCCCTGTGTACTTTATTCCAGATGTGAAGAGCTTTTTTTTGGCTGGTTGTCATGCGGAAAAACTCATGCACTTTTGTCCTCCAGGATATCTTGTGGCAACCGCCGCCTAATAATTCTGTGCCAAGGAAATACCGTCTTATTTGAGGCACTCGTGAGTTCCGGGGGGCTTGACTCTCCGCGCGACGCTTTGCAGCGTGAGATGCTGTACTCGAGTAGTGCATGGTATGGTAGTGTTATGGAACCTGCAGCAATTAAGCAATCACATGAGATTGAATAGTCAGTTGCGCTCCTATTTGCCCAATTCCAGTACGGTAGTGAATGCGCAACGAGGGCGAATAAAGAAGTTAACATACAAAAGAATCTCTCAACTCGGGAACAAAAAGGATATTACTGGAGAGCTAATATCTCTCGTAAATTCTCTTTGCTCTTAAAACTGCAACAACTTTATTAAGCCTTGATTTCTCGGCAACCTCTGATGCAATAGCTTCAATTCTAGAGAGAGGAGATAAGATTCCTTTTCAAGCTCGCCGCCTAAATGTCCAATAGGATTCAAACTGTGGGTCAGGGAATTGCTCCATGGGTGATATTGGCCGCTCCGGTATCCGGTGCATAACACAGTAAGCTTCGTGAACCTGCTCATGTGCTTGTTAAAGAACCAGACAGGACAATGTTTCCCACAGGAGACTTCGCCGTTCAGCAAGATTCCGAGGATTAGTAAGCAAAAAGGGATTACTCTTGGTGGTTGCAACTAAATTTTCTAGGTGCCCCACTAGGGCGACCTCGCAAACAAGAATTCGGGATCTTTCAGGTTGTCGCCGCAGCAACAGGTGACAGGTTGGGGCTCATGTCCCATCTAAGCGGGAGCTAGAGATAAAAATTCTGTAATCTAAGCGGAAAGATATCGACTTTTTTCGGTGAGGTAAACAAGCGCATGGGATAGCAACCATCGGCTAAAACTCTAACAAGCCACATTAGCCAAACCTTTATCGCGACTTTTCGCAATGTTTGCGAAATCCCGGTGTCCGCCGGCAGGATTCAACCCCATCACAAACGCGAACTACAACCGCAGAGCCCATAAAGACTATCATACCCGAGCATATAAATTACAATCACTCTACCGAGGAATTTGTCCCTATGGTATGATCGGGTAAGCGTAGGGTGCTTAACCCCTTATGCTTCAGGCTGCATCGGCAGGGTAAAAAAAATAAAAATAAAAATAAGAATCGACGAAGATGCCTAGCCTCGTTATTTACAGAATCTAGCAAAACTTGACTCTCGCTTGCTCAGTTGCGCCGGTATTAAAAAATATACTCGTTCGGGCAGGGCTAGGGTTGGGCTTCAAGGTAACAGAACAAGAATTCAAGAACGGTTGTAAGCGAGCAGCTGGCGATGGTTGGGTAGCATTGAGAGGATGTCCTGGGTGGGGATAAGTTAGTAGCTGACATATTGAGGATGAGCCTCTTCAAGCCTATCATCTACCTAACCTAATTGTCACGCAGGGTACTGTACTATATAACATTGCCTAAGAGAACACGAACAGGAACGAACGAGAGCACCACTATAAGACCATGTCTAACAAGAACTCCGGAGGAAGAAACAGAGGAAAAGTGATAAAAAGGAGATAAATAACTAAGAGTGAGAAGAAACCAGACAAGCGCCCTTATCAAATCGATTCACGTCTGAGTTGACCGAGGTCATGCCTGCGCCGATTCCGCAAGCCAAGCTTAAGAAAAGAGGAAACAAAAAACTGCTGCAACTTCCCAGAAAAGGTGACTCCAAAGTACCTACGCGAGGTTCGATTATGCATGTTCTTGCGGTAAGCGAGGAGGGCTACGAGGCAAAGGCAAGAGCAGATGGCCCAATACCGGTTGAGTACAATTGATAGGGTCGAGCGGGTATTGTTGTTAGGGTGGTGATTAGATTTCCGTAGGAAGAATGGGAACTGTAGTGGCCACAGGGAGGCTGCTGGGGGGGGCACAGGCGGTTCAGTTGTGGGGAGGTCATCATCTGGGGAAGCTAGGAAGGAGTCTGCCGGCAGGAGAGAAGGTTGGCGGTCAAAATTAGTGATGTGGGCATTAGGATCATGGGAGCTGAATTGTGTCAGAACCAGACACTCGTCACGCGGGGGAGCAGGTGGAAAGAGGGATTCCTGGCCACTGCATTCCGCTGCGTGAGAATTAACATTGGCCGGTTGCCGGAGAATCTCCGTCTGGTCGGGATTGACGTCCTTTCGTTCCGAAAGGATTTTGACTACTCCTTCATGCCCGCCCTTAGCCGCCCACGAGAGTGGTGTCCAGCCATATTTGGTGTCTGCCCGGTCGGGATTGACGTCCTTTCGTTCCACAAGTATCTTTACCACTTTCTCGTGCCCACCCTGAGCGGCCCACGAGAGTGGCGTCCGGCCATATTTGGTGTCGGCCTGGTCGGGATTGACGTCCTTTCGTTCCAAAAGTATCTTTACCATGCCTTTGTGCCCGCCCTCAGCCGCCCAAGAAAGTGGCGTCCGGCCATATTTGGTGTCTGCCTGGTGGAGATTGACATTCTTTTGTTCCAAAAGCATATCTACTACCGCCTTGTTCCCGCTTGCAGCCGCCCACGAGAGTGGCGTCCGGCCGTATCTGTCTTCATGATCGGGATTGACGTCCTTCCGCTCCAAAAGTATCCTTACTACTCCCTCACGGTCATCTCCATACTGCCATGGCAGTGACATCTGGACATATTCGGCATCTCCCTGGTCAGGATCGAGGTCTTTTCCTTCCGAAGGTATGAACAATACCCCAGACCACTTCACCTGGGCTGCCCACAAGAGTGGCGTCCGGCCATATTTGTCTGTCTGATCGGGCTTGACGTCCTTTCGCCCCAAGAGCATCTTTACGACCCCGTGATGCCCGCTCTGAGCCGCCAATGCGAGTGGGGTCCAGCCATATTTGGTGTCTGCCTGGTCGGGATTGACGCCCTTTCGTTTCAAAAGTAGCTTGACTATCCCTTCATGCCCGCCCATAGCCGCCCACGAGAGTGGCGTCCGGCCATATTCGGTGTCTACTTGGTGGGGATTGACGTCCTTCCGTTCCAAAAGTATCCTTACTACTCCCTCATGGTCCCCTTTATTCTCCCAAGTCCATACCGACTCGACATATTCGGCATCTCCCTGGTCGGGATTGACGTCTTCTCGTTCCGAAGGTATGATCAATGCCCCGAGACACCGCACCTGAGCTGCCCAGGAGAGTGGTGTCCGGCCATATTTGTCTCTCTGATCGGGATTGACGTCATTTCGCTCCAAGAGTATCTTTACGACCCCCCGGTGCCCGCCCTGAGCGGCCAATGCGAGTGGCGTCCAGCCATATTTAGTGTCTGCTTGGTTGGGATTGACACCCTTTCCTTCCAAAAGTATCTTTACTACCCCCTCATGCCCATGTTTCGCCGCCCATGAGAGTGGCGTCCAGCCATATTTGGTGTTTATCTGGTGTGGATTGATGTCCCCTCGTTCCAAAAGCATCGCTAGCATCGCCTCATTTCCACCCTCAGCCGCGAACGAGAATAGCGTCCGGCCACATTTGTCTGCCCGGTTGGGATTGACGTCTTTTCGTTCCAAAAGCATCTTTACTACCCCTTGATGCCCGCCCTTAGCTGTCCATAAGACTGGCGTCCGGCCCCATTCAGTGTCTGTCTGATCGGGATTGACATCCTTTCGTTCCAAAAGCATCTTTACTACCCCCTCATGCCCTCTCTTAGCCGCCCACGCGAGTGGCGTCCGACCATATTTGGTGTCTGCCCGGTCGGGATTGACATCCTTTCGTTCTAAAAGGATCTTTACTACTCCCTCATGCCCGCCCTTAGCCGCCACCGAGAGTGGCGTCCGGCCATATTTGGTGCCTGACAGGTCGGGATTGACGTCCTTTTGTTCCAAAAGGGCCTTTACTATCTCCACATACCCGCGCTTAGCCGCGAACGAGAGTGGCGTCACGCCGGATTTGGTGTCTGCATGGTCGGGATTGACCTCTTTTCGTTCCAAAAGGGCCTTTACTATCCCCACATACCCGCACTGAGCCGCTAACGAGAGTGGCGTCTGGCCCCATTGGGTGTCTGCCCAGTCGGGATTGACATCCTCTCGTTCTAAAAGGATCTTTACTATCCCCTCATGCCCACACCAAGCAGCCCTCGAGAGTGGCGTCTGGCCCAGATAGTTGTCTGCCCAGTCGGGATTGACTTCCTTTCGTTCCAAAAGCTTATTTACTAACTCCTCGTTCCCGCTCCCAGCAGCCCAAAAGAGTGCCTCATGGAGATTGGCGCCCTTTCGTTCCAAAAGCATATTTACTATCCCCTCATGCCCGCACATGACCGCCTTCGCGAGTGGGCCGCCCTGGGTTCCTGTCTCATCGGAATTGATGCCCTTGTGTTCCAAAAGCATCTTTACAACCTCCTCGTGCCCTTTGTAAACTGCCCATGTGAGGGCCGTAACCCCCGAACAATCGCTTGCGTTAACATCCAACTCCTTCATCTCCAATACGGCAGCAGTCACCTCCACTATTCCGAGATATGCTACCATGTGGAGCCCTGTAAAACCCCGAGGTTGGATTCTCCCGTTCAAACTTGGTCTCCATAAATTAGATTTGCCATACTCCAATAAAAGCAGTTTAGCAGCTATATGCTCATCAAATCTATCGAGAAGCCTCAGGGCGAGTATTTTGACATTTTCCGTCATCCCCCTTCTTGTGTGCTCTCCCCAATAAACAGAAGCATATGTCAGAAGGGGCATTGTGGAGGGGGCAGAGTGAAGGGTTGGTGAAAGATCCCTCACTGATCCAAAATTGAGATATGTCAGGCAAGCCTCTGCGATGGTCGGGTGGGGATCATGGAATAGGGTAGGATCGCTGGAAAGATGTTCCTGCAGTGTGAAGTGCACTAGTCGCACTGTGCACGAGGATGCCTCAAGGGTGAGAAGACCCAGACAAGATGATAGAAGTGTCAGTATGGCCGGAACTCTTCCCGGATCCCGATTTGTAGATCCTATCTCTACTCCTAGGGCATCACAGAGCTCGTCGGCCAGTAATGGCCTTTCCGCGTACGACACCCACATCAGTGCCCCCAGCCCGAGTACTGACTTTTTCCCCTTTTGCGCCTTCAGCCGCGTTAGGGTTGCCGTGTAAGCATCACTCAGTCCGCTGCCTTGCTCCATCTCTTCAAGTTTCTTTCGCCTCTGACTAATTGTCATCTCCCCCAGAATAGTCTCGATGTTTAGCGAAGCAAGCAGGAATCTGCCCAGTTATTAGTAAGTATAGATCTCGCACCGAGGGGATTCACAAACGCACATATTAGACATCTTGTCCAGAATAACTCCCACAATCTCAGCCCGTAAACTATTGTCCATCGCCTCCGGCACTTCGTCCCTATCTAACCTCATCTCCACGTATTTCCTCATATCATCCTTGTTAGGGCTTATGGGTATCACAACCACTTTGGCAAAATATTTTTGAATGGTTCCGTCGATGTGGGGCCTTCCGGTAAGGAATATTCTCGTCCCAGGGGATTCCCGAACGATATCTCTTAGTGACTCAAGTATCTGGAGAAGATCCTTCGGTAGACATTCGTCTAGCGCATCGATGCAGATGAAAACCTGGGGTAACTTGGCAATCGCGACCCTCAACATCCGCATCAAGTCCGCAAGTAGCGGCCTTCTTCCTTCCTTAAATGCCTTCCGTATATCCTCCGGGATCTCCGAGCCCACCAACCTCTTCAAAATTGCTCCCATTAGGTTGATGGGGGTCTGCTCTTGCTGGGCCTTGTAGTCACAGTACAGCCATGCAACCGCTAGATCTGCCTCCCTTGCCTGGTCACACAGTTTGTCGATTACCAGGGAACTAGCATTCCTGGCTGTTAGCGACATTCGCTAAAAAGAATCTAGCCGCTTACCTCAAATGTGTCTTGCCTACTCCTGGATCCCCGGAGCAAAACAAGACCGCCTCATCGGCTCCACCCTGACCTCCCCTCCACGCCCCCCACTCTTTCGTTTCCAAAAGCCAATTGCCGACACCTTCAAATCGGTTGGTGCGCACGCCGTGGTGTCTGTTATCTGGTTCTAGTGGAGAGAGCCAACCCATAATCTTCGCATCCTCATCAGAGTTATAGTTGGTGGTATTGTAGCTCCCTATCGTGTTGTTGCAGTTGGCATTGTTGTCGCCGAATGTGGTCGATTTTGTGTATGTCGTTTGAGCCATGATGTTCCGTCCGAAATGTTGGTTGAGTGTAGAAATAGTACAATACGGCGATACTGGTATGAATGGTAAATGGGAGAGTTAAAAAAAACGCCTTTTGTGCCCAAGCTGAGAAAAGCGGGGCGGTGTCACCCCTTTTGTGTCAACTACGCGCTAATAAGTTCTAAGCTAAGGAAATAGAAATGCGTTTGGACGTTTTGATGAATTACTGCAGCCTGACTTCGCCTTGCAGATTTCTGTAAAACAGAGGGCGATTCTTTACTCGAGTGCGGTACAAGTACTAGTACTTGCACTCGAGTACAACCATGCAGCTGTCTCAGCCAACCCCTCGTCTTAAACCTTCTCGATTTGCAACTCATCTACCGATCGCACATAGTTAATCAGTGCGAATTGGAATGAAACAACGAAACACAACCGAGCTCCCCACCCCAATCCATGAAACTGCGATGGGCCGATGTGATATTTCAAATGAGGGATTTTCATATCTTCTCGCACTGCTGAACTCCGCCTCCCTACTCGTACAAAGCTAGTTCTTTTTTTTTTGTATCTTTGGCCGCCGCTCCTCTTTGTTTTTAGATTGAATACGTGCTGAAGTAAGGAGCCTTATTGATGAGGCTCTCCTTAGTTGAGTCGCGCATTTAGTACTAGTAGACCGAATTTATCCTACGCGATCTTTTTCATCCTAATTCACAACTAAAATTGGTAAGTAGCAGGATTCAAGTTCTCAAACTAGACCTCTCAGACAAACCAGAACTCCCAACCCTACCGATATTTTTCTTCAACTATTTCCTTCTTATTTTGTTCTCCTCCCAGAGCCCTCAGTCTGCTAGTTGAGCACAGTATTGAAACGCTTAGGATGTCTCTGCCCAGTGAAAGCAAGAACAGCGCAGAGACTAAAACGGGTGGGGGTCGGCCGTTCTGCAGTCGCTTCTTCGTGGTATCGCACTCGCCGAAGCCTGTCCGCGTGCCCAGAACTCTGGCAGGGGACATAGCTGTCCCTGCATTGCCCTTGCGAATCGCGGCTGTGTCAAGTGCTCTCATCCATTTCCCCTTTTTGGAGCGTGGAGTAGAATAAGAGGGTCAAGCAGGCCTGCACTATCGTCTTGGCTGCATAGAACACGTCAAGCAATCGGATCGCAGACAGTCGGTCGATTCGCTAACTTCACGGGCGGCTAATCTCGGAACACAGAGACATAGGTTCTTAAGAAGGGTTAGTGCTTTCCTAACACTGTTTAGCGTGAGTAATTTGGCGGCGATGGATCTCATCAACTTGTTTTCGAAATTCAAGGAACTTGGTAAGACAAGCTGATCCCAAAGGATGTCGCGATATACAGGGATTTTTGGAGCTAGCGAATTGACTGAGCAGACTAAATACTGTACGATACGGTACTCGTCCTGTTTTTATGTTTGTGAAATGGGCCGGGCTTGCATGGTTGCGCAAGTGGGTGCATATCGGCACACAAAAACCTCATAATAATACTCGAGTACAAAATATGGTGCATGCGCAGGCGAAAGGAATTAAACCCAAAATACTCATCGTACAAGTTTCCAGAAGGAAGTATTACTTGAACATTAGGGGTAGGGCGGGGGGGTATTTGCCCGAATCAGCCAGGGTCCCTGCCGAGGGGGCAGTAACACTCGCCGTGTCGGGGCGTTTTTAAAAAAGACTGTTATTGCATACCACTAAAATTTGGTACTTTTTGCTTTGATTTGGGCGGTATGCAATAACAGTCTTTTTTAACAACACTTCCATATCGAGAGTGCCAATCCAATTTTCTGCGGCGGAGTAAGTTACTTGTATAGAGGGGATTATGAGGATTAGGGTAACCGTGGTTATGGGGTTTCGGTAGGTTAACAGGCGGCATGGGGGACAAAAGAGAAATGTTGGTTTCGGTATTTCATTTTATTTGTGAAAAAAAAAACCCCCGGCAGATTGTGTAGGAAAAGGTGAGTTTTTTTCCTTGCATAGTTTAGTGAGGCTGGCTATACATTTGACTAACCTAGGTCTTGCCCCACCTCTCTCCTCCCACATTTCCCCTGGTTGATTTTGTGTTCTTTGATTTGTCTCTTGTATTTTCTATAGTTTTTTTTTGTTTTTATAGTTTCCGGCTTATTGCCTTTCCCTTTTATCTCCATTTCCTTTTTGCTCCCCGCCTGTTTCCGCCTCTTCCTTTTCCGGTGCATTGCATGTTTGGACGACCACTAATCTCGCAATAGGACCTTGGCGTTGCTTCTTTTAGCGTCAGTTGTATTTTCTCTTGCGACCCGGCCACCCATAAGATGCACGCGAACCTTTTTTATCCCTTGGACGGATAGGACTCTCAAATCCGTATCATGGCTCGTGCGCAGCTGTTACCGAGACTTGATTGGAGGACAGCTAGGTCGTGATCAGGAATTCTTGCGAATAATTCCTCGTCACAAAGAAAAGTGATATCGCACAAGTCTTGCATCAAGTTTGAGAGTCTCATCCGTCCAAGGGATAGTGTTTTCCCCCCTAACATAATGAAGGAAATTCTGGACTTCTTAGAGTAAGATCTAATTACCCAGTTCCTACGGTCTAAATAACCCACCCCCGCTCCCCCGCCCCGCACACCCAACCCACATCGCCCCACCTCCGCCCTCCGATAAAATCAATAAAGGATTGTTGCTTTGAGGAAATTCAGTTGAGATATTGCCAGTGGGGTAGTAGTTCATTGCTCTGAAATACCGCCTTTGCTCGCAAGGCGGTATAGTCTTAGAGGTACCTACGACGAAACTAGAGAGGTGATGAACAAGAATACTAGCACAGGTATTTTGGCCGGGGGGAGATGTTTGCCAGGGTTAGAGTTACAAATTACATGAACGAGCAATTAATCCCGGTTGGTGGGCTGCCTAAAGTACATGTAGTTCCATCGCGGCGACCGTGGGGGCAGCACAGATAGCCCTTCTGAAGTCAGCGCTTGTCCTTGCACCCGTCCCGGTTCCGACCGATGTTCGCACAGCGCTGTGTTTGCAAGCCTTGAGTGGTGTTACATCGCTGGATCCCAGCCCGCGCATCTTCCATCACTGACCCACACGGAATTTAGCCAACCAGGCAGCTGAAAAGCTTGTCTCATATAAAGTCCTGGGTAGGTGCAGTGCATTAGCCCCGCCGCTTGCATGCTTCTCATGTGTTTTGTTTTGTGGATCTTCGCTTAGGTGATCGATGGGTGGGCTGGTGGGTCGCAGGTGGGGTTTGGCGTCATTGGAGATTGGCGATCTTGCATGAGGGTATTTGTGGGGTGGGGTGGACTTAGGCAATTGATAGGGCTAAGTTGTGTACGAGTACTCTAGGGAGGAAAAATTGGTGTAAAAAAATATTTGGCGAATATCGTGTGGCGCCGTGAGTGGGCGGTCAAGAAAATTTTTTTAAAAAAAAAGAAAATTCCAACCAGCGGCCTGGTGAGTCCCTTGCTAGGGATAAGGTATCCCAAGTCAATGGTAAAAATTAGCCTTAGCACAGGCCAAATCCAGAGAGGTTAGTTGATACTTGCAGAG
>Ga0307510_10006735_pt1 | contig 13698 bp, 4 predicted proteins | sample 12_EM_MG_FD_207224 | JGI IMG/M metagenome (GOLD analysis project Ga0307510, IMG submission 207224) | Populus trichocarpa ectomycorrhiza microbial communities from riparian zone in the Pacific Northwest, United States - 12_EM | ecosystem: Host-associated > Plants > Roots > Unclassified | place... | reverse complement strand
TCAAAAAAAGTTATAGTGCTTTCCTCACATATTGTAATTGTAATTTTTAACCAGCTCAATATTAAAAAATAAAATAAAATAAAGATAATTTTGGAGGGAAAAAAACCATGCGGAGAAACACTGTAGCAATCAACAATGTTTTAAAGAAAAAAATTACAAAACCAAATTCTCAATCAGCTCAACATTAAAAAAAAAATCGACAAATATAATTTTGAAAAATAAAGAAATAAAATAGAAAAACTAAGTGGAAAAACATCGCAGCAATTCACAGTATTTAAAAAAAAAATTACAAAGTAAAAATTTAAACCAGGTCAATATTTAAAAGGTAAAATCAACAAAAATAATTTTGAGAAAAAAATAAATAAAAAAATAAGAAAAAATAAGAAAGTTGAAAAAAATAATTTTGCAAAAAAAAAAAGAGGAAAAGTTAGCACAAAAAAAAAAGAGAGGAAAAACACGGTGGATTACTGTTGTAATCCACTGTGTTTTGTGTGTGGGGGAACAGTGAATCCCCCACACGGTTTAGTATATTTGTTAATTATATTTTATATTTATTAAAATATCAAATTCTATTAAAAATCCAAGATAAATAAAATGTAATTTTAAAAATAATTTAATGGTTTTATTGCGTTTTGAAAATATATATAAAAAAATCAAGTTGTTTTTAACCAATTTAATAATAACTAATAAACTTTGGTGAAAGATGGTATTACTCTTGATAATTGATTTATTTATTTTTTAAAAATAAAATGATGATTATACTATTTTATTATTTAATGAAAAATGTTTTTTTTCTTTCTGGAATAATTTTTGTTAATATTTAAACCGGGTTTTTTATTTTCAAATAATTTTGAGCTTTCAAATTAGGTTTATTATTTAAAATTCTTTAACATAAAATGCTCGACGATTTTCTTTTCATGAAAAGAATAAACTTAGGAGGACTGTAGGATAAAAAATCCAATACGTGTGCATGCCGGAAAAGAGAAGGTGGATAAAAGTATATATTAGCAAGCGGGTCTCTTCAAGCATCGTATGACAGCACAGAATATTGACATTTTAAATCAGATTCCCTGTGAAGAAAGAATGGTGTCCAGAATTTAAAATCTAAAAATCTGTAATCATATCATGTAAAATGAATTGTCTCCATTTTGTACACCCTTCATGGTATTAAAAAAATCAATTACGAAAGAAAAGAGGGGGGGAAAACAAAAAGCTGATATAAACTTCATTGCATTTTGCTAACCCTCTCGAGCAGGGTGTTCACTGTTATGGAGAACGCATCCTGAAACTTCTGAAACCGACAGCTTGAATCACCATACACCAACCCAGGTAGAAGTTCATACACTATGTACCTCCTCATATCATCTCTTTCCCTTGCAGAAATACTGCTTAGCCTCCCCACCACATTCACCTTCATTTGCCTCACTTCTTCTTGATCTATGAACACTGAGTATTTACCATGATCCTCGGGTAAATGCCATGGATATTGGTAATAAGCGGTAAAGGGATCGAAAAGCACCGGTATGCATCCCGAAACAAGTGAATCAAATACTGATTTTCTTGTTGGACTATCACCAGGAGGCTGCAAGCAGAATTCAGACTCCAAAAACAGCTTTGTGACCGATTCAGGCTGATTACATCCACCTGATTTACAATCCAGAAACTGGCATTTATCACTGCTTGTTGAAGTGCACTGATTGATCAATGTTGACCTTATGCTCTCGGGTTGATCAGGCCGCGCTGCTCCAGCAAAACTGACTAGGTTCTTTCGAGTTGTTCCGATAATCTTTTGCTGCCATGCAACAATGTCATCGTCTGAATGAGGGTGAAAGAAGGTAGGATGTGGAATTGCAATGTCGTTGACTTCCCATGGTTGTCGTTCGATCAAGAGCTTTATCGGGTTCTGCATTTGCTCAAGCTCTAGAAATCTAGTGCCCCAGGAAGTATAATTCTTTCTCCTGAAATCCCATGAGATTTTTCCCAACACAAACACATGATCCGTGCCAGAATTTTGAACCCAAGGTCTTCTATGCTCGAGCCACTTCATTAGATCCATTGCCAAAGCGTCTTTAACATCATCAGAGACATTCTTGAAATGCCACCTCAGGATGTCTAGACCACCATAATATGGGACATAAAAGAGCTTTGCTTCACTTTCATTGTAAACCCTACATGGATGGCTCAGAATTCTTGAATGAAATATTGGCTCCAATGAGTACTGATGGGTGTGATACCAGCCCTTTCCAAGGTTTGCTATTGGCTCCCCCAGCGCCTCGTTATTGAAATATTTGCAGAAATCTGTCCATGGCATCATGTCTCCACACTGACCTATCAGGTCCTTGTTGAATTTTGATGGAAGATCATAAACATATACCCCCCTCCCATCACAAGAAGCATGGTTTGTATTAGGCATCCACGATCGATGCAGCTGTAGTTGCTCCTTGACAGCCTTCTTGGCAATGGCAATCTCCTCGTTCCTGTTTTTGTCTGTCCCATCTATCACGGCTGGAATGGAGTCCTTCGTGAAAACGTTGGCAACTTCTTTGATGTTGCCAATGGTGCTGGAACTAAGAGCATTGGCGATCTCTTTGCTATCTGTGATGGGTTCAGGAGTACTAGCGGCCTTGACATATGCTGTAACGCTACTATTGGAGCCAGGACTAGCATCAATATCTTTGATAGTGCTAGTAGAGCCAGGACTAGTAAAACTATTGTTGATAAGTGGAACTGGGATTTCAAAGTTAGGCTGAGTACCTGCGGACAGGCAGTAAAGATTGTTGAGCTTCCGCGAGGAAACACAGATATGAACAATCTTGCCAGAGATAATGGTGGTGGAGGAGGACCACAGGTACACAAGAATCAAAAGAAGAATGCCAAGGGGGATTCGAGACAGAATTTTGAAAAGGAAAGTAGCACAGGAACAATGTCCATTTGTTTCTGCTTTTTTGGATGGTTTAGATTTCCTTCTGTTAATGGAAACAGCCATTTTTCGGAAAGTTGGTTGCTAATCCATGGCTTTGATTCTGGTTTTCTACTAGGGGTAGGTTGCATCTCAACAACAATTATGCTCCAGTTTCTTAACTTGGTTGCACGTACATGGGAAGTGCCTAACTTGTATGCACGTTACAGTACATTGACATCCATAATTTCAGCACTACTATAAGAATATTAGATTCCACGTACGGACCATGGATGACCTAAATCCTGATGTGGATTGCTTCTATTTTGAGGTCAAACATTAGGCCCATTTTAAAAATGAACATTCATGAGCAAGCCCCACCAACGTAAAGGATGCCATTTTTTGCAAGCTATTGAATAGTTGTCCACTTGTCCTGTATGATTATCAAAAGAAAAGCATGTCGTTTGTTATGAACAGACCATGTCACCATGGAAGATCACACTCCATTTTCTTACCAAATTTGCCTCGTATGATTCCCTCCTTCCCTTCTATTTTCTCCTAAGAACTGTTATTTTTCAATATTTGGACAGGAATGAGCAAACGAAATATATAGAATCAGCAGTTGTCTTATATAAATTAAGTTGGCAATGGCTTGTGTCACAAAGTTGCTTCTACAATAGTAACTTCATCTGAATCTAGCTTAGTTTTTACTTATTAGGTAACTGGCTTTTGGGATGAGCTTATAAATCAGACATGGTAATGCTATGGATTATCAGAGTAAAGTTCATTGGAAGTGGGAGAAGCAAAATGAAGGGCATCGAGAGGGTAGGAAACGTTAATCACAAAAAAAAACAAAAAAAAAAATTGTTAGAACTGGGAAGGAAATGTTTTTGAAGCTTAAACTTCCACTTCATCAGAGGATATGCTGGGGCGGTAATAATAAAGAATGAGAGAAAGTCTGAATTCATAATTAATCTCCTACTATCCCTAAACATCTTCATGAGTATAGAACATCGGACAGTGTCACATATGAAATTGAGAACCCAGAGTTGTTCAGGGGGAAGAAGGAGGGGGGGGGGGGGGAATCAGAAATTGACAAAGAAGCAACCTATAGAACATCGACAGAGTTCCTGCTCTAATCAAATTCTATTTAACAACTCCTTATGCTACTTCTGTGTGGCAACACATGCCAGATACAAATTATTCGCAGTCTACTTTAGCGATTACAGCTTTCATGGTCAGTCCATTGTGAACGAGAAGTGCAAAGGAAGCAATACAAAGAACTAGAGTGAAGCACTTACAAATTCTAACGTGAATGTGCGAGCATCCAGTTCCCATTTCACAGCATACTATCTGTCCGAGAAGGAAGCCGGCGAAAGAAGTTTATGGGCACAGATGGTGTCCTGTAGCGAAATCTTGGATGCCTCATCATGTAGAAGCCAGCCAAAGCTGCTATGACCTGAAATGGTGTCACAAATAAAACCAGAGCAGCTACGAGGCAGAATATAACAAAGATGGCAGTGGCGCGTGGATCGCGCCAGCTTAACAGTGCCTGAAATCGCTCTCCTTGGGTTGCTATATCCCCCACAACTGTTTGAATCCTTCCAGAAACACTTCGTAACCTATCGTACCTCATTCTGACCAGCTCAGGGCTCCTGCTTGTTGGGAATGTATCAAACTCCTCGTCAAGCTCATCAGGATGCACTACCTCAGCTTGTGAAATCTTTGTGTTCATATGGGGAGGGTACCTTGGTCGATATCGGTAATTCCAAATGCCTATCAGAAACATGTAAAGAAAAACTGTGGGCAGAATAAGTTCTGGGAAGCAAGCAAGCATGAGATAGAGCACATGAACAAGCACGGTAGTGATAGGATTCTTCCACATGCAAATATCCCCAAACCACTTTCCAGCTGCAAATAACCCTGAGAAAATTGTCATTAATCGAAAGAAATTTGCCTTGCTTCGGCGCATGCTCCAGAGGTGTGCATCAACATCTGACATATACTCCACCACTTCCTTCCTAAGAGGAGGTTCTGCCCGACCTAATCGTAATGCCACTATATTGACAGCTTGGTGGCGAAGCATATCTAGTTGCATCACAGTGAAAGGCCTGATATAGTGCATTTTGGGTAGAAGTGGTCGTGAGTACTGATAAAGCATGTTCGCAAAAGATATGCATGTAAATCTGATTGCCAAATGCAACTCCCCCATCTTCTTAACTCCAGTAGGATGAAGAACCAGCAAGGGATAAGAGTGAGTATAAACACGCCCAGTTTCGAGTGTGGAGATGCGAATCCGAACCTTCCCAATCTTTAGATCCTTTCCACTTGAACCTTTTTCCCCAAGCTGGTTGTTGTCAAATACACCAACTGTAAGAACTGTAGCTGGATCAAAAACTTCCCATGTGTACTGCTCATTGTATTTGGGAGACAGGTTGTCAATAAGGGTGCGTGTCCGGACCCATTTGTGACCATACTTTGCAACACAGTATGTATCCGATGTACCCCTTCCATCTCGTGTTTTCATAGGATGGAGTCCTACAGCATTTAAGATGCCAAGTTCCAGCATCCCAATAGGAGGCCTCCAAAGCTGTTTTGCTGTAGGACGAAGATCACTGCTGTAATGAGTTGACTCGTCAAGAACATGGTATCCTCCATCTAAGCAGACTCGAAGATGGATACGGCTAGAGAACTTATCTTTCTTCAGCTGATCTACATCCACAGCAACTGGCTTTTCCAGGTTAAACCAACAAGAATGAATTATCCTATCGTCAGCACGCTTCTCCACAGAGCTCAACGGGATAATGACCCTCCCAATTATCTCATCTTTTCCAGGACCGACACGATCCTCAACCGAAAGAACCAGGTGGTCTTCAAAGGGTTCAGCAGCCACAAATAAAAGATCCTCATTCCATAAGGCACTAAAAGTCCGAGCCTGATATGTCTTCGTTTTCAAAACTTGGTTTCCAATCTGTACCTTAACATACACTTCAGGGAAACGGTTCTTCTCTGATGGGACTAAGTCTTGGGCCTCAACAACGTTAACACGTACATACCACAACCTCGGTGCATGATAGACCTTTGAACGTATCACAGTGGAGGAAGCCGGTGTACTATCTACAGGGGTAGCTGCATCAGAATGCCAGGCATCAGGAAAGGCCTCGTCTGCTTGGGTTCCAATCCATACTGCAAGCATCAGCTCGCCCTTTATCTTCTCTCCCTTCTTGTCCTCAAGCCGATACCACTCTGGAGCTAGAGGACTATCTGGTGGGACTCGCAATGGAACCTCATTGATGTCAAACCTTATGACGCCCACAAAGTCATCTTTAACAAGATCCTTGTCCTTGATCACAACTTCTAAAACAGAAGCTTGCATCCGTTCCCTTGAAAAAGCAAACACCTGATTCCACTCTGGATTTTGCTTTTTTTCAAAGTGCTTTGTAATTCCTCTGTAATTTCCAATTCTCACCTCAACAAATGGATCAAGACTTCCTGTAACATCCATGGCAGGAAGATCACGAGCTTTAACAACTCTCACGTACAGAAAGTACATCCGTTCAACAAGATCATAAGTGCTTGCGGTCTTGTCTCCGTGAATAACCCGCCCCCCAACAACTCTTCCCCCGCCAAGAAAGGGACTTGTCTCTTTAAGGGCATAGTCAACAGGTTGTGATGATGACGCAGAGTACATGCGAACTAACTTCGGAGGCTGTGTTTCCGCAGCTTTCATCTCGTCAGCCACGTACTTTGGTACATGATGGCTAATTGCTGGAGCAGAAGAATGATTCTGATGCTGATTTTGCTGGTGATTTGGGTTAGGAAGATGATGAAAGGTGTGTCTCTCAACTCTTTTATGAGGTACAGAATTTGTCATAGGGTGGACCACCGGAGCCTCAGTATGTGTTAAGCCTGGATCCTTAGTTGGCAAAGATTCAACTGCAGGAAGTGGGGTAGAAGATTTGATGGATGCATCATCGGTAATATAAACTTTCAGGCCAAGCTCTCCTCTCACACGTGAGAAAATTCCACGTTTTTCCAGAGGGTAGTGTAACACAACAGCATCAGAGTGCAGTACAAATGAATTCCCAGTGAGGCAAACCTTACCAAGGAAGGACCTGGAGTTGGTAGCTCTGATGTTACAGTAAACATGGGCATCAAGAGTGAGATAGTGGAGGTTGGAAGGGTCAGAGACGTTGAAGTAGAAACTCTCATTCCACACAGGATGGAGATCCTTTTCTTTGATGGTCGTGCGGAACCTCTGGCCATCAAAGTCGAGCTCTACAAAGGCACTGGATGAACCGTGCTCGTCTTTGGGCAAAAGATTGTGGGCACTAACCACTTCTACCCCTAGCTTAATGTTGCTCATCATGATGCAGAAGCAACTAGGCTCGTTTAGCAAATATTATGAACTACTGGGCTATAGGTACCTGCAGTGCAGAAAACAACAACAATTGTTTTTAAAAAACTGTGTTGCAAATATCAACAAAGAAGAAATGTAATTTAGATGCAATGCACAGATGAAAGAAAACATCAAATGAACATAAGGGGCTAGGCGTGTCAAAAAGGGTACAAGTCAATAATCACGATGTGATATAACTGAAGCTGAACTTGGTAAATCTCATTGGAATGAATAATAATTTATGAGTTTTGACTAAATGATTGAATGGACTAGTGCATTCAAATTGTATAGCAAACAGAAGAACTTGCACAAAACTGGTTTCGTTAAAATGGAATTTTACAAAACTAAATTAAAACAGAGAGAAACATGAATCGGAAAACCAATGACTTGGTAAATATTGCTACAGTAATGGCTATCCCTCGCGGGCAGCTCAGTTCACAGCAGAGCTGATATATATATATATAGAAAGTAAACCAACTCCAGTCATTCATAAAATCCCAATGACCAACAACAATTCTAATATGTAACTTAGCTCTGTGTACATCCAGGAGAATTCAATCATGAAAGCACAAAAAGAATTTCATCAAATTTCTTTAACATGCTTCATGAATTCCACCATTACTCCTAAACATTCATAAAAAAGAAGCAGCACAGATTATTTACCTCAGAATACCCACTTATTTCCCATGAATTCGAACCTTAACGAAGCACTAATTAAGTGGATGAAGCAAACACCACCAAGAGTACTTTATATCTTTTGAGCAAATTACCAACTCACTTTATTTTTTGTTTTCCTAACAACCCATTAGTTAGTTAACTTAAAATGCTGAAATTGGATGAAATCAAAGGAACTGTAATCGAAAAGGCAGACAAGTTAAACACTTTAATTAAATCGAGGCATGTGTAGGCTCCCTACTGAAAAGATCTCAACACATGCAAGCAAGCAAATAAATAAATAATCAGAACAAGTACTCCACGGCATGGCATACAAGCTAACTACATAATTATATGATCGGTCCACTCTTTGAAGTTAAAGATCCTAAAAGCACGCTTAAGACACATGACCTTTTCTTTCGATTCCATATAAGAATAATAATAATAATATAATACTTCGAGGAAATAACAAAAAGAGAAGCGATGACACTTTAGTTCCCAAGCTAACAAAAAGAAGGAAAAAGGAAATTGATAAAAAAATCTAAACCAAGATCTTTTAGAGGAAAACAAAAATCAAATAATGGAAATCAGATCAAACTGAATCGCATGACTCAATAAATAAAGTTCTATTTTCTCGGCAACCAAACAGAAATTGAAACATCAGAGAAAGAGGTGCAAAATCAAAGAAGAACATGCACATATCATTTTTCATTTAAAAAGAAAAATGCAAGCCAGAGTTTGCTTCCTGGAGCTAATTTTTCCAAAAGAAAACAAACAGTAACAAAATGAAACTGAGAAAGAAAAAGCGTCACTTCTTTATACATACTTGGTATCGTCACTGAAAAGAAAGATAACTTTAGATGGCAAACATTTTCAAGCAATCATGAAGGTGTCTGCAGCTGCATTTAAGTCGCCGTCCATGAGAGAGAAATGCGGGTGCTGTGGTTGGGCACGAGAAACTAGGAGAGAGAGAGAGAGGCAGTGCAGTTTTAGAGAGAGAGACTTTATTAATTAATTGCTACGCTGCATGTGTCTCTTTACTGGTGCAGCAATAAGCAGCTTCTATTTTTTAGTTTTCCCGGTATTTTCAGAGAAATAACCCGCTGTTGGGGATTTCATTTTTGCTGCCATGAGCTTGTTTTCTTTCTTTCTTTTCTTTTTCAGTGGTCCACTCCACTGTGACCACCTGGTTTGAATTTAGTTGTGTGCGCCTGTGGATAAAATGCCAAGGGTCTAACTTGGACTGACTTTTAACGATTTTAAAAAATAACATCTTATGATGATACAATATATTCAACTGCAATTTTTATATCTATTTGAAAAATCAAAAAGATAAAACTAACTTTTTTTTGATCACTTGCCTTTAATCCTCTTGATTTAAAAACACGTTTGTTTTTATATTTAAAACTGTATTTTTATTTATTTTAAAAGTATATTTAGCTTCAAAAAAACTATCAATTTAATATTTTTATTTTAATATTTTTCTATGGTATTTATGTGATAATTTTAAAAACAAAAAAATATTTTAATATATTTTTAAATAAAAAATATTTTTTAAAAATACTATACATTGTATTACTACGTATCTTAAAAGCCATGGTTCTTGCGAGCGTGGTTGCGGTTATTTTTCGAAATGTTTTTCACTCGTAAATGCATCAAAATAATTTTTTTAAAAAACAAATTATTTTTGATACCAACATATCAAAATAATCTGACATATCAAAATAATCTGGAAACACCTAAACAATATTAATTTTAAAATAAAAAAAAAATTAATTTTTTTAAATACTTTTAAAATGAAAAAATAAACAGTACATGGTAAAAGTTATTTGAGCGTGAGTTTTGTATTCCAACAGCATATCATGTGTGTGTACACATGTCGTGTGCACTATGTTTTAAAAAATACCCTCTATGTGCACGCCTGTCACCCCCGCGGTGCCTTACCTGCTCCTAGGCTTGCAGGGTGTCCAGTGGGCCGTGGGGAATAGTCGTGGTGCGCATAAGCTGGTCCGGACACCCCACGTAAATCAAAAAAAAAAAAGTATATAGAAAGAGAGAGATAAATAGGAACATAGTTGAATACTCATAGTCCTAAAAACAAACATAATGATCTACACTTTACCTAAGCATGCCTGGGCTTTATAGTTTTGGGCTTGCAAACACGTCAATCTCACCAATTTAGTGGTGTCTGGCTATTTTTGTAATGGCCTTTATTTTTTATATGTTTTGTAATAGGATTGAGTTTAAATAAATTTATTGAAATAATATTTAAATTATTATTTGATTATAATATAGTTTTTAAATAATATTATAGGTTTTTATGGTAATATTAACAATTATATATGAATCTAATATGCTTAATTTTTTTAAAAAAACCCTTATAAACATTTAATGCACATAAGATATCTATAAATTATTTCTATAAATTATTTTTTATGGTAAGTTTTTTATATACTTTTTCTCAAATTTTATATTTCTTATATATTTATTAGGGAAATTATCGATTTAATTTATATTCAAACTTTCTTCTAAGATTATGATAAGTCTTAATTTAAAAACAATATTTATTAAAAAAAAGAAAATGTTTTCATGAACAAAAATAGAAACAAAAACACATGATCAAGAAAAGGGAGTTTTGATTATAGATATATATTTTTTTACTCTTTATTTCAACTCAATAGAATTTTTTCTAATCTTTATTTTAATTATCTTTATTTTTTATTCAATAAATCATATTGCTATTAAAAACATGTGTTTTTACACACTCTTAGTCTTGGGCGTGCACTCGAGCACTCTCGTAGACTCAGGGTACTATGTTCAAGCTTAACATGTTTAGATCGAAGCAACGTATTTGGACCCATTTTTCACCCCTAATGGGCTCAGTAACTATGCCTGAGCCCAACACTATTTTAAGAATTTTTTCAAGACTTCAAAATGGTCTCTTATTATTTTATATTGGTTCAATATGTTTTATTTTAAGTATAATTCAATTCAAAATATCACAATGGTTAAAAATATATTTTAGCCCCTTTTATTCATAGAAAGACAAGACTTATGGGTTACAAATACATTATAAATCCTTCAAACTCAAGATTCATAATTTCTTCATTCTTAACATTTTTAACACATATATTTTTAGAGTTTATCTTTCTAAAATATCATTGTATTTTCTTTTTTTATAAAGTTACTGACTTAAGCATACAAGAGTTTACATATTCATCAAAAAAGATCTTTTGCATGTATCAATTACCAGTCACCTTGATTTACCAGGCATCACTAGTTACCAATTACTAATTATCTAGGCTTTCTATATCATGTTACTGGATACCTTAATTAGAAAAAATAAATCATATTGTTTGAACTAAAAAATTAACCGATTATTCGACATATCAATCTTATTTCTAAACATCTTGAATTTTGGAACTCGTCATGAAGTTTGTGAAAAGAAGTTATATAAGAAATACATATTAAAAAGGTGAGAAAAAAGTTAATATTTAAATTGTTTTATTTAAAATTAATTTTTTTGATATTTTAAAATTATTTTAATATACTAATATTAAAAATAAATTTTATAAAATAAAAAAAATATTTTTTTAATATTTGTTTTTTAAAATGCATGTTCATGGTTTTGATTGCATGATTGTTAACATGTTAGTGATTTTTTTTAAAGTAACTTTTAACAACTTTAAAAAAAAAAATCACTAACATGTTACACAAACATGCAATCAAAAGCATGAACCGTAGATAGCCTAATTTAATCTTCTTTTACAATTTTATATGAATATCTTGTTATTAATTAAATTAGATATCCACGTAACCATTTTGAGGATAAAGGGTTCATACTTCATAGTATATGTAGATCGTTCGTCACAGCCTTCAAGGGAAATCGTCATCTTCTGCAAGGTTTTTTTTATTTATTTTTACAGCTTTTTAGAAAACTTTTTTTAATCCGATGGTGCTAAATGAAGAGCTAATATATATATATATTTTAATTTTTTTCCTTGTTTTTCATGCTCCAAAAAAAAACCAAACAAAATACTAAAATGTTTTTTCTCTTCCACAAATTCTATTTCTACATCTCTTAAAAAAACCAAAATCAACACTAAAATGTTTTACTCCTGAATTAAAGGTACTCCTTAATCAAGCATTCCTTTTCTCTGTGTGTTATATATGTGTCGATTTTTTTTTTAGTGCAAAAGTTGAGGCTTTTGTTGCTTGTTAGCAAACTTGAGACCACTCCAGATGGAAATTATGGTCATCAAGGGTTTAGGGTGCAAAAATCTGTGCCGGGGAATGATCTGTCTTTCTCAAGAAAGTTGAGACAGTCATGTGTGATTCTTGATTGCGATTTCAGAAATATATCCTATGGGAAAAGTGCCAGCGATTGTAGTTGATGGAAAATTCAAGCTTTTTGAGAGGTAACATAAACACAAACTGCTAGTTACTTGCTCGTCCTTGTGATTGATCTCGTATGTTTTGGTTTCTGGAAATCTAGAACTTGAGTTTGCTGCTAGCAACTCTATTCTACGATATAGTTTTATACATGTCCAGCACTTGTAAATTTTTGCTAGTACTGTGTGAGAATGTGTTGTATAATGCAGGTGACAATGTGTCTTTGGTCTGCATGTGCTTTCAGTTGCAGGATTTAGTGTATTCAAAGACTAATCGAACGTTTTATATGATTTTAAGACTTGTATGCTGGTGACCAGTTCTTATTGTTCACACTGTAAGGTATCCGGCTGATCACTACAAGAGAGCTTAAATTCACTCAAATTTTGGATTGACAAAGCTATTCACCTTCATCCCTGTCGAAGATAGAGGCTCTGTGGCTTAAAGAGAGTGGCCAGTTCTTGCTAGGCAGTATAGCCAACCATCCATAGCTGATCTAAGCCTCCTCTGTGAGATAATGCAACTACAGGTATGTAGATATGACTCACCATTTCTATACGATGTAGCTAGCGTTGCTGCTATAATGGGAGAAAATTCAATAAGAGTGGGGTTTAGCTAAAGTTTCGGATACAATATAGTTTTTTAGGGTGTGAGGATTTACTTAACTTGAATCACTCCCTCTCGCCTCCCTTTTACAACACCCAGAAGTAATCTCATTCCCACAATCATTCCCACAACAAAATACTATTGAGGGAGACAAAATATAGATATTGTTGCAACGTGTTTCATGTCTTCTTCGCAGTTTTTGAAGTCCAGCTCTCTTCATTAGAGTAATCTTTGTCCACAAGGGAACTTGCCAACTACAAGCTTTTACATTGATTTTCCATGAGATTTTTGGTCAATACTAAGCAGATACGTTGAGTCAACCTCATTGCTTTATTGATTTATGGGAGGCCTCTCTCTACTCAAGTTCATGTGTTTGCTTAAAGAGAACTGAAACCTAGACCAAGTTTCTTTCTCATAGTTTCTAGGATTAATGGTAGTTCACCTTGTATCCACGAAGTCATTGGAGGACAGGTTGAGCATAAATTTCTTTCTTTCCTTCCCCATACGCACATGCACACTTACATTGCCACACACATATACACTAACACATAGTAAGGTTGGAATCTTTGTTGCTTTAAACTTGCATCGAACATCTATTTATATTTGATACCGAGGAAATGAAGTTGCCGATAAAAGGCCTTTGTTATCTCAAGGCAAAACTTTTTTTGGACTTTAGTTTGTAGATGAAACGGAGAGCAATCACATACTTGGTCCATTCAAGAAGGTTCAACAGTGGATTGAGGATACAAGA
>Ga0307510_10006734_pt1 | contig 13699 bp, 17 predicted proteins | sample 12_EM_MG_FD_207224 | JGI IMG/M metagenome (GOLD analysis project Ga0307510, IMG submission 207224) | Populus trichocarpa ectomycorrhiza microbial communities from riparian zone in the Pacific Northwest, United States - 12_EM | ecosystem: Host-associated > Plants > Roots > Unclassified | place... | reverse complement strand
TCCACACCTTTTACTCCCATGGTCAACTAATCAGTCTGCGGTTCCATTATTCCTGATGGTGGGGAGACCACATCAGGTGTCAGCTTATCCGTTTATCCGTTGACAACAATGACGACGAATTATCTTGTCCGCGTGCTCGTCGAGGGTAGTCTACCTCGGTGGACAGAAGATGGCCAATCTTCTTTGGTTGGTTCCGTCAAGAATTCAACCTGCAACTGCATGTTTTATTCTGGTCTTCCGGCATTACACGACTTGTCCTCGGGATCGTACCTATAGGCGTCTTCCCTCGGACTCCATCATTTTACCAACTTGTCCTCTGTCGATGCACCCGATCCACTTACTGGGCATAGTTACCTCCTTCATACCCCTCACGACTTTGAGGGTACGAGGGGACTAACCTGAGTACAAAGCGTCCCGTTACCTTCAACCCAACCTTCCGACTGTCGGTCTTCAACCGTCTGTAACCTTATGCGCCGTCGTCCGGCTCACCTGCCTCCACCTGCATAAAGTGCCCAAAGGTCTCCCCTCATATACCCTGCCAACAGGATCCGGTCAGACGGACGGCCGCGACGTATACGGTGTTATAAGATGGGTTCCATTGATAGTGGTCTTTGGTGTTGGGACGCAACTACCCCTGCGGCCAGTGATGATGCGCCGTTCCAACGCCGGGGCTGGAGGGGGGTGTTATCTTTTTCCTTCGAAGTTCATGTGCGTCAAGGTAGGGTAACCTTACCCTGTAAATCCTTACGGGGAGTCCGTGCGCCTAACACGGCTGTCCCGCATGATGCAAGTGAACTTATGGGCAGTAAACCCAGGGCGCCCCGCGTGCTGCCACCCACAGATGGAGTGCGGAGTGATGGTAATCAATGATCCATTGACCCTTTTATTCTTTAAACATGCTCCGATCTGTGGCTGACAGTTGTGATTCATGTCAGAGTAGCCCGTCGGGATCCCATGAATATCCCTATTTCGTTCTGGCCGTTGTGGATTCCGGGTACGTCAACCACAACCAACCCATATATCCAAGAACCCTTTAAACTAACATATGACTCAGTGGGTACTATGGTGACATAGCATATGCAAGAAGCTGGTGTGGATTCAAGAATGCTCGAACCAAAACTAGAGCCTACGACGTATGGCATCGCGATGGTAAGAGCTATATCAAGTCCCACTCGTTTGATTCCGGACGGCTAACTGACGATCAATTGACCGTGATCCTCGACTTTGCCAGTTCTCTTCCACCAGACAAATCGCAGATGGAGTTAGGAAAAAAAGAACCACGGTGCTGACCAAGTCAGGGAGGTCAGTCATCAACTGAGGATTTTGGTGAAGGACACGGCTAGGAGACTATGGATGGCAATCGAGCATGACTACGCAGAGTAGGCTGGTGATAAGGTTGCTGGACCTCCTAGTAAGTGATCAATCTATGCTAAGTTCTGCAGTCCCCCGTAGTAATAGAAATCTTAAGTGGCATCGCTGAAGTGGACTCCCACATATTCCCCAAGGGCAATCAGGGTCTATATTGTTCGCCAAATGGATACCCCTCAACGTGAGCATGCGTTCCTGGGCTATCCCTGGTGGCAGAATGGCTCCGATCCGGGAATGGCCTGGGGAGTCCCAAATCGCCAAGCATAAAAAACTTGCTCGGCGTAATAAAGGCGCAACGCGCTGAGGAGGCGATTCTGTGCCCTGGATATCTTCTCGGCACAAGTCATGAGGGGAGCAATGCACTAAGTGTTGATCCTACAGCCCCACTCCCCCTCAAAGACCTCATCTTCCTCCACGCAGATGATGACCTTGGGGCGTGGCTCCTTGCTAACAATGGCAAACATCAGCTGGATCTCATGGTTCTGGAGTCATGGCTCGAGGAAGCAGGGGGTGACTGATCAACGCCGGAGCCTGTCAGGGGCAGACACCCATTTTTCTACCGCAATCTCTGGGATCATTCCGGGCAGGCAGAAGAGATATGGGGGGGCATCCAAGGGGACGACGAGGACGACGAGGACGACCACATCATGGTGAGAAATAGTCATATGAGGCAGCAATCGGGCGAGCGCAGGGATGAAATGGAAGATATGGACAACGACGAGGAGGATGAGGGGGCGGACGGCAAGGAGGACGACACTGACGAGAATGGGGTGGACGGCGAATGGGAATCACAGAGGCTGTTAGGTACACAGAGTCTCGTACGAATTTACAGGGCAAGGTTACCCTACCTTACCACACACGAACTTCGATGGAAAGAGATAACACCCCCATTCAGCACCGGTGTTGGGATGGCACGTCATCACTGGCCACCTAAGTAGTTGCGTCCCAACACTAAAGACCACTATCACTGGAAGACATCCTATAACACCGTATACGTCGCGGCCGTCCGTCTGACCGGATCCTGTTCGCAGGATAGATACGGGGAGACCTTCGGACACGTTATGCAAGTGGAATCAGGTGAATTGGATGACGACGCATAAGGTTACAGACACTTGAAGACAGACAGTCGGAATAGTGGGTTGAACGTAACGGGACGTTTTGCACGAACGTTAGTCCCCTTGTACCTACAAAGACGTGTAGGGTAAGAAGGAGGTACCTATGCCGAGTAAGTGGATCAGGTGCATCCACAAAGGACAGGTTGGTAAGAGATGGAGTCCGAGGGAAAAAACCCATAGGTACGGTCGCGAGGATAAGTCGTGTAATGCCGGACGACCAGAATACGACATGCGGTTGCATGACGAATGTTCAATGGAACCAACCAAAGAAGATTGGCCATCTTCTGTCCAGCGAGTTACACTACCCTTGGTGAGCACAGGGGCAAGATAATTCGTAATCATTGTTGTCAACGGATAAATGGATGGGCTGACATCTGACGTGGTCTCCACACCATCAGGAATATCAGAATCAGAAGCCCAGACAGCCAAGTTGGCCATGAGAGCAAAAGGTGTGGTAGAGAGTTTTCAGGGTCTACGAGTGTTCACACTCAGGTGAAGTTCACAGAATTGTAAGCAAGATACTGAGTTAGTACAGAGTTAGCATGTGTACAGCGATTGCTCAGAGGCAGAATATAAATATCGAAGGATCTTCGTAGCTATCAGAAACAACAAGCATCGAGAGGAGATCTTATCAATATAATAAGTTTTTATCTTTTTCGTTGCCAATACTTGGACTATCCATCCCGAAGTATACTATTATATCTAGCCCACATTACTCACGTCTTGCTAGCGAGTTCGCTGATATAAAGCCATTCAGGTCCTAGCTGTCGGAATAGTTCACGCCGCAGCTACCACCTAACACTCTATTGATACTTGTTATCGTTACCGAGACGAATGTTTGGCAGAGACACTCATACTCCCAAAACCAAAAAAAACCCTTTCGAACCAAGACCATTGAAGACTACGGCAATAGACCAGGTCCTCAACCCCCCCAATAGTTCCAAAATAGGGACCCAAGAGCCCTTCTACAAATTTTATTTCTTGTTGATAAATGCAGAAACACCATCATACTTGAAGACATCGCCGCACTATCCCGATACCAAAACGGTGAAGACTCCACCTATCACACGCACTCGAAGAAATCAATCTTCATTTGGTACACCCAGTACCCAGATAGTCAACAGCATTCAGAACAGTGTTTTGAGATACCAAAAGTGTGGGGAGGAAACAAAAGATAAGTTTCCCATTGAGAGGTCGAAGGAATGGCTTCTGACCCAAAAGCCCCGGAAGTTATGGAGTGGCGACAGGACGAAGGCGAAGAGGGAAATGAAGGAGGTGATGAACTGTCCCGAGCTTCGGCCCCTAGTGTGGAGACAAAGGTTACGCACCTGGCCCGATCAGATTCAGCTGACCAGGTCCCTTGATCCCACGTCGGGCTACGCTTTCTAGCAAAATATGGAAAGTGAAGACGAGGGGCCGGTCGCCGGGCACCTGAACCCGCCAGCGACCCCATTATGCGCCTTCAGATCGAACCAGTAGACAGGATTCTAGGACGCTTCGATTCTAGCCTCACAGAAAGCCTGGACGAGCAACATCTTTCTTTCAGCTCCCTACCAACCAACGTCCTAATAATGGCCCAGGAACTGGTAACAGTTAAGAACCAGTTAAAATCTGGAGTCGAGATAGAAGGCAGTAAGGGCGCTTGAATAGACAATCAAGTCCACCTCTTAGACATCGAGTCGCAGAAAGTCCAAGAAGGTTTTGCAGCCCAAGTAGCTGAACGACTCAGGGCTAGATTAAACAAGCAACACAAAAGGGAGCACGAAAACCATTAGATAAGTCTTCTTCTCATGAGGGCAGTGCTACGACACTGAAAGGAGGTGCAACGAGTCCGAGATGGTGAGATCTCGGAACTCAAACCCATGGTGGAACATTGATGGGGCAGGTAAAGGGAAAAGGGAAGGTGTCAGACCCAACGCCAGAAGCCTGAGGGGCTGGAGGCGGAAACCCACCACCACCACCACCACAAGGAAGGGCAGCAGGGGCTGCAGGCAGAGGAGGCAGAGGAGATCCCCATGATGAGTGGGAAGGATCTGGTAGGAGACCAGATGAGAGCAGGAAAGGAAGGTGGGACAAGAGACCCAGACCACAGCCAGATGACGGATAAGACGCCGAGGACAACGAACAGTTTACCCTGTTCTCTTGAGTCATGGCCAACACCTTGGGACAAAGAACGAGGGTCCTAGCGGAACCCCCTGCCCAGTTCAGAAATGAGAAACACCAAGATATACGCATGTGGTTATTGACATGAGCGGATTATTTTGGTCGAAATAGTTGGCGGTGGCGAGACAAGACACAATGAATCTGATACGCCATAAGCCGAATGGAAGGGAAGGAAGTCGCACCATTTGCGTTAACCTACTAGTGACAAATGACCGGAGAATTAGGTTACCCCAGGCAAGCGGGATATAAGCACTGGCATGTGTTCGCAGAACACTCAGTGCGACGATTCGGTCCTACCCATGAGGCCGAAAAATCGCTCACCCATATGAGCGTTGTCAAATACCACGGTGACATCGCTAAATTCTTGCTTGTAATGGAAAATCTAAATATCCATGCAAGAGTCAGCGGGATAGCCTGGAGAAAATGATTAAAGACTAAATCCCCGAAGATGCATTACTACGACTCGCATTACAAGAGTATATCAACAATGTGGTATGGTTCGACGCAGTCAGGACGGTCACCAGAGCTGAAAAAGATTTTAGAAGAACGAAAAAGTCTGTGAGGAGGGGGTCCCTCCGGTGTGACAAAGGGCGAGAAAAGGAAATTTGAGCATTCGAAGCCGATAGTCGCGGCGAAGCGGGTAAAAAAGCAGTACACGGCTAAGGAAAAAGCGGACTATGAAAAGAAACTGGCTGGGGAAAGGAAGGTGAAAAAGGAAGGGACGGTGGCACCGGCGGGGGAGGTTAAACACACGGTGTGGGCAGAAGCCCACAAGGGCGTCGATCAGAAAGGGGTTGATAAACGGAAATCTGACAACGAATGCAAGATGTGCGGAATGAAAAACCACGCTTGGAAATACTGTCGAAAGCCAGTACACATATCGGTGGTATATGGAGGGCAAGCAAGGCCCAACCGACAGTCCGCATTCGCCTCGAAGCGACGCTCCCACGTAGCCACTGTGGCCGTTGATAGCCAGGGCAAAAGCTCACAACAAGCGGTTCAAAGGCCCGCAGCGTGGGTTTTTGAAGATGACGACATTTTATAAAAAGTCATCCAGGTACCGACAACAACGGGGATCGGGTAGTGAGGTTGCCACCTCGAATCGAAAGACCTGCGGCGTAGTTGGTGATGCCATCCCAGCGGAAGGCTAAAAGACCAAAGGATAGAAGTTTCCATTTTACGTCGAAAAATGGGTAGTCTGTGCTCACCACAGGAACCATAAAAAGTCGCGAGTGAAGACAGCGATCAAAGAGGTTAAAAGGGAAAGAGAAGACTACCATGAGTCGGAACGGGACTTGCGTTGGAGGACACGCAAAGGGGGTCGAAATTCAGGGCAACCTGACTTTCTCTCCGGGTACAACAGTCAGGCAAACAGAAACCAGGGGCGCCTCTATGGTGTCCAAGGTTCATGCCCGACGAATGGTGTTGGAGGGGGTCTCGTGAGTGAGACTAAACTCCAAGGCGAAGGTACGGTGGCCTCCTCGCAGTGGACAGCCTCACATGAGGGATAAGTCGACGATTAAGGGCTGCGCACCTTGGTCGCGAACTCGAGGGGTACTCTCGTGAACCACCACCCCTGTATTATGGGAACTCCTCGGCAGGAGGTAAAGACCGCTCGTGGTGGGCGGCCGATATTCAAATTGTAGACACTTATCGTAAAAGTGTGTCTGAGGAGGCTTTAGGAGCTGAAGCTGCACTGGCGCAGTAACAAACCCCCACGTTACCTAAAAATGCCAAGATGAAAAGACTTCACCAAAACCCGAGCGAAAGCTCAAGACCAATTAAAAAACCAAACCATTACACCTGCCCCAAGGGGAAGGTATTTATCGAGACACGAGGGCGAAAACACCTGATAAACGTGCTTTGACATTCTGGTTCAAACATATTTCTCATGAACCTTGACACCGCACGACTGCTGGAGATTCCGACCGAAACTAGCGATTCACTGTTACAAATTGCCACCTTCAATGGCGAGACCGCACCCCCCGGAGGAAAATTTTATACCCACCCGGTTCTATTGGAAATCGGTACCAATGGTCACTGGAGCATGATATCCTGCGAGCTAGCAAACACAGGAACAGATGATTTAATCATACCTTTTAAGTAGTGGCATAATCAACACCTGCTAAAAAATATGGCCGACTCAAGCAAATGGGTCTTTGAAGACGGGAAGTGCCACGCTCATTTAGAAGAAGAAGCAGTGGCGGATTTGTTTGAGTGAGATGAAACTTTGGCTAACGGCGAGGAAGCTCAGTATGTGGGAAGGATTGAGCGAGAAGAAGAAGGGGGAGTACAACTAGAAACCTTGCCAAAATCATATTGGCAATTTAAGGAGCTTTTTGAAGAGAAAAAAGCTAAGATATTGGCGCCTCGAAGGACTTTCGATCATGCCATCAACCTTAAAGAAGGGGCCGAGCCCCTTTGGGGCGCGATTTACCCAATGTCGGCACACCAGTCGAACGAGCTGGAAAGGTCCCTCAAGAAAATACTCGCCGCAGGTAAAATGGCGGACAGCGAATCCCCTTACGGTGCTCCAATCCTTTTCGTTCCAAAACCAGATGGGAGTCTACGACTATGCGTAGACTACAGGAACCTCAACCAGTTGAGGATCCTGAATAAATACCTCCTACTGCGCATGGATGAACTAAGAGACCGCGTTGCAGGTGCAAAAGTATTTACGAGGCTCGATCTAAAAGATGGATACCACCTTATTCGAATGAGGAAAGGCGATGAACATAAAGCTCCTTTTGGTACAAGTGACAGACAGTACAAATATAAGGTTATGCCTCTCAGACTCGTAAACGCTCTCGCAACATTTCAGACAATGATGAACAAAATCCTACGGGAATTCTTGCACCACGGAGTAGTCATCTACTGAGATGATGTCCTGATATAGTTCGAAAATATGGACGATCATATCAAACTAGTCCAAAAAGTACTAGACCGACTCAAACAACCCGACTTAGCAGTCTCTTTGAAAAAGTCGGTGTTTCATCAGGAGGAGGTCGAATTCCGGGAATACATTATCAAGAAAGGCCGAGCCCCGATGAGTGATAGCAATGTGAAAAGCCTTCAAAACAGGGCACACCCAAGATCAGTTAAAGAAGTTCAAATTTTCATTGGATTCGCAAACTTCCATGGGAGATTAATCAAAGATTTCTCAAACGTTTGCAAGCCAATAACCGCAACGTTAAAGGGCAACCCAAAGGATTTCACTGGGGAAGAGAGCGGGAGGAGGGGTTTGAGGCCTTAAAAAGGAGGTTTACAACAGGACCAATTTTATCGCATTTTTACCCAGGAAGAAGGAGGGTGGTCGAGACAGACGCTAGCCACGTTGGGCTTGGATGCGTATTGTCTCAATACCAAGGAAGACGGCTTCACCCGGTGGCTTTGCATTCTCGAAAATTACAGAGCGCTGAAAGAAATTACGAAATATATGATATAGAACTACGCGCAATAATGGAAGCATTGAAAGAAGGGAAAAGATAGATTGGGGGAGAAGAAGAACCAGTGACGGTATACACAGACCACCAAAATCTACAGTCCTTCCCAACCAAAAAGGTCTGGAACCAGCGAGAAATTCGATGGGCACAGGAGTTAACAAACTATAAATTCAAAATAGTCTACTGACCAGGAAGCAGGAGCGGGAAACTTGATGCGTTAAGTAGACGGCCGGAATACCATCCTGAGGAGGGAGGTCATCACACTGAACAGTCAATTTTGAAAAAAGAACACTTTCAAATTTCTGTAATTCATCAAAGATACAGGGCGGAGACGGCCCTTACCCCAGAAAAATGCGAACGGACAAGCCTCAGAATAATGAAGCTTTCGGACAAAGCTATTATTCCGACGAAACGATCACCGTTTGCGGCCGGTCATGACATGTATGCCCGGACGGACGGTCTGGTACCGGCAAAAGGACAAACAATAGTGGAAACGGGTATTGCGATAGGACTGCCAGAAGGAACCTATCGAAGACTAGCCACAAGAAGTGGTATGGCTAGCAAGATGGGAATAGCAGTGGGTGGTGGGGTAATAGACGTGGATTACACAAATAAGATAAAAGTCATACAGCTCCTCGGAGAGTGGTCCTCCCTTTTCCCTACCCCAGGGTACTACCTGCACCCTCCCGCGCTGTCTCTGAGGCCTTTTATGGGCTTGGGCACCTTCGTTGCGGGCAGAATCCACCAGATGAGAACCGGCAAAAGTTATCTGGCCGCCCATCCAACCAGGAGGTCCCCCGACGCCGATACCTCCTGCCCCCGTTGCGGCCTGGTGCCTGAAACCTTCGAGCATGCCATCCTATCCTGCCCCTCGAGACAACACAGCAGATCGCACCTCCACCATGGCGTCACTGATGTCGGTCCCAAAGTCCCACTCTGGTCATCCCACCAGCTGCTAAAAAGACTCGCCACCTTGATAGGCGTCGCCTCCATGGGATTTCCCCCCACGATGTTCCCGCCAACCACCCCCCCCTCTTCCCCTCCGTTCTCCCTCTCCCCCCACAGGGTGCCCCCCCCAGTCTTTCGTGTTTTCTTGTTAGCTGAGGTATAGGGACATTGGGTTTTCTTTCCTTTGTCTTACGTAGGCTTTCCTTGGTAGACGACTAAGTTGTTAGTTTGTGCTTTCCTTGTTATATGTGGCCGATGGCCCAGCGGAGGAGAAACCTCTGCGTTAGTGGATATTTACTGGTGCCGTGACTTTCCTTTGTTAGTTGTTTTTGATTTATAGGTTTTGTTCTCTCCATAGATTGCGCTGCATGAGGCTTTTTGTACCTAAAAACAATGAAGGCATGATTACAAAAAAAGAAAAAAAAGAGAAAAAAACGACCAAGAGATAGGACACGAACCATCTCAACAACACCTCCAGTGATTGAAATCCCAACACCACGAGAAATTATCGCGACTTTCCCCCACCCATCTCTTTTCTCCCACGATGGCTACTGCCAAGGAGTTGACGTTAAGCCATCTCCCCTCCTCTCCTGTGGCCTCACGGCCTCGCCTCTTTGGGGTTCTCGTTCTCGTCCTTCGTTGACACCCACTCATGAAGTTCGGTGTCCCCCCTTACCCCGCACTTGCTTCGCACCTCGCTTAGCTTTTTGCAGGGTCAGAAAGCTTCTCGCTTCGTTCGTGGTCAGCGTCACGGTGCCGGACTCTCGGTTGCAGTAGGCCTCGACTTACTGGGCTTGAACCTCTGATGGGGAAAGCCGCGGTTAGTAACATCACGGTTTGGCTCGGTTTCGTTGTCGTCCCAAAAGCCCTTGCTATGGCCCGTTTGTCGGCTGCGGCTAGCTTGTTCGCGATCCTTCCTCTCTCCTCCTCCCGTTTCTCTCCGCTTGCACCGTACTGCTACCATCCTCTCGCTGGCTGGCACCCTACTGCTCATCGCTGGCTGGCACCCTACTGCTCATCACCGGCTGGCACCCTACTGCTAATCGTCGTTGCCTGGCATCCCCTCTACCCGGTAGCTCAGCTCGCCATCTACCCTTCCGATCGGTTCACCCCTCCTCGGTTACGCCTAGTCGTGGTATAGCACTGCCTCCGTGGCTATAGTCCAACGCCTTGGATTGCTGTAATGACCTGCCTGACCGTACATCATGGTTTCGGTGAGCCCTCTCCTGGAGTTTTCCTATTTCGCCGATCAACATTCCTCTCCCCGCGGGCAGCATTTCTGGCCACTAGAGTTTCTTCTTTTGTTGTGGTGAGCCTGCGGAAGGGTTTGGGTCTCTCTACCTGTACGTTTCTATGTATTGTTGCCTTACGTGTCTGAGGTTTCTATCTTAGGTGCTAGGTGGGGGGGACTTTTCCTATGGATTCGGGGTGCTTGATTTTTCCAATGAAGAGGTGAAGCGGGTCGTGGCTATTGTTTATAGCTTTTTTTCTCTCCATAGCTAGCCCTGCATGAGGCTAATTGTACCTTAAAACAAATCACGCATGATTACAAAAAGAAAAAAAAAAGAAGAAAAAAAATGACCAAGAGATAGGATCTTCACGCAATCATCTAAGTACTTTTCTATACTTAAGATATTGCAATATGATTACACTCTACTCTATTTACATACGGTTCTTCTATACGAGATCCTAAGCTCTAAGAACCCGGAGACTATTGTGATAGTCTCGACGGGCCGCTCGAACATAGGACTCTTGAGATAGTTCTATCAAAGACAACAATCCACCCATCTTACTATCTGACGAGATAGTATCTTTCGCCGAATCACTCCTTACCAGCAACCCAGTTCCGTACTATCTGAAGAGATAGTATTTCCATACACCCTATCATAGGATAGTAATAATTGCTTACCTTAGGATACGACTATCGTTGCCTCTTGCATAACCACCTAACAATAGGATTGTTACATGTGGTTCCGGAACCAGATGAAAAAAGGTTTATCTGCATGTACGGACTAATCTAGTTTGAGTAGGTCTGCCAAGTGGACAGAAACAAATGCAGGTAATGCAAGGGCTCGGGTGTTAGGCGCACGGACTCCCCGTAAGGATTTACAGGGCAAGGTTACCCTACCTTGACGCATACCAACTTTGAAGGAAACAAGATAACACCCCCCTCCAGCCCCGGCGTTGGGACGGCTCGTCAGCACTGGCCGCCTGGCTAGTTGCGTCCCAACACCAAAGACCACTATCAACGGAACACATGTTATAACACGGTATGGGTCGCGGCCGTCCCTCCGACCGGGACCCGTTCGCAGAGTATATGAGGGGAGGCCTTTGGACACCTTATGCAAGTGGAAGCAGGTGAATCGGGAAACGGCGCATAAGGTTACAGACAGTTGAAGACAGATAGTCGGAAGTGTGAGTCGAAGGTAACGGGACGTTTCGCATGAAAGTTCGTCCCCGTGTCCCTCCAAAGTCGTGTAGAGTATGAAGGAGGGAAGTATGCCCAGTAAGTGGATCGGGTGCATCAACAGAGGACGAGTTGGTAAAAGATGGAGTCTGAGGGAGGAAGCCCATAGGTATGATCCCGAGGACAAGTCGTGTAATGCCGGAAGACCAGAATTCGACATGCACTCGCGTGTCGAATTCTCAACGGAACCAACCAGCGAAGAATGGCCATCTTCGGTCCAGCAAGTTAGACTTCCCTCGGTGAGCACGTGGGCAAGATAATTCGTAACCATTGTTGTCAACGGATAAACAGATGAGCTGACACCTGACGTGGTCTCCACACCATTAGGGATAACAGACCCGCAGACCAATAAGTTGACCATCGGAGCAAAAGGTGTGGTAGACAGTTTTCAGGGTCTACGAGTGTTCGCACGCAGGTGAAGTTCGCCGAGTTGCTGGCAAGGTACTTAGTTAGTATAGAGTTAGCATGTATACCCCGATTGCTCAGACATGCTTCCTCCCCCCTATTTTCCTCTCTTTTCGAAAATTGGCCACGTAACCTCCTTGTGATCCGTCACATTCTGGTTTTGAACGAGTTAGCATCCTTGATTCCTTATCGCCCCCGCTCGCGATAGCTTCAAGTCTTTAACTTCAAGTACTCCGCTGCGCTCTGCTTGATTTTCATTCTTTCCTTTCGATCATGATCGTTTGGAATTTCGAGGTTCCTCATCTTTCCCCTCTGCTTTCTTCTTCCTTCGGTCGGCTTGCCCTCTGCTTCTTCCTTCCCTTGGTGGACGATTTCGCACCTGCTTCTTCCTCCTTTGGTTATGTGCTGGCAGTTTCCTCCCTTCGGTTCGGTCGAAAGGTCGGTGGTTTCTTCCCATCGGTCGGTTAGTCGTACGGTCGGTCTCCTTCGCAAATTGATCGTCATGGTTAAGCGAGGTTCCTCTACCTTTTCTGCCGCCGCGGTCGCGAGATCGGGTCTGGCTCTTGGTCGGACTGTCGAGAAAACTTTGGCCCTCGAGGCTGAGGTTTCCCGCCTCCGCCATCACATTTCCGTGCTCTCCCGTCGGCTTCATTTGTCGGCTCTGGAGAGTGAGTCCCTCCGCCTTGAGCTCGATGCTCTTCGTTCGGTCGCTTCCCTCTCTCGTGGGGGTGATGGTGCTGAGGCCTCTCCTCTTCGTGAGGAGGTGGCTGATGAAGTGGCGGTGCTCGCCCCGGTGGCTGAGCCTGCTGCGCTTACGGTGGCGTCCCTCGGGGCGCATGTGGAGGCGTTGACTGTGACTACTGTGGCTTCCGCTGTCATGGCGCAGGAGCCTGAGCCCTGTGTGGCTGAGCCAGTGTTGCCGGTGGTGGTACAGGTTGAACGGTCGCCGTCGGCGGATGGGGCTGTTGCCACACGTCACCCGCGTCATGTGCGTTGGGTGGACGATGAGGCTGGCGTGCCTTCTCGGAAGGCTCGGCTGATTGAAGTTTCTTCGTCGCCTCTTCCGGTTCCCGCTAGTCATACCAGTTCTCCGCTGGCTTCGGCTGCTGGGGGGGGGGGTCCGATGGTCATGCTCGTGACCCTGGTTTTATTACCGTCGGCCGTGGTCGGCGTCGGAAGGGGCGTGGTGGGCGCCATTGAGATTGTGTTGGATTTCTTTTGTCGTGTTTGCGGGACCGGATTGCCGGGGGCGGGCTTGGTTGTGGCTATGACCTCGCTTGCGGTAGTGTTTGATGGATGGCTATGGGAGGTGGATTTTCTTTGTTCGTACCCTGGTTCGGTGGTTTATTTTGTGATTCCCGTGTGCTGGCCGGATACTCGGACTTCGCTCTACGAATCGTGCGGGTGGTACTTTTCCAGATGTACTGCGGGCTAGGCGGGGTTGGGACTGGCGTACTCCTTGGGACGTACTGCCGTATGGTTGTGCAAGCCTGGGTGGGTAGTCGCTCCATTAGCTAGTTAGTTATAAATAAAAGATATTGAACCCCCCTATTTTCCCTCCAAGTGCAATTTGCACTTTCAGAAACACCACGTACACTATCTCGAGATTCCCGCGTAACGTGACCTGTCAGGTTACACGAATACAATATGGATCCCTCTGTCCTGCCTTTTGGTTCGAGTCGTCGAAACAAAGGGAAAGGCAAAAAGACCAACCCCCCCCCAACACCGGCAGGTGCTAGGAGCTCCTCCACTCAGGAGGGCGCCCCGACCCTGTCCCCAATCTTCATGCC
>Ga0307510_10006731_pt1 | contig 13700 bp, 5 predicted proteins | sample 12_EM_MG_FD_207224 | JGI IMG/M metagenome (GOLD analysis project Ga0307510, IMG submission 207224) | Populus trichocarpa ectomycorrhiza microbial communities from riparian zone in the Pacific Northwest, United States - 12_EM | ecosystem: Host-associated > Plants > Roots > Unclassified | place... | reverse complement strand
GGGTTATCATGATCTCATGACCCGAGTAGAGGGTTTGATAGATTAAAGTTGATTCAGATCGATTTAATATGTTTTTATTTCAATGTTTTTTTAAAAATATCAACCTGATTTTTTTAAGTCAAATTGCATTTTTATCAATCATTTGTATTATCTTTGAGCTTGTCAAGTCGACCAGATCATATAAGGTCAATTCCTATATAGTTTTTTTTAAAAAAAAAACACATTAACAACACCTAAATATTCTTTTCACATTAAAAAAAAAAATTGATCAAACTTGTAGCGTAGCACAAGCAATGATCTAGTACTAAAACAAAAGGGAGTTTTATTATTAATATAAACAGTAAAACCCCATTTTATTTCTTGCATTTCCGTCATTGAATTTTTTTAATTGCAATTTTATCCTCTCAAATTCTATTAGCATGGTTTTATATGTTGATATTTATTTCAATTTGTATTTTCTTACATATACAAAGTGTCGAAGGGTATTCCAAGGATATTTTCGTTATGGATTAAATACCAATTTTGCAAAATAAATCTTGTAGCTAAATATAGAAATTAAAATAACAATGATAAAATTTAACAAAAGAAATCCCATTTGGATATTGGCATGGAAAACTTATATTTTCTGTGTAGTTTTTCATTAATCTCCTGTTATTTTAGCATTTCAAATTTTGATCTCAAGCTTAATTTGTTTTCCATTTTAATTTCTGGATGTTAAGAGATAAGAGAAAAAATCATCAAAAAATATTAAGGAAGAGAAAGTGGTTGGGTGTGAACATTCTAGTAACAAAAAAGGATAATCTTGGTGTTAATTGGTTTGTTTTTTTTAGGAAAGTTTGATGAAGGTGATGTTACCCTCTAATCATAATAGAAAAGGTAGATTGGGATTGTTTATGTATTTTTATTTGTTTAATTTTTATTTTCTAGAGAGATTAAAGGTTATTTTGAGATTAAAAATAGATTTGCAAAGGTTTTTTAGATCAAAAAGGTTGAAAATAAGTTTTTAGGGTCCAAAACTCAAACTTCAATTTTTCAATCACTAGAGGTAACCATAAATTGATGTAGATGATGAAGCATCATATATCCCAGTGGACGACCTCTCATCCATTTACAAAAAAATAATTGGAGCAGATGAATCTATTTAGAACATAAAAAATAAAAGATACAAGTGCACGGACCTAGGTTATATGGTCCTAGCCAAGCGAGTTTGCCTAATACTTTTAATTAATGTTTTTATTTAAATTTTAATTAATACCTTATCACTTATTTTTTATATTGTTTGGTTAAATTTCTTAAAATAATAATTCATTTTTTAATATTTAATTTTAATTTTAATTTTATAATACTTCAAAGAGATTATTGTAAATATTTTTAATTTTTTACGTTTATATTTTATATAAATAAATTATATTTATGTGACATATTTATATTTAACATTGGGTTGATTTGGAATTAAATTCTATAATTTTTTTAGAATTGTTTTCTATGAAATTATCTCAGTCTTCTAACCTGGGTTTGACATATTAACCCGGGTTGACTTGGGTTATTTTTTTGTTATTGTTTTTTCAATTTAATTCTTCAAAACTGGGTTGATTAGGAATTGAGATTTATAATCTTCTTATTTGCTTTATATGCAGTTATTACAGTCTTATGACCCGAGTGTCTGCTTAGGCCATTTGACTTAGGGTTTTTTTTTCGGTTTTTTAGTTGTATTTTTTTGAACTTTATCCTTCAATATTGGATTGATTAGGAATTAAACTTCATAATTTGTTTCAGTTTGTATTCTATAAGATTACCTTGATCTCATAACCCGGGTCAAGAGTTTGGTCGATTGACTAGGTTGTTTTTTATGTCTTTTTTTTAATTATATCTTTTTAATTTCACCCTTCAGCATTGGGTTGATTGAGGATTGAGTTTTATAAAAAAAAATTATTTGTTTTCTATAAAGTTATCTCAGTTTTATGACATATATTTGACAGGTTAACCCGAGTTGATTCAACTCATTTTTATTTTGAATTTTGTTTTAAATTTCATCCTTCAACATTGGGTTGATTGAGAATTAAGTTTAATATTTTTTTTATTTTCTTTTTATAGGGTTATCATAGGTAGCGTATTTGACATGTTAACCAAAGTTAATCCAAGTTGAACTAATATATTGTCTTGTTAATTTTTTTAAATAAATGTCGTCTTGATATTTTTAAAGTCAAATTACTTTTTTATGGATCGTGTGAGTTGTTTTTTAATATGTCAAATCAACCGGATCATATAAGATCAATCCTCTTATAGTTTAATTTTATTTTTCTAGTTAAAAAAGACATTAACAACATATAAATATTTTTTCCATTAAATTTTTTTTTATTTAACCCACAACTTACACGTAAAATGATCTAGTTTTTTTAACTCTACCTTTAATTCCAAAATTTCAATAAGATACGGGAGAATCACAATCTAATTGATAAGCAATGCAACTAATTTATAAATTATTTTTATTAGTCTAGCTATTTTTAAAAATATCTCCTTTATGATCTCTACGTGTCTCAATCTTCGGAGAAAGCGAAGGTCAAAAATGATAATATCCTCCAATCAATTTGTCACAACAATACTAAAATGGAGCTCGGAAAATCAGAAGTGGGTCACCAGTAATCACATTTTGTCGTGGCCCTTGACTTTTAAGAGTCCTAGTACTGTTCGTCAAGTTCACCTTCTGCCTTGCTTTCTCAATCGAATCAAAATCACACAGAGAAGCATCCCATTCTCAAGATATGGAAATAACAGCAAGATCGACAGAAAGAAACTTCAAGATTGAATCAATTCTATCTTTGTATCTAAGGACATGACAAGAAAATAAAATTCCTTTTCTTTTTATTCTTTTCCTATAGCAAATAGAAACCAGCAAGATACATGACTATTCCTCCCTGACTTTTCCAACTCTGTCACTGTTATTGTTGATCTAGCAAGCGAGACATGTTCTGTCATTTTTTACTTGCAGTCCTCATTGCTTGATTTGAAACGAGGCGTACACAATTTTGTGTACGCTAACTAAACACACACCATTTGTCATTTTGCCCATTTGCAAAACTCCGCCGAGGCTCCAGAAAGACGGCCGCTGCGAAGCGCGGGCATCTATACTATAAAGTAGAGTCTAGCAAGATACATAACTATTCCTCCCTGACTTTTCCAGCTCTGTCAAAAGTCAGAAACTAATTGTTTGACAAAAGCACTTCATTGACCAACTTCTCTATACTAATGGATGATGAACCATCTGGTCCAGCTGCCTCTTCAGCCAATTTTTTCCAGTCCGTGGCCTTTTCCCTCATCTTCACACCCTTCTCTCCTTCCATTAGCTCTCTTACAAGCTTCTCCACTTCTTCCCTCTTGACAATATCATCAATCTTCATGCCAATTCCCCATTCCTTGCAAGTATATCTACAATTCATTGGTTGGTCTGCAAAGAATGGCCAACAAATCATTGGGACTCCAGCAGCTAAGCTCTCAATAGTTGAATTCCAACCACTATGAGTTAAAAAAACCCCCACTGATGGATGATTTAGTACTTCTTCTTGTTGACACCAACTGGCAATATAACATTGTTCTTGATTTTTTCCTGCAAATTCAGCTGCCAAAATTGCAGCATCACCGATAACCAAATCTGACCTTATTATCCAAAGGAATGGATGCTTGCTATTAGCCAGTCCCATTGCAAACTCAACTAGCTGTTCCGCTTTTATTACTATTAAACTGCCGAAATTCACATAAACCACCGATTTGGGTTCCTTAGTGTCTAGCCATTGGAGACAATCTCCTTCCTCTTTCCTCAAACTGTAGCCAATAGACCTTAAACCATCTTCAGGAATTTGATTAAGAAGTAACTGGTAAGGGCCAATGGCGTAAACATGAGGAAATATGGATGACAGGCCATCCAAAACATCTGGCTCTAATGCATCAAAGGTATGAACAATAATTGCAGAAGCCCTAACGGCACCCTCAACACTATCCATCAAGAATCTAAATGCATAGTTATCTGGATTCGTATTTCGAGCAAATGGAAAGTCCATAAGGCATGTATCTTTCATACCTGGAATCCAGTCAATAGTTGTGTGAAGATAGCTCTCATCTGCTATAGAAAAACACATGAAACTGTAGTTTAGAGCAAGCTCCCCAATTCAAAAACACATTTTCAGCTGCAAAGTAAGTACCTTTAAGTGGAGTTAACCCTTTGACCCTTAGAGTATTGAGTTGTTTAAATGCCATAACGCCACAGGCAGACATGGTAAAAGACATGACCACAGGAACTCCAATTTCTTCAGCAGCTTTGATGGTGAATGACGACATGAAACCATCAGAAACAATACAAGTTACTGAAGGAGAGTTCGAAGACAAGCTATTCTTTCTGAGTTTGGCAAGAAGATGTTGAAAGAAAGCCAGGAAATTTTTGGTAATGGAGTTGAAAAGAGAAGCTTCATCTTGGGTCATGGCCTCAACATCTGAAGGAGGGAGCCCATCAGGAATGGTTTCAAAACGAAAATCAGGCAAACCATCTAGAGAACGAGGGCCTCTTGACCTCAGGAAAAGGTTGTGATTGAATTCTGTGTTGACGAAGGTTATGTAAAAACCTTTGTGATGAAGTAGTTTTGCCAATTTAAGCATTGCTTTTATGTGGCTTTGAAATGGAATTGGAATGACCACAGCATGAGGCCTATTATAAGCTCCTGTCTTGGATTCCATTGTGCTGGTAATATGGGTAAATCAAAATGCAACAGTAATGACAGAATGAAAGAAGAAGAGGAGAGATTTATAGAAATGTTGAAAGTTTTCAACTCTCTCTCACACACGCACATATATAGAGCACCCTAACTTCAAACTGGCCGTATGGTTACTTGCAATCGGGCCAACACAAAATAAAATGAACTTCAAAAGTTGAGAGATCTGATGATGAAATTATTTTTTCCTGATTTATAATTAGTTTGAAAAGAGTGAAAATTACTTAAAACACCCAATACACATTAAAATATGTCATGGGCACAGTAAAATCACTTTTGTGCCTTTTAGTTTTTAAAAAATAAACGTATAGACTATGAGTGTCGATGTCTTCTTCTTTTTTTCACTGCGAAGATATTCTTTCACCCTTAAAAGCAACAAAATATAGAATCATAAGTTTTTTAATAGAAAAAATATATATTTATCCCTAGAATTAAAAAATTATTGTGCTGCTCGATAATGATATTTTAGAGAGTTCAAATTTTAATATATAATGCAATTACATCTTTAACTTTAAATAGACAAAATATAAGCTTAGCATTTGAAGGTAATTTTATACTTTCATATGGATATTTTGTGTGATTGTTGAGGTAGTGGGGTATTTTGGTTTTTTCAAATTTTTTAATGCTTAGGCGCATGCTCGGCATTCCTTCGTGTAATTGGCATTCCTTCGTTTTTCTAGATGCGTTGTCGTGTTCTTTTTCTTTTGGAGTGATGTGTGGCAACTGACGGTTGTGAATTGTTGTCGATGGTTGTTTGATTTTTTTCTTTTCTTTTCTCTCTCCTCACAGGTAATGTACATTATTGTCCTTTTCATTTCTTACTTTTCAATTTCATTTTTCATTCTATGAATTTCTTGTTTCGTTCCTTTTTTATTTATAGAAGTTTTTATTCTTTTCAATTTAGTCATTCAATTACAATTTCTCATGTGTTTGGTTTTTCATTTCAATCCTTGTTTTTTTTTTTAATTTCTAATTTTTTCCTTAACACTTTTGTTAAAGTTTTTTGTTCTTTCAATTCAATTAAACCCTCCAATTGAAAATTTTTATCCCTCTAATTATGTTTTTTCTCACCCTCATTTTTTCAATACTTTTGTGTAATTAATTTTTTTTCCTGATTTTATCTTTCAACATTTAATTTGTTGGGAATTCAGCTTCGTACAATCTTATTGTTCTATATTAGTATTTTTTTTAATATTAGTTTTGTGATTATCTTCAAGTTCTTTCTATAGGTTTATCTCAGTCTCATGATTTAAGTCATGATTTTTACATACCTTTTGTAATATAAGTTTTTTTTAGTTGTTTTGTTTCTATTTCTTTTTTCAAGGTATTATTCTAATTCATCTATATTTTTTTTTATACAACTGAAGTTTATTTTTAAAAAATAAAAAACATTTGTTTTTAAATTATATTGTTGATGTGTTCAGCCTTGTGTCATATTTTTTTATGGTGTGAGTTTATTTATTCAGTTTTATTTGTATTTATCTTTTAAGTCATGAGTTTTTTAGAATGTAGATTTATCTTTTATTTATTAAAATAAATAAGTTCAGTAAACACAATCGAATGCATGTCTCATTTTATGTTATTGAATATCTTAATCTTTCTTACATAGGCTTTTCAATTTTAACTTTAAATTTTTTTATATAAAAAGACACATTCAAGTAACATGCATACCGTGTATTTTTTTAAAAATAAAATTATAACCCGCGGCGAATCCCGGTTTAAAAGGATAGTTAACAGAAACTAAAGCTGGTGGGTAAAGTATTGTAGCCATTTTATTGTTCACCCTCTCACAATTTACAGTTGATTGTAATATTGTTTTTTTTCAAAAAATTTCATTTTGGTCCAGAAACACTTTCTTTCCACAAGTGAGCCCCTTTGAACCCAAATCAACACCCAATTGTATTTTTTTGGGAGGGAGGGTTGAATTGAAAGAAGTGAAAAACACATATAACATAGATGATTGATTTGAAATATGTTTTGAAAGTTTTTTTCGTCCCTCGTCTTTTTTAGCCGTTAGGTGATTAGTCCTTATAATTTTTAAAAAATACATTTTCGTATCAAAACTTTATTTCCTCTTTTTTTTAGTTTTTTTTGGGTGGAGGAGAGAGAGGGCGTCGCTAGATTCTGGTTTAAAGAGATAAAATTATTGTTTGGGAAGATTTTGGCCACCTAAACCGTCGTTTTTCATGTCAAAAGGTTTCAAATGATGAGATGGTTAAGATTAGGTATTTTTATACCATGAAAACACATAATAAAACATATTTGAGCCCTTGAAGATTTTTGGGTTTGAGAAGGTTTTTGATTTCGGGTTTTGAGACAGTTTTTTTTTTTTTTTAGAAGCCATAGATTGCCTTAACAAGGTTCTTTTTTGGTAAAAAAAAAAAAACAAACCTTGTTTTTCTAGTCACACTAAGGGCTCAATTCTGGGATTTCAGGCAACCAAGGTTAAACTTTTAAAAAAAAATAAAGGCTCGCGCGCAGGCCTTTGCTTGATTGGGCCAGGCGCTAGACTTGGTAGCGCCTGGCCTAATCGTTTTTTCCTTTTTCAAAATTTTTATTTTTTATATTAATGGATTTTTATGTGCTTTTTAAAAACAATTTTAAAATTTATGTTTTAATTAATATCCATTCTCTACGATGTTTTCAGGCTTTTTAGCTTTCATTGAATAACAATTATTTTTTAATTATATTGAGCGTGTTTAATTTTTTATAGGTTAGTATGATTCATCTGTAAATTATTTTTGTATATATCATGTAGATTAAATATTTATATGTTATAATATTTTTAATAAGTACAACCTTGCATAATATTTTTTTTCCTTTTATTTTATTCAATAAATTTTATGTGTGTGTCAATGTCTATTACAAATTAATTTTCATAAACAAATTCATTAAACACAATCAGATAAATGATCCATGTTATGATATTAAATATCTTGATCTACATTGATCTCTTTATTTTTCCAATTATGCTTTTATTTATCATTATTTACTTTTTTTCATTGATTTACACAATGGTTTGTGATTTATTTACTTTGATATGTGCATAAATATTTTGATTTACATTTATGATTTTTTATGTAAAATAAAACATTGAAAAATTCTATGTGTTTAAGTTTTTTATCACGTATTGGTATTTTTAATTTGATGCTTATTCTTATGATTTTTTTCCTTAACTTTTTTATAAAAGTTTTACTATTTTTAATATCAGCCTTCAATTCAAGTTGATAATGTATTGTTTTTTTATTTATTTTGTTCATTATTTGTTGGTTTTTTATATATATATTTTCTTGTTTACCATCGACATCTTTTTTTTTTTTTTCATATAACTCAAATAAAGCCAATTTATTTGGTTGGTTTAGACTATAACATGAGGTATTAGATTTTTAAAAAAATATATGTTGATGATGGCTAAATATTTTATTGAAAAATAATACGGACGAACAACTTACTGTGAGCACCAATCCAGTAAAAACCTGAACTTTGAATGGATGAAATAAAAACACTCGATCTCTAAATCAAAATGCACCTGCTGCAATTGTTTTGGGGAATTATTTATTGAGTAGCTAAAGTTAGTTTGATGGAAAGGCTATATAACATACATCATCATCAGTTTTCATGGGGAAAAAAAAACTTTACTGATAAGTTACTGAAATGACATGCTAATAATGTCATGAAAACTCTGAGGCTAGTAAATGAAGATATTTTAAAAAATTCAATTATCCAAGAAATAAGGTTTATGCTTTGGATTATTGACTAATTTATTAGTTCTAAAAATTTAATTTATTTTTATTGATCATGATATCTGCAAAAAAAAAAATTATATAAATTTGAGGACTCTGCAATGCTTAAAAAAATATATTTTTTAGAGAAGATAATAATATTTTAGAGATATTTTAAAAATAAATATACAATAAATAATGAAGATTGTGAACATGTTGATTGAATGATCAATAAGGTTTTTATAGTCCATGAATCTTTCTATTTTATGAAAAGGAAGGGGTGAAGTGTTATATTGCCCTGATAACATTAACGAAGAAAAATATCCATGACATAAACATTAAAGAGTGATAAATATCTCTTACATATAATTAATTAGGGATAAGTTGTTGAGCTTTTTAAAGACTTTTATACACCTAAAGATATATAGAGATTAATATCTTTGACCTTAACATTAAGGGTCACGAAAAAAAACAAGTGGTCTTGTGGCTTAATATGAAGCCTGAAAAAATTATTAGTTTTACATCCATTTAGGCTCAGCAAGATACTAAGTTCTAGGATATTGAATCTGATAGCTTGCTAAACTCAAATATATTTGTGCTGGGCTCGCACATGTTAGGTGTTCACCTTTCTTTTGATTATTTTAAACTTGGATTTTACAAAAATAACATGTTGATTCATCAGCAACCAAGAACATGTAATTAAGGGTTCTAAAAATGCCATCATTAACAAGTTTTATTATCACACCAAATTTGGAAACTCGTGTATTCTGAAGTGTCTGGTGGCTACCATGACAGTCAAGCCAAGAGGCATAGTTTTTAAATTCAACCCGGTTCAAGGTTCAGGTTTCGGGTTTTGACCGGGTTACCGGATCGCCCGGGTCAATTTTTTTCTTTTAAAATCAAAACGACGTTGTTTTAATAAAAAAACAAAAATCAACGGATTGTAAACGGCTTTTTAGCCGGGTCACTCCGGGTTTTTCTTTTCCTTATTTTTTTTAAACCCGGTCCGATTCCAACTCTAAGTCGGCCTACCAAGCCGGGTTTCAAAACTATATCAAGACATATGTCAAGACGTGCACGCAGAGCTAACGGCCAGCCCAAATAACCAGAAATTTGATCTCTGGAAATAAGCATTGACTAATGGGCAAGTGCCATGGCAATTATACAAATGTTATGTTGTTCGGTTTATGGGAACCCAGTACTCAAAACCAAAAGGCCCAGAATGAGTTTTTGAAGAGCGGACTTGGGCCCATGAAAAAATACAACATGAACTTGTTCTAAAATATCAAAAAGCTCAAAAAGGAAAATAAAAAATTCGACATGGATTCATCGTGGATCAAGCTTATCAAAAAGGAGACCTCACTGGTGAGGCCCACAATAATTTGAGAACGGTCCCAGGTCCACCTTAAAGTCAATTTTTCTTTTTGAAATTGACGGAGGTGGAAAAAAAAAAGCAGAATTTTCCCCTCGCCACAACAATGAGAAGGAGAGCATTACTCGACACAGAGAAATAAAAGCTAAACAGCTCAGATCTAAATGGTTAGTACTTGACAGCCTCAGCAAATGTTCGTAGTTTTTTGTAGCATGTCCACCATTTGGAAGGATGCTTCTACATGCCACTCAAGATTGGTCAGAGCACATTTATTTCATGTCAGTGGACAGCCTCCTTCGGTCCCATTTCAATTTTAGAGGAAGCCAAACAAGGCACAGCAGTTCACGGGCAATTCCGCCACAAGCCTCCCTGAATTGCTCGCATTACAACCCCATACCTGTTATGGGAGGCATTTTTTGAATCCAAGATGGCATGTTAATTACGCAAAATTATTTCACCGACGTAGAAAATAAAGCCATGGATTGCAGAACTTCCAAGACCACCTAAATGAGCCAGTTCTCAGGTGGACTTGGAAGGCCATTCTTGTCATGTTAGAGAGCCAAGCGGGCCAACATTGTTCATAGAGCCCGTTTTCAACACAAACATTATCCAATGAAACTAATGAAGAGAGCATATATCTAGGATTAACCACTAATCAAACGAATAAGTAGAGGGTCTCAAAAGCAGTGGACCGCCAGTTGAAATGGGGACGCACAGAAGAAGGTACAACAAAACAGGGAGCTCCATAATTGGCGATGGCTTTAAGCTGTGCATTATTCATGAGCTTTATGAACCGACGCGTTCCATCCTTTCCAAAAGAGAGAAAGGGAAATGGCTCATAGACTAATAGCACCTTCAGATCTGCAATTTGCCCCCACAGGACCAATCCAGCGTAAAAAGTTGGTCAATAAAGAATAGATTCATCCTCATGGCTCTTGACTCTCAACAGTCTAAAAACTATTCATCAACAGATGCAAAGATCGCAATCACCCCGAGAAGCATCGCATTCTCGAGCATGAATAACAGTAATTAAAGGAGCGAACATTGAATCAAACCAGCATGTATATTCATATATGTTGTGTATAAACACTTTAGAAAAAGAGTGAGAGATTACAGCTTGAAGCAAGATACTCTTTCCTTCAACAAGATCCAATCCCTCTCTACTACTTAAGGCCTATCACCATCATACCGATTTGAAACCGCAAAACAAATTAAACCAGAAGCACCCAAACACATGCAGAAATCACCACCATAAAGCATTCATTAAAATCTTAGAAAAACAGCAATGGAAACCAAAATGAGCGACCACGATAAGACCACCTAGAAGACAACAGAACTAAAAAACAATGGTAAAAAAAGAGGTAGAAATAAATTAGTAAAAGAAAACATGATATAAATCACATCTTCTTTTACTATTTCCAATCCTCACACTAAAATCAACGTCCACTATTAGGACAGTCCCTAGCAAAATGACCAGACCCACCACAATTATAACACCCTCCACCTCCTCCACCTCCTCCACCACCGTTTCCACCACCATACCTTCCACCGCCGCCTCCACCACCACTACCACCTTGTGGACAATCTCTAGCCATATGCCCCGACTCCCCACAACTATAACACCCTCCACCGCCGCCTCCGCCTCCGCCATACCCGCCGCCTCCTCCGTACCCTCCTCCACCACCACCCCTCCTACCTCCACCATAACCTCCACCTCCATACCCACCACCTCCTCCTCCATATCCTCCTCCACCTCCATATCCACCGCCGCCGCGGCCTCCTCCGCGGCCCCCAGAGCCACCGCCAAAGCCGCCTCCGGATCTGATACCCTGAACTGGGTTTCCACCAGGGGCAGTGACATCAACAGCCTTAGTACGGCCATCATCAGAGTTTTCAATCACAAACTCAACCTCTTCACCATCTCCGAGACTGCGATACCCTTCGGATTTGATGGAAGATTGGTGGACAAAAAGATCGTCGCTGCCATCATCTGGGCTTATGAAACCAAAACCCTTTTGGTCACTAAACCACTTGACCTTCCCAGTTTGCCTCTCACCCATGCCGTTTTCTTGAAAACAAAAACCCTAATCTTGAAAAGAAGAGATACAAGAAAGGGTTGCGTGGCCTTTGGGATGTGGGTGAAGGCGTATATATATAGGGGGGGAGGGGTGTGAGTGACACGTCCGATTGTTTTGAGAATAACAAAGAGACGGCTATTGGAGGAGATCTAATGGTTGGGGATTTTTGGGGTGGTGAGTTTGTGACCGTTGGATTAATAATTAATGTGTATTTATTATGGTAATTGATAAGTAATTTTTTCTGTTTTTTTACAGTGGGTTTGGAAAATTCCAAGCGGAGGGAAAGTTAGGACGATCACGGGTTCGATTCAACGGAGAGGGAAAGGAAAAGGGAAGGCAAACCTTTATTTGTTTACATCAATAAGACTGTTGTTTTTTAAAGTATTTTTTATATTGAAATATATTAAAATAATATTTTTTTATTTTTTAAAAAATTATTTTTAAGATCCGCGCATCAAAACGATCCAAAACACATCAAAAAAATTAATTTTAAAAAAAAAATTGAATTTTTAAGAGATAATGGAAATCAACTTATTTTTCTTTACCTGTATGAGAGTAAAATGAGTGGTATTAAATAAAAATGATTCTAACGGTTGGTTTCAAAACGAGATTGTGAAGGGAAAAAAATCAATATTAAATAAATATTGCACCTATGATACGTTTCAACCTGTGTTTTAAGACATCATTTTAATGTTTTTTATAAAATAAAATAAAAACTAAGATTATAAGCATGTATAATTTCAAGATCAAAAAGCACTAAGATTACACATTTATTATTGAAAAGAAATAATAAAAAAAAAACATGTAGGTATAATCGGTTGAGACCAATGAAGTATTGGTCTAACGGTTAAGGCACTACTATATTCCTGTAAGGGTGAGAATACAAGTTCGATCCCCAGGAAGCGTACTTATTGAGAGGGACATCCACGAACTCCGAACGGGATTAGTCTCACCTTTTAAAAGGATGTAAGGATACCCAGGTAAGAAAAAAAATATAATTACTAGAGTAATCCAAAATTTATGAAGGGAATTTATTATCTTCATGATAGCTAATTTTTAAAAAATGAAAAGGAAAAGAAAACATGTAATTATATATTTATTGCCTTCATTTAAGGTTTCATGGTTTAAAAGCATAACCATGAAACCTTAAGGATTTAAATTGTGGATAAAGATGTTGATTCAGATTAATTTAAATATTTTAAAAAATAATAATAAAATGATTTTGTTTGAAATTATTTTTAAAAATAAAAAAAAATTCGGTTTTTTCACTCATTCACTAGAATAAGATACTGGATGAACATGTAAATATGCTAGGGCATCTTAAATTAATGGCAAAAACCATTTGGAAGAGACAGATTATCAATATAGCATTTTCAAATAGTGTAATTTAGCTTTTTTCCTAGAAAATGACATATTAACAAGTAATTTTATATTTGACATAGAACATGAGAGAAATGGAGGAGTTTGAAGAGAAAAGGGAGTTCAAAAATTTCCTCCATTTTTTGCATTTCTCCATAAGCCCTCAACAAAGTTATATATTTTCCCTTTCTTTGTGGAATGGATGTATCTACACTGTTTATTTTTCTTGAAAAGACAAAAGAAGCATCCAACTTAAAGGTTAAAATTTTTTTGTCCTGAAAAGCTAATCAGTATCTATATTGCAGCTCAAAAAACCTGAATTGATCATTTTATCTCCAATTATTTTTTTAATGCCAAATATATCTCATGGAAAAGACAATCTCACCTCCAACTGCATGCTTAGCAAGTT
>Ga0307510_10006730_pt1 | contig 13700 bp, 11 predicted proteins | sample 12_EM_MG_FD_207224 | JGI IMG/M metagenome (GOLD analysis project Ga0307510, IMG submission 207224) | Populus trichocarpa ectomycorrhiza microbial communities from riparian zone in the Pacific Northwest, United States - 12_EM | ecosystem: Host-associated > Plants > Roots > Unclassified | place... | reverse complement strand
GATTTTTTAGGTTTTTGATAAATTAAAGACTATTTTAAGATAATAAATAAGTTTATTAAGGTTTCTATGATTTTTTTAGATGTTTTCAGATAGAAACATGATTGAAAATGAGTTTTTTTTTTTTTTAATATCTAAGAAGTTAGGACCTAACTTTCCGACTATTTTAGTGTCCAAAGTTTTCAACCATCACAAACAACATATCATCTATTGTTTTTTTTAAAAAAAAAACAAAAAAAATCCAGTGGAGTTTTTCTTCATAATTTTAATTAAAATTTATTAAAATAAAGTTTTTATAAATATATTTAGAATGTTACTTTTTTTTAAATATCATTTAGTTTTTATTTTTTAAATAATATTATAGCATTCTTTTTATAATATTTGCAAACTCTTTTCTTTTTTTACAATCCTTTATGAATTTTTATTATTTTTTTTATATTTTATTCATTGTTTTTCTTGTGAATATTTATTTTTATTGTCGTATAATTTATAATTTCTTGTGGAAACACGTGAGTAATATATTATTTTTATATATTTTAATACATGAATATTCATGTCAAAATCATTAAAATATTATTTTTTAAAATTTGTTTTAATGATTCTTATATAAAAAAGGGAGCAAATTTGTAAAATAAAGAAATTTTAGTTAAAAAGGTAACTTTTTTTATTTTTATTTCAAATCATTGAATTTTATATATTTATTCTAATTGCTTTTAGTATTTATTAAATAAAAAACATAGCTTAAGAAGTTATATATTTTCTTTTGAGAAAATATAGATCAATAAGAAAAGGTGGAATTATACTAGAAAATTATTTTATTTAATAAAATTTAAATTATTACTTTTCTTAAAAAAAACTTGTTTTCATATAATTAAATAAAAAATTTTAAATAGCTCCTCACAACACAAAATAAAATATATTAATACACATCTATAATATAACCTATTCATTTATTATTTAATCAAACACTAACACTTATTTTTAATATTTATTAATATATATAACTTTTTATTTATTTTATTAAATACACGTAATTCCTTTACATTTCACAATTAATTTTTTTTATATAATACTAGGCTTGCCATATAGTGCGGATCAATTGGGTAGTTTAATATAAAATAAATTATATATTATTATTATTATTATTATTGAATACTGTCCGAAACTTATAAATTACAATACAGATAAAGTACAACTTGCGCATATTTCTCCAATTATTATAGTAGTTGGAACAAATACATACTTATCCAGCAATTTCATTACACAGAGGGACCGTCACCAAACCAAGAAGACTCGCCACCACTATTAAAGCCAAAAAAGAGAAAGAAAGACGGACCCTTCGCATCTATCTGCATGTACTGTTTCGACTTTGACAAAGGAACAAGAAAGCATCAATCTTTATTGAATTAAGTTTTGAGGTCATGGCAGCAGCAACAGCAGAGGCAGCCAGATCTTCTTCAGGTAGTGGTGGAGGGGCATCAGCTGATTCCTATGTAGGTAGCTTGATTAGCTTGACTTCAAAGTCTGAGATTCGTTATGAAGGCGTTCTTTTTAACATCGATACTCAAGAATCCACCATCGGTTTAAGAAATGGTAATTATTTCAATCTTTCATTTTTGGGTTTTTCTTTTCTTTTTGTGGGACTTTGCTTTCTGGGTTTGTGTTTTTTAGGTTGTGGAGACAGGGATTCTTTCAATCTTGAATGGTTTTTTTTTTTATTATTATTATGTGTCATTGTGATGTGGGTTGGAGCTTTAGAGTGCTTTGCGTTTTGGTTTAGTCATTTATGTATGGATATGGATGTTCAAATATTAATTGTATTCAATGCTGGAAGCTTCATTTGTACTTGGGAGAATTTCTACTGGAAAAGAAAATTTTGGGAGCCCAGTTCAATGTTGTTTGCTGAATGGGAAATGGTGAAAGATATTAGCATTAAAACATAGCTATATATCTGAAGAATAGTTGTTGTGTTGTTTAAGAGGATTGAACTAAGGCAGCTATGGTTGCAGAATCTGCTTCATGGTCCTCTTTGGGATTAGACATTTTTGTTTATGATTCAAGGTATACTATTATTCAATGAGAGGAAGGATGCCATGTTGGTAAGAAGAAAGAATGAAAGGGAGGGCATAACACTCTGGTGCAATCTTTTACAATTTTCAATAGTGTCATGTCTTAATTGGAAGGATCTGTTGGTTTTGTAAGTCCAGAAATTCCGTTGATAAACTAGTTAAACATCAACTTCTCCATAGAATGTCACTGATTTTGCATATTACGTAAATGTAAGTTTGGAAAGAGAACAAAACTGGACCAAGGGAGTGTGAATTACATCTCACTTCTGTTTCTATGAGTTACATTTCATGAATGATTTGATGACATTTGTATGTAATCTGGGATAAGTTCTCATCCAAAGTAGATCATAGAATTTATCTCTTATCGAGGTCGAAATGCTTTTTTTTCTTAGAATGGTTGAAAGAATCCCTTTACACAGGATAACAGTATTGTTTCTAACAGTTGTGTGTGGCTGTTGCAGCTCTCATTTCTGGTCATAACATTGGTATTCTTCACTCCCATGACCCAACTAAATTGCTTATCTGACATCATTTTGTTAGATTTCTCTTCCACACTAGGGGAGGCAAGACATACTGGCAACTTGCATTCCATTTATATGGTAGTGTGTTGAACATTCAAAGGCCTAAAGCATTCTGGTGCCGCACAAGTTTTTTAAATTTGAAAATCTGGTTTTTAATTCTTTTCCGATCCTGGATATTGGTGTCTTTTATACTCAGATCTTGATGAAGTCATCAAAACCAACCAGGAAGATGTCCATCTCTTGATTTTATGGTCTTTTATTTTAGTTTCAGTTGTTTTTCTACATGTTTCTGTTTCTTTCTGCTTTCCTTTTCATGAGGATCTCTATTTCACCTTGAAATTAGTTACTAATATACCTTTCTTTTCATAAAACAGTAATTGGAGATGCCCTTAGGCCTTCCATTTTCAAGTTTACATGTAATTACTAATTAAGATGGTTTTTCCTTGTTTAAAATTTGCTAAACCAACCATGAAGCTGTTTCACCTGTCAACTCTCTTTCTAAGCTACTAGTCCAAGGTTTCTCTTACATCAATGGCCAAAGAAAGGTGTTTTTCTTAAATTATCTCTTCTTTGCAGGAAAAACGGCAATTTTTGAAAAGTTAAACACTCACTGAAAACCAAATATTGTTTTGGTGGTAGGACAGCAAACTGACAGCCTGACACAAACAAATTTGTCTAAAGAAATGTACTGCATAATAAATTATTATAAGCACAATTCAAGTTGCTTCAGTCTTTTACATATGCCGTGTGCTTGTCTTGTGCCCTCTTTGCATCTCTAATGTAATTATTTATAGGAAAAAATGAAACCCTCTCCTAATGCTAGATAATATTGTTAACACATACGCAGATATCACATCATTTTCATATGAAATCAGTGATATTTCCATGATAGAAGTGTTTTTCTTAACATAACAATAGCTTTTGTTGCTTTTATGCCTGCTGAAATACCCTCTATTGTTTTCACTTTACCATACAGTTTTTTTAATAGAAAGTTTTATACTTATGCTGGAACCATAATGTGGTAAATTTGGGTCACAATCTTCTATGTTTTGTGCTAATCCTATTTTAAATTGCTATAGCAGCAACCGCATTTTTCTAGAATCAATGTGATTTAATATGTTTTTCAGCCACTTCAACTTTCTTGTATTTCTGAGGATAATGAAATTGTGAGTCTCAAAAGATATTAAAAGTAAATCTTTGGTTAGAAGTTCTGTATTTTATTCCCTCTCTTTCTTCTGGTTACTTTTTAAAGATGCAGAGCATATCTTTTGGTTTTAAATTGCATCACTTAAATTTGCAGTAAGATCATTTGGAACAGAAGGGCGGAAAAAGGATGGTCTACAAGTTCCTCCAAGTGATAAAGTTTATGAGTTCATACTCTTCCGAGGAACTGATATCAAGGTATACTGATTATCTGCAATGAGAATCATATGCTGTGCATATGAAAAACCAAAGTCTGGACTAGGTGTTAAGAGGCTCTTTCTGGAAACATGTGTAATATGTATTATGATCATACTTGCTATCATTGCTTATGCTTGATTTCTTCTTGGATAAACTGTCTGTATTAGACCACACAGTTTGGAACTAGAAAACATGCATAGTTTTTTTTTTTTTCGTGTTGTTTGTAAGTTCAGAATTGTTGTCTCTGGTCATTCCTGCCCCATGTTCAAAAGATTGACCGTTTATCAACCACACACTTTGGCACTGTATAGATAGTCTAAAATGAGGCATACAACTTTGAACTTGTTAGCCACAGACAGACTAGGATTTTTTTTTCATGGCCTAGTTTTTTGACACCATGTCACTACTTGTTGGTAGTTGTGATGGTTTTGTATTTTTGCTGTGTCGTCTCTTTTATTTACACTCCAGATGAAGTTCTGGCTAAGATGTGCTAGGCTTGATTCTGGGCACGAATTCATCAACCATGCTTGCCTGCCCTGGACAGGGAATTATATACTTGTTAAGCCCCTGCCTCTGCAGAAAAAATTTTGGTGCAGAATATCATAAATAAAGTGCCACTACAATTCTTGACACTGTTTCTTAGGACATCTTATGCTTAAAATCAGTTTCAGTTGGATTTATTAAAGCTTTGTTGCACACCAGCTCACATAAACATAAAGAAATCCTTCATTTGTTGAGTTTTGGAAAATCATGTTGAATATTTAAGGAGTTACAGTAGACCATCATTGATTTTACTGTTTATGGGCCAAACATTTTGTTAAGTTGGCCTCTGATAGTCTTCATATTTAAATTATCATTGGATAGCTCATTTGTATTCTTTCTTTGGTTCATTTGGTCGCAGGATTTGCAGGTCAAATCTTATCCACCTGTTCAGACTGCAACACCAGTACACAATGATCCTGCAATCATCCAGGTGAAGAAAATAAAAATCTGAATAGTGCTTGTTGTATCTTGGCTTGACATGGACTGGTGAAAGAATGTCTTGCCTTGCTTACTCACAACATCGTTTATTTGACTTCCCTGTGCAGTCTCAGTATCCTCAAGCAACAACTGCATCCATGAATTTGCCTTCTTCTGCTAATGGACCGCTAACAGATCCAAGTTCCCATGCTTCATCCAATGGTCTTCCCAGGGCAACATTTCAAGGGAGTCTTCCCCAATATCAGCCTGGTGCAAGTTTAGAACCATGGGGTTTGTCACATCTTCCTCCAACCACAAACACTAGTGGGCTTGCCATGCCAATGTATTGGCAGGGATACTATGGGCCCTCAAATGGAGTTCAGGCCCCGCAGCAAGCTTTGCTTCGACCCCCTCCCAACTTGTCAATGCCACCTTCCATGTTGCAATATGTGCAGTATCCTGCCATGAATGCATCCAACACTTCAGCTTCTGCACTCTTAGAAAACCCCCCTCCTTTGTTGCCACCATTAAATTTACAGACTTCTACCCTTCCATCACGGTCTTCTGCAATGGTTTCAGACTCAACAAATTTAATTCCTGATAGGGTTTCTACTCAAACTCTTCCTAGTAAATTGCCATTGGCTTCCCCATTGACCACTGCTGTAGATAAAATTGCCGTTGCACCATCAGTTTCTGACATACCCAAGACAGTGCCAGATCCAATAATGCCTTTTAAAAGTATTTCTGAACCTCCAACCTCCATTATGAGGGCATCAAGTTCAGTTACAAACGAGGGAAAAACACCTTCTCTAGTTACGCCGGGCCAACTTTTGCAGCCTGGCCCCCCTATAATGCCCTCACTGCAGTCTTCACATATAGCTCAAAAGGATGTTGAGGTGGTGCAGGTATCATCACCAGAATTGTCAGCACCACCACCATCAACAGCTTTGACTGAAGTACAGGAATCCATATTACCCCTACCTTCACAACCTGAACATAAGGTATGCAAATTTGCCGAGAGCTCTATTATTGTTGACTTGAGAAAATTTGAAATTGATCACTTTAAATTGATGTTTCCTGGTGCCTTGTTTGGTGATAAATTCTTTTCTACAAGTTTCTCACATAAACTGTTTGAATTGTAATCTACCTCATCTGTTTCTTTTCCCCTTGAAGGTATATGGAGCTCCTATGTACACTTACCAAAGTAGTAGAGGAGGACGTGGAAGGGGAAGAGGAAATGAGGTATTTGTTGTTTTGCTTGCATTTTTCCATACTGGCAGATTTAACCTTTTTCTTTATCATGATCTGGAAATTTGACTTTGATTCTGTATGACATGACCAACGTAAAATAAGAACCTTACATTATCCAATGAGCTGTTACTTCTAAGGAATATTAAATGGAAAGTTTCTGAAAACATCCTACTTTAGTTTCGCATGGCTCTAATTTCTTTTCTCCCTTTCCTTATTCGTTTTTTTTTTGGGTTATTTTTGCTTTTTTTAACAATGCAATTACTAGTTCTAGGTACAGAATAGTCTTAGTTTTTGTGCTTAATTTCTTCCTTTTCTTTCTCAATCACTGCTAGTTCATTGGTAACACCAGAAAAGCAGTTTGTCTGTATTGCTTTTCCAAACCAAATTAGTTATGGCCAATATTCTTTGAGGTGATGATATTGGTGGACTTTGATTTTTAACAAACCAATCTTTTGGATTGCAGATTGCACGTTCTGCTACCAGATTCGAGGAGGATTTCGATTTTACAGCAATGAATGAGAAATTCAACAAGGAAGAAGTATGGGGTCACCTTGGTAAGAGTCACAAAGCTCAAGACAGGGATGATTTACTAGATGAAGATGATGTTGGATCGTCAAAACATGAGGCCAAGGTAAACTCTCTCTCTCTCTCTCTCTCTCTCTCTCTCTCTCTCTCTCTCTCACACACACACACACACACACACACACACAAAGCTGCAAAGATTGAAAGGATCTTCTGTCTCCAATCCATTGTACTTGTTCTTACTCTGCATTTCCTGTTCTGCAGCCTGTTTATGTGAAGGATGACTTTTTTGATTCCATTTCGTGTGGTGCTCTTGATGGTGGATCACGCAATGGGAGGGCTAGGTTTTCCCAGCAGTCAATAAGAGATACCAATGTCTGTGTTGTTCCCTATAGTCCTCATCAGTTTACTTTTTCTAATTTTATAATCTAATCTGATAAAATTTGTCAATGTTTTTACTGCAGCTACTAAATTATGTTGGATTGTCTAAATTGTTTTGTTTTGTTTTAGAATAGAAGTTTCAAAAACATTCTGAACTGCTGAAATGATGAATTTTTGTTTTCAAATGCCATGATCAACCCTGTTTCTCTTTGTTCTGGAATAGTTTTTGTTTCATTATCACTGAGCTGATTTCTCTTGATTTAAAATTGCAGGCATTTGGTAATTTCTCCCACCATCGGGGTGGTCGAGGTGGCTGGGGACCTGATCGGGGTGGTCGAGGTGGTTGGGGACCTGATCGGGGTGGTCGATCACATGGTGGTTATTATGGAAGAGGTTATGGCTATGCTGGTCGTGGTAGAGGTTATGGCAATGATGCCTTCTAATTCTAATTATCACTCGAGTTTATAGTGTAATATTTGGTGATATTTAGTTCCTGTCGAAGTCATCTCACACCAACCGACACTGAGTTTGTAGGGTAATGGTTGGTTTGGTGCTTGGAGTTTGCAATGCAGTGATCAGGTGTAACCTGTCACCTAATGGTAATGCCTGGCCGAATTGGAGATATCCATAAATGGCGATGTAACTTTTTCTCTGGTTGCTTGGAAATGTGCTGAAAATAAACAAAAGAACATATTTTGTTGAATGACTAATTTATTTGTGGAGTTCCCCCACCTTTTATGTATTGTTTCTTGGCCCAAGTAAAAATTCAAGACTAGCAGTTCTCTTGAAATTATTCCTCCTGTTTCCTTGCTGTGCTCAAATAACAAGAGCATGCCAGCAAAACAGCAGCAACTCTATTGAAATGGTAAAAATTGAACCTTCATGTTGCCATGATTGCAATTTCATATAGGGATAGAAGGAAAGCAAATCCTCCATGCCTGGCCACAACTTGATCATTGAAGGTATCATACGATATGTGAAATTTCTCTGTTGTTCTGTTTCCTCTGATCACTGATCTGTCATCATCTGTTCCACTGTTACCTTCTTTATGCCTCGTTATGGAGCTGCACCACATTATCAAACTTTTTCGGTTTATCAATGTATCAAACATCGGTAGCATAGGCGGAGGCAAGCCCTCCATTGTTAAAATGATAATATTATTGGCATGTACTTTGTAAATTTTAAGGGCTCAACCCTCTCTAGTGACTTCAATCTTTTGTTACAAAAGTGTCAAATTGAACTCATTAGGCAAGAACAAATCAATAAACAAGATGAAAGTTCCCTTGAATGAGAGCTAACCTTGCTATAAGCCCACGTATATGACTAGATTTTTGTTTGACTTTCAAGGTCACATAACCATATTAACTGCCCAATGCTTTTGCCGCCCAAATTGTCTTCAAGTCCTCTCCTCTGGACCCTCCGGATACCATCTCTCTCTCTCTTTTCTTCACTCTCTTAACCTTGCAAACAAAAGAAACAAGAAAAACTAGAACAAAACTTTGACAGACTCCTTCCATGTCAACCATGCTTCTCTTCCTTCTCATTCTCCTTTTAATCTCTTCCTCAGTTCTTGCAGCTTCTAACCCTTTCTCGAATGCCATGGAGATCCTCTCAACCTCTGGCTATCTCTCCATGGCATTAACCCTTGAAATCACTTCGAAAAGACTCCATCTTGAATCATCTGCTGCAACTATATTCGCTCCATTGGACATTGCATTTGCAAGATTAGGCCAACTTTCTGTTCTTGATCTCCAATATCACATCTCGCCAGTGAGACTTTCTGGGTATTACCTCGATAGTCTTCCTTTTGGTACAAGAATCCCCACGTTGTTGCCAAATCACTCATTGATTGTCACTACAAGTTTGAGTTATTTTGATGGAAAGTTGTCAATCAATGGAATCTCGATTGAAGAATCTGCCTTGGTTGATTTTGGGTCTCTGATCATATTTGGTATGAGTGAGTTCTTCAATTCTTCTCTTGAGATTTCTCCTAATTTGACTCCAGCACCAGCACCAAGTCCTAGTCCAGTTACTAGTCTTGGCAATACTTCTCAGAATGAATCAACAGGCTTGGATGTCGATTTTTTTGGCCAAGCTTCCCATTTACTAATGCCTAGAGGTTATTCAATAATGGGAACATTTCTTGATGCGCAACTGTTTGGGATCAAGAACCAGACAAGATTGACAATCTTTGCACCAGTTGATCAAGCAATGGATGCATATGCAAAGAATGTTAGTGGTTATTCATCGATCTTTCGGAAACATGTGGTTCCTGGATTGTTTCCAAGGCAAGATTTGGAGGGGTTCAATGATGGAACAAGTTTGCCAACTTTCTCAGGAGGGTTCATGATTAATTTGACTAAGTCTGGTGATGTGCTTGTGCTTAATGGTGTTCCTGTTATCTTTCCAGACATGTATCAAAGTGACTGGCTGATAATTCATGGCCTGAACCAGCTGCTTATGCCACCATTAAAGGAGGAGGAGTTAGTGGGGGAATCATTCTCAGAACTCGATGGGGCAGAAGATAAGCCAGATGTGCTTGATTTTGATGATTATGTATATGGAGCACCATGAATGTGTAAATGATCAGTAGTAGTTTACTCATTTAGTTAAAATCCTCTTCAAGCTGCTGACACCTTCTCATCAAGTGCAATTTTACACCTCCAGATCACACAAAGCCCTCATTGCATTAAAATTCTTCTGCCATGAACATGATTTCTGTTCTCTTGGAAACATAGGAAGTGAAACTTCAAGTCTCAGTTTATTCTCAAACTTGACAAGTAATTAAGATCCATAAGCATAGTTTTAAGACCTTGGAACAAAATTCTTCACAATATTAATCAATACGTTGCGAGGCATGAATTATTAGACGAGGAATTAACTATGAACATTTAAGTATTATGGATTTCTTAAACCTGAAATCAATCAATAATTTTTTTAATTATTATGGTTAAAATTTTGAGTTTTTTTAAAAGTCATAAACTAGGATAAATGACGAGGAATTAACTATGAAACATTTAAGTATTATGTTTTAAATTGTTATGAAAAACTAAAATACAAGATCATGAACATAAATTAACACGTCTGTATAATCCTTGAGAATGAATTTTGAAGAATTAAATCTAGCTTTGATTATGCTAAAAAAACACATCACATGAAGAAGTCACTATGAACATCGATTGAGGAAAATAATCATGTAAGCTATCAACCTTTTTATGCATTCATTCACACTATTCATTTGCATTTTTTCAGAAACATGATGGCCATATTTAAAAAAATACAAAAATTATCTAATAAATAAACATTGATTGTTTGCTACTCTATAATGAATAAATATTTCACGTCATAGTTATAAAAATTGATTTGAAAATCGACCTGAAGCTCGGATTATATATACAGGTGAGGGGTTGAACATGGGTTAACACAGTAGAGATATCAAAAACTTCCTTGTATTATTCTGTACAATCAGGATACGCATATATACAAGAGTTCCTCTACTATTTATGAAATTAGTTAAAAAAAGGAACAAATTAAATAGGCTAATTTAGGAAGTTTGCTCTACTAACAATTAGCCTAATAATCTTCCTCTTGTTAAGAGAAATGACAGACTCCCTCTCTCAAGTTGATGCATAGATATTATTGATTGATGCCTAACTGTTGAGAGATTCAGAAAAAAACTTTCTTGGATAGTACTGTATATATTAAAATATTTGTAGCTGAGCTTCAGACTTAACAAAAGGTAGAGTCACAATCTTGGTGTCTATTTTTTTTTTAATAAAGTGACAATCCAATTCATCGTGATATGTGGGATCATGTTGAATTGAATTATTGACAATTTCCCTTGCAATTTTACTGTCACAGTAAAAATTCATAGTTCCCGAAGATGGATAACCTATTTCAGAAAGAAACAACCGTAACCACAGTAACTCCACAAATACCATGAGTCATACCACAATACTCAGCTTCAATCGAAGACCTTGCTATAACATTCTACTTTTTTACTTCGCCAAATAACAAGATTTCCTCATCTAGATGTAGATTGAAGATCAGAAGAAGAACCTGTCCAATCAGCATCTATATATCCTTCAACATCCATAAGTCCATGTTTACGAAACATGAGTCCTTAGCTAGAGGTTGATTTGAGATAACTCAAAATCATCTTGACTGTTTTCATATGCTCTTTACTTGAAGAGTGCATAAAATGACTTACCAATCCAACATCATAGGCAATGCTAGATCGAGTACAAGATAAATGAATAAACTTCCCAACTAACCTTTGATACCTATCTTTATTGGTTGGTATTTGATGATGGCACACTGAATGATTTTTTTTTTTTTGTTTAACATGGGTGTTCGGGCCAGCTTGCGTGTACCTCGACTAATCCCACGGGCCCTGAAGTTAACGACCATGTAAGTTTCCAGTGGTCATCATATGAGTAACCACATGGCTCGAACCTGAGACCACAGAAGGAGCAAATCTCTTGGTCTCAAACTTTTATCACTGGGCCATCACCTAAATGGTTCACACTGCATGATTCTTAACAATAGGTGTAGTGGATGACTTACAATCTAATATATCAGTTTCAGCTAACAAATCAAGTGTATATTTCTGTTGAGAAAGGAAGATTCCTTCAGCAAATGAGCAACTTTAATTTCCAGAGAATACTTGAGACTTCCCGACTCCTTCATCTCAAATTTGAATATTTGATTTTTTTTTTCTCCTTAGGATCATTTCTTGTAAAAATCATATCATCAACATAAATAATCAATGAGGTAACATGATTACCTTGATGATATCTAAACCGCTTCATAATAGTAGTAAATCGTCCAAACCAAGATTTTAGATGACTGTTTTAATCCATATAATGTTTTCTGTAGTTGAAAAACATCACCACCACTATCATTAGGCTCATAACCCAAAGGAAAAACCATATAAACTCTTTCCTCTAAGTCACCGTATAAGAAAGCATTTTTAACGTCATCGAATTGTTTTAGCAGCCAATCATTGTTGACAACTGGTTTTTTTAATTAATATTCCGATATTAGTGTTTTTCATAAAAGAAAAGTTATGTAACCTGAAAAACATTCTACAAACATTGAATTATTTCAATAAAAAAATCACATACAATTAATCTACTGATTTTATAATTCATTCCCAATTCTCGTTAAATTATATATATATATATATATATATATAATATATATATATATATAATGTTTTAATCACACCTTCAATTCTCTAATAAATTTCATCGACATATACTTAATTTATTAATCACATTAAAATCTTCAATGACCAGAAACAAATATCATTTCATTCTGTTAAAATAAATAACCATAATATTTATGTCCTCCATTTTTATTATATAGAAAGTTATCCAAGAAATTAATAAATGTAAAGGAAACCCAGCATGGCGCTGACGTGGTAGTCAGCTGTAAAACCTTAAAAAAAAGTGAGTTGGAATTTCTCTCCTTCCAAGTCCTTCCTCTGTCTCTTAGACAAGAAGTGACTAGTGTTAGATTCTGTCTTTGGGAGTCTAGACATAAACAAAGGCAACCGATCAAAGAAAGGAAGGCATAGATCCAAAAGCCAAACCCTTTAATAAAGCCAACCCCTTTTTTGCTCTACATTTTTCTCCTTATATTTGCAGTTATTTTTTCTCCCCGTCTTTGCAGTTATTATTATTTATTTTTTAAAAGAAGAAGAAGAAGAAGAAAGAAAGAAAAATGGCAGTTCCAGTGATTAAATTCCCAATCTTGATGAGGTTGATTAGGTTAATGGGGGTGTTAGTAACTGCTTTAGTGTTGACATGGACTGTTCATTACAGAGGAGGACTAGCTCTTGTCTCTGCTAACAAAGATCTCATCTTCAATGTAAGAACTCCAACTCTCCCTCTCATTGATGCTGTGATTTCAAAATCTGGGCTTGGATGATTGGTGGACTTAATGCAGTTTCTGTGTCCCATTTGTAGGCACACCCTGTTTTAATGGTGATTGGGCTTGTACTCGTGAATGGTGAAGGTAACTATCCCTTTTCAGCTCTTTTGGCATTACTGGTGTGTGAATTCATTTGTGCTGGGGAGGAGATGATTGATCAAGAGAATGTAGATCTAGTATCCTTTTCATTTCTGGATATAGACAAGAGAACTCTCTCCAAGTGTTCTTCTAATTGTGAATCTAACAGATAAGATAATTAAATGTTCCAAGGACAAGCGATGGTGTAAAACATAGATTGTAGGCCATGTTTATTTGAGCAGAAACGTGTCAATGATTATAAGATGAACGATTTTGTCTTGTCCTGGAGAAGGTGAAGAGAGAAAACTATGACTTAAATTTGGCATGTTAGGAACTTCTCATGTTTTGTTATCTTAAATTTGAACTGACTCTTTTTTTTTTTTTTGGTGTTTTCTGATTTTGTGTTTCAAATGCTTGTTACGGACTCGTGCAGCCATGCTAGCCTACAAAACGGTGCCAGGAACAAAAAGCTTCAAAAAATTAGTTCATCTGACACTACAATTCCTCGCATTTTGTTTAAGCTTGATTGGCTTTTGGGCTGCTTTGAAATTCCACAATGACAAAGGCATTGACAATTTTTACA
>Ga0307510_10006729_pt1 | contig 13702 bp, 9 predicted proteins | sample 12_EM_MG_FD_207224 | JGI IMG/M metagenome (GOLD analysis project Ga0307510, IMG submission 207224) | Populus trichocarpa ectomycorrhiza microbial communities from riparian zone in the Pacific Northwest, United States - 12_EM | ecosystem: Host-associated > Plants > Roots > Unclassified | place... | reverse complement strand
AGGCTTAACCAGGCCTGCAGGCTCGGGCCAGGCTAGATCCGAGAGAATTTGGATAGGCCGGGCCCGGCTTTACCGAAGCCTGGCCGGCCTGGCCCGTTGGGAACACTGGGCAGGCGGCAAAGGCTTGGGCAATGACCGATGGCTTGAGGCTGGGAGATGCTTATGATGCGACACTGAGTCGGATAAAGGGACAAGGTGGGGAGAAAGCGAGACTTGGCATGGCCGCGTTGATGTGGATCTCTCACTTGGAGCGTCCATTGAGGGCCGATAAACTGTGCCACGCTCTAGGGGTGAGAATAGGGTTGCCCGATCTCGATGGCGACAATGTTCCTTCAATTGGGACATTGATAGCTTCCAATCTCTGAGAAACAAATTGGTCCAAAAAAATAACATTCGACGGCCACCCCAAGTCGTGATTCAACGACTCATTAAATATTCTGATGAATGACCCTCCACCAGAGCCTCCAACTATCCAGCATCCAAGATTCGCCACGACACCAAACAGCCGAGGCAACACAGTAAATCTCGGGTGAGAATTTCTCAAAGAAATTAACACTCTGGAAAAACTATACCGTAAAATCTCTTGAAATCCGCTCTGATTACTTGCAGGAATTAGTACGCTAGCTCAGGACAGGTTTAATTTCTCACTGGTCAACAGAATTGCGAATACCAGTTAATGAGGTCCAAGACATCCTAAGCTTATAGCGTATCGGGAAAACGCCTCCCTTCTTAGGAGTTTTTGTGTGAGCAGGCTGACTGAGACGGTGGATTTCCCGACATTTTCTGGCACCCAAAACATAACAAATGTACCCAAACCTAGCATCTCACACTCAAAAAAACCCCCAGGAGGACCCAACCCTGTCCCAGCCTGTTCATACACACTATCACACTTTAGCGCTAATATCCCCAAGTGGGTGACTTAGTTATCAGCACTCTTGCTCCGCTTCTTTCATACAGCGTCAAAGCCCGTCAGCTGTCTAAGCTCAGGGTTCCAACGAGTTTACATATTATCGTATGATGCCATACAATATTCGTGCCTCCGAGCCAGGGATTAGCACTTAGTTGCCCTTTCTATAGATCTTTAGTAGTTATTCCGAGAAGAGTTCTAACCCTTGGTGCTAAGCCCTAAGTATAGTAACTTTTTACAGCACGGCAACCAATAATAAAACCCACTATCATGCAGGCCAGTACAAAAAAGCAATTTAGATCTCAGCGGAGATGTAAGGAGGGGAGGGAGGATTCACGCCGCATGAAATAAACTGGAGGAAAACAAAATCCAACCTATGATACCTTGCTACACACAACCCCCGCCACTCCCAACATCAGTATCTTAGAACCAACTTGGCTCCTCCTCCTCTGTAGCGTCCTCCTGCCCATAGCCTCCCTTATACGCTACAAAAACCTCACCTTCAGGTCCTTATCCAATTATCCCCGAATCTCTCCAAATTAATAATCTGAAACCCGTTTGTACAAGCAAACTTAATTTGTCCTCATTTTCTACAACATGAACTCTAATAGCGAAAAGACACCATTACTAGGCGTCTAGCTTTACAGTGCGAGATACTGTTTTCCAATATCGTGTCCCATAGTTGTATCACCCGTAGGCATCAATTGCTACAATGTCTAACGCAGAGCATTGTATCAAACACTAGTGTTAGGGTTTTCCTTGGATAGCTATGAAGACAATACGGGTCCGTGGCGCCCGACCCAGGCATCGGATAGAATTCCCTAAGGAAAAGGTTGCGGTAGGCAAAAGGTGACCAAGGGGACATGGAACATGCCTCCTAACTCGCTCGTAAGTCGATATTTCATAGCGGTGTTGGCCGCTCAACCCCTCTTGACAAGTTAGGATGTGATACAGCAAAACCCAGAAACCCCACTATGCACCCAGGGATGCAGAGAGGGGTGTCGAGCATTTGCAGGGCTCTCAGGCCAAGCCGGAGGGAGGCTAACCCAGGCATTACGGATGGCTGGTAGCGCAGCGAACTCTTCGGGATACGCCATGTGGTTATTACATACCCCTCCGGTGGATAGCATATATCTGTAATGCCCGCAGATACCCTTCGGTGCCATCAGATATTTGCAAATATTTGATGTATCATCTGGTAGCTTAAGCCTACGATAAACTAAGAGAACATAAAAGCATCCCGTCAGTTGAAAGCACTGAAAGTAGTGTGGATGCTGCTTAATTCCTATTGCCTGGTATGTTCCTCAAATGTGGATAAATTACTTGCGCATTCGCAATTATAATTTGATCATCAAAGGATTTCTCCCACCACTTCGGTGTCGTTTCCCATCCCAAATCCATAACATCCTTCATTCCCGCCGTGAAGTTCCCCGGGCCTTCTTCGTCCTATTGATTCTGTATCGACACTTTTATTTTTCCGAGCCTGATCATCATGTTGGATATGACCGATTAGTGGGAAATATGAGCACACAGTGCACACACAGTCCGCACTGAAATCTGCGTCCAGGGGCTTTGAACCTACGGCCACCAACAACAGCAAAGACAACATTTCACGCCAGCGTAATCACGTAGGTACCGCCAACGCATACACCAGGGTTCCGTTGAATCCGTGTCAATGTATACGGACATCCTGGGAACTCCCTGCGACTAGAGGAATCGTTAGCGATCACTCGGGAGCCTGCGAATTTCGGTAGTGGAGCTGAGCCGAACCAGATAACCCCAAAGGCTGAACCGTGCTCTACAGTCCGGCCAGGCTAGAGGAAATATACAAACACGCGCCGGGGACCGCTCTCCGGGATCATGGGCCATGAATGTGATATGAATCTGGAGCTGTGCATTGAGGACTTGGCCACAGAGCAAGTCCCTCGAACTTATATGGTAGCGCACTATATCCGCAGAAAGGGAATTAATCTCATAGCTAAAAGACTCCTTACCATATTAATTCCCTTAATAAACAAAACTAGAAAGCTTCGATAGCCTCTGAGCATCACCCTCAAGCTCATACCTAGAGGGAAATGGCATATAAGCATAACCCCCATTAAATTACGTCCCTAGAGGAAACTAGCCTAAATAACAGCTTATTTTACAATTAACCTTTACTTCGCTTTTCTTCATGTGTCAAGAATGCCTGCACTTCACATTTCTCTCTATGTCTAAACAACCCTCACGTCTATACTTTAGAAGGTAGGGCAATTGAAAAGGCAAACAAATTAATATGCGACAAAGGCTATGACCACAAAGGTATAAGAAAAAGAAATAAAAAACTGAAATTTCAAGCACAACTTATATCAAATACAATATACATATACCCCACAAACACCAGACCCCAGATTATAGGCGGGAGTTAAATTGGACTGGTGCAGGATAAATATGCGCGTTTCCATCGCACATCATTTCCTGTGGACGGGAGAGGATCGGGACGAGCCTCCGCGGTTGTCTTAATCAGGAAGAGAAGGAGAGACGACAATTACCAGGAGGCGACATTTTGAACTGCAGGAGTGGATTGGGCGGGGATGCCAGGGGGGGTAATGGGAGCGGCAGACATGGTGACGGGGCCGTTACAATCCTTGCCGAAACAGCATATAGGTTGCCTGTGTTTGAAGGTGGTTGGAGGAGATGCTTTCTCAGCCCTATGCGGTGCTGGGCGTAGTAAATACTGGCGGCTGTAGTAGTGCTATCACTCCCGCATGGCTCCACTCATAAGCGCTACTGAGCGGTGTTCGGCCTGAGTTGTCCTGCTTGTCGGGGTTAACGTCGTCGCGTGCGAGTAGTATTTTCACCACTCCCTCATGCCCATTCCAAGCAGCTCGCCAGAGCGGCGTTGCGCGGTCGATATCTGATTTGTTCAAGTCAGCGTCGTCCCGTCCTAGTAGTATTTTCACGAATCCCTCCTGCCCATTTGCAGCAGAACGCCAGAGCGGCGTTTGGCTGTCAATATCTGATTTGTTGGGGCCAATGCCGCCCCGTCCGAGCAGTAATTTCACCACTTCCTCGTGCCCATTTATGGCGGCACAACAGAGTGGCGTTTTGCTGTACCCGTCTGGTTTGTCGGGGCAAATGTCGTCCCGTCCAAGTAGTGTTTCTACCACTCCCTCGTGCCCATATTAAGTAGCCAACAAGAGGAGGCGTATTTCCAATGCAGTCTTTCTGGTTCACATCACAACTTTCCATCTCTCCCAAACCAGCTACAATCTCAACAATCCCGAAGAAAGATGCACAGTGCAGACCACTAAATATGTAAGATTTGTAGTAATCAACTACGTAACGGTACTCTCTCTTCTCCTTCAAGAGGATTTTAGTAGATATGGGTCGGTGCAGTCAAATAATTTCAGCGCAAGCAATTTTGCACAATCCGAAACCTCCCTTTTTGCGTGCACTCCCCAATATAGAGATGAATATTCGAGAAAAGGTGTGTTTTTAAGATCAGGAGGGCCGGCTGGAAGAGCCCGGCCTGCTGAGAATTCAGATAACTTAAGCAAGTTTCCGCTATCGTCGAATGAGCCGATCCAAAAAGCTCAGGATGAGCCCGGATGTATTCTTGGACCGTAAAGTGGATGAGCCGGACCATCGACGCCTTATCTACGGCAACAAGCCCTTGACAACAGGGGGTGGATCATGGTAAATGTGGCGACCTGCTGTGGTGCCACTTTGCTCTGTGAGAGTGTGAAACTGTGGCTGGGGGTCACGAGGAGTGCCGGTATCAAAAATCATATCTTCTATCCCTAGAGAACCATGTATGGGGTTTCAGGGAAAGATTCCCGGCATGTATCGAGACCACGAAGGATAATTTTATGTTTTATGTTAGGTGAGGTTTTTGGTTGATTCGTTCGCAAAGTTTGGTTTTGGGTGCTGGTATTGATATAATTGTACCAAGCTATCTGATTCCATTATAGGCTCTCCATAGTGTTTGTTCATCGCAGTGCAAGAGTTGTTCTCTGCGTTACAGTGCTAGTGGGAAGTATTTAAAGAGGGATAGCATTTCCTGCTACGGATGCGGTAGGTATAAGCAGGGTGTTGTCGGCTGGAATTTAGGGGAGGTCATTGGGCAGTACTCGGGTACAGAGATACTAGTAGTACTCGGGGGGTTCGTTGGAAACCGGAGAGGGGGGTATCCCTGTTCAAGTAGCTTGGCAACCAGAACTCGAGAAAACTTGGGAAGTAGGAACAGGAAACGGCTTTCATAAACCCGTAGAGTGATTGCTTTCATAAACCCGTGGGATAAAAAAGGAGAAATGAAACCTATGATGGTGTGTAGTGTAGAGCAAGAGGCTTTCATATGGCAGGAACCTCAATGATGTTTCTTTCTCAAGGTATCCGGTGTTTCAAGATGTCCAGAACGCCGCCACTCTTTCTAGACATTGTGATCGCCCGATTGCCATCACCCCTGCTTCACCACGGGTAGTTTCCGATTTTTAATATACTACCTCGCTTTACTAGGAAAAAAAGTTATGTATACAAGGCAATAAATAGGGAGGAGTAACATCCGCCTTCCCAAGGAAACAGAAGTAAATAAAAAACTTTTTTTTTTCCTATTACTTTTTTTTATTTTACTTTTTTAATTTTATTTCTTTGTTTCTTTGCCAACCCCCGTCCCATTTGCTTCTGCTACCCGCCGATCGCCAACCTTTAAGGTCTAGAGCCGGATACTACCACCTCGTAGCAGGATTGTTAAACCCCACAGCCCTATTGATGAGGGCTAAGTTCTACAATCTCCCAGTTCCCATAGGGCAGGATTTCTTTAATTCTCCTGCCCTACAAGACGGATCGTTCAATAATAACTGATTGTCAGCATGGATTGAACTCCTGGGCTCCCGCTATTGCGACAGGAGTGTTAACCACTGCGCCAGCTAGGTATTTCATGAAAGCCAACCTGGAAACTAATACTTATCCTACTGGAAGCCCGACTTTGGGATTTTAATGGGTAGATAGTGTGTCTCTTCTCAAGTTGCAGGTAGATTCCAACGGAGGTGTTTCTTACTCCTTAGGTGTTTAATGAGAGATTCTCGGTGGTATAAAAAAGAATCAGTGGTTTGTGCGTTTGTTACTCTTGTAAGATACGGCTAGCAAAGTCCCACTCGAGACCTCGAGCCTCCCTACTTGCTCCCATGTGTGTTATCTCACTATAGTCTTCTGCTCGTTCTAGTGTTTTGTGGAGGTTTTTTTTCTTTTCTTTCCTTCTTGCTTGCATTCCGCCCGGCTTTCTAGGGATGCCTCATTTCTGCTTGGCGGGGGTGGTTCGCTCCCAGCAAGCAAGTAAGCATTGTGGTATAGATTAGATAGTATTTTGAGATAGAACATTTAGGTACGACGTACAGTACATATTAGATAATCCATGAAGTTCCACAAAAGACCCCGCTTTTTTCAGCCCCGAGGAATTCCATCGACTAAACAACTCCATACCCCATCACCTATCCTCTACTAGTTTTCGAACACCAGAGATGTCCCATATCAACTCCTTCAATACCACTAACTCTAATAACAACACCTGGAACAACTGTACTATCGCCGACGAGCGGTCTAAACTCTTGGCCTGGCTATCCCCACTAGATCCCAGGTTACGGCATCAGGATATTCGAGACCATCGGGTTGGAAATGTAGGAGGATGGGTCTTACAGGCCGAGGAATTTAGGAGTTGGTACGCGGGTAGTGGGGGAAGTGAATCCGGTAACGGAGTTTTGTTTTGCTACGGTGATCCGGGAGTTGGCAAAACTTTTATTAGGTGACAAGGGCGAATCTTGGGGAAGGGAGAGAGAGCAAGTGCTGACGAGCGTCGGTGTTAGTTCGTTGGTGATAGATAGCTTGTGCGATCGGGCAATGCAACAAAATGCCGCGGTTGCATGGTTTTACTTTGATTTTGCGGCCCAAAAGGAGCAGTCACCGGTGAGCGTGCTGGGCGCCCTGCTCAAACAGGTTATTGGGGGACTGGGAGAGGTGGCAGGGGAAATCGCGCAGGCCTACGAAGACCAGGAAAAGGTTGGTGGACGGGGACCGCAGCTTGCCGATATTGTGAAGATGCTGCAGATCACGTCTTCCAGAAAGCGGACATTTGTATGCATGGACGCTCTGGATGAGTGCGTGCCAGGAAATCGAGTCAAGCTACTTGATTCGCTAAATCAAATTCTCCGGATGTCTCCGGGCACTCGAGTATTTATAACCGGGAGACCCCAAATTCGACCTGAGATGGGAAGGCGTCTTGCCAGAATGGTGGCAGATCTATCCATAAGTCCTAAGAGAGGTGATATTATTGGATATATTCATACCAGGCTGGACGAGGACACAGACCCAGATGCTATGGACAGTAGCCTTAAGGCAGACATCCTGAGAAAAATTCCCGATGATATTTCCGAAATGTAAGTAGAAGCAACAATACTAGGGAAGCTGCCTCGAGTTATCTACTGATAGATGTGCATCTAGATTCCTGCTCGTCTCGCTAAATATCGATGCGATCCTGGAAGAGCCCACCATCAGTGGCAGGCGGCAAAGGCTTAGCGCAATGACCGATGGGTTGGGGTTGGGAGATGCTTACAATGCAACACTGGATCGGATAAAGGGACAAGGTGGGGAGAAAGCGAGACTTGGCATGGCTGCTTTGATGTGGATCTCTCACTCGGAGCGTCCCATGAAATCCGACGAACTGTGCCACGCTCTAGGGGTGAGAATAGGGTCGGCCGATCTCGATATCCACAATGTTCCTTCAATAGGGACGTTGCTGGCCTGCTGCCAAGGGCTTGTTACCGTAGACAAGGGGGGTTCCACTGTCCGGCTCATCCACTTTACGGTCCAAGAATACATCCGGGCTCATCCTGAGCTTTTTGGATCGGCTCACTTGACAATAGCGGAAACTTGCTTAAGTTATCTGAATTCTCAGCAGGTCAGGGTTCTTCCGGCTAGTCCCCCTAATTTCAAAAACATACCTTTTCTCGAATATTCATCTCTATATTGGGGAGTGCATGCAAAAAGGGAGCTTTCGGATTGTGCAAAATTGCTTGCGCAGAAATTATTTGACTGTACTAACCACATATCTACTAAAATCCTCTTGAAGAAGCATAGAGAGCGCCATTACAGGGTTGATTACTACAAATCTTCCCTATTTAGTGGTCTGCACTGTGCATCTTTCTTCGGAATTGTTGAGATTGTAGCTGGTTTGGTAGAGATGGAAAGTTGTGATGTCAACCAAGAAGACTGCATTGGCAATACACCTCTCTTGTTGGCTGCTCAATATGGGCACGAGGGAGTGGTAGAAATACTGCTTGGACGGGACGACATTAGCCCCGACAAACCAGACAGGTTCGGCCGGACGCCGCTCTGGCTTGCTGCTCGGAATGGGCACGAGGAAGTGGTGAAAATACTACTCGGACGCGGCGACGTTGACCCCAACAAATCGGGTATCGCCGGCCGGACGCCGCTCTGGTGTGCTGCTGAAGATGGGCACGAGGGAGTGGTAGAAATACTGCTTGGGCGGGAAGACGTTGACCCCAATAGATCAGATATCAATGGCGAAACGCCGCTCTGGCGTGCTGCAGCAAATGGGCACGAGGGAGTGGTGAAAATACTGCTCGGACACGGCGACGTTGACCCCAACAAATCACAAATTGGCCACCAAACGCCGCTCTTGCGTGCTGCTTGGCATGGGCACGAGGGAATGGTGGAAATACTACTCGGACGGGACGACATTGACCTCAACAAACCAGGAATCGGCGGCCAAACGCCGCTCTGGAGTGCTGCAGCAAATGGGCATGAGGGAGTGGTGAAAATACTAATCGGACGGGACGACGTTGACCCCAACAAATCAGATATCGGCGGCGAAACGCCGCTCTGGCGTGCTGCTGCATTCGGGCACGAGGGAGTGGTGAAAATTCTACTCGGACGGGACTGCGTTGACCCCAACAAACCAGTAATCAGCGGCCAAACTCCGCTCTGGCGTGCTGCTTGGAAAGGGCGCGAGGAAATGGTGAAAATACTACTCGCACGGGACGACGCTGACCCCAACAAACCAGATATCGACGGTGAAACGCCGCTCTGGCGTGCTGCTGCATTTGGGCACGAGCGAGTGGTGAAGGTACTACTCGCACGGGACGGCGTTGATCCCAACAAATCAGATATCGACGGTGAAACGCCCCTCTGGCGTGCTGCTACATTTGGGCACGAGGGAGTGGTGAAAGTGCTACTCGCACGGGAAGACGTTGACCCCGACAAGCCGGACGACTTAGGCCGAACACCTCTCAGTTGCGCTTATGAGTGGGGCCATGCGGGAGTGATAGCACTACTACAGCCGCCAGCATCTGCTACGCCAAGCACCGCCTAAGGCTGAGAAGGCATCCCCCCCCTACCACCTTCAAACACGGACAACCTATCTGCTGTTTCTGCAAGGACCGCAATGCCTCCGTCGCCATGTCTGCCGCTACCATAGCCCCCTTTGCACCCCCGCCCAATCTCCTCCTGTAGTTCAAAATGCCGCCTCGTGGTAATTGTCTCTCCTTCTCTTCCTGATTAAGTCTACCGCGGAGGCTCATCTTGAATATCTTCTTTTGCCCACGGGAAACGATATGCGATGGGAACGCGTATATCTATCATACACCAGTCTATGACACTATCCCGTTTCTTATGTTGCCTGAATTCTTCTAGCTCTCCGCCTATAATCTGGAGTCTTGTGGTTGTGGGGGATGTGTATATCCTATTTGATATAAGTTGTGCATGAAATTTCTATTTTTTTGTTTCTTTTTATTATACCTTTATGGTCATAGCCCCCATCGCATATTTACTTGTTTGCCTTTTCCGTTTTCTTACCTTCTAAAGTATAGACGTGAAGGGTGTCCAGATATAGAGATAAATATGAAGTGCGGGCATTCTTGACACATGAAGAAAAGTAACGTAAAGGTTAATTGTTAAATAAGGTATGATTAGGGCTGGTTTCCACTACGGACTCGGTTTAACGAAGATCATACTCATATTCCATTTCCCTCCGGGTGTGAGCTTGAGGGCGAAGATTGGAGGCCATTGACTCTTTTTAGTCCCCCCAAGGGAACCAATATGAAGGAGTCTTTTAACTGTGGGATTAATTTACATTCTGCGGATATAGTGAACCACCGTACAAGCTCGAAGAACTCATTATGCAGCCAAATCCTCCATGCGCGGCCCTGGATGCATATCACCTTCATGGCCCATGATCCCAGGGAGCGGTCCCCGGCGCATATTTGTATATTTACTCCAGCCCCGCCGGACTGCGGACTCTCGTTCGGCCTCTGGGGGTTTTCTGACCCGGCCCTGCCCTATGACAGAAATCTGCGGGCTTCCGAGTGATCGGTAATGATTGCTATGTTGTGGGGAGTTTTCAGGATACCACACCGTAAAAACTAAAATCAACGAAAAATGTGCTATGTAGTTCAGAATCCCATACTTTGGAAAAGGGGCGAAAAACACTGCCAAAAAAGAGCGGTTCAGCTGCCCCGAAGGACATAAAAGCAAAGGAACACCAGACCTTACCAGAGGAAGCAAGTCCAACGACATAGCAGATTTTTCGTTTATTTTAGTTTTTACGGTATGCGTATACATTGACACGGATTCAATGGAACCCCGGTGCATGCATTGGCGGTCCCGGTACCTACGTAACTGCACTGGTGCAAAATGTTATTTTTGCAATTGCTGGTGGCCGTAGGTTGAAAGAACCTGGAGGCAGATTTCAATGCGGACCGTGTGTGCACTATGCGCTCTAATCCCCCACCAATCAGTCATATCCAACATGATGACCAGGCTCGGAAAAATAAAACTGCCAATGCAGAAACAATAGGGTGAAGAGCACCCTGGGAACCGCGCGTCGGGGGGGTGAAGAATGTTATGGATTAGGGGTGGGTAACGATAGTGAAGTGGTGGGAGAAATCCCTTGGCGATAAAATTATAATTGTGAATGCCGTAAGTAGTTTATTCACATTAATTTTCTAGGAATATATCGGGCAATAGGAATCAAGCAGCATTCACACTATTTTGAGTGTTTGCAACCGGCGGGATGTTTTTATGTTCTTTTAGTTTGTAGCAGGGCTAAACCGTCAGAGGATATCTTCAAATATTTGCGAATATCTACCGGTACTGAAAGATATCGGCGGGAATCTGTGGATCTATGCTGCCCATTGGCGGGGTATGTGCTAACCTAATGGCGTATCCTGAAAGACTCGTGGCGCTGCCAGGCATTCATAAAGCCTAGGTTAGCCTCTCTTCGACTTGGCCCATGATCACCGTAAATCCTTGATATCCCGGCATCCCTAGGCGCTAGTGGGTTTTCCGGGTCTATGCGGTATCATAGTTCAACCTGTTATGAGTAAGTCGGCTAGCTCACATAGTTCTGCAATGTCGACTTACGAGCGATTTGGGAGGGATATTCTATACTCCCCTAGTTCCCTTCGCTTACCACAGAGTTTTTCTTAGGGCATTCTATCCGATGCTTAGGCCCGGCATCACGCATCTATATTGTCTCCCTAGCTAAGCAAGGCAAACTATCATGTCCTGGCAGACTAGTGTTCAAAAATCACCCCTGCGTTAATGCCTTGTAGCAGCTCATACAGTGCCACTAATTACGGCTGTGAAATACGATTTTGGAAAAGGGTATCTTGTGTTGTGAGGCTAGATACCAGGTAATGGGTCTCTTTTCCCATTGTGGTTCATGTTCTAGAAGGTGCTGGCAGATTAAGTCCCCTTCCAAGATAACAAATAAACCGCGGATTTTACATATCATAGCTAACTTAGCGAGATTATGGGGTAATTGGACAAGGGGCTTGGGGGTGGGGTTTTGGCAGCGTATGAGGAGGGCTGTAGGCAGGGCGATACAGAGGAGGAGCCAAGTTGGGCCTAGGGTACTCTTGTTCGGAATGCAGGGGATTAATTGTGTGTAGAAAGGCAGATTGGGTTTTATTTTCCTCCTGTGCATGTCATGCATGAACCCCCCTCTCCTCTTACATCTTAGCCGAGATCGAAAGTGTCTTTTTTTCACAGGAGCCGGGCTGATGGCGACTGATGGGTTCATAACTGTGCCAAAGCACCCGCCACTTTGAAACATGCTAAGCGACCTTCAAAGTTTGACGGCAGGACAACCCAACGAGGTGGACAGCTCAACGAGACCTTTATTGCACATGAGTAGAAACATTGACATCTAAACGCCCAATACCACAAAAGAAGAGCTTCTGGGGCTTTAGTTTCTTACTCTTATCCTTTACTGCTATCCACTTTTGTTTTGAAATTTCCTCCCGTTGTTTCTAGATCTTGGTTTCTACTATTTTTATCATAATCTCAAGTGAGTGCTGACTCACTCCTGAGGCACCTTAAACTCTTGAGCAATGGCAGCCACATTAGGACTTTTTTTGTCCATTAAGCCTTCAAATCTTTTGTTGGATTCGGGCTTCTATTGTGGAGAAAGTTTTGGTAGACATCGAAACGGTTGTGATCGTACGATGGGGATTTACCGAGAAAAGTTTCGTTGAGCTGTCCGGCACTAGAAGGAGGTGCCGTCAAACTTTGAAGGTCGCTTAGCGTCTTTCAAAGCGGTCGGAACCTTGGCACGGTTAGTGGGTTGCTGTGCTGTGTCATATTGCACTGTGTTTTCACGCTGAGGATTGGAACCATTTGTGGGATATCTACTGGAGGCCTATAGAAAGGGGAAATGGGGATTTTCTCTTAGCTTGTGAGTATCGTATCGTATCGGTGGGTGTGTGAACTTAGCGTTCGAACACTGAGGCTCGGCGAGTGATGGTTTGTGACGGTGGAACGAAAGAGTAGGAGGAATGGTGGTGATGATTAAGTTACCTACTGGGAGGTAATTGATGGCATGATAATCCCAGTAGTGGGGCACTGCCTGAGAGCGGAGATAGCGGAGATAGCGGATGCACGGGAACACTCACGTGTATAAAGGAACACCAGAGTGTGGATATTAGGAACGTTCTAGGGCATGAACGGATGCATAGGGCATATGCGGAGACATAGGGCTATCGCATGTATGAGCAGGGTTTTCTCTACTTAAGGTGAACCGTAGCTAGCAACCTCCATAGGGGGTAGACAACACAACCTCTCCAACGATCAAAGCCTGGATTGGCACAGTCCTTTTACATAGTAATAAACAGATATTGAATCCCCCCAACAACACATCTGAGCACACGATCGAGAGCGAACCTCCATTAGTAATAGTGCTCAAGCTTGGGTGTGTGTGAACAAGCCGGAGAGAGGTCGGGCCTTTTTTTTTTGCGGTTACTAACTTATACCAATCTGCTTGGTAGTTTTAGTTTTGTGATGTCATGAGATCTCATGAGATTAGACATCTCCTTTAGCTCTATTCAGAGACGGAAGCCCCTGAGAAGGGTGAGCGTTTTCCCAACACAGTATAAAATCAACCCTTAGACCGGTTGGATGTCATTAACTTGTATTCGCAATTCTGTTAACTTGCCAAACTACTGTAAACTTATCCTAGGCTGGCGGGCTGATTCCTGGCGGTAATCTGGTAGCGGTAGTGGATTTCAAGAGATTTTACAGCAGAGTAATCAAGGATGTTGTAATTTCTTTGAGAGTTGTACATCCGGAACATAACTTACTCTGTTGCCTCGGTTGTTTGGTTTCGTGGTGGATCTTGAATATTGGATACTTCTAGGCTTGAGTGGAGGGTCGCTCATCGGAATATTCAATGGTTCATTGGAACAACTTGGGTTAGCCATTGGGGGGGGGGTCTATTTTGTCTGACGGGTTTATTCCCCAACGATT
>Ga0307510_10006728_pt1 | contig 13702 bp, 6 predicted proteins | sample 12_EM_MG_FD_207224 | JGI IMG/M metagenome (GOLD analysis project Ga0307510, IMG submission 207224) | Populus trichocarpa ectomycorrhiza microbial communities from riparian zone in the Pacific Northwest, United States - 12_EM | ecosystem: Host-associated > Plants > Roots > Unclassified | place... | reverse complement strand
CAGTCGCGCCCGTGCGTTCCGATGCGAACAGAAATCCGCGGCCCGCCGGCCGGAGCGACCGGCCACCACCAACTCCAGCCGGGGCTCATCTGCCAGCAGATCGACGAGCCGGCCGCCGAAGGTGCCATAGCCGCCCACGATCAGAATTTTCAGCGGCGGTTCCTCCTGCCCCCCTTGCGCAAGCTTACTATGTCAGCTCGGACTGTGCAGTGCACAAATCCCGCTATACTGCCTTGCCCCAGGAAAATCTAAAAACCATCAGTCCTCGAGGGGAAAGGCCTCGAGGGGACAGGGAATTGCGGATGATGATCAAAGTCCTCCGGGTCGGCGCGATGCTGGCCGCGAGCACCGCCTATGCAGTCACTGTGGACGCCGAACCGGCTCGGTACGATGTTGGCCCGGCCCTCGCCTGGGTACTGAACGCACCGACCGGAAGTGATTCGGCGCCTGCATCAGCAGGAGCATCGAGCGACTCGGGAGGAACCGAGTATCTGCTGAGTGACACCCAGGTCAGGGTCGACGCAGGCTGGTCCGAATACGGCCATTTCATCCTGCGGGTGACCAACCCTTCCGGGGTCAGCGACAACTCCAACATCAACATCAGTTTCGACCCTGAGCTCGATCACCTCACGGTTCATTCCGTGACCCTGCGGCGTGCGGGCGAAACAATCGATGAGCTGGCGAAGGGCCGCGTTGAGGTCCTGCAGCGCGAGTCGGGGCTGGAAAACGGCATCCTGGACGGGCGGCAGACATTTCATGTGCTGATGAGCGATGTCCGGGCAGGCGACGCGATCGACTACAGCTACACCATCGAACACCACGAGCCACTCTGGGGCAACCGCTACTTCGGCCGCTATCTCACCCAATGGGAAGAACCGGTGCGGCGTTCCCGGTTGCGGTTCGTGTTGCGTGCCAACGCGCCGATTTTCATAAAGCATCCGCCGCAAGCGCAGCCGGTGAAGACCGACGACGGTACCTGGCAGAATCTCGAGTGGGACTGGCACGATGTTGCCGGGTTGCCGACAGTGAAGGAAGCGCCGGTCTGGTATGAGCAATATCCAGCCATTCAGCTAACGCAGTTTGCAAGCTGGAAGGAGTTGGTCGACGCGTCCTTGCCAATGTACTCGCGGCCAGGCCCGACCGAACCCGAGCTGGCTGCGTTCGAGAAGCAGTTGACCTCATCCGCTCACTCCGCTGCGGCACGCGCCCTCGCCGTCATCCGGTTCGTGCAGGAAGAGGTACGCTACACAGGCTTGGAGCTCGGTTCGGGTGCCTATCGTCCAACACCGCCGGTGGAGGTCTTCCGCCGCCGCTATGGCGACTGCAAGGACAAGGTGCTGTTGGCCGTTACGATGTTGCGCGATCTCGGAATCGATGCGGTGCCGGCTTTGGTCAGCACGCGTTGGGACAATCACCTGCACGAGCGTCTTCCCAGCCCCGGCGACTTTGATCACGTGATCGCCAGGATACGCATTGATTCGAAGCTCTACTGGATCGACCTGACGAGCACGGGTCAGGAAGGTGACTTGCCGGAGCGCGTGCAGGCTGACTTCGGCGAGGCGCTGGTGGTTGCTCCCGGCACGAGCGCGCCGGAGGCCATGCCCAGAGTGCGCCCGAAATATCCGCTCGTCGCTGCGAATGCCGAGCTCGATCTGCGCGCCGGCTATGACAAGGAAGCCACCTTTACGGTCGCAACGGTCTATCGCGGGGAGCGCGCTGATGGCATGCGGCGCCAGCTGCGACGCAGTACGACTGAAGAGCTGGGCACCAACTATCTCAACTTCTACAAGAAGCGGTATTCGGGCATTCGTGCGGTCGGCGCACCGCAGGTCACCGACGATACCCGCCGGAACGAGTTGACTGTCAACGAATCGTATCGCATCGAGCACGTTTTCGAGACCAGGAGCTCCGGCGAGAAGCATTTTTCAGTCGACGCCGAAATCATCGACGAGCACCTGGGCAAAATCGGCACGCCCGCGCGCAAAATCCCCCTCGGCCTCGAGTATCCCGTCGACACAACCGAGCGGATCCGGGTCCGTTTGCCGGACCGGTTTCCAGTGAAGGACGATGTCGTCAAATTTGCAACTGCGTACTTTCAATATGACTCGCGGGTGTCGCACTCCGGAAACGATGTCCTCCTCGAGTATCACTACCAGACGCTGACGGACCTGGTGCCTGTCGAGGCGCTCCAGGAATTTCTGGCGAAACGCTCTGACGCCTACCAGGATACTGAGTTCGGATTTACGCTGCCTGCCGACGAGGCGGCGGACAAGAAGCAACTCGCGGATGCGCTCGAAATGCTGCAGCACGCCGGGAAGCTGGCGCAGGCCAACCAGGAAGCCAAGGCAGACGAGGTGTTGAAGACACTTCTCGCATCCGATGGTTTTCGCACCTTGGACGCCGAGCAACAACATGTCGCCGTGTACTTCGCGGCCGCGGTGGCGCTGGACCAGGGCGATTCCGACCGCGCCCTGGAGTTGGCCCGGCGGGCGACGGACATGAAAGCGGCGACTGCGGATGATTGGAGTTTGCGCTTATCGGCCGCCTTTCGCACCGGCCACAAGGACGAGGCGGCATCGAGCCTGACCACGCTGGCCGAGCGCTGGCCCCAGCGGCTCAATGATCTCGATTTCCGCGTGATCGGACGCAGCGTGGTCGACGCACCGAAAACAGGGCCCATTCGACAACAGCTTCTCACTGCGCTCTTCAGTTCCAACTTTACGCCTGAGGACCGGGATACCAGCCACTGGTGGCGGGACCTCGCTCTTCTGCAATTGCAGGATGGCGATCCGGGCGCGGCCCGAAAGACCTTTGCCAGGGTGAAAGATCCTTACATGTTGGTCGCCGCGTTGGCGGATAATCGCCTCGAGCCGGTACGCAACGCAATCGACATACCCACAGCCATCGACCGGCAAATACGTGACGCTCGGGAGGCAGTCGCAGCTCGAACCCATAAGTTGTTACCCGTTGTCAGGCTCACCGGTCTATTGATTGAATCGCTTCACTACGCGGAGGCGTTGCAAGTTGCGGATGACGCCATCAAAATGATGGGCGGGCCCACCGGAGCCAAGGTCTACGACGACTACCGGACCTATCGCGTCTGGCTGCTGGATGAGCGGGCGCGGGCACTCTGCGGACTGGGCCGGTGGGATGAGGCTGTCGCGCAACTCATGTCAGCGAGACTTCAGCCGGAGGGCGGCAGCGCCAATGTCAGTCAGACTATCAATCTGGCCTCCCTATACAATGATATGGGCAAACCGAAGGAAGCCAATCAGACGCTCGCGGAGCTGTCCGCCGAAAACGCCAGTGTTTACGGTTCCATGCAGGTAGCGATCGAACGCCTGGCAAGCGCAGACCAGTTGGGCGACGCTGCGGAAGTCGAAAAGCAGCTCGCGTTCCTGCGGGAACATCGAGACGACTCGCAGGCAACTTATCAGCGGGGGCTCATCAGCGCGAACCGCCAGGAAGACGCGGCGAAGCTGTTGATCTCGCGACTGCAAGACCCGGATCTGCGCATGGAAGCACTCATGGAGGTCCAGAAGTTTACGCAGCCCCCGTTACCGAAACGGGCGGAACAGTGGCGCAAGCGATGGAGAGCCATGGTTGCGCGCCCGGATGTCATCGAGGCGATCAGAAAGGTGGGTGTTGTGTCGGAATATCCGTTGGTACCTCAGGCGTATTGATATGCGTCACTTTCCTGCAATCGCGCTGATAGCAACAGGACTACTGTCGACTGCGGTGGGAACGGCACGCGCCGGTCACTACATGTTTGCATGGACCGGCACAGCTTCCGGCGATGGCGAGGATTTCATCGCCGTGATCGATGCGGACCCCACTTCGCAGCACTACGGCGAGCTGCTGACATCAGCCGCATCCGGAATAGTCACCCGCCAGGTGCATCACACCGAGTATTGGATGCCCGACAGCGGTCACCTGTTTGCAAATGATCACCAGTCCGGCGATACCGTCATATTCGACCTGACGGAACCGCTGAAGCCGCATGTGCGGGCCCGGTTCCACGACCTGTCCGGCTTCAGTCACCCACATTCGTTCCTGCGCCTGCCGAACGGTCACGTGTTGGCGAGCTTCCAGTTTGAAGGGGCTTTCCATCATGGCGATCCAGGCACGGAGGATCCGGCCGCGCGTCGTGGGGTGCACGGTGGAATCGTTGAGATAGACGAGGATGGCCGGGCGATTCGGGCCGCTTCGAGCGCGGATTCCCGTTTTGCGGGCAGTCCGCTCATGGCCTACAGCCTGATGCCGTTGCCCGAGCTCGACCGCGTGCTCGTCACCAACTCCGGGATGCGGGCCACGGACCCGAATGGGCACACGTACCAGATGTTCCGGTTGTCGGACCTGAAACTGCTGTCAACCAACGCCTTCGACCCGGGCCAGGGAAGTTACGGAGAGATCAATCCTCAGGAGGCGCGGCGCGGCCCGGATGGCGCTGTGTACGTTCAAACATTGGGCTGCGGGGTCCAGCGTGTCAGCGACCTGGCAAGCAATCGCCCGGTCGCGCGGCTCGTGCATCAATTCCCTGGCTCCATGTGCGGGGTTCCGAGCCTCGTGGAACATTACTGGATCCAACCCGTACAAATTCTGCACGCGATTGTTGTGTTGGACCTGACTGCGACTGGCGGCCCCAAAGAAGTCGCGCGCGTGGTCCTCGATGGCCAGATCCTGCCTCACTGGACCGGATACGATGCCCGGACTCAGCGACTCGCCGTATCAGGATACGCCGAAGCTCGCGTGTTCATGCTGACATTCGATCCCAAGACTGGAGCGCTTGCAGTCGACAAGGCGTTTCATGACAAGGAGGGACGCGCTGGATTCGACTCCGGCAGCCGCGCGTGGCCGCATGGTTGGAGCGGCGCTGCTGGCGTTCATGGGATCGTGTTTTCGAAGTGAGGCGAAGACTGGCCGGGCACCGCCCGGCCGCCGCTACTGTCCCGACTGAATGAGCTGCCGCCAGCGAGTCACGCTGTGTAGCTTGCGGAACGCCTCGGGGAACTGATTGATGAGGCCCAGCGCCTCGCGATGCAGAGCTGCCTGCCGCGACGGTTCCGTCAGCGACTGCACATACAACACCTGCGCCAACTCCATGCGCTGCGTGACATCTCCCTTGTTGCGAGCCGCCAGATCCCTTTCGAAGGCCACAACTGGCTGGATCAGGGCGGCGGCCTCGGTGGTTCGACCCTGTCGAGCCACGGCGAGCGCGTCCAAGGCTTTCGCAAGCTGAAGAATGCGCGCCTCATCGACACCACCCACGGGATACTGATTGCGTACCTCGAGCCCCTTGCGCACGGCAGCCTCGGAGGCTGCGTAGTTTCCTGACCAGAACTGCGCTTCAGCCTCCACCAGCGGGGCGTAGAAATCACATTGGAATTTGAGCTGCTGCTCCATCACCGCATCGATCCTGGCGCCATGCGCCAACCGGCGAGCTTCGGCCGCCTTCTGTGTCGCGGTCTTGAAATCGTTCATGGCCAGCGCCAGGACGGCGTCGATCCCATCTTCGGCGCATTCGACGAATGTGGGTACGCTCGTGCCCGCGGGCTCATCCTTGCGCAACACGCTCGCTCGCGCGAAAAGCCAATCCCGGGCGCTTTTGGCGTCTGCCTCGTGACCACTGTCAGCGATCCTCTGAAAGACAGAGGCGCTGCCGGAGAGTGCGTTGAGAAGATACCAGGCCTCTTTGGGGGCATCAGCGGAGCTCACTTCGCGGGCGTGCCGGCCGTACTCCAGGGAGTCGTCCACTCTCCCCATTGTCCACGCCAGATCGCCGCCCACCATGTAAGCCACTGTCAGGTTGTTGCGTGCACTGGTGCTCTTGGGGTCACGGTGCAACATATCCTCGCCCAACTTCGTGCCGGTCTTCATATGAACGAATCCGTCGGCCGGATCCAGGCGGTTATAGGCGAGGATGCCGAGATCCAGGTTGATGACCTGCGCCGCATGCAGTGCCGCCGTGTAGTCTGGACGGGACTCGAGCACTTTGAGCGCGATACTGCTGGCTTCCGTATCGATGACCCGGGCTTCGTCGTCGCGCCCCAGGTGCATCAACACCTCGCTCTGCCAGCACCCGGCCTCGGCATACATCGCGGCAACCTGCGGGTCCGCGAGGGTCTTCGCTCCCAGCGCGGCGGTGATGTCGCGGGCGCGTTGCAGGTTCGTATTGGCTGTCTGGTACTCCGTATCGAAAAAGTTCTGTTGAAAGCCCACATGAATCAGTATGAGTGCGTAGGCTTTGCGCGCAGCGACAGTGGCGTTGGGAGCCGCGGCGACGGTCTCGATCAACTGCTGAGCTTTCTTCGCTGTCGCCATCAATGCCGGTTCCGCAGAGAAGCTTTGGATGCTGGCGAGTGTGTCGTAGGCGCGAGCGAGCGCTATTGTCGTGGCTTCCGAGCGATCACCTGCGGCACGGGATTTCTCCAGCAGGGCGATAGCCTCCTTGACGTAGGGCCTTGCGGTCTCACTGTGTCCCTGCTGGCGCTCGGCCTTGGCGTAGTTGACCATGGCCAGTGCGCTGTAGCGCAGGGAATCCGCATCCTTCAGGCTCGGCGGCAGACCCCGGAAATAGTCGATCTGACGCTTGGCCATCGCCGACGAGGTCGCCAACTGGCCGAAGGTTTCGAGCTGTCCGGCAAAATCGTCGGACAGGTAGCCCAACAGCGCTTCCGCCTGGACTCGCGCCTGTTGAGTTGCCTGCTCCGCGCGATGCGCCCGCTGCGTACTGACTACAGCAATCACCGCGGCCGCGACGGCCGCAATTGCCAGGACCACGCAGATTGAAGCAACTTTGCGGGCACGCACCAGCTCTCTGCGTGCTGAAACTTCTTTTTCCCGCTGCTCAGCCAGTAAGCGGTCTGAAGCCTCGCGTGCCTCGCGTTCCTGACGAACGTCGCGACTGCGCTTGACGACGCTGCATAGAACGTCATGCGTAAGCTCCACACGCCGCAGATCCAACCGCTCTTCCACCCGCAACAGGCGACGATTGACCAACATTGCCAGCGTGTTGGGTACAGCCTCCGCCCCTTTGAACGCAGCAGTCAGGCGTTCCTCCGCAATGTTTTCTCGGAATCCCGAGGCCGTCAGCAGCTGATCTTCAATGATCCGGCGCACGGCGGGCGCCTGATCACTCAGCGACCGCTCATAGAAGTTGCTGAGAATGGAGTCCTGCGAGCCCTCCAACAGATCCGGCGAGATCTCGGCACGGCCGGCCGCAATGCGCGCGTCATTCAACTCACGACACACGAGACTCAACAGCGCGGGCTCGACTTCCGCATTCTGTATTTCCGAGCCGCCCGCGACAAACCGGACGATGGCCGCGGCGACCTCGTCGTTCACCAGGCATTTCCCGGGCTTCATGACCGCGGCCAGCGCCTGTTGACCCGTCATGGGTGCCAGGCGCACGCGATTTTGCGCAATGCTCGGCATCTCGCGCTTCAGGCTCTCGAGCGGCGCGAGATAGTCTTCGCGCAGCGCTATCAACACCCTGTAGTCGCTGCGGGCGAAGTCGAACTTTTCGGCCGCGGTGTCGTCATTCTCGAGGCGTTGTTCGAAGTCCCGCGGCGGCCGGTTCTCAACCAGGTCAGCCAGGTCCTGGATGAAACGGGCGGCACGGGCCCGGCCGGCGTCATCATTCTGGGCCAGTGTGAAAATTTCTTCGAACTGGTCGAAAATGAGCAGCGGCATCAGGTTCTGCCCGGCCCCATCGCGCAGCACGTCGTCACGGTGGTGGAGGAACTCCCACAGCGACTCCCCGGCCTCCGCTACACCGGTGCGGGTCCACGTACCTGAGGCGAGCGCCGCCTGGGCAATCGTGTGTTTGATCTGCTCCGCCGGCTCCGGTGCATCGGCAGCGTAATCGATACGTACATAGACGGGGCAATACCCTTGCGCGCGCAGCCTGGGCACCAGGCCCGCCCGCAGGATCGAGGTCTTGCCCAAACCTGACTGACCGAACAATACGGTCAGGAGCTTGCGCTGCACGCGGCGCGACAGCTCCGCTACTTCCTCATCGCGGCCAAAGAACCAGGCGCGGGTTTCTTCCGTGAAGGAGGCGAGACCGAGCCAGGGATTGCGCGCGTCGACCTGTGCTTCGACGGCAGCGTTCATGTGCGCGGCCTCATGTAGTCGCCAAGCAACCGCGCAAACTCATCGCTCACCTGGCCGCCGGGCAGATGGGTGAAATGCACGGCTTTGAATTTGTCCGGCACCAGCGCTTCATTGGGATTCGTCCCGTCGACCGTCACTGGCAACACAAACACCGCGCCATCGGCCATGTTGCGCGTGCGATCTATGGCGTAACTCCATTCGCGACGGAAGTAGGCTTCGTGGCGACGTTGGGTCGCAGCCGAGACCACCGGGATGAAATAAGAGCAGCGCTCGATGTTGCGGCGGATTTTCCGGTCGTAGTCATCTCCGCCTTCGAGGCGGTCCATGTCGAACCAGGTCGTGACGCCGGCCCCTTCCAGTCCGGCCTTGATCTGTTGGACCGCTGGCAGATCCTCGTGGGCGTAGCTGATGAACACGGCGCGATCAGGCATCTCCCGCGCAGGCGGTGCGAAGCGCTGGATCCCCGTGTCGCTGGTGTTTGCGGGCCTGCGCCGTGCGGTCCACCGCGAATGCAATTCGTCCACGAAACGCTCCGCGCCTTTGAACACGCGCGTACGGACGCTGACCTGCTGGAGGAAAGCCATCAGCCGTTCATCCTGCCCGGTGCTGTCATCCGCCATGACCTCTCCGACATCGCGTGGATCCGACAGTCGTTGGCGTTTGGCCATGCGCAGGAACAGCCGCGCCAGCCAGTTGGAGAAGTTGCTGCCAATGAACAACAGGTGGTTGTGTTCGAGCTCGTGAAACAGCTTCTCCGGCGCGAGATGCTCGTTCTGCAGGGCGCAGATGAATTCCAACAGGTCCTCGTCGGAAATCACATAGGTCGGCGACGCGGACACGCGCCCGAACAGGTGATATACGACGGGACGCGTCCATTGTTCGCGCTCCCCCGGCAGGTCAGTAACCCTGTTGGGGGCGTAGCTGATGACCTCCGTGGATGGCGCGCCACCGAAGCGCTCCAGGTTGATCGCATTCTCCAGCAGCGGATCGAATGTGGACGACACGAACAGATCGAAGTCGGTTATGGAGGCGAGCCGTCGCAGCGCCGGCGAGGGCTCGGGGTTCGCATCGCGGAGTATTCCCCGCAGCCGGACATACGCTTCCTCGCGCCGGCCTCGCGCCGCGAGAAACAGGCACACGACATCATTCAGGGTGTAGGGTTTCGGCAGCTCCGAGGTGTCGATGTTGAGCTTCGAGGCCAGCCGCTCGGCGAGCCAGTCATACAGAAGCTTCGGGCCTGCGGGTGTTGCGACCTGGAGCAACTCGGGACCCACGATCGGGATCACACGCCGCTCTTCAATAAAGCTCAGGAGATCATCCCAGGCGTCATCGTCGAGGGTGTCGGACCGCAGTGCCTTGAGGAAACTCGTCATGCGGCATGCACACCGCCGACATGGGCATCAGCGGCAGCGAAGATCCTGGGAGTTTTTGTTTGGTTGGACTTTAGACCCAGTATGCCGGATCAAACCAACGGCAGCAACCGATCAGGTTGTGTCGATGCGCAAGATGGTTTGCAGCAGCACATTCGCGCCGTTCGCGCATGCTTCCCAGCTCGACAGCTCCCTGGGCGAGTGGCTGATGCCGCCGATACTGGGCACAAAAATCATTCCCATGGGCGCAATCTGCGCAATGTTCTGTGCATCGTGCCCGGCACCACTGGGCAAGTGCATCGTCTTCAGCCCGAGCCCCGCCGCGGCTGCCTCGATCTGCTTCTGAATGGCCGCAGTGGCCAACGCAGGTCGCAGGTGTTCGGTCTGCGTGATGGTAATCTGGGTTCCGGTTTCGGTTGCAATTTCCTGGGCTCGCTTCCTGGCCGCATCACCCAGCCGCACCAGTGTTTCTTCCGACAGGTCGCGAAATTCGATGCTGTGTTTGACCAACCCCGGCACGACATTCGGCGCATTCGGAAACACGGTCAGTTGTCCCACGGTTCCCACCTGCCGGCCTGGAATTTTCGTCACCTCGTCCTGCACAGCCTCAATCAGCTTCGCCGCCGCGAGCAACGCGTTGCGCCGTTCGGGCATCGGAGTGGTCCCCGCGTGATTGGCGAACCCGCGGATTTCAACAGCGTACTGGTCGATACTGACGATGCCATCTACGACGCCGATGGGAATGGCGGCTTTGGCGAGGGTGCCACCCTGCTCGATGTGCAACTCGAGATAGCAATGCATCGACTGCGCCGCCCGACGCGCATCGGCCAGGCGGGTGGGATCACCGCCGATCCGGATCAATCCGGGGCGCATTGCAATCCCATTGAACTCCCGGTCCACCGTGGCCGGGTCGAGGTCGCCTGCGGCGCTGTGGCTTCCCACGGTGCCGCCTTCTTCGTTGGACCAGATGCAGACCTCGAGCGGATGCCGTGTTCGAACACCGGCGTCCTGCAGTGTTTGAATCGCCTCAATGGCCGACATGGATCCCACATCACCGTCAAAGTTGCCGCCGTTCGGCACCGAGTCGATGTGCGATCCAAAGACAATCGGTTTGAGCGCTGGGCGCGAACCTGCACGAGTGGCGTGAATATTTCCGGCCGTGTCGATCTTCGGGTCGAGACCTGCCTTGCGCATCAGGTTCACGACGTATTTCCGTCCAGCGACGTCCGCCTCGGAATAGGCGATGCGGCTGACGCCATCAGCGAAAGTGCCCCCGGCGGGGCGGCCAAAGACACTGAGTTCCTCCAGCGTCTGTTGCAGCCTTGTTGCATTCACACGCAATGACGTGGATGACGGGGCAGCAGCACGCAATGCAAATGCAGTCCCGGCACTGACGGCGGTGAGGCCTGTAAGGAAGGTTCTACGGGTGCTTCGGGACGCCTGCATCAGGCATTAGTGTAGCTCAATCTCGGTGCAAGCCGCCAAAGTGCATGGCATTTCTGCGCAGCGAGCCAGGGTGGACAATCCCGCGCATCCACCACGAGATCGTTGCTCTTCAAAGGACGATACAGAGTGGGATCCGATGTCTGAAACAACCCCACAGTGGGAACTGGCGTTGCGCTCGCCAGGTGCATCGGGCCTGTATCGGCGGAAATGAACATGCGTGTTGTGGCGATCGCAGCAGTCAGATCGCGTACCGACTTCAGATGCAGCGCGGTAAAGCGCTCGTCGGTCGGGGCAGTCGCGGGACCTGGGAGAAATTCAACCGGTACCGCCGTGGGCTCCAACTCGAGAAATGCTTTCCAGAAGGCCACCCACCACGCGCGCTCCAGCGGCTTGGAGCCGGTGCCGTGAGCGAAGAAGCCGAAAGTACCTGCTGAACCCATGCGGGCATTCTTGCGCTGAAGCGCCTTCGTGATCGCCGCGCGGCCCGCTTCTATCTCAGACGGCTGCAAGTGGAGTGAGAGTCGCACCCCCGATTGGTCGCAGGGCACGCCGAGAACATTGCACAACAGGTAGACAGGCACGATTGCCTGGTGCATCAGCTCCGGGGATTCCGGTATCGCGTGAGTCACCGGCGCCCACTGTGAGCCGTTCAAGAATCCAATACGGTACCGGGCACGACTCAGGCTCAACACGATGCGGCCGCTGGTCGATTCCGGTGTCGGATCGATTACCAGGTCGTAATTCGTGGCGCGCAACCGGCGGACAGCGGCTAAGTAACGCCAGACCAGATCGATGCCCTTGTGCGGAAACGCAATCACCTGGCGCACGCCGGGTTTCTTTTGCAGCAGGGTCTGCGCCTGCGGGAAACTCATTGCCAAGTCTATGGCAGCGCCCGGAAACATGGCGTGGATCTGGTCGATCAGCGGCGTGAGAAACACCGCATTTCCCAAGCGGCCGTTGATGCGGCAGACCAACACGCTGCCGATGCCTGCGGCATTCAGTCGGGTCGCACAGTGGCGTGGACCCATCAATCGGGCGATCGAGCGCCCGAGCAGTAGCCGCGAATTACGTCGCAGGCTCTTTACCAGCGCGCGGATGTATAACCGGCCTCGCATACCGAAGAGATCATGCTACAAAGTATATGAATATGCATAACCGTGGCGCGGCCTGAAATCAAGCCAGCAAACCAAAAGTGTTGTAACGAATTGTGGGGAACGCGCGCTTGCGCACACGGATGGTGCGCGCGCCAGGCAGGGGCGAAATTCCAGGCGGAGCGGGTGCTCCGCCTGGATTCGATTCTCAGTGTTCCGAGTACATTTTCATTGCATCGTTGCGAAGCGCAACCTGACTCGCGCCACGGCTGTAGAACATGTGGCCGCCCGCGTATTCCCGCACGCGCACCCGGCTTTGATTTCCCATGACCGGCATCTGATCGGCAATCAGCACCGAGGCCATGAACGGACACGACAGATCGCCCCAGCCGTGCACGATCAGAACATTCATCTTGGGATCGACCGCCACGGCTTCGCGCAGTTCTTTCACCGAGCCATGCAGAATACCCTGGCCGTCCTCGCCCTTTTCGTGCTCATCACCATCGTTCCACAACCCATTCACATCGTAGCTGAGCGCGTTGTAACGCCCGATGTACTTCCAGCCCACGGTGTGGGTGATGAAATCAACAACCGCCGTCGTGGTGGGCGCGATGATGCTGTCCAGGATCGGATCGTTGTTGAGTTGAGTTGGGGAGAACGGAAACGGATCGTAACTCGTGACATTCGAGTCGTAGCGGCTGCCCAGCTTGCCTTCGGCGCGGAACACCTCGCGCAGATACGCCTGGGTCTCCAGGCGGCCGCCGGAACGGCGGACAAAGGTCGGATCCAGGCCCGACAGATCCGTAACGCGCTTGACGATCCGCTCCAGTGACTGCGGATCCGAATGCCCCTTCAGCAGGTCGGCGACGTATTCGCCGCGCGTGTACTCGATGACTTCGGCCATTTTGGCGTCGGTCAGCTTTCCCTGCCGCTCGAGATTCGCCGCCACGATGCTGGGCAGTGTGAGCATCCAGGGAAGCGGTGACAGATCGCGATCCAACGAAGCACCCGGGTCCAGAAACGGCGACACGAGCACGACCCCGTTCATGGCAACACCGAGTCGGGTCTGCAGGTAGTAAGTGATGCGGGGGCCACGGAAACCACCGTAACTCTCGCCCACCAGGTACTTCCGCGACTGCAGGCGCTCGTTCTTGTTCAGCCAGTCGAAAATCACCCGTGACAGATATTCGATATCCGCCTTCGGGTTGTAGAAGCGCTTTTTGGCTTCGTCGTCTTTGACGCGCGAATGACTGAAGCCGGTGCCCACCGGATCAATGAACACGATATCGGTGAAGTCCAGCCAGGTACCCGGATTGTCCTTCAGTGCCGTGGAGTCCGAGGGGCTGTCCCCTTCGGCGCCGAACTGCACCCGCTTGGGCCCGATGGCGCCGAGGTTCAGATACACCGAGGACGCGCCGGGGCCCCCGTTCAACGCAAAGGTCACGGGCCGATTCGCGCCGGGCACCGTGTAGGCAATGAACATGACATCGGCGACGGTCTTGCCCTTTTCATCGAGCACGGGCAGGGAGCCCACCGTTGCGTCGTAATTGACGGTGCGGCCACCCACCTGGATGCTCTGCCGGACCGTTTTGTCCTGTGGGAACGGAGGCAACTTGAAGTCGTCGTCCGACGGCGGATGCTCTTCCTTGGGCGGCCCTTTGCCGTCCTCTTTGGCGGCCG
>Ga0307510_10006726_pt1 | contig 13702 bp, 14 predicted proteins | sample 12_EM_MG_FD_207224 | JGI IMG/M metagenome (GOLD analysis project Ga0307510, IMG submission 207224) | Populus trichocarpa ectomycorrhiza microbial communities from riparian zone in the Pacific Northwest, United States - 12_EM | ecosystem: Host-associated > Plants > Roots > Unclassified | place... | reverse complement strand
CAACACATGCACTTGATTGGGATGTGGTCCGACCGAACTCTATCTTTCTTTCTCTATAATCTATTAGCTCAATATAATATCATTTATTATTCATTAATAATATTAAAGACTTGATCTGACCGAACTACGTTGTCCCATCTCATTTTATTATTAATGAATAATATTATTTATAAAGTATTATTCTTGCATTGTACTATTTATTATATTCATGAATAATATTTTTTCTCATATATTTCTTCAAATATTTTAAATATAATTTTTATATGTTTCTCAAGTTATATAATTTTGAGAGAAAGAAGGAGATAGGTAAAGGGATTGAGAGAATTTTTCATCCAGGTATCAAAACCTGGAAAATATCTACATCACAATACAATAAATCTACTGGAACGACATAAAAACAAGAAAGACAAAAAAAAAAAAAAATTGTCTTAAACGAGTCAGGACATCAAATCATAAATTGAAATAAAAAAACAAAGAATATATTAAATATAGCATTATGGATTATAATAATGCCACACCATGATCACAAAAATCCTTGGAGTAGAGAGAAGAAGACGGTCATATATAGAGTTTAATAAGTCATTGTTTATTTTTATATTTAAAAATATTTTTTTAAAAAATTAATTTTTTTTATTTTAAATTAATATTTTTTTAATGTTTTCAGATTATTTTGATATACTAATATTAAAAATAATTTTTATAAAATAAAAAAATATTATTTTAATATATTTCTAAATAAAAAATATTTTAAAATACAACAATAACTACACTCTCAATCCCTATTTACAACTGCTCTACACAACACAATTTGGAACAGCTAAATTAAGTTTTTTAAAACCCATGTAATTCACACATGTCTTTCACAGGCATGATATAATTGTCTTCGCAGCCAATTGCCAAACTAGCAGTAACAATTTGTTTCCTTTTTCCGAGGTCCTTTCAATATCCCGAGGAGTCGTTATTTTAAAAAGTCCTCACCGATAAATTGGTTTCACAACAAGAATTTCTACTGGTCAATCTTGTCCAATAAGAAAACAACAGCTGGGAAGAATATTTCAAAGCTTTCTATTATGAGTTATCAAGAGGTAGATTTTTTAAATATTGCCAGTAATACAAATGGAAAACGAATATACAAATCGAATAGCAGCCACACGTTTATTTTCTTCTCCAACAGTAAGATGGCTCTCCTCTTTTTCTATACTCAGAATCCTATCTATAAATACCCTCACCAGGATTTTCAAATCCTCCGAACCTTTCCAATTTCCTCTAACATTAACTCCACCGAGACTTCCTTCCTCTTATTCGTTCTCATATCTACGAAGATTTTCAGTCATGATTTCATTATTATAGAACTTTCTCGCATTTCTACTCGTGATATGAAATATTCAGACTGTTCTGTCAGATGAAAATCTTCCATTCAGTAAAGGTTGTCCTCCTGTACTGGTTCTACGTCTTTTTTTAAACTTGTCTAATTAATTTCAAGTCTCACATACCAACATTTACCTTTTCTTTTTCATTATCCAAGGCGTGCTGACTGCAACTATTATATATCATAGTAAGTCCATTGATTAATCCAGAAAATGTCATCATCCCTGGCAAAGGCAGGCTCATCAGGTTCTGACGTTGATGCGCCAAATGCTACGATTGACGAGAAGAGAAGAAAAAGAATGATTTCTAATAGAGAATCCGCCAGGCGGTCGCGAATGAAGAGGCAAAAGCACCTGGGAGGTTTGGTCAGTGAAAAATCAATTCTGGAGAGAAAAATATACGAAGATAACGAAAAATATGTTGCAATTTGGCAAAGCCATTTTGCTCTCGAATCACAGAACAAAATCTTGAGGGATGAAAAGATGAAGCTGGCAGAAAATTTGAAGAATTTGCAACAAATTCTTTCAGGTTATGAAGTCCCTGAATCTGATCAAGATATCGAAGTTTCAGACAGATTTTTGAACCCATGGCAAGTTTCTAGTCCAGTGAAGCCCATCACAGCTTCTGGGATGTTCAAATTCTAGCTGTTCTAGTTCTTATTTCCATGTCATTTTCTCATGATTGAGCTTTCGATTCTCTGCTTATGTTATCCACACTGGTTTATATCTTGTATATTTGCAGAATAAAATCTCGCGGTGTAATTTTCTTTCTGAAGTTCGTTTTTTTTTCTGGTACAAGAAATTAGGCACTGATCGATCATGCGTCATTTGTTTGGAGAGGGAGAACAAGGGCTAAAACCCTAAAACAGAAGATAAAGGTTAACTTCAGGATAAGAACAAAATATTCTTAAAAGTGATCCAAGATAAACGGTCACAGAAACCTCCCCCCTGCACCAACTGCGTCAATATGAAGACTAAATCAGTTTATATAATATGGGTGACTACATTCATGACCATCATCACCAGATCGATATAAACAACAAACCATATATAAATGATAATTATACACCGTTATCACTTGTATATTCATGGGAGTGGGCAAGAACAATCAGCTTATCCATATTATTTGGCCAGGTTTCTGAGACCGTCTTCCGGCCCCCTCTTCCATTGAGCTTATTATGTACAAATCAAAGAGGAATGTAAGTTCAGTTTAATTTCGTGTAGCACTCTTTGCCTGCTTTGGCATTTATTTCAGCATCACTACATATCAATTATTTAGTTTCTGCATGTTTTTTAGAGTCTACCTTCATAAATAAGAAAGGAGCGTATCAAAGACACTATAATTCCAGCGATTGAAGTAATTAACCAATTTTTTGAGATGACGAGTTCCTCACTCATGGAACTTCCGTGACAGCCTTGTCTGATACATGAGATAAGACAGGATATGACAACCTTAATTTGTAACCGCAATCTAAAAGATTAAACTGTTAAATAAATTTTTAAAATATAATTTATATTATTTTTTAATATATTCTCTTATATAAAAGTATTTTGAAATTTAAACTTCTACATATTTACAATCTTATATTATTCTATACTTAATTTTTATCAAATAAATAAAAATAATGAGATTAGAATTATTATTAAAATTCTAATATGTAAAAAAATCATTTTAATTTAAAAATTTAAATTATTAAATAAGATTTTAAAATATTATTTATATTATTTTTTAATATAACATTCACAGGAGATAATATACTCCTGTCCGGCCCAGTCTTATCTGGTGAGTAAATGCATCCTTAAAATTTCATGATTAGCATATCCGTGTTTCCTAATCCACCTGTCACATCAGCCAAGCTAAATGCAATGTATGGACAGATGTACTATTTCCTCGTCCAATCACACAGTGCAGATTGGTTTATGATAAAAACAAAATCCCGCAATTTCGGACTTGGACTGAAGGTTTTACATTGATAATATGACGTTTATAGCTAAACGAAGGTGACATTTTGTCGTAATGGTTACTGCCAAGGATTGCGTCACGACACGACAGTGATCGTTTTCTGTGTATGGCATGGCACTGATAGGAGTTACAGGCTCTGTATTGGTTTCCATATCAAGGAATTTTTAAAGTCCAGACCTGGCCATGAGTTCGGGATGGACAATCAAGCCTCCTTTGATTCATTTTTCTATTGGACTGGATGTAGTTCAGAGAAATACGCATCTCGCTCGTCTGATAGTTAATTACATTATCGGATCATCTCTTCTTCGTTTTATTTTTTCTGATAGCGTAGACAACTGGTGTTAGGTATTTGATCAACGTCGTGTTAATTGTTGAGGTTTGACCTAATACGATGGCCATTGAGTAAATTCAACCCAGTCCAGCTAACAAAGGGTATTTCAAAATGAAAGATTTGCCCCCTCGAGATCCAGTTACATGGACCGAGAAAGGCCAGATTCTGGATTCATTAGTCCAGCAAATGTATAAATCAAGTCTAGCACTGATATGGAGCATTACTCATATTCACGTTCCTACAGCAACATCTCTGCTAAGCACCACAGGTTCTGATCTCCGATGATTTGAGACTGCATTTTTTTCAAAAGATATTACTAGCATCGTAGTAATTCCGCCGAGTGAAGCACATAAACAGCACAAGCATGTTCATACAGTGATAGTTGTCAATAGTTTTCACAACACAACATTACAAGGAGAACAGCTTGTTAAAACCACCCTAACATATCCTTAACAGTACGGATTTGAAAAAAAAACCAAGCTATTAACCTTTTCTGTGAGGTTTTCAAACAAATCAACTCATTTAGGTCCCCCATGGCTCATGTCCCAAAATTCAATTTCAAGCTCAAGGACATGCAGAAATGTCACTTCAGCTTTTTTGAGCTCTTCGTCTGGAGCTTTCTCTAGACATCGATTGACAATTTTTTTAAGTGAGCGGCAAAATTCACCAAAACCTTCACTGCCCCATCGTTTGCAAGCCTCCAGTAACTCCGGTGGGGTTTTGCTGCCATCTTCGAGGCAATGGGAAAAGCTCTCTTGGTATACTGTTTCAATGGCCCAGAGGGCTGTAAAGACCACGGAATACTCAACTGCTGGTAACATCAAACTCTCCAGAAATCTGTAACAGTAAGCAAATAGATAAGAGTTTCAATACTACCTTCTACAATTCATGGACACGTCTTTTCCACTGCTAGTGCTTATTTACTGTGGCAAAGCAATGATCCGATGTGGATGATCATTCACATTATATTTGGATGTCAAATGTCTATTATTATATATATTTGGAATTTTAGTGACACCTTGTATTTAAAATACAAAAAGCAGCTATGCATGGTTTCAAATAACACAACTATGCCTGATAAAGAACGAACACTGTTCACCATACTTGCTGGATTGAGAGAAGCAAAAACGTCCTAGTCGATATAAAAAACCAGTAACAATAATGAATCATCGTATATATGAAAATTTCGAAGCATTACACTGGCAGATATAAAGACGATATGTCAAATACGATATGATACCTGCAATAATTCTGGTTTGACTTGTGGACAACAACATCAGAGAGAGGAACATCCCACTTGGCTGCCTCTTGCTTGAACCATGAAATCTCATCACTTAGAGAAGCTAGCCCACTCAATATGACTTCCATATCACTGTTATCATCTGAATTCTTGGAGGCCTTAAGCAACACACTTGCAGCAAAAGGAACAAACTCTCTAACAAATATGTAATCTTGCCCCTGTACGTAATTTTATGTCTAGTTACGTCAACACTGTTTAGGCATGGGCATAAAAGAAGAATAAATCTAAATTGCTCAACAACAAACACTCTGCTTAAAAGGTGTTAGAGACATGATCATAAGAAACCAACAGCAAGAATCATTATATACAATAAGATTTATTTGGTATATTAGATATTGCATATATCATATTTCTGTTAAAGATATTGCATGCAAAAATCTATGTAGCAGCTATTATAGGACCAATCATATACCAATACAAAAGAATTCTCTTAGGACCTTTTCTAGAGACCAAATTAAGGATGGATAAATGGGGAAGACGCTATAAATACCCCAAATTAATAAGATCTACTGACTGAAAAAGTTGCCACTAACCAATATACAAATTCCTACCAATATACAAACTTATTTTGATTTTGATGTAAAAGACTTAAAAGATTTGCCATACAGACTGTCAACCATATGCCCATAACTACAGCTAACCACTGCAAACAAAAAGAACATCATTGTGATCGATTGGACTGTTAAGTGCAAAGATAAAAGAGAGTAAATAGAGTACGTACAAGCCATCTCTTGAAAGAGGAGAAGTCGATGGTCCCATCTCTTATGCTGAGAATGAAAGGATGTCTGGTAGCTCCTGTATATAGTACAAGGTGCTTCTTCACCCACCTATCGATCACACCATTCTTCTCTACAGGATCCATTTTCTTCACCGCTTCTCTTCCTCTTGATGTCGATTTATTTACTTATTTATCAGTACTCGCAAAATCGAGTTCTCTCGGCTGACTTTTTTTCTTTCTTTCTTGGAAATGTGTTTGTACGTGGCGAACTGGAAGGGAGACGCATATCTCACCTCTCCACTTCAGCTCGTGTGACGGAGTGGGCTCTTTTGTGCTAAAACTTGATCTCTTCATGGGAGCCTAATATTGGGTCAGATACTTGACCTAGAAAGGATAAGTGACTTGGGATTAAATTAGGCCCTGGCCCATTCGATGGAAAAACCTCTTTTGCTTTTGGACAGATATATTCACAGATAATTCATTTCCTAGATCCAAACTTGAGAAAGCAAACCCACCTGGAGACAGTTTTTTTTTTAATTTTTTAATTTTCTAATCTGCTGATATTATAAACGAATTTAAAAAAATAAAAAATATTTTTTATATTTTTAAATAAAACACATTTTAAAAACCAACAACGCTATTATAATCCTAAACAAACTATTATTATTTTACAGTCTCGTGTGAATTCCACCGAGTGAGAATGATAAATATAAAACCAGAACTGAAATTTTACAGTGAAACTAGACTGCGGCTAGCCATTGACCTGAAGATGCCTTCCTGAGACGATCTGATTTTGGTTCATAGATAGATTGATGCTTCGACAGGATCACAGATTTCCTTTGAATTCTAATCATTTTTGGCAGAATAACTACTCGACCATTCAAAATTTACGAGTAAAATTGAGGCCCCTTAAAAAAAACCGGGAAGAAATCCTCAACTCTTCAAACACTATAATTTCCAGGAATAAGATACCAGAGAAAATAAAATTGTTAAAAGAAAAGGTAGATGAAACAAAATTATAAGAAAATCTTAATTTTATGAGTGGAAATCAAGATGTGTTTTCTTCTTTAAGCTTGGACTGATATGACTTCTAAAGCGGTGATCGGTTGACGCATCATCACACCCATCTTAGACTAGTCTTCACGCAGTAAATTTGCATGCTTGAATTGCAAGCCATTAATGACAAATTGCAGCTTCAGCATTGCTCAACCTGCAGTCAGTCAGATGTCACAGATCAATAAAAGAGATTGAAACTAGCATGCATTACAAAGAATGCGTGCACATTCACGTGAGAGAGTGTCTATGTGCGTCCATTAATTATAAGAGATTACAAACAGAATATCAAATTTCTGGCTGTGCTGCCTATATAATTCCACTACCACAGCAGAAAAAGTTATTTACCAACAACAGAAGGATTCTAGCCTTCACATAAATTAGTCTAGGGGTATGCCATTCGGCAATTGTCACATTTCTTGGTGACCGACTCCAGTAATTCCTCTCTAGTCAGAATCAGAAAAAAAAAAGAAAAGACTCTTCCTTTATGCTGCTGTTTGTCTCTGATTACGAGGAGCATTTTCTGCTGCAATCAGTCAGATGTTAAAGATATTGCATGCAGAAAATCTATGTAACAGCTATTATAGAACCAATCATATATCAATACAAAAGAATTCTCTTAGGACCTTTTCTAGAGACCAAATTAAGGATTAATGAACGGGGAAGACGCTATAAATACCCAAAATTAATAAGATATACTGACTGAAAATGTTGCCGCTAACCAATATACAAATTCCTAGCGAGCTTCAAGGCTTTGAAGTTCTTTCAGTCTTTCGTCCTACCGATGACGTCATAAATTCAGTTATTGTTGCACGTAAAAATTTTCAAGGCCAATTGTCATTGAATCAATGGCCCGGTTCCACCTAACTACTTAGCTAATGTTCTGATATCTAAGTCTGTCAATTCCTTCAACCATGGGAACACAATTGAAGAATTGACTATTGGCCAGCACAAATACTATGTTTTGCCTTTCATTGATGCCCTGAATCCTCTGTTTATCCATCTAGCATATGTGTTCCCTCCATCACTTAATCATTTGAAAATGTCAATTTTCATTTTCCATACGAAATTGTCACTCGTGTACCTGCGATTTATGTGCTCAATAAAGGTAATTTTCTACATCAGAAAGGAAAAAATCGTGATGGTTAGCATCGAAAGTCACCTAGCACTAGGATTCAGAACGACTCAAAAATACGAAGAGGATGAACTATTAGGAAACCACTATTCTATAATTTTTTTTCCTTTACATAAAGTGAATGGTACGGTTAATACACATAAAAGGCATGTAATGAAAAATATAGCATATCAAGTTGAAGCTTCTACTATTAGATGTACAATTCTTACCTCGGTTACATCTACCCCCACCAGCTACTTAAAATAGGCAAAGCACAAGCACATATTTTGACTTGCATCTTGTAAAGCTCCTTTCGACACCATTTGCAATGATGCAGTTCCTGAACAATTATTAGTAATCAAGTTCCTCTTGTCGAGTTTATCTGATGGTCAGCAAGCTATGCCTTCCTAGAAACTCATCAATAAACTCCATAAAATTCTTAATAGGCATGTGGAAAGAATGTCTTCGAGGAAAATAATCATTTGGTCACCAACCCCAATAATGGCATGTTCACCCCAAAACTTGAAACACGGGCATCGCAAACAAATTTATAGGGCACTATCTGGGTGTTTTGACCAGCTGTCTCTCGGTTCTCAGCAGCAATAGTCGTCATCAGCTCATGCTCATCTTGCACCGTATATATGTCCATTGCTTGCAACTAACAACGGGCCGTAGATTTCCATCTTTTCACCGAATGCCCTGGTTCTCAGCCATGATAGTCATCATTGGTTCATGATCTTCTTGCACCATATGATTGGTCAATATATGCAACAACTCATAAATTACTTGACTCTGGGGATGAGAATGGTCTCTAGAAACAAACTCATGGACTGCACCGTTGAGTTCAATGGAGCTGCATCCAGGATTTTTTTGCATACCTCTTACTTTCATCTCTCTCCTCAACTTCCCAGAAATATCCCATCTATTAACTGCTGCATAAACATTGGAGAAAAGCACGTAGTTCATGTCATTTTGTGGCTCCATCTTAATTAAAATCCTCCCAACTTGCTCTCCCAGCTCGACATTTCTGTGTAGTTTACAAGCACTGAGGAGGGCTCTCCATATAGCTGGATCCGCTTTCACAGGCATTGTTTCAACAACCCGAAATGCATCATGCAACAGACCTGCACGACCTAGTAAATCTACAATGCATCCATAATGCTGCATTCTTGGTTTTGGTTTCTGATTTTCCACCATTCTATTAAATATCTGCAACCCAACGTCAACAAGACCTGAATGAGTACACGCTGCTAAAATGTTGATGTATGTAATTTCACTCGGTTCAATTCCACACTCTATCATCTTGGCGAAGAGCTCAATAGCTTTCTCCCCAAACGAGTGCATTGCCAGCCCACCAATCATAGAACTCCACACAAATACCTTCTTATCCCCTGTTTCTTGAAAAACTTTCCAGGCCATGTCAATTCGCCCACATTTACTGTACATATCAATCAAAGCTGTTGATAAATGGGCATCAACTTTGATCCCATGTTTATCTATATACATGTGGAGCCAACGACCCTGATCCAAAGCCCCCAGCCTAGCACATGCAGAGAGCAAAGTCGTTACTATGACCTCATCCATTTTAACTTTAGCAACTTGCATCTCCTTGAAAAGCTCCAAAGCCTTACTATAACAACCAATTTGTATATAACCCTTAATCAATGCACTCCAAGAAACCAAGTTCCTTTTCGGCATTTCATCAAACAAACAAGATGCCTCACTCAAAAAACCAGCATCAGCGTAACCCACAAGCATTATAGTCCAAGACACAACATCTCTTTCAGGCATTTCATCAAAAAGCCTTCGTGCCTCATCCAAATCTCCTGACTTCACATACCCGTTAATCAAGCAATTCCAAGAAACAACATCAGGACCCTCAATTTTATCAAATACTCGACGAACCACAATCCCCACCTCCCCTACTTTCCCATAAAAATCCAATAAAGAATTCCAAGAATGAACACCAAACTCAAAAGGAAATTTTATCATCTGGGCATGAGCCTGCTTGCCTTCAAAAACACCATTAAACTTAGAACAAGCAGAAAACACATAAGTAAAGGTAAAATCATTAGGATACACATAACGCTGATCACACAACATTCTTGAATAAAAAGCAAATGCCTCCCTTGGATTACCAAAATTTGCATAGGCTTTTATCATGGTAGTATACATAAATGAGTTTCTTGGGATATCAACAGTATCAAAAAGTTTTTGAGCGTAATTAAGAGAGCCCAGATTGTCAAATGAGGCAAATGACAATAAAAGACGGCCAAAGGCATACTTTTCTTTGATAAGAGAGGTTTTTATGAGAAGGGTGTGTAGTTGTATTAGATCTTTAGGGTTTTTGCAGTTTTGGAGAAGAGAAATGGCATGGTCAGGTTTTCTTAAATGCTGTTTTTGTTGAGAGTTGAGTGCTGTGGTTTTGCTGGGTACTGGTGAGAGATAAGGAGTGGAAGAAGATATGCTCATGTCTGGCAAGATTGGTTTTTGGACAGAAACTAGTAGAGATTGTAATGATAGTTAAATTAGTTAGCTCAGAAGGATGTGAAGATGGGTTCAGGAAAAATCATGGAGGAGATTTTTATAGAGTAAATTTGAAGTTAGTCCAGAAACTATATATTGCTTCTCAATTGAGTTCTTAAATATTCCTTTTTATCGCGATTGGGTACTCAAAGGGTTAAAAACCTGTGATAAAATCCCTATTGGAGGTCAAGAGCCTAACTGACCAATGGACCATCTCATTGACTCAACTAGATCGTCTTCTTTTGTCCTTTCGAGTTTTTTTTTTTTTTTTGGGAAAAAACCTTTCAAATTAGCCCTAAATTTCACATTTTTCCTGTCAAGAGAGCATGAATTTCAAGAAGCAAAATTCTTAAGCAACAGCACTGCTTGATAAAAAGATGACATGCTAAGTTCTTCTGCCATTCCAAATTTGGCGAAGTTTGCCCTTGATCAACCATCTATCTTCAAGTGCTGGAACATTCTCTCATACCATCCTCAGCTGCTAGCCTGCTAGTATCTCGGATTTCCTGCCCGAAGCATGCATCCAATGTCATTCTATTTGGATCAAATTGATCCATGTTAAATCCAAGGCAATCATAAAAAACACTTCTGCAACTACAAGAGAATATATTGCACATGAACTTCCAGGCAGAAAGAGAATGTATTGCACTGAGAGTACCCTTCTCCACCAAATTACCAATTCAAGCTTAAAAAAGAGATTGGCAAACACTCACACTTGGAACCAAATTACAAGAGTTTAGAAGAAAATCGAGGGAGAAGTTGAATAAATTGAGAGAGAGATAGAACTAATAACAGCTTACACTGCTAAAATGTAAATCTCATTGCCTGGGTTCCACCATTCTCGTACATTCTTATTTATACAATGAACTCTCCTTCTAACTATCTACTAATTTCATGCAACTAGCTCTTAACCAACTAACTAATCTTCACATGCTAAAATATGCTAATCAACACATACAAAATATACTAACAATGACGAACTGTTGCTGCTAAGTTCCTTCCATCAATCTAAACTCGTAAAACAACAGTCTAGACTAATTAAACTTGTAATCCGTTTGCAAACCTTTCCTGGAAATTTAAAGAAGCATAGCATTCTTAACGTGGTAAAAATCAATTCCCCTTGTTTTGATCCACAATTCTCAATTTTGTACGGAACTAGCTAGAGGTAAAAACCCTGAATAAGAAACTTCCTTCTTTATTTATTTATATTGAGACATAACATTGCTGAAGGAATATTAATATAATAATAATAAAAAACAATCTCCGAGCGATCCCAAGCCCCAAACGAAATCTAGCCAGGGCATTTTATTTTGTTATATATAACACACATGATTGCGAGAATAGATATTGGATGGGCTTGGTTTCACTTCGGAACTCGAAAAAGAAGAGGAATGGGATTGGGAGAAGGTGGAGGCGAGTCCCAAACAGAGAAAGCACTTGCTGAGTTCATCCATTTTGCAGTCATTTCTGGATAATGACGATCAAGGACATCTTTCAGACTCTCTGTTGAATTCACCCATTCAAATCCTTTCTTCGTGTATGTTTCCTCGTTGAAATTGCTTGTGAAGAACCTATCTGCCTCTAGCCTCCTGCATGTCCATGAATCCCTCGGGTCATCAAAACTCATGATATATATGTTGGATCATAGGAATTATAATAACAAGTGATTGATATACGTTTTATGGAAAAAGGTAACTTCTACTTATAAATTACATGTATAAAAACTTTTGCAATAATTTTTCCAGAGGTTGAAATATTCGGACATGAATTAGCATCACCTGGAAAATCTCTTAATTAACATGTTCCGTCTAGTACCAACTACCAGGTGACTATAGTTAGGTGTGCTCTTTCCCACCCTCTCTTTTTTTATTAATCCACATGGCATAGTGGGCAGTTGTTGAAGAAATAGTTTTTTCAGGGGGCGGCGGCAAAGACAAGTCTCTCAATTTCGACCGATTTTATATTACGAATTTAATCAGAGGAAGTGGGGTTAGATTGGTCACCATGCACGCATCTTACGACAAATAAAAAATATTTACCTGGTTGCCATGATAAGGAATATAATAAAAGCAGTCTCGCTAATTGCAAATCCTTTAATTTTCTTCTCTGCCATGAGTCCCACTAGAAGATCGAGCTCTTCCACTTCATCACCATAGACTTCATAAAGAGCTTCTATCACCTCCTGATCATCCGTTACATCTTCCCATTTTGAGATGGGTATCAGTAGTAGAGCCCTACGAAACTCATTGTACCTCGCAACATTCCTCTCCCTGTCCCGGTAAACTGTGCGACGATTTATTCATATTTGATCAAACAAAATATATGTGCATTAGCTCCACGTTATTTGCATGCGTTAGGCGTATTAATACAAATGTAAATATTTACAATGACTTCCTGAAGAATCATAAGATTATAAAAAGCATTCATTTTTTCAAAATACTATGTAACTTTTTGTACCCAAAAATACTTTTAATGTCAAAGGAGTTGACTGTAAAAGAACAAGAAAAATTTCTTAAACGTGGAATAATTCCATCAAATCTTCAATTTTGAATAGTTTCTATATTCACAATACGATCATATGAATGGCTAGCGTTACCTTCAAGAGCGGCAAGGTCTACATGATCAGGCCGGTCCGTACCATCAACTTCCTGTGCTACGACGTCCCTGAGCCACATGGGATAATTCCATGGTTCCAATGCCCCAGAAGCTTGGTGGCCCATTGAAACCATAAGTTTGATAAATCCAATTCCAGATAATGTTTTTTCTCCGACAAGACCTATCAAACTTGGCATAGGTATCCTGCGCGTGCATGCACGAAATCAACAACAACAGAACTTTTCTCTATATTTATCTTCCTTCTTTTTAAATACACTAATTAACAATGTCTAAGATACATTATAATTACGTTGACTAGCGTTCTTATTAGTCTAACCAAGAAAGAATGGTCAATGCATGAAGTTATCAAAATAGGCAATGCTTTTTTGTAAAACAAGAATGGTGAGATCAAGAATCTATTGAGCTGTGTTTTGCTTATAAATTAGCAGCTTTTAATAAGAGTACAAGGGATAAAGAACTTGTCTTTTGAAGAAAACATACATACATACATACATACATTGTATAATGTATACATACATACATACATACATACATACATACATACAATTAACTTTTACTACTCTTTTTGAGATAAGATGCACACATACATACATAGATACATACATACATATATGTATGTATGCATGTATGTATGTATGTATGTATTATACAATGTATGTATGTATGTATGTATGTATGTGTGCATCTAATTTCAAAAAGAGTAGTAAAAGTTAA
>Ga0307510_10006723_pt1 | contig 13704 bp, 14 predicted proteins | sample 12_EM_MG_FD_207224 | JGI IMG/M metagenome (GOLD analysis project Ga0307510, IMG submission 207224) | Populus trichocarpa ectomycorrhiza microbial communities from riparian zone in the Pacific Northwest, United States - 12_EM | ecosystem: Host-associated > Plants > Roots > Unclassified | place... | reverse complement strand
GCGGTTATACATGATCCGCAAGTCATCCCACCCACAGAAAGCGTGAGTCGATAGGGCACATTAAGCGGATGCTCTATCCGGTGTGATGCGGCTTCCTGAAGAAGGTGATCCTTGAAAGAAGGTTGCCGAAGGAGGTTGCTTCGGGACGACGTCGGTAGCGCCTGTCCGGGTGCATCGTGCCCACTTCCGAGCCTGTTCCGACAAAATTGGCATTGTTCCAGATGCTTCTCGGCCCGACGAGAGTGCGCAAGGGAATCGGAGTCAGAGGTACCCGATGGTCGCGCCGGACCTGCTCTTCCATCATCAGCAACATCGAAGCCGGCGTCTTCAATCGCCTCGGTGATAACGAGACACGATAGAGTTGTAGGATGGCGGGCGGTTACGCATCGGGAAACGATGGATACGTGGATGGAATTGGGTGAGGGCGTGAGCCCCCGAAGAGCCGCTTCAATGGTACGGATACAGCTGTTGCCAGTGGCCGATCAGATCGATCAGAACTACTGTAGGTGACTTGCCTTCCGCAGTGAAGATTAGATATGAAGATTATGGAAGTGACCTCGTCGCGAGCATTCGCTGACATCGGCGTAATGGCGAATTGAATGAAAGCAAACGTAGAGGGATTACGAGTCGTCAATACGGTTAGGCCGCATCCGACTGAGGCGGTAGATCTGCAGAATTGCCTCGAGTGGAGTGGAGAAGAAGCAGATTCGCGGTCTTATCTCTTATCTGGCACAGTAGATACCCTAAGATTGGGTTTGGGGCCCTTATCAGACGCAACACAAAACACATGCGTGGTTGCACCAGGGCAGCCCACCGCGGACACTGGTCGTGTGGTATCGATGCATTGGGAAAGACCTTCTCGGGTCTCTTTACTGCACATCAGTGATAGACATTCCCCTCACTCGGCGGGCTCTATTCTAGCTAGATCTTCCACACCGACCCAAGATAAAGCCACAACCCGGTGTCTACGAGGTAGGGAGTAGCAGATTCGGGCGGGCAGAAATATCAGCGGTATTATCGCCGTATAGTGGCGTTGATTTGTACATGTATAAAGGGAGGAAACCGAGGGAGCGGGTTTCAAGTTCAACCGTGACCGTCAATTTTAACCCATCACTCAAGTCATCACCCGGCTGTCAGACGGTATGCCGGGACCCGGGGACGCACACCCAAGAAAGGCGCTGGATCACCCTGGTTCAGACATGCCTCAAAAGTTGCGTAGGCTTGAGTTGCGTTAAGGAATTGGAACATGTCTCTCTCGGGAGTCGGGAGGTGCCCAGAACTTGAAGGAGACCCCTACAGGCAGTGGCGCGTGGCGGGCCGGTCTCTACAAAATAGCCCGCAAATTGCCGTTCGGACTGATGCCGCCCCTGAACTCAGGCTGCTTCCATGAAGCCGGTTTCTTCACTAGCACCTTGACGCCTCTCATTTCAACAAAAAAACTATTGTAAAGGGCATTTTTTAATAATAGTAACAACCCGCAACATCAAATTCCAACAGTCCGGCATTCAATAATCTCATCGACATTCGGTTACCCTCCGATCATTTGGCGCGGCGACTTACCTATTACCTATACCCGAAGGAAACCACGACCACAACTGTACAAGGGAGCTTGTGATGACGCCGACCCCACTTCACGTCATAATCCCGGACTAACCCTTTTACTGCGGGGATGACCTGAGCCCTCTTGGCGTCAAGGGAATCGGGGAATATAAATACGCCCTATGGTGGTTCCAGAATACACCCGGTTCATAGGTCTCACACAGTCGATTATATGCAGATGGTCATGACGTCGTTCTCTTCCCTTCCTCTTGGCCTGCTACAGGATCCCAAGTCTTCGCTACTGAGACTCCAATCGAATGCCCAAAATCATGGAATATTCCCCATCGGCGTCATTCTCGGTCTGATTATGATCTGTACGGCTCTTTACCTCCCGAGTACATATCGCAGGCTACCTCCAGGTCCTCGTGGTTACCCGATCATAGGAAACCTTTTCGATCTACGATCAGGGCAATGGCTTAAGTTCGCAGAATGGCGAAAGAAGTATGGTTAGTTCGTTCCCTCTATCCCCTCCTGGAGTCCTCGTTCATTCTAAAGCACACCGGGTCTGAGCAGGTGATCTCATCTATCTCAACGTAGCCGGTCAGCCTATTGTCGTCTTAAACTCTCACAAAGTAGCTGTAGAACTGCTCGATCGACGCTCCAGGATATACTCGGATCGGCCACGGAACATAGTAGGGTGCGACATCATGACTAGTGGTCTCCTGTTCGCATTGTCCCATTTCGATGACATGTAAGTCTTTATTCCCTTCCGACTTGATCATAAACTGCCTCATATAGAACAAAAATTCTCCAGTTGGCGTAGGATGCGCAAGGCAGCCAACGAGGGATTTAGCAAGAGTTCAGTAAAAAAGTTTTACGAAAGGCAAACGACGGAAGCCATCCTCCTCGTTAGCGACTGCCTCATTAAGCCTACACAATGGGACAGGCATTTTCGCCGCACCGCGGCGTCGATGGTTCTTTCCATTGTCTATGGCTGCCCCCCAATCACCTCTGAAGAAGATAACACAATAAAGCAGATCAACGACTTCGCCAATCGTGTCACTCGGGCCGCTTATCCAGGCACTTACTGGGTGGAGTTTTTCCCCTGGATGCGACACATCCCTAGCAGGTGAGCGCTATCAATATTTTACCAATCAACTCACAGGGATCTTATACACATATAAACAAAAAGGCTGGCGAAGTGGAAGCGAGAGGCCGAGGATTGGTATAAGCAAGACTCTGCAATGCTCGATGGCCTTTTCCGTACTGTTGAGGAAAACGTTGTACGAAAGTGTCCCGCTTATATGCTTCGATATTACAATGACAGATTATTCTGCATAGAAAAAGGGAGATGACGATCAAAGTCTAAGTGCAACGTTGATTCATGAGGCGGAGAGAAACAAGCTCTCGTCCCAAGAACGCTCGTGGGTCGCAGGAACCATGTAGTCAGTGATGTTGCAAATTCACTAACGTTGTCTAACAATTTCCCACTCTATCATACACTACAGTGTCGGTGGCGCGGAGTCTACCTCTACTGTGATGGCTTGGTGGACACTTGCCATGATTGCCTACCCAGAGACGCAGTCTCGTGCACATGCCGAAATTGATGCAGTTGTTGACCGCGAGCGTCTGCCCACCTTCGCCGACTATCCGCGCCTCCCTTATGTCCGTGCGATGGTCAAGGAGATCCTACGTTGGAAACCTGCCGCTCCGCTAGCCGCCCCGCATCGATTGATGGAGGACGACTGGTACGAGGAGATGTTCATCCCGAAAGGCACGATTTGTATCCCAAACGTGTGGCACATAAACCGCGACCCCGAGGTCTATGGCGAGAATGCCGAGCATTTTGACCCGGCGCGGCATCTCGAAACTGATGGAGACGTTGCTCCTAGCCCGTCGGATGTCAGGGAGGAGGGGCACGTTTCATACGGGTTTGGCCGCAGAATGTGCCCCGGTCGCCACATGGCCGACAATTCGCTGTTCATCGACATTGCAATCATGCTATGGGCAACGAGGATCGAGCGTAAGACGGATTCGTCGGGGCGACCTCTTCCCTTGGATGTGGACGGCTTTGTGGATCATGGTGTTGTTGTGTCAGTAGACTCATCATCAACCTTGGAGTAGATGCTAACTTGGATCCTTCCGCAGACGTCCTGTCCCCTTTGAGTGCGAGATCTCGCCGCGCTTCCCGGAAGCTCTCGCGTTGCTCGCACAGGAACGCGAGCTGCGGGGTTTGTGAATATTTGGATGCCTGGGGACGCATGCACTGGCATGGGTGAACTGAATTTGGAATTGCTCGTCTCTGTATGTACATGTTGAATATAGGTCAGTGGAATATAGATTGTAAAAGAATGCTAGGAACCAATGAACACGTTTCGTTGAGAGTGATTGTTGCGCGAGCTTGATGGGCTGTGTGTCGTTTGGAGTCGACGAAACTCAACCCTCCGGCAACACTAAACTTGAAGTTACTCAGGCTGCATCGCATATCCTCCGACTCTGGGAAAGTATACGGATGCCGTTGTGTGCCAATTTGCGGAAAAGGACATGGAGATCATCACCAAGACGTTTATACCGATTATCAAGAACGATTCCAGAGTCCAGTTGTGGTTCCTAGCGAGGCAGTAGCTCCATAGAACATAGAGAGCCTGAGGGGCAAAGCTCGATCATGATGAATCAAAAAGGTATGCAAGTCTAACCGAATAGGTGGCAAGTCGGCCTATGAAAGGTCTCGAAATGGGTCAATAAAAGGGCGGGCTTCGAATCGTAGGATAAACGGGGAGCATGTTCGACAAGAGTACTGGCTCTGCGGGAATGAATGAGGGTGGAAGAGAGTGGGGACACTTCCGAGTCCCTGATGCCAGTGGGTGACCCGCCGGCAGACAATCTCCGGCCTGCCGGGCCGCCCGCTAAGTTGAGTTGGCGGCGGAGTGAGGCGTCATCGCGTCATCACTTGTCTCCCGAAGCAACACGCACGACGTAGAGCCAATGTCCTCCACCACGGCCTCTCAGGAAGAGCTCAAGGCACACCGAGTCCCGCTCGCTTGGCGGGATCAGTGTTCTGCGTACGTCTTGCTTTCCCTTCGCATTCGCGTGCCCCCCGAACCTACGCTCACACAATATTTTCTAACGGATGACGGGTCGTATTCACCTCTCTTCTGCGCGCGCGCGTAGCCTGCTGCTGCCTTTGAACGTTTGCCGCAAGGAAAAGTATTACTTGCCATGGGAATGTGAGAATGAAAGGCACGCGTATGAAAAGTGCGTTTTTACGGTCGCATGTTCTCTTTTGCTTCTGAAATTAAATACTCGATCCCAGATGCCAATACGACGAGTAAGTCACTGTCTACTATTTGTGCCGATTCCCCGTACATATCTAAGTGCGCCCTGTTATCCAGCTATATGCGCAGGATGAAGGTGCTGTCAAAGCAGAAACTCCGGGAGAGGGATGCCGCGACAGACTCATAATAGACGCGCACGTGTGTTTTCTTCACGCATCCTAATGCAATTCCTGTCTCGAGCGAAACAATAATCATTACGGAGTGGTGGTGATGGTGATAAACAATGATGATCGTGCGAAATATGATAGCATGCTTTTTCCAAGAAGTCGTGGTCGTCAAACTAGACGGCCTTTTTCTACCTTCCACTCTTCAATCTCCCGCTTCACTCTCTCGACGACGTCCGTCTCTGCACTCGACTTTCCAAAGGCATCGACGAACTTTCCGTCGGGATCCATGAAATAAAAGAATATGGAGTGATCGACGAGGTAGTCATCACCTGGCTTGGTACCTGGTGGCGTTGAGAAGTAGACGCGATAGGCTTTACACGTCGCCTTGGTCGTCGCGTAATCACCTGCCAAGCCGATGAGGCGAGGGTGGAAGTCATGCACGTAACGGGCCATTTGGGGGAGCGTGTCGCGTGCGGGATCGACGGAAATGAATATTGGCTGAACGATGGGACCATACATCTTGTCTACACAACACGCATTTAATGAAGTAAAAGTAGGATATAGAAGTGGGGTGGGGGTGCGCACCAAGCTCCGTCACGGCGGCGCCCATCTTGTCCAGCTCTTCTGGGCATATGTCCGGGCAGTTGGTGAAGCCGAAGTAAACGAGGCTCCATTTTCCGAGCAAGTCCTTGTCCGTGAATGGCTTTCCGTCATGGGTCGTCATTTCAAATGGCCCACCAACGTGCGCGCGTCCGACGGAGCGCGATTCCTTCTCCTTCTCTGGCTCCGAGTAGTTTATAAGGATCTAAACTGACAAAGTAGAGAAGCCGCACACGCCGACTCACGCTTTTGCTCTAGCAACCGCTGCTTTTCCCACCTGAAGTAAAAGTACAGGCCGGTGCCGGCCAGAACGAAAAGGGCCGCCGCTTTAGGGGTGAACACCTGCATTTCAGAAGGGAGATGGAGCAGGGTGGAGGCTTAGCATGGAGACGGTGGCAGGAAAGGGGGGCGTGTGGTCGGATGTCCGACTGGACGCGACGTACCCCAACTGCTGACTTGTCCTTGAACGCATCGGGGTTGTGGGTCGAATACTGCCTGCGTGGTTGTGAGATAGGCCGGGGTATCCGGGATGTTAGGAACTGTCGGGGCAGGACAGTACTGTTGGTCGGTCGTAGCGAGCGGCGGAGGACGGAGTTCATAGGGAAGGTGACCTGCCTGTTCCGGTAAATCCTGACGACGTTAAACCCCACCAAGAATGATGCCATTTCATTCTACTACTCGACACAGTCCCCTGTCTCCTCACCATGCTCTCGTCTATAAGAACCCTGCAATGTCCCCCTCCTCGTTCTTTCAGTAACCATCATGCTCAACGTAAAACTTCAGTCCCCTCTTCAGTCATTCGCCCATCCGCGGACGTGCTCGGTAGACGTAAGTCCTTGCCCGCCGTCTAGTCTGGTTTAAAATTAGCCCTCTCCTGATAAACTTTCTCTCCCTCAAGCGAGCCGTTAGCGTTGTCGATGCTCACTCCACCCCCAGCGCCCCTTGCCTCGACGATTACGAGTTCTTGCGCTCCTTGGGTTCTGGAGCCAATGCGGAGGTTTATCTCGTGCGAGAGAAACATATGTCTCACTTGTATGCTCTCAAAGCCGCCAACAAGTACACCCTCGAAGGGAGAAAAATCGCAAGCAGCACGGTTCTCAATGAGCAGGCTGCTCTCAAAAAGCTGAATGGGAATGGTTTTATTCTCCCGCTTCACGCGTGCTTCCACGACACCGAGAACTACTACCTCGTCACGGTATGCACGCATGTATCCTGTTTTCTGTTTCTCTTCACTAATGATGGAGATAGGACTACATCCCTGGGGGTGATCTTCAAGGCCTTCAAAGTGTGCGGACACTTGATGCGAAAGATGTACAATTTTATATGGCGGGGCTTGTGAGTCCATCAATTCAACGATTTGTCCTCCTCTAATTCCCTTACTCAGCTTCTTGCCATCGAGCATATTCACGCCCACAACGTTATTCATCGAGACCTTAAGCCTGAGAACGTCTTCATCGACACTGATGGGCATATTGTACTCGGCGACTTCGGTAGTTCGTGCTTGTTTGACGACACTACTCCGAACGCGTATCTTACGCGTGGTTGTGTTGGCACACCCGCGTTCGCTTCCCCAGAAGTGCTCTTTGGGGAGGATTACAGCTTTGAAGCGGACCTTTGGGCTTTCGGTGTCATCATGTACGAAATGTTGGCCGGCAGGGTAGGTGGTCCTTACTTTACTCCTTTGTTTTATATCTCATTCGCTTTTTAGGAACTCTTTCGAACCAACACCGTCCCAAATGATGATCCCACCTGGTTGCGTCACTTGGCTCTGCATGTCATATCTGATGAACCTGTTATGGTCGAAAACTCGTTCATGACGGATGAGGCGTTTGACCTGGTAAACCAAGTATGATTTCATTTTATCCCTCCGTCGATCCAGTCCTGACCGCAATACTCAGCTTCTGACGAAAAGCCCTGATTCCCGTCTGACCGACATCACGAGAATCAAGAACCATCCTTACTTTAAGGGGATGTACGTAGCTCTCACTACGAAAACACACACTCGCTAACTCGGTTTGCAGTGATTGGACCAGTGTTGCTTCGCGGTCACTTACACCCCCATGGGTGCCGCACCTTCTCTCCACTCGCCAGCTCCATGTACATTTCCCAGAACCTGTCGTATACCCTGGGGAACAGTATACTTCTGGCAGCGACCTTCACCCTACCTTCACATTCCGCGCTGATCCCGACTCCGTGTCCGGTGCGTGCGCACGCCGTCAAGAAGTGTTTGGTAAACTAGGCGGATGTGCGCCCCTTGTTTCATGGGTCAAAGCGGGAGAGGTTAACCATCGTACTCCCGAGCGCCAAAGAAGTTTGAAGATGTTGTCCAGATGGGTGAAGAGGGCTTTGAACCGTCCAGTACGCTCCGCGTAGAGTAACATATCCCCGATCTTTATTTATTTCATATTTATACTCGACCTCTTCCGGAAAGAGGGTGTACGGATACGGTACTATACCCATGGAAATACAGTATGATAAAATTCATAAGTTGCATCATCATACTGTGATTGCGCGCTCACCAGCAATCCTCGCTTACCTTTTTGCGCTTTCAGCTCAGCTCTTTGCGAGGGAAGGCGAAAAGCGAAAAGTTAGCAAGTCCCAATGTTTGCTGACATAATTGTAGATTATATTTAGAAGCCAATATGTTTTTTTGATGGGCCGTTAATTTGATTTGGGAATCGCGGCTGTGTTCAAAGTTGGAGCTACATCAGCTATGCACTCATTCAGTGTCCACTTTATCCACAAGTGCTCGAACTAGCGGATGCGACGCTATTTCTTCCGATAAGCCGCTCGAATGATGTCCGAAACCTCTACACGAAGGAGACGAGATGAGGTGTACAAAGGCCTGAAGACATCGCTGGAAGTATTGATGGTCGCAGCCAAGATATCGCCCATACCTGGTCTCGAGGGTGTCATCACGGCGGTGAAGGGTGTCATGGACATTGTAGAGGTAAATCTATGTTTATCACTGCTCAGACCTCTTCTGATCGATAAAATTAGGGGGCAAAACACAATAAGCAAGCGTGTTACGATATCAGCGTTAAAATCAACAAGCTCATTGATATCGTCCATACGGAGCTCAATGTATATGATGATATTGACGCGGATAAGTGTACAAAGATGCGTGTAGAAGCGCTAGAAAGGTAATAGAGCGCTGTTCCCTCTCCCATGATTTACTGACGAGCAGGACAGCTCACTCGCCGACGTTTCTCATAAACTTTCCGACCTCGCGCATGAGAATGCCTTCCGTCGGGCGATAAACCGCGTATCAGACGCGGATCTGATCGTAGATTTGAACAAAGAGGTCGATGAATGCATCAATGGCTTTATGGTGCGTGTGTATTCTGACCACAATCCAATCCGGGTCTCCCACTCTCAGGCTAATGGTGGTTGACGTATTCTTTTACCCAAGCTTGGGACCCAGCTTTCGACTGGGATGGACGTCAAATACCTTCGTAAGCAGACCTTTGCTTGATCTTCTTAGCACGTTCGATGAACTTATCTTAGGCGACGAGGCCGTCCGATTGCGGCTCACGGAGGGCTTAGACACGGGTGGTTGGCGTTCCGATCGTCGATGCCTTCCGGGAACCAGAGCCCGCTACGTCTCTCGCATCTGGGAATGGGCCCGCAGCTCTGAAGGTCCCGCATTGTGCTGGCTTCACGGCGTTGCGGGCTCGGGAAAAAGTGCCATCGGCCACGAGCTCGCAGCGACTCTGCATGCCAAGCGACGGCCGTACAGCTGCTTCTTCTTTCGACACGACGATGGGTCTCTGGCCCTGTCGGCGGTTCGCCTCCTCGCGTACGGTCTGTCATTCGTGTCTGGCCTGCGCGAATTTGTCATCCAAGCCATGGAGCAATCCAACGATACCCGCGTCAATCCCACTATGGAGGAGCAGTTTACCTCCCTCATCGTCGCCCCCCTGCAAGAGTTCGCGTCCATCTCCCCTCTGACGACAGTCGTCCTTGTGATCGATGGCGTGGACGAGTGCCCGGCGGACATTCGCCCCTCGTTCCTGGCCGCGATACGCTCAGGGGTCCCCCTCCTACCCCCCACCGTCAAAATTTTCCTCGCCAGTCGCCCCCACGGCGACGTGCGCGGTCATCTCAAGGCTCTGGAACCGCTGGAGATTCCCTTGGCCGTTGGCACCGGTAGGGACGACGGCGATATCGAGCATTTTCTGCAACACGAGTTGGACAGGATCAGCAAGGCGGCGGGGCTGGAGCGCTCCTGGTCAACGTCGGAGATCAAAAGAGATGCCGGCGCACTTGCTTCCAGGGCTGGTGGGCTATTTCAGTGGGCACGGCTTTTGTCCTCGCTGCTCGCCAATCGGATTCGGCCGCGTGAAGTAGTTTTGCGCGTGTTGGGCGCCGTCGAGACGTCCGCGACGCCGGAAGTTAATCTTGACGCGCTGTATACGGAGGCGCTGAACATAGCGCTTCCTGTGGCGTCCAACGATAAGGACCTTGACCCACTTTACCGGCGGGTCGTCAGCACGGTCTTGGCGGCACAGCAACCACTTACGGTATCCGCGATCTGCACGCTTCTCAAGGCGGACGACGATGACGCCACAAGCGCCATCCGCTCACTCCTAGAAAACCTCGGGTGTGTTCTCCTCCTCAATCCCGTCCGCGGCGGCGCCGTCGTAGTCCGAATCGCGCATCCCTCCTTTTACGACTATGTCACTTCGCGACGTCGCTGTCCACCCCCTTGGTTTGTCGATGCGTACCAAGCCTCGGTACAGCTTGGTTCGCGATGTTTCTCCTTGATGGCGACGTCCTTAAGGAGGGACATATGCAGAATGGGCAGTCCCTCAGCGACGAACAAGGACGTGTCCACTGGGAAGGTCTATAAGTATATCGTTACTGGGCTGCGATACGCCTGCAGCCACGCGTTCACGCATATTGCCGCCGACGGTGGAAATCTACGTATGCTGGAGACCTTCCTCATGGAGAAGCTCCTAGAATGGCTAGAGGCAATGAGCTTGATGAGACTTCTTGACACAGCTGTAGAGCTGATGAGGCATGCTCTCGCTGACCTGACTCAGGTATGCCACACGTAGTTATTCAGTATTCCTTTCGTGACTCCTTGCTTACATTATTCCCCGCTTTGCGCGCAAGCATAGCGCCTCTACTTCTAGCATCGAAATGTTGCAAGACGCCATACGATTCGTCGGCCGGTTTGGGAGTATCTTGGACAAGAGCGCCATCCACATATATTTCTCAGCTCTGCCGTTCACACCACGAGGAACGACACTTTACCGCGTCTACTCGGCGCAATACCGGGACATACCCCACGTCACGCTTGGCTACCTCGAAACATGGCCCGAAGAGTTGTGCACGGTTCGTAACCTGGGCGGCGACGACCGCACTCCCCGACTTCTCGCTTTCTCAGCAGACTCGTCTCGCCTCGGCCTTTCCACCCCCACACACCTCGTTACAGCCTCGCCCGTCACTGGCGTTCAGATCGGCAAATACCGAATGGGAAACGATCGCGGCTCTGCCGTTCCTGAAGCATCCATCGCGCTGGGGTGCCGGACGGCGTTCTTCGCTTCCGTCACACCCAGCCTCGCACTCAGGATCGCCGACAGCCGCTCTCTCAAGGAAGTCCAACTCGCGCTGCCGCCCGGTTCCGCGGACAGATCTTCGACACCAGACCCACTAGAAGTCACGTGCGCTGCCTTCGACCCGAACGTGAATACCCTCTGCGTGGGATGTGCCGATGGACGCATTCAGTTGTGGAAGCTGCGTCGTTCAGCCTGGGAGCCCGAAATAGAAGGTTTCCCCTACTCTCACCCATCCGCCGTGATCGGGGTTGCCGTCTCTTCTGGATTGATCGCATCCGTTTCGCAACGGGAGCTGAAGATTGGCCCGTGCTGCGACTCGAAGCGCAGTGATGTCACGAAAGACCCTCTCACGCTGGTGCCGAGATGGTTGCTAGAGGCGCGTGAAATTCGCCTATCATTTGCCGCTTCGTCTGCGGCGGCGTGGGCGTGTATAGTTTCATTACAATCCGCCCCCACCGGTGATCACAGCGTCTACGTGTTTACATCAGGCGACCAAAGGGGCAAGAAGATTTTCAGCCCCGATTCTCCCTCGTATCCAGTCTTTGCCCTTTCCCGGGACGGTTCCGTCGTTACAATCGTCTGCGGTGACGTGCTTCGGCGGTTGAGCACGACATCATTTAGTCTCTTGGAAAAACGCACCGTGTCAGGAATCGACAGCACGAAACTCGATCGCTTCCCAATAATCTCTCCTGACGGCCGCCTGCTCGCCGTCTGTGATGGCGAGGTTGTTCATATCAGAGATCTGATGCAACCTCCTGTCAAGCGCCTAGATCACAACCCCAGCATCAAGGCTACGGGGGTGATCATGACCAAACACTGCTACATTGTGAAGGGGGGGAAGCAGCAATGGCTAGCTCGAGTGCGTGATGACGGTACCTCCGAAGACATCGTCCAGCTCGGGGAGCACGAGATCGAACAGCTTGCAGTGTCGGCCGATGGGACCAGGCTCACCGCTCTGAGCTTCTACCAAGGGAAAACGCGCCATGGCCTCCTGGAGATTGTGAATCTGCACTCGAGGAGGCGTTCCACCACGACGTGGCCTGTGGTGCTGCACGAAAGCTTCACCGACTGGGAGATCTGCCATGTCCAGTTTTCCGCGACGGGAAGACACGTCGCCATGGTGTTCTTCCTCGCCGTCGCTGAGGCATCGTACGTCTGCGCGTGCGACCTTGAGAGCGGCTCGTTGCGATGGAAGCAACTTCCCGGGAAGATGAGACCCTTGGCGGCACGGTCGCTGCAGGGCGAGGAGCTGATCGTGGTGCGGACGAGAGACGTGTGGAAAATCGACCTGGGGACCGCGACGGGCACTAGGCACGAGCTCTACAGCCGCGAACCGTACAAGGTGGCCACGTATTACGCCAAATTTGTAGAGACGGAGAGCGCCTCTCTGTTCGAAGTTGCAAGCCGACTGTGGAACAAGCCGCCACGGTACACGATCTGGAACGTGGACACTGTCGCGCCTGAGGAAACGAAGATAAAACCGACGATCGCGCACCTCGAGACCCCCTACAACAAGGGTTCGTTTGGCCACTGGGTCCTCAGCAATGTGGGCGAGCGTGTGTGCTGCATCCCCGAGGAATACTGCTCGAAGTGGGGAACCAGAACGCAGAGTAGTGTCGGGCGCGATCGGCTCGCCCTCGTCACCGGAAACGGCACACTACTAGTTGTGGACTTTCGACCGATGATGGAATACCTGAACCCCATGTCCTCTTGAACTTAACTTCGGCGGCCAAGGTGCCTATGTTTATTTTTATATTTTTCGAAAATATTATATTTACCTGCGCCTATTTCCGGAGTGGCCCACAGATTGGCGCCGGTGACGGGCATCGCGTACAGGAACAGGGGCGTGTGGGGGGACCCCAGCTGATGGCTTTAAACACACTACAGATCTCATGGATTAGGTTTGGCCCTTATGTGCGTATCGCGTATCGATTACGGATCTAGAACTTTCTCGAATATCACTAGCGGGGTCTATACAGCTATTTCTCAGCAGCACTCATACGGTGTATCTAAGACGATGCTTTCTTGGCCTTGAACTGTGTTTGTTCTGTGTATGTTGTTACCACCGACCCTCGCGCATTAATTCAGAGGTTGGTGTGTTCGAAACACTACTTGGGACTTGGGATCATGAGCATAGGTTAGGGTCTTTTCAGAGGCCCGCTGCCGTGAAGGAAAACGTGGTGGCGCCTGACCTCTTCAAGCGCCATAAACAGCTCTTTGGAATTATTGCCCTTCAAGGCGTATCATGATACGACGTTCTATAAGCTCGCTCTTAGTTAAGTCTGGCCTCGAGCTAATATTATCCTTATATCGTCTGAATTAAACCTTTTCTATTATCTGGATTCAGGAGCTCACGACCATCATCAAGTTCGGTACCGCCGAAATGCTGTTTTAAGTTCGTCCAGCCCGTAGGGTGATGTTGGATGGTTTTCAGGCTGCTCCGATTCCGTTTAGGGGTAAAGGAACGTCAAGGATGAACCATCTTGTTTGAGAAAAAGGCACTGCTGACCTCCCATATGCCCTCAGGTGGACGGGCGGAACATCGGCCGGGTTGCCGAG
>Ga0307510_10006722_pt1 | contig 13705 bp, 10 predicted proteins | sample 12_EM_MG_FD_207224 | JGI IMG/M metagenome (GOLD analysis project Ga0307510, IMG submission 207224) | Populus trichocarpa ectomycorrhiza microbial communities from riparian zone in the Pacific Northwest, United States - 12_EM | ecosystem: Host-associated > Plants > Roots > Unclassified | place... | reverse complement strand
TTATTTATTTATTTGCCTGCAATTCCATGTATGTTGACAAAGGGAATATCACCAGACCTTCCACTCTTGTTAAAATAACAACAACAAAAAAAAAAGATAGGTTATGTCACCATGCCTACCTAAATTGGGTACAGCTGCAGCTGCTACAAGGAAGACTTGAAGCTGGGTAGTTTGTTTGAAATTAAGGTGAGTTTTAGGGACTAGTCAAACATTAAAGATATAACCATAAGCATAGACTTGTAGTTGGCAATTTTGTTGGGACTTTTAGTGTGTTCAAAGTCGAAACATCCCACTGCAAGTTATCCAGAAAAGATGTTTTCCAAATCTTCCTCCAGACGTGATCTATTATCATAGAGATAATCTATTAGCTTCCCAAAATGGGGGCAGCGCTCGTGATATGATGTCTACAGCTACAAAATGGCAAAGCTTGGTAAAAACATGATGGGCAAGAAACTAAATGAAAACAGCAAGATGCTACAGTGCCGTCCATGTAATCTAGCCCCTAGTCAAGACTCTGGAATTGAAGATTCACCAAATGGTGCAGTCACGATCAACCAACAAACCATTTTCAATCACTCATACCAATGTGTCATACAGAGGAAACGTGTATGCATAAACATTATGACTTTTATATTTATGGCATGTCACTGTCTTTTCGGTTTGAAATCTTGATTATAAAAAGCTATAGTTTATAGTTTTTTTAAAAAAAATATAGTTATCCAAACGTAAGAACTACTATAACATCTAACATATTTACATAAAAAAATTATTTATGAAAGAAAGCCCGTGTTGTTTGATATAAAATTGTATGAGTTGTAAAAAAAAACACATGACCATTGCTAGCCTTCATAGTCATCTTACGACAAGACAGACTATAAAAGAGGGCAAAGGTTCTTTTCATGAGAAGTGAAGCTCTACATATTTGGCAATTCATTTCCTATGGGCGATAGAACAGAAGAATTGCCATTGCCATTGCTTGGAAGCTTTCATTCAGCTAATGAATCAGAAGAGCCTCTCAAAAGAACTGGTATTCATCTCCTTCACTTACCTTTCCATGTCTAGTCTTCATGTCATCTCTTCTTCTTACAGAACATAATGAGAAAGATAATATTTTGCTTTAAGGTTTAGACTCTTTTGTTAACAACGACTTTCCTCCATAATCTTAGATCCCAGAAAAGGGTTTCCTGTAAATTTTCATGTTCTTCATCTAATTAAGGCTGGTGGGTTGTGTGGTAGGTTTGAATGGTAGTTGCATTTCTGCATGAAATTTCTGTAATGGGCAGAAAAAATACGCCGGTGCCGGGGATCGAACCCGGGCCACCCTCGTGACAGGCGGGAATACTCACCAGTCACCACTAATATGACAACTCATTTTAAATTAAATACTTGGAAAGATGGGGACAAGAACCTCCTGATTGTTCCGAAATTTCATGCCACATTTACTTCCCAATCCAGGTCCATTAAGCTATGATGACCCTAAAACCATCTTCCTTCCATATTGGACTGATTTTATTTTGTTTTTTAATACTTGAAGGGACCATATGGACTGCAACAGCACATGTTATTACAGGAGTGATAGGGGCAGGAGTATTGTCACTTGCATGGAGCATAGCTCAACTAGGATGGATTGCAGGTCCTTTATGCATGATATTTTTTGCAGCAATCACCATTGTTTCCACGTATCTTCTTTGTGACTGCTATAGATTTCCTGATCCTGAACATGGCCCCATCAGAAACAGGTCCTACATGGAAGCTGTCAAGTTTTATTTGGGTGAGTAGTATATATACACATCTTCTTATTGTTCCATGCACAAGGGTATAACTGTTGGGAGTGTTGGTCCCCGTAAATGAACGAGAGCATGATTCAAGCACGGTTATTAAACCTCGTTTCGCTTTGGCGGGTTGAAGTTATTAATTCAAAATTTAATTTATATTGGGTTTCAAATTAAACAAAGTGAGAATTAATATTGTCAAATCTGATCGATCTAATAGATCAATCCACCGATAACTTAATAAAAACTTGATTTAACTTTGTTTTCAATTCTTTTTTAAAACAACTTTGTTAAACTTTTATTTTTAAAATAAGAATCTTGAAATAATGCTATTTTGGATTGATTGAGTCAATCTAGCTAACATGTAATCGAGATCCTGGCCTGTCTTGGGTTCCTTTTTAATTAATAATCATGCCAAAATGATTGCACATCTATCTAGGTTTTATCTAACCTGATCAGCCAACGAGTCTCCGAGTTTTTTCGACTTAAAAAAGAGAGAATATATATGGAGTGCAAACCGTAGAACCGGACCATCCTAATTATTAGTAGTAACAAACAATAAATATATGTTCCATTTTTAAATTTCAGTTGCATTATGTTGACTATGATGCAAAAAACGTATCCCTTTCACCAACTTCTGTTACGTATGACACACAATCATTGACTAAGGCATTGAATTATAGTCTAGCAGTTGTTGTCTTACTGATTCCTTAAATAATCAGTGGCCTCTAGTGCACTTAAACTGCTCACTGTTTATTTTATAATGAAGTAGTGAGTTCAGAATTCTGACAACATAGACAATTCAATTTCAGGAGAGAAAAGCCAAGTAGTGTGTGGAATATTTGCCGAGGAGAGCTTATATGGGTGTGGAATTGCCTATACCATTACTTCTGCTGGTAGCATAAGGTGTGAGACTTCAACCCTTCTCTGCTTCCTTCCTAATTTTCTATATGATGAACTTGTTTGAGAAACTTGAAAAACATGCAGCCAAAATCTTGAGTTGTTCTATGCTTTATTGATGCTAGATAACTTCGAGTTACAAGCAAGAATTTCATTTTGTCTTGTCCTTCCAACTACTTCTAGTTTTTGCCAAGTGACTGCTCTAATTATTAGAAAACTTGCACCCTTGTGATTCATTGCCCCAGTGGTCCATTCTCAGGTGAACTTAATCTTAGTGAGCTGTTGTTTTTCATGAATATTTCTTGAGGAAGAATTTGCCTATCCAAAGAAGAATTTCACATCTTTGTCTCTGGTGAACTTAATCTTAGTGAGCTGTTGTTTTTCATGAATATTTCTTGAGGAAGAATTTGCCTATCCAAAGAAGAATTTCACATCTTTGTCTCTGAGATTTGTTATATATTTTGATTGAGATGCTCTTAATATTAGTGAGTGCAACTAAAGATACCACTTGATTGCTTTAACAAGCAAGTATCTTTGGCAAATCACAAAATGTCTTAAAAGTTCTGAAGTTTCAGAGAAAATCCTGTCAACAAAGTGAGATTTGATGATAGAATAGCCAAGATGCCACTTCTTTTTGGTACATGCCATGGTTCACACCTTTTGATTGACCCAATCAAACTACATGGTCCATGAAGATTGCTTTTCATGTTGGGGGGCAATATATTTTCTGAGCCTTACATATGCTAACCTTTTCTTTTGTCTTTCTGTCAATGCCAAGCCTCCTTTTTTTGTAGTTCTTATAGGGAAAGAACTAGTGACAATGGAAGAAGTTTCTGTTTTTCTCACCAGGAAGACAATTTCTTCTCTGTGGGACAAACAAATGGAAAATCTCAAAAGCATAAACCTTAGCAGAGTAGGCATGCGTAGGGAATGCTAAGAAGTATTTCTTTCTCCATGATGTTTTGTAGAGATGCACATCAGGGGATTGGTAAAGCAATCATATTGAATGCTACCTCAAACTCACTGGAACTTGTTTTAAGAAACCGAAAGATTTACTGTATTTCTCGAGAGTTTTTGACCCTCAAAAATAAAAGGAAAAAAAAGGATTCTTGAGTGACCACAAAAGCTAAAATGGTGCACAGAAACTTCAGAAAATATCAATCTATGGCCAATGATAACAGTCTGAGCAGCCCAGATTCCTCTGCTTTTATGAGGCAGTACTTTCAAGGACCATTGTAGAAGATGCTTTGGAGGCTTTTTTATCTGAAAATAAAGACATAAAAATCCAAGCATGCTGACAAGTGGGATAATAATGTTACAAAGCAAGTCTTCTACAAGTCTTCTCTCCTTTTTTGCTTTTTTCAATTTGGCACTTCTGATGCAGACATAAACATCTTCCTCCTATACTGGTGTGCTTTCACTATCCAAACAAAGAAATAAAACAAAAACAAAAACATCGATTACTTGTGTAGAGGGAAACAAAGGAAAAACAGGTCTGTTTGTTATTGCGGTGTGACAGTGTTTTTCAAAAAAATTATTGTTTTGCTTCAAATTAAATTTTTTTTGGTGTTTTTAGATTATTTTGATGTAATGATGTTAATTTTTTTTTAAATAAAAAAAATTATTTTGATCCATTTTCATGTGAAAAACATTTTGAAAAATAACCGCTACCACAATGCCAAACACTACCGAAGAGAGGATAGAGGACGGGGCGGCATGCATTCTACTCATAGTTGCAAGTATGTGAGCAAGTATCTATTCCCATAACCTCTGTCGGCATATTCTATGGTAGGAGTCTGGTCAGGATTTATAACCTTCAAAAATCTAACAGCTTGCTCTTTCCTGTTTACCCCCCTACACACACACACACACACAAACATATATGCTCTTTATGTGTCATTTATGTTGCCGTTGTTAGGGCAGTGAACATGAATATCCAAGAAAAATGAGACAGTGGCCATTTTCATGGTAGAAAGTTTGACTTCTTGTATGCTATCATTTTAAGAGTGAAAATTACAGGAAAAGAACGTGATTTTTTGGACTACTGTGGTCAGAATCATGCTTCCCACCAAGATTTAATTATGATTGTGAAGATTCGTGCAAGCAATTTTGATGTTTCTCCAGTTTTTAGTTGAACTCTTGATTCATGATTGCATGGTCATTACAGAAGGAAAAGAAACATCCAAATGAAACATTCTAGGAGAAGTGGTTGTGATGGAACAAGCACCAAACTTATAGGTGTCACTAACCTTTTTGTGATGAAAAAGGAAATGGCTTTTACCGGCTAATAGGAATGGGAGTTTTTCTTTCAAACATGAAAATAATTAGCTATTACTTTGAATGATTTGTCATAGAAGAAGACTGCTCACCCACCTCTTTGGTCCCGTATTGAAGATACTGTTAAAATCCTTACAAAAGTAGTAAAGTTGGATGTGAAGTAAGTAAAGAGGGCAATGGATATGCCAACATGAAGATGACTGCCAATTTCATTGCATTATTGTGAGCTGTCATGTTATCCTTCCAAAACCCTTATAAATATTGCCTTCCAGAAGTTCTTGGCTGCAAAGAAGCTAGAGCATTGCTTTGAAATATTTCCAAATTGAGTGGCAAGCAGTCATAGTCTCACAGTGTCAAGTATATTTCATGGTTTTCATCTTTGCTTCTCTTTCACACATCAGCTAGATATAAACTTGGTCCATTTCCCAACTTGGTAGGATCTGTAAGATATTAGAAATCAGTCCTTGTTGATTGACCGATTTTAATAAAACCAACTAATTGATGTTATAATCGCGCATGTTATAATCAACTCGTTTGATCGAGAACATATTGCACCTTGAATAGAAGTTGCTACTCTTTTTCTTTGTATTATCTCGATAAGTTGCTATCTTTATGGCATTTCCTGCTTAGTATAGCTGTACTCTTCCTCCACAAAGAATACAGCATTGAATTTTCTTCTCTAATGTTATTTTTGTAGAAACGCTAGCCACAAAGGATCTAATTGTGTAGCTTCTTTCATGTAGCTAGTTGTCGTGTTCTATTCAGAAACAGTTAAGAGTACTTAGGCCCTTTCTTTTGGCTATCCAGGTTGTAGAAAACTTTTAGTGAACATAGTTTCCTGTCGTGAATTGAATAGTCATGGCAGTCCAACATCCTCTTGAACTGGCAAATGGTTGCTGTGATGATGATGGGCATTCATTGAGAACTGGTAAAGAAATTTCCAAAGACCAGTTTTTGTAATTTAAGTTCACTGCCTTTTTTTCAATTCAATATTGAATCTGGTGCCTCTGGAAAACTCAACCAGGAACCTTATGGAGTTGCGTTGCTCATATTATTACTGCTGTTATTGGATCTGGAGTTCTGTCCTTGGCTTGGAGTACTGCACAGCTAGGATGGATAGCAGGGCCAGTTTCCTTGCTTTGCTTTGCGATTGTCACCTATGTTTCAGCTTTCCTCCTTTCCGATTGCTATAGGTCCCCTGACCCCATAACAGGAACACGAAACTACTCTTACATGCATGCTGTTAGAGTTAATCTTGGTAGTTTAACACCTGCCCTTTACCTTTGTAACTTGTCTTGTGAATCCCTGTATATTTTTCACTTAGGATATGCCTTATATGCTTCCTAACTTGATGTAGTGATAGTTCAGGTAAAACACAGACATGGTTTTGTGGTTTGCTTCAATATGTGAGCATGTATGGAACTGGTATTGCTTATGTTATTACTACTTCAACTAGTATGAGGTACCTCCTCGCTAAATTCTGTGATTTACGCCTTTTTTCATCCCTTGTGTTGAAGATTGTTTTGGATTAATGCCATTGCAACATTAAGTCTCAATATATCTGTGTCTATATTCATTTCATGTTTTCGATGAAGGTACTTCTGTCTGATTATACATATTTTTTTTTCCCTCTCAATGTAGAGCAATTCAAAGATCAAACTGTTACCATAGAGAAGGGCATAAAGCTTCATGTGAATATGGGGACGCTATTTATATGCTGCTATTTGGAGCTGTTCAGATACTAGTGTCACAGATTCCTGATTTTCATAACATGGAATGGCTCTCGGTAATTGCAGCAATCATGTCCTTTACCTACTCTTTTATCGGATTTGGACTTGGTGTTGCACAAGTTATAGGTATTGCTGCGAATCTGGCCACTTCTTTTCAGTAGACATCATGCTCTGCTAGAAAAGACTCAATCTTTTCAGTAGCTTACAGCAAACAGCTCTCGAAGCTCAATTCTCTACTGTGTTTCTGTATTGAAAAGAACAGAAACCTGAGCATAGAGAATTTAGAATTTTTCGGACTAGAGAAATGAGTAACTCTCCAGTCCCCACGGGGCCTTGAATCACTGTTCAGTTTTTATCTGGTAATCAGACATAGTATGTAAGATAAGCATGGATAATAAATTGGGAGAAGAAGCTACTTCATCTCTAAAACTTATCTGATTGCAGAAAATGGGACGATTAAGGGGAGCATTGCTGGAGTCTCAGCTGCCACTACTGCCAATAAGTTATGGTTAGCATTTGAAGCACTGGGGGACATTGCTTTTGCCTATCCATACTCGATCATTCTGCTTGAGATACAGGTTTGGCTTATACTTTTCGAAATTCAATTTCGTTGCAGCAACTCATTTTCTGCAGTAGCAGCTAATAACAAATTTTTGGGGACTGAAGTGAATTAAGAAATTTTTGCATGAAGGATACTTTGAAGTCACCTCCACCAGAGAATAAGACCATGAAGAAGGCCTCCATGATTTCAATCTTCATCACAACTTTCTTTTACCTATGTTGTGGATGCTTTGGATACGCAGCCTTTGGCAACAATACACCTGGAAATCTCTTGACTGGGTTTGGGTTCTTTGAGCCTTACTGGCTCGTCGATTTAGCAAATGCTTGCGTTGTTCTTCATTTGGTGGGAGGATATCAGGTATCAAATTTTCATTACACAGTCTTTAATTCTTGACCTTGTCACGCTTTTGTTTCTGCTCAAAATGTTGAATTTCTTTACATATCTAATTCCTCACTGCAGAGATCATTTTCTCCTTAAAATATGCAGTAGTAATCTGTTAAAAAAATATAATTATTTCATAATCATGAAGTTAAAGGTCTAATAATACATTTTCTTACTGTGATCATATCATCATAGTGCTTTTCTGATAGCATAGAGCTTCCTCCAAATATCTGAGAAATCTATAAGTTTTTTATAAAATCGATTAGGTTGCTCATATGGTTTAGATATTTTCATGTGTTCTGTTTGCAGATATATAGTCAGCCTGTGTTTGCATTTGTGGAAGGATGGTTCAGTAGGAAATTTCCAAGCAGTGGTTTTGTGAATAACTTCCATTCCTTCAAACTTCCATTGATTCGTCCTCTTCATATCAATCTTTTCCGGCTATGTTTCCGAACTGTATATGTTGCATCAACTACTGCTGTTGCAATGGCCTTCCCTTACTTCAACCAAGTTTTGGGAGTGCTTGGAGCCTTGAACTTTTGGCCTTTGGCAATATACTTTCCTGTGGAAATGTACTTTGTGCAGAAGAAAATAGGTGCTTGGACAAGAAAATGGATTGTGCTGAGAACATTTAGCTTTGCTTGCTTGCTAATAACAATAGCAGGCTTACTTGGGTCAATTGAGGGACTTATAAGTGCTAAACTTGGCTGAGACTGCTATTGCTGAGATCTTTCTGCCAATAGACTACTAGTAATCACATGTTGTGTTGGAAGATGAGAATATTATGCCTCTTGTCTTCCTGTCCTGTTCTAATATTAGGATGAGATTTCTTGCTTTGCTAGAAGGAAACTAAACTAATATTGAGAATAAGCATGCAGTTTCATGGGAAGTTGGTGAAGAATCCTCTCTTTCAACCTATGATACCATAGATGTTATAGACACAGTAGAAGAATTTGAGCTAAAAAGACACCATTAATTAGCTAGGACTCTAAAGAAAACTTGAGTTATCATATCCGAGAAAAAACATTTGGTTACTGTCTTGAGATAAAAAAAAATAAAAACAACAGAGACAAAAAAAAAATTATATAAATTCACCTCAAAACTATTACAATATTCATAAGAATCACCTTCTAAAAAAGAACGATTTTGCATGGTATACAACACCAGAATCCTATAACCAATACAAAAGGAGAGCCTCACCAGAGAAATGAATGGAGGTCCCTCTCTTTGATACATTGGTAAAATATAAAATACTCCAGAGCTGCTCTTAGAAACCTATTAATATTTAAATAAATGGGAACCTACTCAGACATTCTATTCTTCCAAGAAGCAGCTGCAAGGGATGGGATGCTTTGTTCATACGTAAAGAAGTTACCTGGATCCACCATTACTAGCATCAACCTGTCAAAATTGCCTTTGAAATACTTCATACTCCAACTGCTAGCTTGCTCATAACTAGCATTACCAATTTCATTGATTCCCAGATCAATATCTCCGTAATTTAGATATGAACATCTTGATGATTTTGACACAAAAAGGTGTCATATAATCATAAAGCTTTCTGATAAGATCCAAGTTGCGATCCAAACCTTCAACACCTTCTTTCCAACTCACTGCATGCTGGATTTTGTAAATGTTCTCCGCTCTATGTGGAAATGGAGTGTCAAGTTCTGAAACTTCACTCTTTTTTCCTTCATAAGGATTGAATGTCAAAACTGGTTTTTGCAATTGGATCATGTTCTTCCACATTCATTCAAGATCAGTCTTTGAAATAGGCTCTTGCACGCAGTCCGATTTCCTCTTCAAGCACTTCTCTTTTGTTGAATGTCTCTCAAGAAAAACATCTCTAGATGTACAAGTTTGATAATTAGACCAAAACAATACTGACTCAATTCAGGAAACTTCTCATCCATTAGAGAAACAAGTCGTTGTGCATCTCCAAGAAACAAAGCATTGAATTTGGCCTTGATAGCCACTTGCCCCTTCCTAGCAACTGGATTCAAGACCACCCTTATAAAGAGATCTTCATCTGTTTTATCAGCAACATCTTATGCACCTTCTCCAAATATGTCCTTTCAACTCTAAAAACAGGGACAGTTTAAGGGACTTGAGCTAGTCTAATTTTCCATGAAACAGAACTAGCTCCACCACCTCCTCTGATAGCTCAGAAAAGATCCCCCCCTCCCGCTCTCTATCCAAACCATCACCACTAGCATCAACCACTACTGCATCGACAATATTATCAACAGAGAAACCATATTTGCTCATTAAGTTACCATATCCACCTCCACTTAAATGGCCTCCAACACCAACTGCTGGACAAACTCCTGCAGGGTAGCTATGAATCTTGCTCTTTTCAGCAATTCTATAATAAACTTCCCCTAGTTTAGCACCTGACATCATCCAAGCACCATGATATTGAACAGTAATAGACCTCATATTGAACAAGTCAACCATGATAAATGGCACACTTGACGCATGCGAAAGACCATCATAATCATGGCCTCCAATACGAATTCTGACTCCAAGACTTGGAACAAATGATAGCTCAATTATCTGTAAATAAGTGAAGTAATTTATTTTTCTATAATAATAAATTTTATATATATATATATATATATTATTCTTGTATTATCCATGTAATAATAATATTATATCTGATCATACTTGTGAAAAAAGTGTTAACTTATATTTTACCCCATTAAAGATTAAAAAAAAAAATGTTTCCATACATATTTCAAGTTGAATTTATTTTTATTACACCTACTTATCTAAACATATTCATTAAACTCAATTAAACGTTTTTAGGGTTATTTATCAATTGAAATATAATTAAGAGAATTCATAATCATAATTCCAACTACAACGAAAAAATAACAAAGAAGAGTTTTGTTACAAAACCTAAAACATGTGGGATTAGATATGTCTTTGATTTAATGTGGACTATAATAGTAAAATTATAATTTTATTATTGATAGAAAATGTGATGAACTGGCTTTTAGGGGTAAAAAAAATCTTCTTATGAGATTAATTTGTCATCCTTTATCAATTTGTTTGGGGGTAATATTATTTTTTTTTTAATTTTTTGTAATAGTTAAATTACTATATCACCCTTAAAATTTTAAAATATTGACCTTGGATCCAGGGGCTTTATAGGATTTTTATTTTATTAGCCTTGACTTTAGGGCTTAGTAGTAATTTCATAATAGTTTTTTTGTTATTATCATTTAATTCCATGACCATTTTTGTCTTTGTCAAAATAAAATAAAAGAGAAAAAGTTGTTGAAGCGGTCAAACATGCCAGCTACTCCTCTATCTTCAGGTGACGCGTGCAGCTGACACCGGTGGTCATAGCCATGCTTATGCCGCATCATTTAATTCGTCTCGACATCTTTTTTTTTTTAGATGACGTGTTCATAGTGATTCATCATTGTATTAATTTACATTTGATATATTCATGACCCGAATTCCTGGTCCGTGACAAGCAATGCTAGAGTGGTGCCATAATGACACTCTACGTATACTAAGCGTCAAATATACTTCTCATTAAACAAATTATATAAAAATTTATAGTTTTTCATAAACTTTTAAAATATTCTTTAAAACCAGCAATAAAAACAAATAAAAATTCATAATACTTATTATAATATAAAAATTTATTTTTAAATAAAATAGTGTAATAATAGAACGTTTAAGATATTGAATTAAAAAAATAAAAAGAAAAACCTTGAATGCAAGCAAAACATATAAATAAAGGAAATAACAAGAACTCTCAACAAGATCGACATGTTAACAAAAACTAAAATCCTAAAAATAATATTAACAAAAACATGAATAATATTTAATATATATCATAGATAATAAACTGATATGGTTACGTCACTGACTTTGTTCTTTAACACAACAGCCACTCTCAACTGATCTATCTAGTGGGTTCGGTCATGTTGTAGCTCTGACAATTTAAACATGATTGGAATATGAACCAGCAACGTTCAGCGCATAATCATAGCATGAAGAGATGCCAAACGAAAAAAAAAAAAAAAAAAAGAGTGTAAATGCAAGCAAAAGCTGTGGCAGCCAACCATCAATATTGTCAGAAAAAGATATAAGCTAGATGTATATGATATGGAAGCTGGGGAAAAACAACTGTTTGTTAGAGAGAGAGATATATAAATAGCGATGTGAAAATGATTTTTGTTGCAAAGGATGTGAAAACAGAATGTTAAGCTCCTGCAAGAAATTACTATAATTCCCTATCCAAGGAAAAAGAAATGGCCAAACTCTCAAAATTCACAGAACAAAAATTAGAATAAGAAATTCATCATAGTAAACAAAACCTGCTGTTAATTTTTCAGATGCATCGAGGTGACTCTCTTTTTCTTATGGTTGTTCACCCTTTCCTCCTTACTGTCATCATTCTCAACCATTAACTCCATTGATCTGCATTTCACTCAAACCAGCTTTTCTTTGCCTTCTCCTAGAGAAGCACATGTACCAGTTCTAGAATGAAGTAGAAATAGTATTTTAAGAAACTGATATTTTAAGTTTCTATGACAAGCTATAAGGAGATCCCTTGATTCACATGAGCCAGGCAAGAGAGGAGTGCTTTCTTGTAATCCCAGGGATATAAAGTTTGTCTTCCCCTCTTTCCCTCCATGTTTCCTGGATCTCCTTTTCCCTAAATCCCTCAGTTTTCTCCTCCTTCCTTCCATATTTCGTGGGGTGTGTGTTTTTAATGGGAGAATAGGAATGAAGGCTTTGATTATAAAAGATAGTGAAAACACTGTTAAAATCAACTTTGAATAGTACTTCCTTCCACAATCTTTCTGCAATCCTGTGTTCTTTGTTTTTATTTGCAATTATTGTTAAAACAAAGGGTGGGAAAAACATTGTTACAACCCATGGTTTCTCAGTGGAGGAACAGTGTTTTCCTTTGGATGTATATCCCATTCTTTAATCAACTTGTGTTAAGATATTTTGCATGGTAGAACTTCTTGGTCAACCTCCAATCACAAACAGATTCGAGTTATGTGTTTTCTTTGTTTGTTAAAAAATATTTTTAATTTTCAGTATTTTATACCATGTAAAATAAACTATTATTATTTTAGTTTTTTTTTTCAAGTTTATCTAACAAATGAGTAAACTACTTTGTTCACCGTACAAGACATGGGAAAGTGTTCCAAGAAACAAACAAGGCCTTATAATCTCTATAGCAATAGTTTCCAATTCCGTGGGTTCCGTGGGTTCCATGGTATAGCAATAGTTTCCAATTCTGTGGTTTCCGTAGTATAGCTGATACGAAAGTTCATGAATTCAAAGATTCTACAGAAGCATATCTTCAGTGAAGAATATTCAAAGATTCTACATAAGCATATATTCAGTGAAGACTGAAGTTGTCATTAACTAAACTGCTGACCAAGAGAAAAGACCACATCAACTATCATGATGTGTGCAAGGCGTAGTGTTTCATGAGGTATAGTGTTTTACATCATTGTTATGTGTAGGGTTTAGTGATGTACTCAGATCTGGTTGAACTTGGTTCTTATATTTTGTTATTTTGGGTTCACAGGTAGGAAATTTGTAGCAAATTTCATTGCCTCCCCTGAATTTGATCGACATGGCAGTCAAACATGAGCAAGAGAATGGTTTGTTGCTCGATGATGATGGGCGTACAAGAAGAACTGGTGATGACACTTCCAACTTTCAATTCTATTTTATATATTTTGTGTTATCTTGAATTTACCCCTGTGAGAAACTGAACCAGGAACCTTATGGAGTTGCATAGCTCATATAATTACTGCTGTTATCGGCTCTGGTGTTCTATCTTTGGCTTGGAGTGTAGCACAGCTAGGATGGATAGCAGGTCCAATTGCCATGCTTTGTTTCGCTATTGTCACCTATGTCTCTGTGGTGCTCCTTTCTGGTTGCTACAGATGTCCTGACCCTGTAACCGGAACACGAAACTACTCTTACATGGATGCTGTTAGAGTGAATCTTGGTAGCAGAACACCCTCTCCTTACAAACAGAAAGCTTCTTATATTCCCTATCTGTTCATTTCTAGAAATGTTCAGATAATCTTCTT
>Ga0307510_10006721_pt1 | contig 13706 bp, 12 predicted proteins | sample 12_EM_MG_FD_207224 | JGI IMG/M metagenome (GOLD analysis project Ga0307510, IMG submission 207224) | Populus trichocarpa ectomycorrhiza microbial communities from riparian zone in the Pacific Northwest, United States - 12_EM | ecosystem: Host-associated > Plants > Roots > Unclassified | place... | reverse complement strand
TCATCGGTTCCTCAGCGTTGTATATACCACTGGGTTTCTTTTCCTTCTTTGTTTTTTTGGCGGGAGTTGATCAGATAATTAGTTTCTCGGTGGTAGGTTAATTGGTGGTGGATGAGGTGACGTTTGATCAATGGTCCTGATGCGCATGTTAGGGGACGGTTGATTGAAGAGGCTGATTGAAGAGGCTGCAAGAGCTTGGCAGTGATGATGTATGACCAGCAGGATATCCTGCAAGTATCATGAGAACCAAGGTAGTGAGTGCATTGAATACGATACGTAGGGGTCGTGGGGGGTGAGGTTGAGTTAACCTATTAGCGCCCGGGGAGTGAGGATATAGAAAGCATCTTTCTGTGCCATTTCCTCTCTTTTTCTCCCTCTATCGTACTCGAGTATGATACCTTGCACGATACCTTGCACGAATATCAATAGAGCCATAAGTTAATGAACTGGTTGATCGATTTTTTTTCGAAAAAAGCCACCTGCATTAGACTCAGTGGAGAGAACCGCCTGGGTTCTAGGTTAAAATAAGAAGGGGTCGGGATGAAACTTACAATTACGTTAAATTCAGAGCCTTGAAAGCCTTAGTCCTGGCTATAAGGGTTAGCATATGGTGTTTTATTGCGATTTCGAGACAAAGCTTGGGTGAAAATCTTATTTGAACCTAGGGTATCATACTTGCCTAGAACGGTTCTCGCCAGTTAATCTGGCACTTCTAAGACTGCAATGCTGACTAAGCAACTTTGTACGATCGTACTATGGGCTTGCCCCCTTAGTGCCAAGATGGGCACTAATCAAAACCACCGCCCGGCCACTTTATGAACGGTTACCGCACGTAGCCCTAGGCATTCAGTAAATCCACGGTCCAACACATTTTTTTCTCTTGTTTGTTCTCAGGCTTGGCGTCCGGTAGCAGTCTCCACCCCCTATTACCCTCCTGTCGCCTCCATTCACTTTTTCTCATTCCACTCACCACCACCAAATATCGTGGGTTACCCGGTTCGTCTATATCATCCGAGGAAAGAAAAAAAAAAGAAACACCTGCCAGTTACCCGACCTAAGAAACGTTACCCGACCGAGCCTTTTTATATGGAAGCAAAGGAGGAGTTTGTAATGGGGAATTCTACCTCCGCCTATGACCAACAGGAGGGGGAAGACGGTCAAGTTGAAGAAGATGGATCCGGGCTTGTTCGGCAAACAAGCATGGAGGAGGAATCCGCCCAGGCGCTCCTAGCCTTAAATAAGGGCCTCGCGGCAGCCGATGGCGAGGGTAAGAAAAAGAAGAAGAGGAAGAAGGGGAAGAAAAAGAGGGATAAGAAATCCGAAGAGGTGGTTAGGGATGAGGATGCTCTGGGAGAGGAAGAAGAAGTTCTTGAGGGCATGGCTGTTGCAGGAGGAGACGACCTTCCTGACTCTCAAAGAATCATCTCCCAACATCTTGCAGCACACATGTCCAAGATTGCGCCTGCTTCCGCTTCGGCCGGAACAACTCTACACGAAGACGACGACCTTTTGATGATGGAGACCGAGCTAGGTTACACCGCCGTTTCTTCCCCGCCGCCGTTGGACGCAGATGACGTACTTAGTTCTTCGGCCTTTCATACCTCACCTCCGAGAAAGAAGGGGAAAGCAATCTATGAGAAGAAGAAAAATAAGCGGGTGGATCCAATCGAGGATGCTAATAGGCTTGTTGATCCCGCCTTGATGGAATTCGATGAGGCTACTGCGGCGGCTGCGGCCGCCGCGAATATATCTACCGGTCCGTTGGGGGATGGAATTGGGGAGCCAAGGAAGCGCAAGAGGAGGCTGCCGACCGAGAAGCTTGATGACGGTCCCGAGAAGAAGAAAAAGTCTCATAAGAAAAAGGTTTCTGAGGGAATTGTTGATTCCACCACAACAAACCACGTCCAACCCTCGCCCTCGGCTCCACTTGAGCAACTCCCAATCCATACGACTCCTACTTCTGCTCTAGGCCCCATTTCTACTACAACCACTGCTACCCCTTCTGGGGGAAGTGCTGGAGGCACGTTTTCAGTCGAAGAGAAGAGGGCAATTGACGTTCACCTCGACAGATACGCGGAAGATAACGGCCTTACTCATGCAGACCTTTGCCGAAGAGTCTGGGCCAACGAACGCCGCAAAGACGACTTCTGGGAAGGAGTCTGCTCCGTTCTCCCACAGCGTTCTAGGGCTAGTATTTACAAGCATGTGCGTCGCCAATACCACATTTTCAATTCCCGCGCGAAGTGGACTGAGAGTGAAGATGAACACCTCGCGGCGCTTGTAAAGGAAAAAGGAAGTGCTTGGAAGGCTGTCGGTGATGCCATGGGTCGTATGGGGGAAGACTGTCGTGATCGCTGGAGGAACTATGGCAAGTGTGGCAAGGACCGCGGGAAAGACCGTTGGGATGAACTCGAGGAATCCGAATTGAAGAAGATCATCGCTGAGGTCTTGACTGGGATCCGTGCGCGTAGGGGCATTACTGATCCCTTTGATCTTGAGTCAAATGCGATCGACTATGACGGTGAGGATGAGATCAATTGGACGGTTATTAGTGACTTGATGGGCAATAAACGTAGTCGTATCCAATGTCGGTACAAGTGGAACAAGATGAAACAGCAGAAGGCGAGATCTGGGGGTGTTGCTGTTGTCAAGAGCCCTGGCACTTGGAAGAAGAAAAAGGCAAAGGCCTTCGTTGAGGATACTAGTATGCTCGTCGGGGACCATATTTGGTTGTTAAAGCAGTACGCTCTTACCGTTTTCAAGTTATTTTTGTAGGGCCCTTACTAACTTTATTAGGATCCGGGATTCGGGTGCTGAAACAGAGAAGACAATCCCTTGGGAAGACATCGCGCTCAATGATAAGATTTGGTAGGTTCACAGCGTGTGGAGCTCGTTAATTAAATACTAACCGGGTCCAGGTCTTCAAAGGAGCTCGAAGGCGCGTATAAAACACTGCGTCGGGCGGTCCGTGGACGCCTTGCTCTGTCTGAGATTGTCGATAAGGTCCTCAAGGACCTTGAAGACCTTTCCGAAGACGTAAAGGGCCAACGCTACCTGCCAGATACTAACGGCACACCCGCTGCTGACGGCCTACAATCTATAGCTGGGGATGAACTTCCCCAATCTCCTTCTGCCTCCCATATCCCAGACCAATTCGACGCATCCAATTACACTTACGAGCAACAGCACATGATCCAGAACGTCGCTCCAGTCGCAAGTATGGGCATCGTCGACGGGGAGTACGACCCTAATCGCGCACCGGAAGACATGGCACTTGTTGACCCTGAGCTAATCGGTCAGGGGATCGAGCATGGGGTACAGCAAGACCTTGAGAAGACTGCCGGTGAGGCGATCATGATTGCTGCAGCGGCAGCAGCCGCTAGGCAACGTGAGAGATCCGGTGAGGACGAGACTGAGCGTGAGCTTCGTAGGAGGCTTGGTGTGGAAGTTTGATTCTAAGATAAAAATTAAAAAAACGAGCAGGGGAGATAGGAGAGGGCTTTGATTCCTGATTTGATTTGATTTTCTTCTAATTCCCCCTCTCCCGCTTCCTTTCTCCTCTTTTCTACTCTTGTTCTCGTAGGGTTTGTATGGGTGGGGCGTGGTAACTTTTTTTGTCTGTCTTTACTATTATCATGGGGTTTGCCGAGCAGGCCAGCGAAGGGATTTCGTGATGTGATTCCGATAGCTAGATTTTGACGGCTAAATGCCCCTCCTACTTAGCCCTACCAACGAAAAGTCTTTTGCATTCCGGAAGTTACGATAATATTGTGCATAGCGTTAAGTAGTTTACTGTGATAGTTACTGGACCTAGTCACTGGTGTATACAAATATAGTGCAAGACACTTGAGACCAATCCTCTTGTTACCCTGCCAGAAATGCCCACGTACCGCAACGCTCACTCGGTGGGGGAGCCGGATTCGAGTAGTTTTAGAGTTCCTCAAAAAAAAAAAAACTCTGTTGTTGCAGAGTGTGGAGCATTCATAGTTGATTTTCGCTCTAGGGAGGGTCGAGTTTAGACGTCCTGCACTATACAGTAGAAACTAGAATTATTGGGCCTCTTTCTTAGAGCTTGGAGCTTGGGAAGTCGGAGCTGCCTCTCTTGGCAGAATTTGTTTTCCTTTATCATATTTGCCTCAACGGATGGCTGAACGCCAGGTTTTTTCGTTCTGTTTGCTCCCCTCAGTGCGAGATCCAATCATTCCGGTTCCTATGGTACACAACGATGCTATGGTTTCACGTTATTCTATGGGTTAAGGTTGCTTGTGTTCAAGGCTTATCTCTTCATTAGCCCTGCACTACCGGGTACTACACTATGGTCATGACATGCCTGGATGTAATGGCTCTTTGAGCCCCGCCGATGAGTCTCCACAAACACGCAACGATCATCCTCAACCACTTCGGGACTCAACCAATTCACCCCCTAAACAAACAGAGAGGCTAGAGAGAGCCCGTGGGAGAGAAGGGAAATAAGACAGATAAGGGAAAGAGAAAAAAAAATGCTCGAAATTCCCATCGTCCCATACCCACCTCCGGAAATCCAATCCTTAATCCAGCCAGGCAAATGGACCAAGTACCAAGACTCCTGCGTAACAGCGCTAACCCACCACTTGCTCCTCCCCGCCCCCTCATTCCAGAACTCACTGAAAGACACACACCTCATAGAGTTCCTGACAACCTACACTTCGAACCAGGCACCGACAACACAGAACCCACCGCTGAAACGGAAAGTCGCGCAGATACTGCATAGGATCTACACTACCGCCCCACCAAAGCACGTCCCCAGCCAGCTCACTACAGCAACCTTCCTGACGGAACTCTCGAGAGAGTTTAGCAAGAACCATGTCATCCGCGAGTTACTGGATAAAGAGGAAGTATGGGGGCTTTTCGAGAAAGATGTTCTGAAGTGCGGGCTCGAGGATGCGATCGCGGTTATTAAGTTCTTGCCTAGAGTTTCGGAGAGTTTACTGGCTGGGGATGAGTGGATGGAGGGTGCTATTGCCCGCGGTGAAGTGGCGGCGCTGGCGACGGCGCTTGTTGCTGTCGCGTCGAGAGAGAATTGGGGATTTCTAGGAGATGTGCTGTATAGGCTTGTTGCAGAGGGCAAGAGGGATAAGAGAGCTGGGGAGTTTGTGAAGAGGCTGATTTGGGAGATGCCGATTGTTGGGATTCTGGAGAGGGAGGTTGATGGGGCTCCGGAGGAGGGAAGGATCTCTGGGGTGCTTGAGGAGGTTAAGAGCTTTGGGCCGGTGAAGAGAAAGGATAAGGGGAAGGGAAGAGAGGTACTGGATCCGGAGGGCCTGAGTAAGGAGGAGGAGGATAGTCTTATGATGAAGGTTGAGAGTGTTCGGGACATATTACCTCACCTCGGGGCAGGCTTTGTGAGGAAGTGTTTGCTACAGATGAATTGGGATGTGGAGAGGGTTACTGCGGCGGTGCTGGAGGGAAATTTGCCTGGCGATTTGAATTTGGCGGATCAGGAAGAGGAATTGTGCGCATCCCCTCCATCTCACATCCATAGCAGTTACTAACAAATTCAAAGTATCCCACCAGAAGCCTCGGGGCCACCATCAGCATACGCTACTCCCCCCTCTGAACCAGCAGATACAGGGTTCCCCGCTCTCCCGGTCCGCCGCAATATCTACGACAACGACGAACTAGACCGCCTAGCCCCCTCTGCAACCGCCCGCCTCCACCAAGGCAACAAAACCAACCAACTAACTGCGGACAAACTCCTCAAAGCCCCCGAGGTCCCCAAGAGCGCGATCTACGCCGCTCTTGAAGCCTTCGATCCGGATGACGACGAGCGTGATGATACCTACGACCTAGCCGACATTGGTGGAACTGTGGACACATCCGCACCACCCGGCGACGACGACTGCTCCGGCGACAAGGAGGGCGATAGTGCAGAGAATGCGCTATGGAGTGCGTACAATTCATCACCGGGGGTGTTTAATCGTGACTCAGAAACTAGGCGTGGAAAGGCTAGGAAGGATCTCAAAGACCGGACAAGCATGACGGATGAGGCGATTGAGGGGTGGAAGGTTATGCTTGAGCGTGAGCCGGACCGCTTGCGAGCTATGGAGAGGAAGTTTGCGGATAGGAATGTTTCGCAGGAAGTTATCGCCAAGAGCTCTTGGAGTGCTGGTGACGATGAGGGAGTTGGTGCACGGGGGAAGGGTGGGAGAGCTAGGGGCGCGAGAGGTGGGAGAGGCAGCAGCGGTAGTGTAGGCAGAGGAAGAGGTGGTGGTAGTAAAAGTGGCGGGGACGCCACAGGCCCTGCCGGTGAGAAGGAGACGCAACAGGGGAGGGCGAAGAAGGAGGCCAATAAGGGGAGTAGAGCAAATCATAATCGGAGGGACCAGAGGGCGAAGAAGATGGCTAGAGGATTTGCTGGATAGTTTGTTGATCTTGTAGGATTTAAGTTTTTCTGAAGGATCAGGCATCAAACTATTGATTTGATCCGTGGAAAGCTCTATAGCCATTAACTTATTACCGCATACATCAAATCTTAAATGTCTCTCGTCAGACCCCCCCCCCCAATTCATGAGATACCGTATGACTGCGAGAAGGGAGGCGCGGTGCAGAAGCCTGGTTGGCACCCAGAGATAGGGAATACGGGAGCCATAAATAATGTAGAGCGGCGAAGGCCACCGAATACGATGGTGCGGGAGACCAAAGGCCATGCAGAGGCGGTAGAAGAAACCATACTTTTCTTGAGTAAGGGTCATACTTGCGGGTCCATGGTTAGATGAATCTAGCGTGGGGAAAGGCTTTCCAAATATCATACCGACTTCAACAGACTACTTTGATCCGTTGTATGATACAATACGGAGGAGCGACTAGCTTTTGGGGTGGGTTAATGATCGCCCAATCGCCTTCTATCTGATCGAATCTAATCAGATCGAAACGGGACACGAATTCACTCCCACCGGCAGATCCTCACGTGGGAAGATGACGTATCCCAGTTGTCCCCGTCTTATCTTCACAAACGAGACAGCAAAACCCTTCCTTTCTCCCATCCACCCCCCACCCCAGTCCTCTCCCCCATCATACTACCACCAAAAAATGTCCAATTTCGATCCAAACGCCGTCATCCGCGGCGCGCAACTCACCGTCGTAGGTGCCTACCGCGCCCTACAAAACCCCTCCCTCTTTGAAATGACGCACTACCGACAGGCCTTTCTCGCCGTGGTAATAGGCGTGGCCCTACGCCTGCTCATCTCAGCGCCCATATTCGGGATGAAGGTGCTCCTCGCTTTCGTCGGACTGTTTACGGACCTATCCGCCGTGACCTGGGACGACGACATCATATCCAGTCTCGAATTCCTGGAAAAGAGCGTGCTGCAGGTTCCCGTGTTTCTGATGAGCGCCATGAGATACCTGGTCCCTACCCTTGACGATATGTTCATGCAGAGCCTTGAATGGGTGGACAAGACGTATCTCATGAAGCACGCGGACGAGAACCCGCATGGGCTCAGGGCGCTGTATTACCCGAACCTTAGGCTGTACTCTAGTAGTGGGAAAGCTGGTGGTGGTGGTGGTGCGGGGGGCGTCCTCGGGACGTTTGAGGCTGTCAAGCCGTTCCTGATCAAGTATGCTCGCCGGGCGGGTATCTCGATTGCAGTCTATTTCGCCTCGTTCTTGCCGGCTGTGGGGCCGTTTGTGTTGCCTGCGGCGTCGTTTTACTCGCTCAATAGGGCGGCTGGGCCGATTCCTGCGGCTGTGGTTTTCGGAGTGGGGCTGCTGTTGCCGAAGAGGTGGATGATCGTTTTCTTGCAGGGGTATTTTGCTAGTAGGGGTCTTATGAGAGAATTACTTGAGCCCTACTTTTCCAGGATTAAGTTCGATAAGGAGCAGAAGAAGAGGTGGTTCCGAGAGAGGGAGGGATTGTTGTTCGGATTCGGCGTGGGGTTTTACCTCTTGCTTCAGACGCCTTGGCTGGGTGTGTTGATTTACGGCATTGCGGAGGCAAGCACTGCATATCTTATCACTAAGGCATGCCCTCCCTCGGTCATAGCTTTGCGTGAAATAGGAGCTAACATATGGATACAATAGATTACCGACCCCCCACCACCGCCCAGTGCTAGCAAGGGATTCGCCGAGACGCAGGTGGTGTGGAAAAATAAGCACGAATTCATGAAGCTAGACCTTGATAAGCTCGATAGGTTGAATATCAAAAGTTCTGTCAAGGGGGCTGAAAGTCCGTTTGTGAGTAGCACGGCTGGGAAGAGGGGTTCATGACGCCTGGGATATCTGTGTCCAAAGGCACACCGGGGGCCTTTGCTTCTTTGTTTCTCCTTTGTTTTGCTTTTCATTCGATAGAGCGAGCGAGGGGGAGGGATGGATTAGTTACACGGGACGGTTTGAGTTCCGGTTTGAAGTGATACACCTGTATTATTTACAATGCCTCCAAGGATTGACAGCGGGGTTGGTACCGCACCGCACACATTCATGAACGGCTACAACCACATGTTCACCCTCGAGCTCGAAATCCAGAGTTGATTGCTTCCCTGTAACTTTATATGATAATAGAAGACCCTTGCAACTGGATAGATAGATGGATCGATGTACGAACAGTAATCGCACTACCAGGTATAGAGCAACGATCAACTACACCTACCCCCAAAACATCGCTCGGAAGTGCGCGACCCACTCTCACCCACTCACTCACTCGCCCAACCAATAGTCCCCCATCCCGAAACTATCATACCAAAATCTAATAGAATTATACCAAGCAAAACCACATATATATAACAGGAGAAAAACCGACGAGTCACACAAATCCTACCCCTGCACCGCACCGCACCATACCGTACTATATATACATAACGGCACTCCACCGGGAACTTTAGGTATAATACGAAGAAATATAGGACTGTGGCCAATTTAACGACCATGAGGACGGGTTTCGGTCTGGGGGGGGTTGTCAGCGTGGGGGGTTGCCGTGATCGGGCTGGTATGGTAATATGGTAGATATTACGGTGGACGGCCTGGGTGTTTGGCGGGTGTGCTGTGAGGCTGTTATAGTGGGCGAGGGGTATCCCTGGAGGAAGGGTTCGGAGCGTGATAGTCTTCCGTACCGTCTTGGCAGATATCCGTGAAGGGGCTATGTATTCCTGACAAGATCCTTGTGATTCCGCAATCCGCTGTAATACGGATAGTATATGCTGCTGCAGTTTATGCCTGCCCCGGTTGGAGCACTAGTCCGTACACTCCGGGACACCCCCCCACCACCTCAAGCAACGAACGTCATATAGCCGAGTGATACCCCATGTCTGGGAAGAGAAATCCCACACTCAGCGCACAGACCAGGAGAATATATTCAAATATATGTATAATCTACCCCTCGAAGGAAAAAAAAAAGGGAAAAAAAAGACAACCCAGATAAGCAGAAGGGTAGTAATCCGAAAGCACAAAACGAGGACGCAAAACGACAGTTAGCCACCCAGGTAAAAACAATGTGCGCGCGCAGGATAAACTTCAGAAAAGTGTTGAAAGAGAACAAAAGGTAAGAAAGTGATGGAGGAAGAAAGCGATTGCACGGACCGCCCATAGGAAACGTAGGGGAACCCCGGTGGGAGATGGAGGGGGGGATGCCACTCGGGTTTGATAGAGGATAAAGGGGGAGAGGAAAGCAAAGTATAAACAGCGAAATAGGAAACGGAAAAGCAATAAAAAGGGCAAGATAAGCCCCTCGCGGAACCAAACAAGAGTGCGAAAAGACCAAATTCAAAGTGCCGAACCGAACCGAACCAGCCAAAAACTCAAACCAGACCCTCCCAACAAAAAGGGAAAGAAACCATCCCTAATAAAGGAAAAGGGGAAAAGAAACCCTAGAGAGTCGATGCCAGAAGATAAGATATTGTGAATCCCCCGAGACATTCAAATGGCCATATAATCATAAGAAGCATGTAAAACACAAGGGAAAGCTAAAAGAAGCGAGTCGCTTCCGCATCAAATAGGGAGGGGAAGGGAAGGGAAAAGAAGCAAAAGGAAAGAAACCAGCTGTCGATGTTGTGATGGATGCATGCAAATTCGTAAAGTCGTTCAGATCGGAGCCGCCAGTAATAGATGAGGGGAAAAAGTAGATGAATCAAATCGAATGGCTGAGTAAAAAACTCGAGGCGTGAAATCAGAGGAACACAACGAACAGAAACCAACCGCTCGTCCGGGACCCATTCAAAAAAGTCCTGGTTTATGGCTCGAGGTAGGGGGGTGAGAAAGGTAGAAGTATTCACAATTCGAAAAACAAACGACACCATTTCCGGGCGAGTGTGGGTACCCGAGAGGAGGAGCAAGAGGGAGGGAATGAAGTTGTTATTCCTCATTAAGGTCGTGACTGTTGGCGTTCTGCCCCAGCGATATCTGCAGCTACCATTGTTGCCGCTGCTGAAACTAATACATCGAGCCTAAAGGATCCAGAGTCCCGGATTGGGGTATCGGGATGGGTGTTCCCTGTTGGATTGCCGGGAGTCATGGCAATCGGCATCGGCTTGTGATGGCTCTGGACCTTTGTCAGAATGGAAATTCAAAGGAGTAGGGGGGGAAAAGGAAAGCTTTACGATGTGTGGTTCGTCGACCTCCGCAGTCCCTTCTCCGACAATCCCAGGATGTAATTCCTCATTCGTTGACGGCGTAACAACTCCTTCGCTTCCACTTGTATCTTCTCCACTCCCAACCGAATCTCTATGGCAGCGTTTACGCCCCCACCCACTTTGCGCCCCGCTACCACCACCCGGGTAAGTGAATGCCTGCCTCAGGGGCTCTGGGTGCCGCGGCGAACTTAAGATTCCTGGCAGGTGACCGTTTAGCTCCCGCCTACTACCGGGGCTGTTCCATGACTGGCTAATGTTATCCCTCGTATCCCCGGACCAACGGACACCAGGTGCATCAGCAGCATGAATTCCCCACCTCCGCTCGTGTCGAGAGTTACCCGACATGAAATCGTCACTCTGAGACCTAGAATGCCCCCTTAGTGTCCTACTGGATATTGTCCTTAAACCTCCACCTAGCGAAGCCATCCTTGTGCTAAGATCCTGGGTTAGCTCCGGCTCCACCGGTGCTCTCCTTGGAGGTGGGGTGCGTCGCAGTGATGGAGGGGTATCATTTAAATTGAGAAGACTCGATATCGCAGGAAGTTGAGTATGGGATTGAGATCCGCCCTGCTCTCCGATACCTAGTAGTGAACGGTCACCATAAGCGGATGCGTTGGACGGAGAGAACAGCTCTCGAGCCGCTGAGGCCTCTGGGCCAGACTCATGCCACGTCCTCCGACGTTTGATCTTCTCTTCTTCCTCTTCGGGAGACATAGCCATCCCCCCACGGGCCCGTAAGGAAGCGGCAGTGCCGGGAGCGGGGGCAGCCGTGGCACGATACCTGAGAGTTGGGCCCGGCAACGGTATTGGGAGCACCCTATCGCTGTGTAGCCCAGAGCCAGGGACAGAAAGTCTCCGACCAGGGTGCCGTGTTACTGACCCCCACGAAGGGGTTGAAGGGAAAGCTGATGCGGGGGAGTTTATTACAGAAGAATTTGCCGAACTCAGAGATGGGAAAATGGGGCTCCCAATGGGACTTTCATTTGCACCCGTAAACGTTGCCGATGTGGGGGTTGTCATGTTTGAGGCAAGGGGTTGGGTAAATGACGCTCGCCGGCCTTGATAAAACGAATTCTCACGCGAACCAAGTACAGAAGCAGGTGATTCAGGCGGTGTATTGTTTCGATAATTTTCAAATGGAGACGGGGACGTGAGATCTGGCAACGTTATTGGCTCGGGTCGATTTCTATGGCGTGACTCGTGCCCCCGATGCATCTCCACCGAATGTGATGAAGGGTTATGTGGGGTCTGTGGAACCTGTGAGACCCCGCCATAATTTCTGGGCCCTGTAACTCCCCCCCACGGTTCTTGCAACCCCGATTGATATTTTGCCGGGGGGTCTGTAAAGGCCCCTGGAGCCTGTGTGGCCCCTAAAGGCCGCGAAGGCTGTGGTGGGGTTTGCGGTTGCGAATGCCCTGAGAACCCGGGCCCCGAAGCAGGAGGCTTAGGGCCAGAATTTGAGCGGGGCTTAGAGCGATTTGTTACACGAGCGGTTTGTCGGGTCCGCTCAGTCCTCTGGTGCCGTTGATACCGGCTGCTTACAGCTGCCAACGAATCATCTGGTATCGGTTCGTCTGCGTGAACCGTCGAAGAGTGTTGTCGGAGATTGTCTAGACGGGAGAAGGCACGACCGCAGTGGCAATTGAAAGGCCTCTCCCCCGTATGTTTTCTATGCAGCCATCCAATAAACATACCGCAAATGTATAAACGTCCCTGCATGGGGGAGCATGCGAGATGAGGATAGATTTTCTACGTACCTGATATGCCGTGCCAGATGCTCGCTCCGGGTAAAAGATAAATTACAAGACCCATACCCTTTGCAAAAAAACTTCTGGCCCTTTTTCTTCTTATTCTTCGTAGGGGAACGGGGTGCTTCTCCATCTGACCGCCCCTCGGAGGACCTAGGCGATGATCTACCACTCTCAGCTTGCGTATTCTCGGAAGTGGTAGTGGCATTATTATTCGATGGCAACTGGAAGCCGGTGTTGGGGACATTTTGCACCGGCGGCGGCGGGCTATTGGGGAGAAACACGATACTAGATGTTGGCCGCGAAGAAGAAGAAGCAGTACCGTTTACGCCCAAAGAACTTTTTGGTCCGGAACTCATTTTGTTAACCGCCTGAAAAGACGGAGGCCCTAGTTGATCGTCGCTGGGCATTGTTGGAGCTTTAAGGACGAGAATGTCTTAAAATCGGCTGCTGAAGCAACACAGCCCGAGCCAACTAAAATGAATGAAGAGCCGCCCCCCGGTGGTAGAAGGTATGGTCTGCAGCCGGATCGGGGAGTCTATAGTGGCGATATGATGGAAGCTATATATAAAACCAGTGATGCGTGGGGGACGGTGGTTCTAGACAAGCGATGACTGGATACTATGCTTATTCGGCGCCAAAAGTTAGGTGTGCCAGCTCCAATGGAGCAATCAAATATCAGCACAGCTAGCGTAATACTCAAGCAGGTCCAGGCCGTGGTTGAAGGAAGGGGGAGGAGGTTGGGGAAGTAGAAGCCCCCGTTCCTGATCGTCGGTGATTGCAGCGGGAGGGGTAAGTAGCGTGCAGAACTAGGCAGGGCCTGCTTGGTGTTGACCCGGACTAATGGGAAGTTGTTCCTGGTGGGTAAGGGTATGTACGCAATGCTCGGCCGTAAGTTATTCGTTAAAAGACCATGAGAAGTGGATTACAGCAAAGTAAGGAAAGTCGGGACCCCTAAAAGCAGAAAAATAAGAGGAAAGCGAGAGGCGCCGAAAAGAAAAATCCGACCGACAAGACGGGTAAGGTCGGGACAAGCAAGTTAACCTATACGCTGTGGTTGACCACCTCGGAAGGGATGAGGCGAGCAAAAAGTGTGGATTGGGGGAAGGGTGGGTGAGGGATGATTTGCAGGGTTGGTCGCCGGAGTGGTGGATGGATGAGAAGCAGTGTAGATGGGGTATAGTGAAGCAACAGCGGTCCGGTGGTTAGTTTGAAGGGAGGAGGCAAAGGGATGAAGGGGGGAGAAACAAGAGCGAGCAGGCAAGCTGCCTGGCGGAAGAGAGGTAGGTGCAAGACGAGGTAGTAGGTACCGCAATAGGCGAGCGGAGGAAGAGGGAGTGAGAGGAGGAGGAGGGGGGAA
>Ga0307510_10006720_pt1 | contig 13706 bp, 9 predicted proteins | sample 12_EM_MG_FD_207224 | JGI IMG/M metagenome (GOLD analysis project Ga0307510, IMG submission 207224) | Populus trichocarpa ectomycorrhiza microbial communities from riparian zone in the Pacific Northwest, United States - 12_EM | ecosystem: Host-associated > Plants > Roots > Unclassified | place... | reverse complement strand
TTGAATCTCTCCAGCGAGTGGGAGAGCAGCGTCCAGTGCCTCTGGGTCGGTGATGTTCCCCAGAATCCATGACACACATTGCACGTCATCGGCGTTCGTTCTGCGAATAATGGCAAAATCCTCTGGTTTTAACCACCGTTCAGGTTCAGGTTCAGGTTGGCGAACCTGCATGTTCCTAAGCGGAATCGTCCGATGAGATTGGCGATGGAGGAGTGACCTGATTCCGTGCTTCCACCTTCGGTGAGTCTGTGAGAGCACCCGTTTGGAGCGAACAATCAGGGAGACGACCCCACCCCGAACCTTCTTCCATGGACCGTGAAGAGCGGTGGATGCTGGTGTCTGGAACGGACACGCATATGATGACATCCCGGCGATCACGATTCCGATGTAAAAAACCACTCCAACGCCGGTGAGACTGATGAGGGTGCATGCAACGGGGGCATTGATGGACCACATGTGTCGACAGAGTCCACAGGCGAGAAGGAGGAGGGCGACCTGGAGCATCACCGGAAGGCTCTCGACGAAGAAGTGTAATGGCCATCTCTTGAGCCCATTGAATTTGCGTTGACGGTCTCCACAACGCTCGATCATCGAACCGCCCGAATTGCGCAAGTACCGGTTCAGCCATTGCTTTCCTAGCATGGCGACGAACGCAGCGAGCATGGAGATTATCAGACTCGCGTACATCAGACAGGTGACGGTGACGATCTCGCTCGGCGGGGGTTGCTGAACGGGTGGGACAGCGGGAGTCTCACCTGGGATGGCGGACTGATTGAGAGTCAGGAGGATGGCACGGAGGAGGGCAGCGGATTGCTCGTTGGGATCGGATCGGAGGTTCGGGTGGATGTCGATGACGAAAGCCGAGCTGACGGCAGAGAACAGACCCGCCTATGAGAACAAGTGAGATAGATCGCAACAGCGGATGATACACAACGCACGAATATCAAGGTGGTATTGAGATCCTCGTCGTACTTCTTGACGTAGTCGGTATCGTATTCGGTCGCCTCCCTCTTGTACATGGTATAGAAGTCGATGCGATGATCATCGGTCTTGATGGGTTGGAAGAAGGTTCTAAGAGCATCCTGGAGGCTGGGCCGGGTCAGCAAGACTCGGGGACCAAAGCAAGGTAACTTATTGAGCATACCACTTGGGATCGATTTTCAGTGGTGGGGGCTCCTTGTCGTCCTTTGCGGCGCCCTCCATGAGTGATCGTACGTGCTTGGGTGCAGTCGGCCGATGGGGAGAGCGGCGTGGCCTGGGCAGATGTAGATACTACTTGGAGGAGGGGTATGAAGGCGGTGTAGCCCGCGAGCTGTTGTGGGAAGGTGCACCTGGAGGAAGGTGGACGCTGAAGTTGAAGAGCCGGCGTATGCACAGACTTGGTAGAGAGACCGGCTCGGGTGCAACAAACTGATTGGAGGTGGGGGCGAACAAGAGAGAAATGCGACGGACAGCGGGTCAAGTAGACTACGCCTCGTGTTCAGACATTCGAGAACGCACCTGGAACCGCTGTGACGAGTTGCGGTCTGGATGCTCAGTTGACAGAAGTTCCATTCCAAGGAGTGAAACGTTCCGGATTGCCTCCGAGGTCGCCTGTTTGAGTCTCAAGACCACTACTCCGTAGGTCTAGGAGTATCCATCCCGTCGGCAGCTTTATTATCGAAAAAAATCTCGGTATTCCCGGGATACCCAGACATACGATTCCAAGCTCGCAGGCATTCTTCGAATTATGGGCGAGTACCCCAGATATACACCTCGACTCTTGCAAACGGTCCGGGATCTCGACGACTTCCCCCCTCCTCCTGTACTTCTAGACCCTCCGAACGTTGCACCGACATTCGAACCCACCGTACCTGGACACCCGTGGAGTATCCTCCCCGCGCCGCACTCCCCTCGCGTTCCGCGTGTTCGGTCACAGTGCTTGATGGTGGTCTTTCAGCCTGGGAATCATTAATGGGGCCCCATAGTAGAATCGTGAACGAGTGAGTGTAAGAGTGGAGGGTACGGGTCTCTGAAACAACCACAAGATCTGGATATAGGTTTGGACCATACCTCATCGACATCGGTTGCAGACTCACTTACTAAAGACGTTGGTCGTTCGTGGATTTTACTTCGGTTCCTCGAGTTTGGGACAGTTCATCCGCGAAAAGCGGGTGCTTTACTGCATAAAAATCAATCAGGCACCATGCTGGGCCCATAAGTTGTGCACGGGTCTCACACTGTAAGTATATAACAAAGTATTCGTATTCAATCCGGTATAAATGTATCGGGGGTGGCATGGGTGGGTGTGTCATTATCTACACATCGCCGTCTGTGACATTGTAGTCTTCACCACCGCTCACATCTTCATCGTCATCGCCTCCGCCGTCGATGTTTAAGTCGCCATCGAGGACGCGAGGGGGAATCAGTGGCTAGTTCGCGTGTCAGTTAAGGAGCCAATCAAGCCAACCTTCCATCCTCACCTTGAACATGTACTCGCAAACGAGATATCCACTGGGGTTGAGCCCCCCCTCCGTCCAGGCCTTAGTGACTCATATCCACCGGAGAGACAGAATGAGTAGGCGCCAACTTCCCCCGAAACAATTCCAGCAACCCATGGCCTGGCGAGTAAGAAATTAGCGACATATATAACTGGGAAAGGGCTGTCGACCACTCACGCATGGACGGAGTCTGCACTGCATGCCTCCCTATATAATAGATATGTCCAATCCGTGATCCATAGTGCTTTGAGCGCGACGTACCTGGTAGACCACCATTGGCCAACCTCGATGCCGGGAAGGTGGCCATACTGTTTCCTACGTCACGCGCGTGGTTAGCGATTGCGCGACAATAGGCAAGCGAATTTACCTCCGGGGGGTTTTCACGACCTCACTCTTATGGTCGAAAACCCTTCCGGCGTTCTTAGCGCTCCCCCTCACAATGGACGCGTTCGTAATATTCGGAGCGGCGGGTGTTTTCGGACCTTGGCATCTGACCTTTCTTCGTCTTCGTATCTTGAGGGGGCAGCAAGGTGCGCTTACGCGACTTTGTCGCGGGGATCGCCTCAGACCGCCTCCGTAGTCTTTGGGGGTACACGGGTGTTCAATTCATCGAGTCCGAAGCCAGAAGCATTCCCTGTCCCGTTTGATGTTCTTGTTGTGCAATTGTTCACGTGGATTTAGCACGGTGAGGGTTGCTTATAGGCTTGGAGTTAGCGGAGGTTAGTCGAGTGTTCAGAACGTTCAATGTCGATCGCGTCTCGGAGTTCATGGGATGATCAACGGAACAACCAGAGTACGTTGGCGAGAACCGAGCGTGAGCACACGCTTTCTGGACGCCCTACCTTTATCAGACCCATCCTCCAGAACAAACGCTGACTGCCACCGTTCGCCACTCTCCCCACCGTCTGGGATATCATTTGACTAATTTCCACGTTAGTTCCGGTCATAGCGTCCGTTTTACCGGGACAGGCTACATCACGCCAGGGGAGACCGATAGCAAGGTCGCAGCCGCAGCCGTCCATCCGGAGCAACTGATAGACCACCCCAGCTAGTAGGGGCTGCAGGATCAAAGCGACCGCAAACTTGGTTTGGGGTAAAAGAGACCAGCAAGTTTGGTCGGAGCCGATGTGGATCGTCGAGAGGTACGGAGCCCGATGCATTCACACCGCCTCTCTGCCTTATACCACGAACTTTCCAGAGTACTTTCTCTCAGTGTCTGTGGTTCGAGACCGGTCTGGGGCGCCGGGCACGGAACATCTGGGCGCCATTTCGACCGAGCATGCAGCTCGCGCCGTCGTTCGACGGGATCACCAACACGCCTTGTGGTGTGCCAGCCTACGGCCGCTCACAGTCCAGAATCTACCTCCTTCCCGTTCTATTGCCATAGAACCACTATCCGCTCGACCACACCATTCTCGCTTGTTCTCCCTGTTAGCTTCCTACATCCAGCACGTGCAATGACTCAGAGAAGGAAGAAGGGATCCCTACCCCCGCAAATGGATCCAAAGTGGTGCTTTCTATGCGCTTACGTTGCCTGTGTCGCTGACCGCCGAGCGAACGCAGCTTCCAGGATGTTCTCAGGCCATTATTCCAACCCATCGAGACCGACGATGCATGTGTCGACTTCTACACGGTGTACAAGACAGAAACTACCGAATGTAGCATTACGCCAAAAAGTATAACGAAGACTTCAATACGGCCTTGACAATCGTGTGTCGCTCATCACCCGGTCATGTCAATTATTTCACCTGGCCTGTTCCATGCCGACAGTTCTGCTTTCGTCACCGGTGTCCGTTCGGGCCTCCAACCAGATCCGAACGGACAATTTGTAGCCCTCCTCCACGAAATCCTCATGGGTGAGGTTGAAGGGGCTCATTCTTGCCACGGCCATCGCTTTTAGAACAGAAAGCAACCTCATCTTCCCGTTCCACCCATTCATCCCTCACCGCGTCCACCTCGTCACACAGGAAACACCCGCCGTCAATCTCAGATATACGGGGATTGCGTCGATCTGAGCTTCCGAATCTCCTGCATCGGGAGGGATTCGATGGTCATCTTCTCGAACTCGTGTCCGTTTGCTCCATGGAAATTGGAACCGAAGTTGGACTTGATATAACTTTCTCACCGGAACTGCGGCTGGCGGTCTCGCACGGACGTCCCGCGCTAGAATCGATGAAAATAAGCGGTTATCGGCTCAACGGCCCCCTAGCGATGATATCGCATCTATTCCTTATTTCGTCCACTTCGGGGCTCTCTCCCCATTCTTCTTCTTCCCCCCATCTCTCGCTCTCTTCCCTCGGACACCACCCGATTGTCGTGTTGGATCGTATACTCTATGGTTTCTGCCTTTCTGTATTGTTCCGTCGCACCAATCAAACCCATAGACTGATACCCAAAGGCTGTGCACGATATTCAGGGGGGCCCATCGAACTATCGGATCTGTGACACCGGTAAAGTCAAGAAAGAATCACGAGGACGCGTCCGAGGGGAAGAGGTCGTTCATCAATAGGCCGAGCTGCGTTTCGGACTCGGGCTGCCTAAAAATCATGCACCAAGTACGCAGAAGGGTCCCTATTCCCACCCTCTCATCTCATTACCAGGATTCTCGATTCGCACGCCGTTCGCAAACCTTTCCAAACCTGGGATTCCGTCTGGAGTCGATTACTCCTAACCACTGCTTTTGTTCCAGAACCGTGACATGGTAGTCCAAACGTCAGCCGGTAGACATCGCCGATGGTGCCCTCTCATGGTTCAGAACCGACCGCGACACACATCATCAATGAAACTGATGCTCGCATTGCCTGTTGTTCAAAATTTAAGCTCGTGGCACTCGACCGACTAACGGTTCACGACCACCACGCAGGAGGTCTTGGTCCTAGTTCAGAACGTTCAAGGCCAGGGTTGATCGCAGGGTGGAAGACCTGCTTCTTTCCAATGATCACCTCGGCGAGTTCCAACAGAGCCTCAACTTGCGGGGTTTACGAAATTTATTGGGATGAAAAAGGGCCTGTGCGCATGTGAGAAATAGTGTTCGTCGCACCAGAGGTAACGAAGAGAGAAAAGGAAAAAAGGAACCGGCGACAGCTGTAAGTTAGAAGAATACATCACAGTTGGCGCATCGAACCTATGATCAAGGAATGGCCGCCGCCACGGAAGATGGTCGTAATGTGCCAGTAGTTCTTCGAATAGCGGGATAAAACGTGGAATGGATGAATGCGAACGATCACACTGTCCGAATATTAGAAGGGCAGCAACTCCCAGAGCTCGTTCCCTCCGGATGGTTGGGAAGGGACGGGGGGTGGTGTATGGGCAGATTCTTCAGATTCTTCATCGGTGGATGAAATTGGTCTGAAATGAACGAAATTCCATGAGACTCGGCAGGGCACATCCGGTGAGTGCGAAAGGAAACTTACGGTCCATCCCGTTGGGCTGCTTCATGCCCCTTTTTGTGAGCTTGTTTAAACGACTCGGGTACGTCCTTGCCGGCTGTTTGGCTCCACCGTTCCATCCACTGTTCGAGCTTCTGTACAGCCCCGGGTCGTTGGCGGAATAGGAGTGTCATCGAATGGCCCAAGTCCCCCTCCCCCGGATCCAACTCCTCCGGCAACAACATCCAAACAATTCCCATCCAGCACTCCAACTTACCCCATTCCTTCGCTTCGGTGAGAGACGTTATGATTTGCAGGCTGTGTGCGAGATCAATTCTCAGGCGTCGTGAATTCGGCGGGGCCCCTTGCTCCGTCAAGAGGTCCATAGATGTGGACTCTAACGGGTATTCCGAAGCTGCGAGCTCCACCAGGAGCTCCCAGTACCAATGGGATAGGTGTTGGGTGCCCTCGGAGGATTGGATGGTATCCAGGAGGAGTTTTCCCCAGTTGTACTTATCGTCCATATCCTCGACTGTGACATGGAGATGGTTCAGTAATCCAATGAACCTCTCCACCCCTAGCCCCTCAAATCCCTTGTAACCGATGAGCTCGACGGAGCGTATGACGAGCCGCCATAACCTTGGGGAGAATGGTACCAGGTCGTGAAGACCAGCGAGGTGTGCTGAACAGGAGTCGAGTAACTCGTGCGCTGGTCTGTGGTATTTGTGTTTCACAGTCCAGGCGTGGAGGAGATCCGCGATCGATTCGCTTTCCTGGCTCTCAAAAACTACATCAACCAACCCTCGGTGGTGTTCAGTGTGGGGGAGCCAGGTTTTGACAAACTCGGTCCGAAAATCAAGGTGACGGAAACCAATCTCCAAACAGACAAGGAGGAGGCTCTCCCAATCCTGAAGCCGTTCGCGTTTCTCGTAGATCACGGAGCACCACCGATATACAATCTCTTTCAAGTACTCCGAACGGTATTCCAACTTGATCAAGTCGCGTAGCATGTGCGGGATGAATGCTTTTTGAGTGGGGGTTCCATCGATCGCCGAAAAGACTGCGTTGGATAATTTACATAGGACATGGAACATGTAGCCACTGGTAAAAGAGCAGTGAGCCACCTGAGGAGCAAACATAGGAGATGGCGTACGATTTGTTTTGGATCATCAGCACCTCTGATTCAACAGGCGATCCAAGGAAGGTGCACCATATCAGGAGGTGGTTCAACTTCGCGTTCAGAGGCGTGGTCTTGATCTCGTGTGCTCTGGAAACAAGACCTGGATCTATTTTGATGACTATAGTCTGGAAATAGTGCAAGAGTAGATTTGAAATCCACTGTGAGTGTAGGGGTGTGCAACCTGGGTTGATCCTGAGAAGCCATTTGATGTCACTACTACACCCCCAATCCAAACTGATGAACCCCAGAAGATGTTCGAGGTCAGGATCAGGAACTTGGGTTGTGTATTTGCCGGATGGGATAAAGCTGTGGATCCTCTGTAAGCGGTTGTGAAACATCATAAGAGTGTTGATCCAGAGCATTGCCCGCGCAGAGTAATATGCCCTGTCCCTTGACCCGGGATACAGTATCCTAGTGGGATCGAAGCACGACATGAACATCGTGATAATAAGATCAAAAATGGGCCGTAAATCGACTCCGCAACCGAGCCATTGAATCTCCCCGGCGAGTAGGAGAGCAGCGTCCAGTGTCTCTGGATCAGTGATGTCCCCGAGGATCCACGACACGCATCGCGCGTCATCAGCGTTCGTCCTGCGAATGATGGCAAAAGCCTCTGGGTCTAACCACCGTATAGGTCGGTCAACCTGCACGACTTCGAGCGGAATCGTCAGTTGAGATTGGCGATGGAGAAGCGACCGGACTCCGCGCTCCCACATCCGGTGGGTCCGTGAGAGCACTCGTTTGGAGCGAACGATTAGGGAAACGATCCGACGCCAAACCTTCTTCCATGGATCGCGAAGGGCCATAGATGCTGGTGTCTGGAACGGACACGCGTATGATGACATCCCGGCGATCACGATTCCGATGTAAAAGACCACTCCGACGCCAGTGAGGCTGATGAGGGTGCATGCGACGGGGGTATTGATGGACCACATATGTTGACAGAGTCCACAGGCGAGGAGGAGCAGGGCGACCTGGAGCATCACCGGAAGGCTCTCGACGAAGAAGTGTAATGGCCATTTCTTGAGCCCATTGAATTTGCGTTGACGGTCGCCGCAACGCTCGATCATCGACCCGCCTGAATTTCGCAAGTACCGGTTCAACCATTGTTTGCCCAGCATGGCGACGAACGCGGCGAGGAGGGAGATTATCAGACTCGCGTACATGAGAGAGGTGACGGTGACGATCTCGCTTGGTGGGGGTTGCTGAACAGGTGGAACGGTGGGGGTCTCACCGGGGATGGCGGACTGATTGAGGGTGAGGAGGATCGCGCGGAGGAGGGCAGCGGATTGCTCGTTGGGATCAGATCGGAGGTTCGGGTGGACATCGATGACGAAAGCCGAGCTGACGGCAGAGAACAGACCCGCCTATGAGAACGAGTGAGATAGATCGCAGAAGCGGATGATACACAACGCACGAATATCAAGGTGGTATTGAGATCCTCGTCGTACTTCTTGACGTAGTCTGTATCGTATTCGGTCGCCTCCCTCTTGTACATGGTGTAGAAGTCGAGGCGAGGATCATCGGTCTTGATTGGTTGGAAGAAAGTTCTAAGAGCATCCTGGAGGCTGGGCCGGGTTAGCAAGACTCGGGGAACAAAGCAAGGTAAGGTATTGAACATACCACTTGGGATCGATTTTCAGTAGTGGGGGCTCCTTGTCGTCCTTTGCGGCTCCCTCCATCAGTGATTATACGTGCCTGGGTGCGGTCGGCCGATGGGGAGAGCAGTGTGGTTTGAGCAGATGTAGAATGAAGTCTGGAAGGAAGCGGTGTAGTCCACGAGCTGTCGTGGGCCGGTGCGCCGGGAGGAAGGTGTGTATTGAAGAGCTGGCGCGGGCAAAAATTTGGTAGAGAGACCGGCTCAGGTGCAACGGGGTTGGGGCGAACAGAGGAGAAAGGTGACGAATGGCAGTGGCTTAAGTAAACTGCGCCTCGTGTCCAGATATTCGAGACCACGCCCGGAGCTGCTGTGTTTTCATCTCCGTGCCGCATGGATGCGTTGCCACGAATTGGCTCCACGGTCGCCTATGGAAGCCCAGATTTGAAAGGTGAGTTCTCCCAGGGAACCCAAACGGAACTGAACAACTCGGTTGTCGATACGCGATAACGCTACTTCGAGTGCTTGCATAAATGTTCACGGTTGTGGTACTGCTATCATTACTACCGGCTTGAGATCGATCAAGATGAACGGCTATCGACCCAATGGTCCATTAAAACTGGACCTTACCTCGAGGGGTTCGATCCCCCGGTGATGATACAACGTCTTCCTTGTTTCGTCCACTTTGGGGCTTCCTCGCCATTTTCTTCCATTTTCTCCTGCCTCTCGCTCTCTTCCCTCGGATGTCACCCGGTTGTCGTGTTGGATCCCATATTCTACGGCTTCTGCCTTTTTTTCTTTGTTTCCCCTCTTTTTCCGTATTGTTCCGTCGCACCAATCAAACTCTTAGACTGATATTCGAAGGCTGTTTATGGGAACCCGTCGAACCATCGGATCTGTGACACTGGTAAAGTCTAGAAGCAAATGCAGGGGCGCGCTGGGGAGGGAGTCACTCATCGATAGGTCGAGCTGCGGTTTGGACTCGGGTGGTCTAAAAACCACGGACCAAGTACTATGCAGAACTTTATTCCCGTCTTCTCACCTGGAAAGATTCCTAGGATCCTCAATCTGCACGCCGTTCACAAGGCCTCCCAAGCGTGCGAGTCTATACTACGCAGTCGGTCGTTCCCAGCTGCTACCTCTGTTTGAGAACCGCGACCTGGCAGTAAAAGTGTCAGCCGGTCGAAATCACTGACGGTGCTCTCGTGGTCACTTTTCAGAAGCGACTGCAACCCACATCGCCAAAACTGATGTTCGGCTTGTCTGTTGCTCAGAATTCGAGCATGTGGCACCCGACCAAACGGTTCGCGACCACCACGAGCGCTGCTCGGTGCCAGCTGTGGGGGTCTTGGCCCGAGTTCAAGTTCAGGATTGATTGCACGATAGAAGACCTAATTCCTCCCAATGATCGCCTCGACGAATTCCAAGTCGATCGTCACCAGAGCCTCGACCTGCGGGGTCGACACAATATATTGGGATGCAAAAGGGCCCGGACGCGTGTGGGAAATAGCGCTCAGCACATTAGAGGTAACGAAGGAATAAAGAAAAATAGCGAACCGGTGACCACTACAGGCCAGAAGAATACATAACAGTCGCATACAAGTAAAGGGCGGTCACTGCCACGGAGAGTGACCGTAACACACCAGGAGTTCTTAGAATAGTGGGATCGAAAGTGAAATGGATGAGTGTGAACGGTCATAGGAATGCTGTCCAAATTTTAGAACGATAGCAACTCCCAGAACTCGTTTCCTCCAGACGATTGGGAAGGGACTTGCGGTAGTACATAGGCGGATGCTTCAGTACCTTCATCGGTGGATGAAATTTGTCTAAAATGAACGAAACACAGTGAGACTCGGCAGGGCAATCCGTTGAGCGCTAGAGGGGACTTACGGTGCATCCCGTTGTGCCGCCTCGTGTGCTCGTTCACAGGTTCGTTTAAACGACTCAGGCATGTCCTTTCCGTCCCATTGACTGCATCGTTCCATCCATTGCTCGAGCTTCTGGAGAGCACCAGGTCGTTGACGGAACAGTAGCACCATCGAATGCTCAAGGTCCTCTTCTGTTACCCCACCATCCCCTAGCATCCAGACAATTCTCACCCAGCACTCCAACTTACACCATTCCTTCGCTTCGGTGAGGGATGTTATGATTTGCAGACTGTGTGCGAGGTCAGGGCTCATCCACCGTGACTCCGAAACTGCGAGCTCCACCAGGAGCTCCCAGTACCAATGGGATAAGTGTTGTGTTCCCTCGGAAGATTGGATGGTATCCAAGAGGAGTGCTGCCCAAGAGAGCGTACCGTCCATATCCTCGACTGTGACGTGGAGATGATTCAGCAATTCAACGAACCTCTCCACCCCTACCCCCTCGAATCCCTTGTAACCGACGAGTTCGACGGAGCGTATGACGAGCCGCCGCAACCTCGGGGAGAATGAAACCAGGTTGTGAAGATCAACGAGGTGCCCCGAACAGGAGTCAAGTAATTTACCCTGGAGTCCACGAGATGTGCTGAGCGTGGTCCAGGCGCGGAGAAGATCCGCAATTACTTCGCCTTCCCGACTCTTGAAGATCACATCAACCAGCCCTCGGTGGTGTTGGGTGTGAGTGAGGGTGGCTCTGGTGTACTGGGACCTAAAATCAAGGTGACGGAAACCAAGTTCCAGACAGACAAGGATAAGTCTCTCCCAATCCTCAAAACTTTCGCGGTTCTCGCATATCATGGAGCACCATTCATATGTCATCCGTGTCAATGACTGAGGACGGGTTTCCAGCTTGGTCAAGTCGTCCAGCACGTACGGGATGAATTTGCGTTGGATCTCAGTGCCATTGATCGATGAAAGTACCGCCCTGGATAATCGATCTATGGTGTGTTCCATGCGGTCCCTAGTGAAGAGCAGTGAGCGATTTGAGGAGCAAAAACAGGAAATGCCGTACGATTTGATTTGGACCCTCAGGGCCTCTTCTTCAACAGGAGATCCAAGGAACGTGCACCACACAAGGAGCCGGTTGAGTGTCGTGTTCAGAGAGAGAGGGATGGTGTTCTCCGTCTTGCATGTTACGGGGAAAGAATTCAGGAAATTCTTATAGCTCAATGTGGTCCATTTGACCGAGGAATAATGCAAGAGTAGATTCGAAATCCATTGCGAATGTGGGTGTGTGTGACCCGGGTCGATCCAGAGAAGCCGTCCTATGTGATATGTGGGTATCCAATACCCACAGACGACCGATAGAAGATGTTCAAGGTCAGGGTCAGGAACCGGGGTTGTGTAGTCTTGGGCCGGTAGAGGGAACGTGCTTGCAAACTCCTCGGATTTGCGCATCGCAAGAGTTCGAATCCAGACCATTGCCCGTCCAGAGTAGTATGCCCTGTCCCTTGACCCGGGATATAACGTCCTAGTGGAATCGAAGCATGACTCGAACGTGGAGACAACAAGATCGTACGAGAGGTCGACATCAATCCCGTCGTCGAACCATCGAATCTCCCCGGCGACTGGGAGAGCAGCGTCGAGTGCCTCTGGGTCCGTGATGCTCCTGAGGATCCACGACACGCATCTTGCGTCACTGGTGTTCGTTCTACGAATGATGCCAAGTTCCTTGGGCTTCAACCACGGTCCAGATTGAACATCATTGTGCGCCGACGGTGATTCGGGTCGGAAAGGATTATCGGGAATCGACACCGATTCAGGTTGTTGAACCTGAACATCCTCGAGCAGAATTGCTGGTAGGGGTTGACGATGGAGGAAGGGCCAGACTCTCCGTTTCCACACCCGGTGGGTTCTTGAGAACACCTGTTTGGAGCGAACAGCAAAGGAGATGATTCCGCCCTGGACCTTCTTCCACAAACCGTGAAGAGCAATTGATGCTGGCGTTTGGAACGGACACCCGTACGATGACATGCCGGCGATCACAATCGTGATGTAAAAAGTGACTCCGAGGCCAGTGAGGCTGATCAGAGTGCGCGCGACCAAGGCATTGATGGACCACATGTGTCGACAGAGCCCGCAGGCGAGGAGGAGGAGGGCGACCTGAAGCATCAACGGAAGGCTCTCGACGAAGGAGTGGAACGGCCATTTCTCCAGCCCATCGCATTTGCGCTGGCGGTCGCCGCAGCGCTCAATCACTGAGCCACCAGAATTGCGCAAGTACCGGTTCAACCATTGCTTCCCCAGCATGGCGACGAACGCTGCGAGCAGGGAGATCATGAGACTTGCATACATGAGACAGGTGACGGTGACGATCTCGCTCGGTGGATTTTCCTGAATAGGTGGGACGGTAGGAGTCTCGCCGGGGACGACGGACTGATTGAGAGTGAGGAGGATCGCGCGGAGGAGGGCAGCGGATTGCTCGTTGGGATTGGGTTGGAGGTTCGAATGGACATCGATGACGAAAGCGGAACTGACGGCAGAGAACAGACCTGCCTACAAGAACAGGTAAGATAGTTTACAGGTGCGGGCGATGGGCGGCGTACGAATATCAGGGTGGTATTGAGGTCCTCGTCGTACTTCTTGATGTAGTCGGTATCGTACTCGGTCGCCTCCCTCTTGTACATCGTGTAGAAGTCGACGCGAGGATCACCGGTCTTGATTGGCTGGAAGAAAGTTCTGAGAGCATCTTGGAGGCTACGTCCAGTCAGCGATCGGTGGCCAAAGCGACGAAACGTATCGAACGTACCACTTGGGATCGATTCGGAGTAGTGGGGACACCTCGTCGGTCTTTTCAGCCTCCTCCATGAGCGATCGTCTGTGCTTGGGCGTAGTCGACCGATGGGGAAAATAGCGCAATCTGAGCTGAGAGGGAGTATAAAGCCTGGAGAGAGGCGAGGTAGCCCACGAACTGTCGGGGCTGGCGGACCGTGATGCGCTGAGCGGCGAGGAGACTTGGTGGTACTGGGTAAGAAAGCTTAGTATAGTCTGCGCCTCGTGTAGCCACAACACTTTGTCTTCAGTTGGACCGGGTACATCAGGAAAATGTCAACTCAACGACGATGCGCCTGGATGCGCTTACACGGCCTAAATTTGCGTAGAATCGTTCGTGCATTCTCCATACATATGTATCGAATGACAGTTGGAACGATATACATG
>Ga0307510_10006719_pt1 | contig 13708 bp, 22 predicted proteins | sample 12_EM_MG_FD_207224 | JGI IMG/M metagenome (GOLD analysis project Ga0307510, IMG submission 207224) | Populus trichocarpa ectomycorrhiza microbial communities from riparian zone in the Pacific Northwest, United States - 12_EM | ecosystem: Host-associated > Plants > Roots > Unclassified | place... | reverse complement strand
GGATGGCAGCCTGAGAATAAGCACCGTGACATCCAAGTCGAATCCATTGCGTTTGAGTGCTTGAGTGGTCGGCCAGATATGACACCCATCATACTGCGGAAAGCGTGAAAACGAGGTTGTTGAGTTCGACGTTCTGTGCGATGACTGTTGAGGCCGTTGAGGCACACTACTCGAAAACCACCCTTGAAACCATCCCGATAAGGCGACCACACGCGAAAGCAAACACCAACTTCCCCTATAACGGCCATGCGTGCGCTAGATCTGCGTCTGCGCTGACAACAAAACCCGAATGATAAGGCGACAATTGGGGACCAAAACGAACACAGAGCACACTACGTCCTCCATCACCGCGGCATTCCCACCTCAGACAAGTCGACCCCGACCCGTGTCATTGCCGCGTCCGCCAAGTTGGCGCCAACCTCATTACAGTACACGTTATAAAGCAATGGCCTCAGGCTATGGGGTTAGAAAGCGAGATTTTAATGTCTCATGTACCACCATCACACCAACGGCATGTATTTAACCTGGAAGTGCTACATGGGTGTAAGACAGCGAGTGAGTATTAGTGAGTGGCTGTCTTAATTAGCCCGAAACCACGCACAATCAAGCAATCGGGTGTCAGCACCCCAGGAAATTTTGTGATTGATTGTGTATAGATAAGGAAACCCATCAAATGAGCAATTAATTAGGTAGTTACACATGTAGATAAACCTTGCTCGGAGTTGCTCCTCCGTTCTGGAGGAGCAGACACTTTCTTTACGCAGCTTTGCAATAGACCAAGATTGATCTAGTTCAGTAGTTCTGTTGCCTGAAGCTATTAAGACAGATAAAGTCTCCCTTTTCTAACACCTCACGCTCCGGCGTGTTACAATGGGGTTCTGTATCCTGATGCGCACATTATTGAGTTCCAGGCATGAGTTGAGTTGACATGGGAACTGAGGATACCAAGAATTCCCACCTTGTTATTAGCTGGATTTGGTCATTCGGGAGGGGGTACATGCATGCGGCAAGTAGACAAGAGTCGAACTGCAAGGAAGACACAAATACGGTTGTGATGGAGAAGTCGGGTTTCTCAATAAACTTGTCGAAGTGGGCCATTACTTCTGATGGCAGGTCCGAGTTCTTGTAGAATGCCTTATCACAGACGCGTGCTGCACCATCGGCACAAACACAACACAAATAACAACATGTGCGGGATTTTCATCACCCAAAGTCGCGCGCACCACAACACATCGGCAACAGCCGCAATCGGCCCAAACATGACAAAAACAACACGGTTCGGCAACGGCCGCAATGAAAGTGTGGAATCTTTTCACATGGTGAGCACCAAAAATCCCTGTGGGACAAAACAGCATAAATACCTTGTTCTCTAAAAGAGAACTTGGAATGCCAAGCAGAGAAGAGAGAACTCATGTTTTTATGTCATGATCTCCGCTCCAATTGTCTTTTTCGGGAGGTGAGCTACCTTCTTGGTAAGTTATGTACTTGGCCCACCCGAAAAATCATGGCTGTGATCACAAGCAGAACCGTATACAAATGCCATATCTTGAGGCATACTTGCAATCCCAGTAATCCTCTTTTTTTTTTTTTTTTTTTTTTTTTTTTTTTTGGAAAGCACTTTTATTCCTTGTAATCAATTTCTAGACTAACTACTTAGAATAAGTGTCAAGTAGCAGGAGATTTACCATCAGCCCTACTTGACATGCTGTAGCTGGGCCGGAGCCCAGGTGTGAGGATGAAAATGCTGATTTATGCACACCCCTGGTGGGGGGCAGTGTGGGACTCAGGGTTGTAGCCTCTTCTGGGCAGAGGACACAACTCTCTCCTACCCACTAAAAACCTCACAGTGAGTTATCAGATGTTAGGGAGTCTCCCAGTTGCAGTAAACATGGGTTTCCAGGTGGCTTTTACTAGGTCTGCGAAGGGTTTGTTCTGTCTTACCTCAGATGCGATGATATTGTCCTGTGTGAGTCTGTTGTTGATTACCCCCAGTGAGAAATCCATTGACACCATGTGACTTAGTTTGACGCGGGCTGACTTGGTTGGTGAAAACTGACTCCGAGGGGCGCCAGTCGATTAGATCATTCCTCATGTCATCCCCTTTTTTTGTACTCCAATTTCATGTGATTTCGACTTGTGCTCAATAGACCGTGACTTGAATGCGTCTCAACAACACCTAAAGCAACTGTATTCAATGTCGACAAAGGTAGCAATCTGCACTTGTCAGAAATTCTGTCAAGCACCACCTGAAGGAAAGGCGATTCCGAAATGGACTTGGTACAGCCATGCAGCGCAGCATGAATTGGAAGCGAAAATGACTCAAGAACAGTGTGATGCTCAAACATCTCGAATCAGAAAGCCCAAACGTCCTCGATTCCAAGTACAAACTTTTTGGTGTTTCTGAGAACACTGATCCAACAGACTTTTAGAAAGAAAATAGCATTGGCTCGGATCTCGACAATGCTACAGCGGCGCCTGGTAACTACTATGAGCCCGATGCACCCATGGGATCCGATGCCCTTGATCCGATTGATGGGTGAGCGTCGCTTTTTAGTCATCTCACAGTTCATTTGAGACGCCCAATTGGAGCTGTTCCACTGATGGAGATGTCGGCGACCATAGTTGTGAAGAAGATGGTCCGTTTGATTCCTATCAGTCTGAGGAAGACTCTTCCCCAAGTTGCGAGCTGGGCCAGCCCCAACTTGGAGGCACATTCAAAGGTCTCATGGATATGGGGTCCATAATTTCACAGATACAAGACTATTCATTTGAACACGAGAAAAGCCAGTGGACCGAAGACAAATGGGATTCATTCTTAACCCCCCCGCAGGAGTTGTGGAATTTAGACGATCCACAACTCCGCATGTCTTTCCAAATATATCTATCGCTTTCTGCCCATTCCTCTGAGGCGACCTACAATGCAGTTCGCTCGAGTATCAAGGAATGCTACTCTGCGAGTGCCATGCTCTTGTTTGACCAGGTCCGGAATAGACTGAAAACGATCACGGGTATCGTTCCATTACACTCTGATATGTGTGTCAAGACCTGTCTTGCATATACCAGCCCATTTGCTCCCCTCACACATTGTCCGTTCTGTGGAGAACATCGATACGAACAACACCTTGACATAAACTCGAAAACGCCTCATTGCCAATTTGTTACCCTTCCATTAGGGCCCCAGTTACAAGCTCTCTGGCGACATCCTCTCTCAGTTTCAAGACTTCGAGATCGTCTGCGACGCACTGCAGTTCTGTTAGCACAGCGCAACACTGGTGGTGGCATTCAGGACTATGACGATGTTTGCTGTGGTTCAGATTATCTTGATCTTGTCAAATCTGGGCAGATCACTGATAACGATATGCTTCTCGCGCTTTCTATGGATGGCGCACAGCTATACCGGAACAAAGAGTCAGACACATGGTTTGGCATTGCTACATTGATTGACTACGCCCCTGAAATCCGTCATGCCAAAGAGATGGTACTCCCGATGTTCGTGATTGGTGGACCCAACGCGCCCAAAAACTATGACTCATTTCTGTTCCCAACGTTTGCTCATCTCTCCGCTTGCCAAAGACTTGGTCTACAGATTTGGGACGCTTCTACACAGAGCTCTTTCAATACATGTCCTTGGTTTGGTTTTGGAACAGCAGACACAGTAGGAATGGCAGAATTGAATGGATGGGTCGGCCACCATGGGAGAAATAGATGCTGAATACTCTGTTCTATGCCAGGCCGTCATAAACCTGGTGCTGGGACGTATTATCCCGCTATGTTGAAACCAAATGGCTCTGTGCCTTCTGGATCCAGTCATCCAGATGTTGATATTAACTTGATCACTGTACCATCGCCTGACGAGTACAATGAGAGGCTTCGCCTTGTTCTTAGCTCGACATCTACCAATGAATACGTGCAAAATTGTAGGGAAACTGGAATATGCAAGCCATCCATTGTATCTGCACTCCTGAAGTCCATCCCCGTTCCAAAATGTTTTCCTGCGGACACTATGCATCTGTTCGCGCTTAATATAAGTCAACTTCTCATTTCTCTGTGGCGTGGCAGCATCGATCATGCACAAGACGATGATCCAACTACTTGGCCATTCGCTGTGCTCCATGATAACGCAGTCTGGCAGGCGCATGGGGCATCTGTCGCGCGTGCTGGTCTCTATCTCCCTGTCTGTCTGGAATCTAGGGTGCCGCGTAATCCTGCAGAGAAAATATCCAGTGGATACAAGGTGGTGGAGTATCTCGCCTACATCTTTGGTCTGTGTCCCGCCCTCCTATATCGTCTCCTGCCTCAGAAATTCTACTATCATTTCTGCAAACTCGTCTTTGGCACACACGTGGTCCATCGAAGCCACAAATCGAAAGGAGACCTCCTGGCAGCTCACAAAGCTTTCCTTGAGTTTGTCTATGAATTCGAGATCATATACTACAAGCGCGAACTCAAGCGCTTGCATTTCATACAACCATGTATCCATGCGTTGACGCATATCATCCCGGAACACTTTCGCGTTGGCTCTCTCACCGAACTATCTCAGTGGACCATGGAGCGAACCATTGGAAATCTTGGTGAAGAAATCTGGCTCCATTCTGATCCGTATGCGAATCTCAGTCAAAGAACAATCAAGCGCGCGCGTGCGAATGCTCTCTACGCCCTCGCTCCAGACCTCTTGCACACCACAGGAAAGCTACCTGCTAGCGCCTGCGACATTGGGAACAACTATCTTCTCTTGGGACCTCGCGAGCATCATGAAATGGACGCGACAACTCTTGAGGCTTTTCAGACATTTTCAGACTTGCATCACTGGAGAATTAAACATGGAGATTCTCTTAGTGTTGACAGATTCGCGAGGCTTCTTCTACCAAATGGGCAAGTCGCACGATCTTGGTGGCACAAGAAGAAACGGCCTGCTGAGAAGGTTCGGATAGCAAGAAATGTGAAAGTGGGTCCATGACTTTTCGCAGAGAGGATAAACTGACCATTTTATCTAGCTGAGCTTTCAAGGAGCCTCGCATTTCGCAGAGGTCCTGTACTTTTTTCTTGTCACAAAGAACGACTCCCGATATACCCTTGCGGCCGTCAAAATGTTTGCGGATCCAGATCCTCATGTGCTTAAAGAGTCATATGGAACGCTTCACCTGTGCACATATCTCGGCGAAAATGGCATTCGGATTGTTGATGCCAAATGGATTACAGATGTCGTCAGGATGGTCCCCTTCAAGTACACTCAGCAAGGGACAAATTACTTAGAAGGCCAGCAGTACTTTGCAGTTGAGAAACTGAGTGCTGCGTTGATTAGGAAGGGTGATTCAGATGACGCTGATGAGGAGGAATAGGTTTCATATCAAATTGTGACGAAACTTAGATGTTGAGAAAGGACGTGCATGGAAGATCGTCGGGAAAAACCATATATTCCAGTCCTTAGAGTAAAGTATATATATGTAAAAGCGTACAATACAGTGTCTGGAGGCGTATACTAGCAAGTTACAGACACAAACTAGGTGTAGTAGTGAAGAGAGGCATAGCGCAAGACAAAGAAACGTGCATATGCGTATGTGTCCATTATCTATAGCAGCCATTAGTCCAAATCTGGTAATCCCATTGCGTTGAGACGCGTCTTGGTCAATGGGCCGCAAGTCACAGTAACTCCGGACCTACGGTCCGAATCGCAGCGAGCTGACAACGCTAAGGCAATTGTTCTGTGTGTCCTTGTCGTAGCACAGACAGATCCACGTGATCGCAAACGCTTTCCTCTCACCCCACAAACATCAATAACGACAACAAGCAAATGTCAACAACTCTGGACTTCCAAACTTCTGGGGGCTATGATACACAGGACATCTCTGATCTATCACAACTCGGCTCTTGTGCGGTCCACCCTTGGCCGCAGAACGATGCAGCACATCCTCCCATTCACAGCACAAGATTTTCAACAAGCCCTTATCTCTCTGTGGGGTCATTTTCACCCATATTCTACTCTAGACTGAACCTCAGTGACCGTTTTCTGTGGATGTACCTCACAGGCTCAGACTCAACAAGAAACCTTCGAACAAACAAATGTACCATACAGCATAGGCAGCACTTTTATCGTGCATATACTATCTCTAAAGTCACTCTCTAGCAAATGCGTTCCCCTTTGGATTCGAATCGCCTTTCACTGGAACAACTCGCACTAGTTTATTCGTTATCAGATGCCACCTTGCGTGCAGCAGGCAATCCGGCCTACTTGAAGCAGGAGAAGGAGAACCTCACGTTGTGTGATCGAGTTGATAACTTACAGTGCGCCATTCGTTGATCTAACGTGCATATATCATACTGAAAACCTGCATATAGATCACAGCTGATTACTGCTCTGAATACCAAACCATGCCGCTCTAATTCCAGCCTGAGTAATGGAAGTCGACCTACCCCCAAGTCCCCAATAACCCTCAACAAGTCCGACTATCCGAATGTAAAACACTGGGAGAGGCGACGGAACGATGCGGTTCAAGTTTCTGTAATCGAGGTTCATGACGCTGATTCCAGTGACAGCGATAGCGAATCCAATGACAACGAGCCTGAGGGTATCACGAAGAAAGAAAGAGGTGTTCTGGCTTTCCTCGAAGATGAAAATGGCAGCGTTATCAGTTATCGCCAGAAGGAGCGGCTGTATGCTGAGCTCCGGGCCTTCTGGAATGACAACATCGACCCCAATCGCCCCCCCAAGAACTGGTCGTCTGCGGGTGCTACTCTTCGCGACAAGTTCCGCGATACAATCGAAGAAAAGTTTCCTTTTCTACGCCTCTGTTCTTGGTGATGGAAGGTTGATGTGTTGTGGAAGAGGAACTACCACAGCTGGAAGCGGTCCTTATTGGCTAGGCAATCTAAGGAGACACCTCCCGGTACTTGCGACTTGAACGATGGTGGCAAGCGCAAGCGAAAGGAGTCCCCAGATCCCGCGGAACCTCATGGCGAAGCTGACGGATTGCTCGACACACCTCCACCAAAGAAAGTGAAGACGGGAACGACCTTTATTCGTACCATAGGCTGGTCTCAAAAGGTGCGTCAATTAGCTGCTGACGTTCACTCAATCATTAGAAAGAGTGTGTCAATCCGAAAAACGGGAGATGCAGGGTTTACCTATCGTAAGTGACATGCTTATCGTTTTCCTCATCTTCTTGCTACGAATTCCGCCGACATCTCGATTGCTTTTAATTGGCTTTTTTAGCCCGGGACTCAAGTCAAAAATGCTATGCTTAGCTCAAAGGTTCGCATCATATTATTATCCTTCACCACGTACTAATTGTTATATAGACGTCGAAGAATCCTCTGTAAGGGTTTCTGGTCCGTGGAGAAACATCTAATAGCTTTTGTAGGGATGGGTTCTCTATCGACACAACGCTGTTAGATATCAATCTCAACAATGGTATGACAGTGCCCCATAACCAACTCACAACACTTATCAATATCTACAGACTCTGTATCACACTCTTGACCCGCTCCTGGCCCCTCCTCCCGACCTCTTCGTCTCCCCTCCCTACCCGTTCCTGGCCCCTCCTCAGTGCCGTCAACCCTCATGACCGTTTCCATGATGACTTCATCTGCCACACCTGTGCGGGGTGCCCCACCCTTTGGCATACTGAAGACGCTCCACAAGAAGGTTGAAGGCCTACCGAAATCAGTCCCCACAGCGAAGAAGACCAGCCCACTGGCAGGATTTTGCTGCGATTCCATGGAGCTCACGAAGGACATCACAGCCGATGCGGATGTCTGGGAAACATGGGACCAGAGACTGAACGTCCTCATCTTGCACAACATCTCCAACATCTATCCCCTCATCACACAAGGTAAATTCGGTCTTATTGGGTTAGTCCAACTTTTGGAGCACCTCGTTCGTGATCACAAAGTCGACGAGGGCCTTCTCGATGGAAAGCTCGGACGCATCATAGAGGCTATCGATAGGTATACTACTTTCTCTGGTCTGTTCCTTTACTGACAATCCCGTTTCCATCAGCGTCTGCAGGCAGCAAGATACCCCCAAGAACGCGAACCACATCGAAACGACACATGGCGCTGTATCCCAGACTGTTACAAAGAAGTCTGTTGGGAAGGTTTCGAAAGGAGGGAGGGGATCGTGGACTCCTCCCAACATTATTTCCCCCAAGTAAGTCCTCCGAGTTACTAAGCGTGGATCTCCTTTATCACGCTATTTAGGTGGGAGGCAGCACGCAATTGGAAAGAGACAAAACCAAAAGGGACGATGCAAGACTTCAACATTTTCTGGGATTCTATTCAGCAGGAGAAGGGCACGTTACAGGTAGCGTTCATTCCGTTGTAGGAGACCTTCGCAAGCTAATTTTTTCCAGGTGTATAAAGACCGGGCAAAGCAACTTGTACGTGACGGCGTTGATCTGTTGTACTGTTGCAATACTGACTATTTGTTTTCAGAACGCTAAAAAACTGGCGACATAACACCCCTTGCAGGGAACATGTTCGACGTAGCAGATGCGACAGACACGGCGAAGGTTTGGGGCGCGGCGGATGCAGTGGACACATTGGGTGATTTTGATGCGGCGGATGTGGTGGACCGTGGACCTGGTGGATGTAGTGGACCGATGGATATGGCGGACGTGGTCAAAAGGAGCCAGAGTGTATTGTGGTCGCATAGCATCAAAGAATGCCAGATGTTTCTGATGAAAACTGGTGTGATATGGTGTGATATGATTCATTTGGCAAAGTATCATATAATGTCAGATAGCAACAGTATTTGTGCTACTGGCTGGCTTCCAGTGATGCTATCTGATCTTATTTTGGTGAGCCACATGACGTCGAAAGAAGTCACATAATGTCAACACATTTCTTGCTGGGGATTACCAGAGGGTGGACAGTTTGGTAGTTAGTGGGGCATGAGGTTGCAGTACGGCAAGTTTGGATATGTGGACAATAGGGTGGAGTTTGGAATTTTTAAGCAATGTGCTCGTGTTGGTGGCTGGGTGGCATGTGGCATGACAGGAATCTAATTGGGGAGGATGTAGAGTAGGGGCGTAGACCAGTTGGCATGGAAGATGGGGCCTTTCAAGGGAGTGCGACTTGTGTGGTTGTATCCTGTGTTGCAGGGATGGGAGGTTTCATTATCAAAGGGTAGGGTGGATTTCTTGTTGAGGGGCTTTGGATGACACATCGTTTGAGCATGCATTTACTGTAGGGTGGTCACTCAACAGGAGTATAAGGACTCTTAGTGGGCCAGATGATCATTTGGTGGAAAGGGTAACAATGGATGTCTATGGAGGTGCGATGACAATGGGTGAAGTATACAAATCAAGGGTAATGTAGGTAGGCCTGGTAGGGCTAGGTTTTAACAGGTGAGTGTTGTTGGGGGCTGAAGTTACTTGAGGGACAAGAGTCCCATCCTTGCCTCAGGTAAGGAAAAACCGACCATGGTGGTGGTAGCAGAACAAGGAGCCCAGTAATCCTCACCTAAGTGCAAAGCCTCAAGACACACTCAGCCGCAGAGATCCAAGATTAGAGCCCATAGGTCATTCACAATTCCCACTTCAGCAAGCAGCTATTCTGTGGTTGGCTTGTGGCTTTCTGCAGACTGTTTCAATTTGTCACAGACTTGGTGTTAAGGCTGCAATGGGCCTTGATAGTACGACTTGTACTAAGAGGTAGACTTGGTAGCAAGTACTTGAAGGAGTAGAAGTCTCTAGTATTGCTAGAGACAACTCTGAGTGGCTTATATAACAAAGTGGGAAAAAAGGGAAGGCACAAGGGAAGATTGATGACAGTTGTATTGGAAACTAAGTCAAGCTTAGGGCTTGACTGTCGAAATACTGGGTGCTTATATACAGGCAGGCTGGTGCACGGGCCACAATCACTGAGGTAGGTACTTCTGGTCAAGAGGGGGCTGACTGTATCGTATGGTAATCCGCGGACAAGTGCTGCAGTCTGTATGAGTTGAACAATAGAGAATGAGCTGAAAGTGAATGAGAGATCAGGGAATTGCCTAATCGATCCTGAACAATAATGGCGGGTCATTCCAAGAAGAGAAGTGTTATCATGGTATAATGACAACCACAAGGTTTGAAGCTGATCCAAGGAGATCTGATCTCCATGTGCCCAATATGGTCTAATGGGCATCTAGTGTAAGCAACTACCCTTTATGGTAGTCAGATCTGATGGAGACCCAGTTAAGGGCCATGTTGTTGTCCGCATTGTTTGCAGAGCTCTGCGGCAATGAGGAGGTGTCTGCAGATCCTTCTGAGGATCCTGTCTGGTTGCCTTGGCTCTGGGGTGAGGTGCCAACTAGGGGTGACAAGGTAGTAGGCATGATTGACTGGTAACTGCCTTCTCTACTGGTGCATTGGTGTATAGGTGCGGATGAGGGACTGGTAGGGGATAGTAAGTGCTTGTGGGACACAGGACTACTGGGCTGAGTGAGATATGCTCTCCAGGGTTCGATAGGGGACTCTTCCAGGGATAGGGTATGTGTCTGGCCTCTGGGGACATTAGGTTCATAGTGCATGACTGGTTCTGGCTCTATAGGCAGTACATCCTCCATGGGACTGTCTGGGTCTTCTTGTGGATGCTCTACTAGGGGTGGCTCTGTGAAGTGCTCCATTGAGGAGTGCTCCCATCGATGGATATTCCAAGGGACAAGGGGTGCGACTGGTGGTAAGTTGAAGGATGGATAGATGGACATTGTAGGGGAAGATGGTTGTGTCATAATGACTTGGGATGGGCTGGTCCACTGTGGTGTGGTGGGTCTGGTCCACTCTGGTTTAGGTGGCATATCTTCTAGGGGTGATAGCAATGGTGGGTTCAATGGTAATGGCTGCTTTCCCATAAGCTCTGGTGGTGTGGCACTTGGGAAGATAACGGGTGGTACTGGTGTGGTACTCTGCACTGGTGTTCCAATGAGGGGCATAGAGTCAGGTAAGAGGAAAAATGGGGTTGGATTGTAACACTTGGGGACTTGGACACACACCCTGAGCAGCAGCATGATAGCACTAGAACCACCAATTGGTTTGACTCCGACCCTTGACCCTGTTTCTCTGAATAACAACATAATCTCACATTGACATGGTTCTAGAATTGGCTGTCACTTGGAACTCCAATAAGTCACTGGAAACTTGGCAAGCTAATATCCTTGGCCATAGTAAACTCACCCTTGTGGACTATATAGGCTAGTTCTCTGCACTTTTTTGAAGCAATGACCTCCACATGCATATAGTCTTCAAACTCATAGTTTATTGTCTTTTCACTGCCACAGGTGCTGTTATTTTTGCCTTCCTCAGGCATAGGTTGAGACAATGATGCCTTTGGAAGATACCAGGACCATCTAACACCTCACTTTTATGGGGTGAGGTCTCTACGTGTCAAGAGATCTAAGACTTGGGCTAATTGACAGTGAAGGCAATGTTCAGCAAATGTTCAGGCCCTATGCCTACAATTTTTATGAAGGGTTATACCAACAATATGGGAAGGTGGCACACATCTACGGCATCTTTGGGGTAAGCAATGGCCTTTTTTGGATCCCACTACAGGTAACACTAGTGGCATAGGATATACAACTTGTGGTCTCTGATCCCAAGGCCTGCAATAACATTGTCATCAAATATCAGTACATCTTTGAGGAAACCATACCATTCCTTGAGTATGTCTACTGTTAAGGTCTATTGAACCTTAAGGTGTGATGTGCGCAAAGGTGAAAGGTGCAGCAGTAATGAAGTTATAAGGGTCATAATTCCCTTAATAACCGAGGTGACTTTGGAATGTGATAAAGGCGAGAAGGTCGCTAAGACCAATGTCTGGGTGAAGATAAAGAGGAATGGGAAGTATCTTCAAGGATTTGAAGATAACTTCAAAGAAAGATAAAAGAGAAATGTTTGTTCAAGCAACAAGGACAGAGAACGCAATAGATTGCAAACTAAGTCAGGCTTAAGGCCCAACTCTAGGATATAAGTCCAGCTTATATACAAAAGGGCAGCTACCTGACTAAGCATACAAAAGAGGAGAACAATAGAGTCACGAACAATAAGGGTCACAGAACAATGGCATTATGAACAAGGTGGTCACAGACTACCATAAGAAGAGAACAATGGGGAACATACAAAAGGAGGGAACAATGAAGTTCCCGATGAGATGGCTCTGTTGTACAGGTAAGCAGTCATGTGAGTCGAGGCCATGTGATCATATAAGTACATATCAGACAAGAAAAGAGAGAAAAATATGGGCCAAGTGCCTAGGAGTGTAACATCTACTGTTTATAATCGGTACTACTGCTATTGTTACTGTTACCATTCCCTGCATGTAGAACAAATAAGCAGGTATTTGGGCCAGGGCTTTTTGCAACATCAGGTCAGTAATTGTGCTTCTGACCCACATGTATTTCCGATACTGAATAGCAGCTACTTTTAGGTGATCAGCACTGTAGGCAATGAAAAATGTTAAACCCCATCTTCAACATCAATCATATGCAATATATGATGCCCATTTTTTATGGAGTTGTATGACAGGTACTGTCTTAGGTGCATATCTATGGGACTGTGCATGAGTGAATTTTGGCAGCTTCAAGAAAAATTTGAGTCCATAGTGGTAAATGGTCTGCAAGAGGTCAACATCGTTGAGTGGATGCACAAGACTTTGCTGGAGCTCATTGGACAAGCCGGACTGGGATATTCTTTTGGTATGCTTCAGGGCAGAAAAGACAAATTTAATGAAACTCTCAATGAGTTAGGGTGCATATGAACCAAAACAATAGCACTGACCTAACCAGAATTTAGGTCCACTCCTCCATCCATCCTGTTGGCCCATATCTTTCTTTCTTACCTCACAAAGGTCTTCCACCCGAAAATCCTAAAGTGTATGGGAAAGGCTGCCCCTTGGAGGGCATTGAACTGTATCATAGAACTCACAGATAGTATGCATGCAAATGCAAGAGAACTTTATGAGACAAAGAAGAGGCTATTGGAATTAGGTGATAGCACCACTGTCAAGCAAGTTGGGGATGGCAAGGATATTATCAGCCTTCTGAGTGTGTCAATAGAACTGCATTTATAACCATAGGCCTGATTTTCTCCCATGAAGTGCAAGCCAATGTAGTGGCATCTGACAAAGATCAATTAAGAGAAGAGGAAGTGCTTGCCCAAATGATGTAGAGAACCAAATTTATTTTTAAGACCAATGCTGACAATGGTATATCCATTCATTCAGGAGTCTAATCTTTGTGGGGACAGAGATGATGTCCTCCACACTTTCTTGCATCCTATATCTCCTTTCTCTTCATCCTCATGTTCAAGATAAACTCAGAGAAGAGCTGAAAAATGCACATGAACAAAATGAGGAGCTCACCTACAATTGACTCATTTCTCTGCCATACCTCAAGGCCATTTGTCGTGAAACCTTGCAGGTGTGAGTCAATCCTCTTCATGTTCTTCATGATTCTCAAGGGCAATTCAGTTACCCACCTGGGGCTGCAGTAATGAGAACATATGTGGATTTTATGTCTGTATTGTGATCCCCATATTTACACCTAGCAGGATGCGAAGCGACATCATTCTTCCCCTTTCTATGCCCATCTAGTGTTGCTGGGGCTCGAGCCGATGTTTTTGAGAAATCTGCGATAACAAATCAAATAAAATAGCTAAAATTCTGAAAATAAAGATGTGAATAGAATACATTTAGGAGCCGAGGGTCACTTAAGACGACTTAGCGATTGGATCAG
>Ga0307510_10006718_pt1 | contig 13713 bp, 11 predicted proteins | sample 12_EM_MG_FD_207224 | JGI IMG/M metagenome (GOLD analysis project Ga0307510, IMG submission 207224) | Populus trichocarpa ectomycorrhiza microbial communities from riparian zone in the Pacific Northwest, United States - 12_EM | ecosystem: Host-associated > Plants > Roots > Unclassified | place... | reverse complement strand
CGGTAATGTCTTGCGGGCTGATGTTTAGGAAGTCCTCCACTAGTTTAGTATTTAGCTTGTAAAAGAGGGCGTTGATGGTTCAATGAGTGCGGAGGGCATCCTTTTCTTGGGTTCCAAATTCCTATGGCAGCCGGCAATATCCCCCATGTCACTGTTGAAGATAAAGTGGAACAAACCATTGCTAAATCCGACTATTTCCAAAATAGGTTGCATTCCTCTGATTGACAAGGTCGATATCAAGCCCCCAAATAGTCGGAAGAGCAGTATCTAGATGCTTAGACTGCTCGGGATTGCTCTTGATCTTGTGACCGGCTAATATGGCTTACTCCCCCGCCGATGTCCACGTCACCAATACCCAGGGGCTTGTCGCGGACCAAGTCACCAATTCAGCGTAAAACTAGGCGTTGATCCTCGGGTTTATCCTTGCCGATTTCTTGTACAGTGCCGACTAGGAGCTTGCTTAAGGGGGCTTCGTTGGGTGAAGGCTAGGGTGCGGGGGAGTAGTGAAAGGGGCGAGAATTGACATTGCACTGTATCCATTGGAGGGGCCGGTTGGAGGAGAGAGGATGTAGTGGTAGTGGTCGTGGTTGAGATGAGTGGTCTGCATTTCTGATCGGGTTTGCTTGCCGGGGATGAAGAGCGAGTGAGGGCGATTAATATTCGTGGAGAGAATTCTCGGAGAAAGTTAAAACTGTGTGACCTTAGGGGCAGTGGGAGAATGCGGTATGTGAGCCTTCTCAATTCTCGCTGAGAGCGGGGGCCAACAAGGACGAAATCGGGTGAGGATTATTTATTCGGGTCCGATCTCATAATCGATACAAGGATAGAGCAGCAGCGTCTGCTCAGCCCGTGGATCAATGCCTAGATAGAGGGTTTATCAAGATGGCCAAGATTGGATATTTCCTTGAGGGGTTTTTACCAGAGAATCAGGGATGTGGGATAATTAGTCGAAAGGCATCAATGACCACCTTGCTCTTGATAGATTGGATAGAATGAATGACGATGCTACCGTGCGGGGAGTTAGCTGATCAGAGGACTGCTGGGTGTTGATATCGGCGCTTGACAACCAACAGCCAAAGATGGTGAGAATGATAACGTACACTTTGACCGCCCCGTGTACCTCTATTGATATGTCTCCAACCATTCCCCCACGCCTAAAGAGAAATAGTATAAAGAGGAAGACCACCGGGATCGAGTCAAGGCGCTTGAAAAGATCCTGCAGTGGGGAGTAAAGAAGCCGGCAGTGGAGGAAGAGGTATGAGGAAGCGAGGAAGAAGTGTCAGGAGGCGAAAGGGAAGAATAAGGCGGAGAGGAAGGAAGCGGAAGAGAGCAAAGGGCCCTGCAGTAAAGTCTTCGACCTCATTGCGGGTGCGGTCTTCAAGGCCCTTTATGAAAAGGCGGCCCGTGACCAACCGAGAGATGCGGATTGGGTCAGCACGATACAGCACCTTCAGGAGAGGTTCCCGGCGTTTGCTTGCAAAAGGCCAGAGCAAGTGGATGAGTTGGGGGAGGAGGTAAGTTTTCATTTAGTCAAATTCTGTGTGAAAGAAATAATCAGCTGAATTGACCTGAGAATTAGTGGCCGAAGATAATCAAGGCGCGCAATGGGGCCGCCCATAATATCGAGACAACGTTATTGCCATCCTTCCCCATTGTGGGGACAATGTCAGGGGGATTTTGGAGGGGAGATTCGAGCTGCTTTGCGGTGTCTCCCCGGGGGCTAGCATAATGCCACCCCAGAACAAAAGGATTGCACCTTCAGCGAATAAAGGTTTTTCTTTTAGCTTAATGTTTGTTTTCTTTTTCTGTTAAAGTTCCTCGTTCTGTTTAGTCTGTTTAAGTGACTTTCCATTATTATTATTATTATTATTATTATTATTATTATTATTATTATTATTATTATTATTATTATTATTATTATTATTATTTCTATTGATTGATACAAAATAGTAGATGGAGTGCTTAAACAGGATCAAATACAACGTGATTCAGAAATAGAGCTTTGTCGCACTCCTCCGAATCACCTAGCCATTGCCCTAGGAGCTCAGGGCATCCTTGGGATCGATATGCTCCGGCACCTGTTCCTATTCTGTACTCTCATTTTCACCAGGCGCAGGTTTGTGAGCATTGGCTATCTTGGGCCGCCCAGTGATACCCCAACGCCCAAGAAAAGGAATGTAGCCGAACAGCCAGGGTAATCCACAGTTACGAACTTCCGGCGAGATATATTATTCACTACCTGCATATCCGATATATTTTCCGGAATCTTCTGTTGAAACCTGTGACTGGAGCCGTTGATTCATATTTGGTTTTACCTTTATCGTGCATTAGTTCTTGTTTCTCTTAACACTCTTACCGATTACCAGCAGCCTGTATCATATGGAGGAAAAGTTTTTCTAGTTACTTTCTTATCGCACATCGTTCATGGGATAAAAGCAGGATCTTTTTCCTTATTATTTTATTCGATCATCCGTTTTTCCTCGTTCACGTCTTCACCCTTTTATCTTCCCTCTATAGTCAATCAAACTACATTCGCTCCCTGATAGAATAATAAGATCTTCTCCAGAATATCCGCCTCCAGACTCAAATCCCTGGCATCCTGTATTTCGTCCTCGCTTCGCTTAACACGGAGAAATCGGGCGATATGGCTTCTGGTAGGGCCTATTTATACGCTAGCCGCTCCTCCTGTGAGGCGCGTTTCAATCTCTGTGAGAATGTAAGGCCTTCCGGCCATGAATATTCGGGCGCCTAGGGGACACTGCGAGGATTTCTTTCGATGAATCAAACAACCTAAATCACTGCAGAACCGTACACTCGTCGAGAGCACCTATAACTATGAATGTGGGCCGTGAGGAAGTTATAAGTTGCAGTATCTTTACGATATCACTGAGTTGCGGTTCACTACAGCTGACACCACAGGGCTTGCTTGCCCATTCCCCCCATCATTATCAATCCTCCCCAGGTATTCCGCCAATGAAATGCAACCGATGCAAGCACTTCCGCCTTACAGACCACACAGAAATGCCCTAGTTTTGTTAGGAATAGCCTGATGATGCCCGCACTCTACTCGCGGCGAGAATAAGTCCTGAGACAACGGGCACAGCCGCGCTCCCCAGGGAAATTCAACCACAATGATAACTGCAATGCCGGTAGATTACAATTACAACAACTATAAAGTTAATGACTATAAATACTATGGCCTGTTATATTTGCCTCCCTCCTCTTTAGGAGCCTAGAAGTTAGTAATAGGACTTTTAATTTTGAATATGGCATTGACTTGAGTTCTTGTGGTGGGGCGCTAGTTGAATGTTGTAGGGAATTCCGGTTGAACCCGTTGTCCCAGGATTAATTCTGTCAACGAGTAAGGCCGCAGCGGTATATGTTGACATTGACGAAGTGACGCGCAAGCTATGAAAACCCTTTCGCACCTCTGTGATTGTTTTCTTTTTCTTCTCTACCTCCCCTTCATTCTTACCACTTTCAACCCTTTTAAGCTCTTTCCGTTCCAGTTAGTTATATCAATAAATCATAATCCTCCTCACGGCTTATAACAAACTTGGTGTCAGCAGATAAGCGATTCCCCGAAGAAGCATAGAATACTCACGGCAATCATTCTGCCTGCCATCCCCAACAACTGCTCCTCCGACCAGAAAAAAATAATAGTTCAAGTAAGTTAAAAAAAAAAAGGAGCCCCCCCCCCCACTGACCCATCTACTGTCTACTACCCGACATTCAATTGACAATATCTAATAGGTGAAATCCAATCTCCAACTGCTGATCACAGTCCACGATGGGCAGAAAAGCGCAGTGCGTGTTCAAGTTCGATAGCCGATTACAATCAGTTCAGCTAACGGACATAGTATCTTTTACATCACTAAATCCCTTGGGCACGATAACTTTGGCATAATGACCGGAACGGAACACGAGTGGGTCGGTTTTCAGCTGGTTCTTCATATTACCCACAGGGGTTGCGTCTTTTCCGGGACACGACCTTAACTCTGTGGAGGGGTATGGTGCTACGAGATTCAATGTTTCCGGGTCCCATAGCAAGCAGTGCTCCCAAGCGTCCCGTCCGCCCTGTAGGCACCGCCAGGACTGTAGTACCGGGCGTCCCGGGCGTCTGTCTCAAGCTGTAGGATAAGAGCTTCCGTCCTTTGGGAAAGACTACCGTCTAAGAGGGCGGCAGTAGGGCCCTACTGCCCTTGACGGATCGGTAACTCCCGAATCGTACCTACAGTCCTCACCCGTCTTCTGCAGTCCTCGCTAATTACCTATAGGGCCAGTCAATCACCTACCGGGCCAGCCCGTCATCGGGAGTTACCAGAAAAATTGCACCACCTGAGACATCTGCAGTCCCCGCCAGTCCGTCCCGGGCTGTCGTCCGGACGGACGCCAAGATACCCGTCCGTCCCAGGCGCCCTTTCGGGCACTGCCGTCAGTCCCGTCCGGACCCGAAGACGGGCGGACTGGACGCTTGGGAACACTGATAGCAAGGAAGGAGATCAGAGCCTGTCGCCTGGCATGCGAATCGGGCGGCATCAATGGCCCTCAGTGGTGTCGAAGTTGGATATTCCGAAAGCGAGAGGGCTTTACGGGGACGCAAGATGGTGGCTCACCAATTCAGATAATAAGAGGCGATTTGTGGTTATTGTTAAGGTGAAAAGGGACCCATTTACAATGAAAATCGGATGCGGAAAAATGGCGCCACCACGCTACGAGACGAGAAATACGCCCCCCTTAGTCACTACCTGTGATCAGCATTTCAAGATCAGTGTTCCCAACCGTCTACTCCGTCCGTCTTTGGGGGAGGACTGGACGGACTACGGCTCATAGCCCGTCTTTTTAGGGGTGCTAGGACGGACTACGCCCGGGAAGGTGAGGATAGGACAGAATATAAGGGCTATAGTCCCAGGGCTTGGACCTCCTGTACTAGCCAAGCCGAAATCATACACCCCCAAACGAATCCTTCTAACATCATGGGACATCACTCGTGCCGTCCCCTGTCCCCTGTAGTCCCCCGCGGTCTCTCACCATTCCCGGGAGTCCTCACCCGCCCCCTGCCGTCCTCAACCATCCCGCCCCGTCCTGAGCTCTTGGCAGTCCCCCCGCGGGGTCCTGCCGGGCCCCCGGACGGTTGGGAACACTGTTCAAGATTGACGTTCATGGGGGTGCTGGTGTCGGGGCTGGGTTCTACGGAGTTCGAGATTCCGTACGGTTGTATTTTTGACCAAGATCCTGAAGATCCCGATGACCCCCCTCATGTTGTTTTTACCATCACCGAACTCAAAGAGTTTGCTCACAAGAGGTTTGAGAGGCTGCAGTAATATAGGAATTACATACCACTGTGGAATTTGAAATCTGGGGAGGGTACTGATTCGAGTTCCGCTTTGTTTCGCCCCAGCTTGCAAATTCCGCTCGGCACCGTAGCAATCCAACCTAGGCGAGCGCGATGCCAATAAGAGTATTATCAACTATGCAATTGGCTATTATCCTCTAAGTCACCGGCACCTACCGGAGTTTAAAAGAGTGTATCTTAGCCTATTTAAGCAATCAGCAGCAAATATATGCAGACAATCTTGCCTTCATCATTGACATAGTGAGTCCTACTAAAAGTACTCTATTCTGAGCAGTGAGCACCACACCGTTTCTCAAGCAACAAGTTTTTTATATCATGACTTTACAAAGAGACAGATGCCCAACATTGTGAATGAGTCTAAGTACCACGGCGGTTTAAGTTATGCTTTGCTCATTACTTACGAGTCATTGCTACTGGCAACACTACTGCAATGCCAAAAAGCACAGAAATTCAGCATCAAACGACGGGATCTGAAAGATTTTCACTCGGCCTTCTCCCAAATACACTCCCTGATCGACTCAAACCATAACTCGCTCCCCTACTCGGCATGAGTGCTAGTGAACCTAGATTTTGGAAACCTTTACATGATCCTCTGATTATAGCCGAACAGGCCCCTAGCGAACCCCACCACGACAACAGCCCCACAGGCAACTGGAACGACAAATGAACAATAAATAATATACAAGAGTGAGCAAAAAGCCACAGTGCCTCCCTGTTTGTAGCTGCCCCCATGCTATTCAGATTCTAATGCAAGCTAATTTGGCTACCGTGGCTAGGTTAGATTACTTTTGGAAAATAAGACAAGAGCAGGAATTACCTAGTCCTCCATCTGCCGAAACCTCCTCCGTGCAAAGTGACCTAGTTCTTCCAAGCTGAACACGACATCTGCAGCTCCGTCATGATGTTGGTCGAAGACACAATCATAAGGAATCAGGAGCTCAGTAGATCCCAGAGTTGATTTTACCACCCCTGATTCGTCAATATTGAAATCCTGGACACAGGTCGGGACGCGGGCGGCGGTCTGTCTGGTTTCGGGGTGGGCGGACTCAACCATCCTCCAACATTCAATTCGCAACGCATGCGGGTCCATGGTTATACTGACGAGAATCACGAATCGTATCTGATCGGCAGAGTTGCGGAGCCACCACTAAGCATCCAGGTAAAGGAAGTCCTCTCCTCCTAAATACCCAATTTCAATCATCACTGAAGGCCACGCATTCCTTCCCAGCCGAGTCCCTGGCCCAAAGCCCTGATCTCCTTCCTTGCTGCGGACCCCGGGAACCTGCAATAGTGTTGCACCAAACCCTTCAATGGAATCAACACTATGCCCGGGAAGAGAAGTGATCCTATGATCAATCTCTAAGAAGAGGTTCATACCAACCCTCCCGTGCTCCGGCCCTGGAATTATGCGTAGGATTGCTGCATCTAATGCGTTCTCGAATGTGAAGCGTACCGTAGACCTTAGCTGCACTCTGCGTAATTCTCGTTCAATCACATCAAACTCACGATCGACAATTCCCTGAAAATATAAGAAATATTCATTTGCAGTCCCGGAATCGATAATATTCCTGACTGCTCTGGCAAGCTTTCGTGCTGATTGATATTCGAACCTGTGCTGGTCCGGGATTAAGGCAGCTTGCATCTCAAACTGGGTAGCTTCCCCGCCCGGGGCTCCCGGCCAATCACCTCGGCTGATTGGGCCGTGTGCAGTTCCACCTGGATTATGAGGCAGAGACATGAGGTGGTGTGAATACCGATATATGAATGAGGAAATTGCTTTTGCGAGTGACGTATTATGTGAGCCGGGGTTGAAGAGCAAAGTGCTTTAGAAGGGAGACAAGGGGGTAGTGGTTGTGTGGTTGCTTAGTTCGAGAAATATAGGGGATGCTGATGATAGAGGAAAAGGGTGAGCAAGCTCTAGATGGGTATTCCTGTAAGTGCTTAGTGGGCACCTAGGAGATGTGTGTTGTTGTTTAGTTGCTCAGTTCCTAAATAGAGCGGGTGAGCGTAGGGCGTGACAGCCCTTTTTTTTTAGAGCTAGCGCCTTTTTGGGTAAGCACGACGGTTGCCCATCGCCTCATGTCATCTCACGACATGCCTCCAGAGGTGTGGCAATGGCACCCAGCCGAGCTCAATGCCAATATATACGATAGCCCTTGCCCACCGGACTGAGAAGAGAGCAAACCAAGGCGGGGAATCCTCACAAAACCTAAGCCCGGGACATACTGTAAAAACCGCAAAAATCGCACAATTCGCTATCATATATGGTTCCGAATTCCCTGCGCTAGAAAAGAGGAGAACAGAAGAAAAAAAGAGCTACTCAATCCTTATAAGAGACATATCATAACCAATTTTAGCTCTCTGATGATATTTAAATTACTTACACCATCACTGAGGAATACTCAGGCTGCAGCTTAGTCATCTATTTCTTAGACACTGAGAGGGGCGGCACAACACCTTCCAAGGTTTCGGCAGTCCAGGAGATAGTGGCACTGTCTTAGAAACAGAAGTATTGTCACAAAAAAGAACCTGAACGCGCCCAGGTGGAAACTGGAAAAAAAAAATTATATCCTAACAGCTAGTGCTCATTACAGGTCTCTTATCTGATTCTAATAGTTACCCGGGGGTGTTCGGTTATTTTTGATAATATGTAACAATCGTCGGCGCCCCCTCCTACTATTTTCAATTTTTTGTTTCACCCATCGGCGGTTTGTATATATTTTACCTATGGATACCCTCGAATTCATATAATATCTTGCTTGAAATATTTAAGTTCAGGGATTGCAAGAGGTCTACAGAAATAGCCTACCATTTAGTTAAGATAGAGGGAAATATAGCACGACAATCACCGAAAGCCACACGCTCGCCGACATCCACCTCCGGCCCCTCACCGTTTGAAGTCTTCCCCTCTCCCAGTCATCAAAAAACCCCATCCCCACGCATCGGCCCCCGGAATTGGTGTTCCCCCAACTGCCCCCGCACCGACAACACCGATTCCTATCCACCCAAGCTAGTCCTAATCCAGACTCCATTTTCGGGATCCCTTTTTCGTTACCCAAGTCCCAGAGCAAGAATCCCCCACCCAAGATCCGTACAAGTGCATTACTGAAGACTGTAGGGTAAATTTATTGGGCCTTATTGTTATACCAAGCCAGGAGGGAGCTGTTTTGAGATAAGAACGGAAATGGATGGCGGGCTGTCCCCGCCCGCTGAAAGAGAAATGTGCAAAAGGTGCGGTTATGTTTCCACACCCCCGGAATTGCTTGGATTATGAACATTAAGGCATGTTTTTCTAATTACTGATGTTGGGGGAACACCAGTAATTGAGCTGTGTTACATAATTGCATACCCGAACTGGCATTTTATTATAAAAGTCCCGGGAGATCGAGGTTTTGCGCAGGGATGAGAGGGTGGAGGAGATGGAAGATTAATATAATACTTTGCAGGTATCGTACTTGGGTGATTATGCCTCTGCTTGATAATTTTACTTCCTATCCTTAGATGGCTAGGCTTCTAATAACACGTGGTTTGCGCCCGACATCCTTGTTAGAGTAGAGTAGACTACTTTGTAACCCTTATAACTAACAGAGCTCGGAGACATTTACCAGAATTAAAATCTAAAAATGCTTTCCGATTCCCGAAATAGGGATCAAAACTCGCCGCAATATTGTTCTGTTTCTTTTTCTACCCGTATTGTCTGGCAAAAAGAGGAGCACTATCAAAGATGATCAAAATTCCTCCCATCATTGTTCCCGAAGAGGCCTGTCTGGCATGTCTAACTACCAGTCCTCCACCGCAGGCACAGTACTGTTTTTATCCAGTTTTTAACAATCTTCCAAAGAATCCTCGCAATATCATACATCGCATTTCTCTATTTAGAAAAACGCTATATTATGCAGTCCATATATCGTTGGAGAGAGAAGGGGAAAAAAGGGAAGGGGAAAAAATTATACAAGAAGGAAAAAGACAGTATAAGAATTTACAAAGAGAAAAATTTAAATATAATGGGTGAAATCTACAAGCTAAATTTTTAATTATAAACTCGATCTTCTCAAAGATAGAAATTTCACTGGAGCAAAACTGTAAGGAAAATGTTAACGGAAACTCGTAAATCCTTGCCCATTAGGGAAAGAAAATGGCTTAAAGACACAAGAGGGCATGGCGTGTATCCGCATTCCCAGGACATATGATTCCCCCGCCGACAAGGTGATGTCCAAGTGCGTCTCAGGGGGTGAGATGTTCGGAAAGGGAAGGGGCGGAGAGTATGATATTTCCACGAGGAGGTGTCCCCTAGGGCTTAAATGGTATTTGGGGTTGCCGCTTTGCAAGACTGTAGCAGCGCTACTATCCTCTCATGTCCATGCCGAGAGGCGAGGTGGAGCGGGGTTTGGCCCAGATCATTTGGCTTGTCGGGGTTGACATCTTCCCGCTGAAGTAGTATTTTCACCACCCCCTCATGTCCATTCGCAGCGGCATCAGAGAGCGGAGTTTGGTCAAAACTATTGGGCTTGTCGGGGCCGACATCCCCCCGCTCGAGTAGTATCCTCACCACCCCCTCATGTCCATTCGCAGCGGCATCAGAGAGCGGTGTTTCGCCCCAATCATCTGGATTGTCGGGGTCGACCTCCTCCCGCCCGAGCAGTATTTTTACCACTCCCTCATGTCCATTCTGAGCGGCACAAAAGAGCGGTGTTCGGCCAGAATGATCTTCCTTGTCGGGGTTGACCTCTCCCTGCCGGAGTAGAAGTTTCACCACTTCTTCATGCCCATTATACGCGGCCCATGAGAGAGGCGTATAACCACAACAACCTCTCTGATTGATGTCAGAACCTCCCACCTCTATTAAAGCAGCTACCACGTCAAAAATTCCAAAGAACGATGCGCAGTGTAGCCCACTAAACGGAGGGCAATTATGGACGCGCCTGAGATACAGACCCGCATGCTCAAGGAGAAATTCGGTCGATATCCGGCTATAGTGCTTCTTTAACAGCTCTAGCGCAAGTGATCTCCCATAGTCTGAGAGCTCCTTTTTTGCATGCACTCCCCAGTACACTGAACAATATTCCAGAAAGGGTGCGCTCCGAGTCCCAGGAGAAGGAGCAGTCGAAAGGGTTTTGATCTGCTCGGAATTTAGGTAGGTCAAGCAGATTTCGGCCATTGTAGAGTGAGGTTTACTGAATATATCGGGATGAGAGGAAAGATACTCCTGCAGGGTAAAATGGACCAATCGCACAGCTGATGCCTCCTTATCCACAGTGATAAGCCCTTGACAGCAGTTCACTAATGTCGATATCGAAGGGATGTTTCTAACATCGAAATCCGTGGAGCTTAGCTGGACTGCTAATGCGTGACAGACCTCATCCACTCGCAATGGCCGTTCCGCATGACTAATCCACATCAACGCTGTCATCCCAAGCCTCGATTTGTCCCCATCTTGCGCCTTTATCCGCTCAATCGTCGCGCCGTAAACATCTCCTAATTCCAATCCATTGGTCATCTTGATCAGTTTTTCTCGTCTCCGGGAGATCGTGGATTCGTGTAAAATTCCATCGATACTTAAGGAAACTAGTAGAAACCTAGATGCATATCTATTAGCGGATTGCGTGTGGAGGGGTTCCTAGTAACATCGCCCCTACATACATTTCCGACATATTGTCCGGAATCTTCTCCAGAATATCTGACTCTAGACTTTCATTCATGGCATCCGTAGTTTCGTCCTCGTCTAGCCTAAGACGAAGGTATTCAATAATATCATTTTTTCCGGGCCCTACAAACACACTTATCACTCGCCCTGCAAGACGCCTCTCGATCGCAGCCCGAACATGAGGCCTTGCAATTATGAATATTCGCGTGCGCGGGGATGATTCGAGTATTTTTTGGAACGAATTAAGGAGGTTGACTCGACTCGCCGCCGCACATTCGTCTAAGGCGTCTATGCATACAAATGTGCGAAGTGAAGACGTGATGACCTGTAGCATCTTCATGATATCCGGGAGTTGGGGTGCCCGTCCAGCATTAGCCAATTTCTGCTCTTCAAAAGTTCGTATTATTTCCTCTGGAACTCTTTCCATTCCGCCAATAACCTGCCTCAGCAAGGAACCCAAAATACTGGCCACAGACTGTTGGAAATTTGCTGCTCACCACATGCATATATTCCCATGCGTCTTGGGATCGAACACAACAACCTGTTACACGCCATCGTTTGAAGACTGTTTAACAACCATTAGCTTCATATCAAAACACCGACCACGACCCTACTTACTTAGTGCGACACGATCAAACCCACATCAACCAACACCGAAACACAAACACTTGCAATAGCGGAATCTCAACGGCATCCGCGGTTATACACTCGATCCTCGGCTGGCCGGTTAACTACATCCTCAGTGAATGTGTTTTCACCGAGGATACGACTCCATTGAATAGGCAGAAAGGTTGACTCCGTGGGAGAAAACCGGAGAAGGATATGGCATGCGCAGGGAGCATGCCATGGAGGAAAGGTTTTGTTACGAGAAGGATATAAGAGATCATGTTCTTCCCTTTGTTAGTTGTTAGTTCCTCATCGCATTTTTATGTTCTGTTCATCCGGTCATCTGTTCATCATCAGAGTCATTCGTTTCGTATACGATTTCATATTTTATCTTTCTTTCTAGTTCCTTCGTATCTATCTTCTCTTGCTATTGTTCGGCACAATAAAAGCTTTGTCGTTTCAGGCAAATTAGAAACCCGGATCCGCTGTGCATAACGCGAATAGTGTTTAAAACAGACTGCTCCTTTCGAGCCGCGAAGTCTAGGTAGAAGCATGTAACGGCGGTGCCTTGCCCCCTGAATTGATCGGACAACCTGTCTACTACCAGTGAACTGACATGGTGGCCTGTTAGCACTAGCTCCCTTCTTTTCTCCGAAGATAATTCCGGTTACCTGATAAATGTCTTCCCGACCCCCGGACCTCCATATCCAAACAAGACTGGCTTACCACCTTCGCCTTCGCCACTCCGGTCACGCCAGCTTCTGAATTCTTCAGTTTGCAGCAGCCATTCTCCTATATGGTCGACGCGCCGCTCTTGGATATCCCGATGCCGTAGCTTGGGCTCTAGGGGTGACAGCCAAGTCAAAAGTGGAGACCGATCATCCGCAACAACATAGTAATTCTGTACATTAAAAGAGTTCCTATTATTGGAGAAGGTGCTATTATCGATGGTAAATTGAGACATCCTCCGATTTTTTTTGTTTTCACTGCTGTAGAGGAGGAGTTTTTGAGTATTGTCAGTTGATGATATTCTTAGGAGCTGGGAAAAGCGGGGTCTTGGTGGTGAGGAAAGGCGGGGATCCTCCAGCACCAAAACAGCCTTGCACATCTCGCATTACAGAACACCGAAGAGCCTCGCACCATACAACCCGCCATTCACAAAACTTCCTAAGCGCCGGTCATAGAGCAAGCCCAACCGGATCCATACATAAACTATGGCAGCCTTGGTGGCTGACACTACGAAAATCAATCATTGGTGAAAGCAACAAATATCGCATGTGGTGATAGCGAGAGTTTCTGCTTAATAAACAATCTACAAGGCTTCCCATTCTAGAGATAGCAGTTCACCAACAACCTACATGGCCACTACAATTACGAATAAATATCACCATTCCTCTCATCAAAAAACCGGTGCCCGGGTAAACCGCTGATGCCTTTAACTACGAGGCCGATAATTTTGTCAGTCATGAAACTGCAATAAGATAGACTTCATTATACAAAGAACCCTGAATGATTCCCGCCCTCTACCTCACACCGCGGCACATATCTCACACTTATATCCTTAGTAATATCCTCCACCCTTCTATCCTTCCTCCCTTTCCGGTCTACAGTACTTCTTGGTTGGAGCGGCAGAGACTACGCATTATCTTATTTTAAACAAACAATTATGCTCCTTCCCACAACAATTTCTACCAGGCTACTTTCTATCACAGACCTACATCAGTTAAATCTAGGGGTTATCTTAAAGCACCTCCCCAAAAGTGTTGGTGAAATGGCCTTTTTGCACCAAAACTCCTCATGTTTAATCAACCCCCACACCTGGAATTGCTTCAAATAATGTTTATGACTTATCTAGCTATTTTGACCTTTATTACCGCTTTCATCTGATGCCACTTATCAAGTCGATTTATGCTCTGGGTCTAATCTAGAAGCCTTCAAAGTGGATTATACCGGTTGCAATGCCAATTTTGTATGTAAAATGGCACTTTTTCACAGACTCAAAAATTTAGAACTCCATAACTTTCCCAATTTTTCACCAAATTCATTAATAGTTGTTTAGGAGTAGGAGAAAGGTATTGTAACTATATATGAGAAATTAGGTTCGACA
>Ga0307510_10006717_pt1 | contig 13714 bp, 12 predicted proteins | sample 12_EM_MG_FD_207224 | JGI IMG/M metagenome (GOLD analysis project Ga0307510, IMG submission 207224) | Populus trichocarpa ectomycorrhiza microbial communities from riparian zone in the Pacific Northwest, United States - 12_EM | ecosystem: Host-associated > Plants > Roots > Unclassified | place... | reverse complement strand
CAAAGCGTCCGGAGTCAGCACTTCGAGAGGCTTCTTCTTGGCTTTCATGATGTTTGGCAGGGACGCATAACGCGGCTCGTTCAAACGCAGGTCGGTGGTAACGATGGCCGGCAGTTTCAGGGAAACCGTCTGTGCGCCGCCGTCGACTTCGCGGGTGACGGCAACGCTGTCGCCGCTGACTTCGACTTTCGAGGCGAAGGTGCCCTGACCGTAACCGGTCAGCGCAGCCAGCATCTGGCCAGTCTGGTTGTTGTCGCTGTCGATGGCTTGTTTGCCGAGGATCACCATCTGAGGCTGTTCCTTGTCGACAACCGCTTTCAACAGTTTGGCAACGGCCAGGGACGTCAGGTCTTCAGCGGATTCGACGAGGATGGCGCGGTCGGCACCCAGAGCCAGCGCGGTGCGCAGTTGCTCTTGAGCGGTGGACGGGCCGATGGAGACGACGACGATTTCAGTCGCAACAACTTTCTCTTTCAGGCGTACGGCTTCTTCCACGGCGATTTCACAGAATGGGTTCATCGACATTTTTACATTCGCAAGATCGACGCCTGAGTTGTCCGCTTTAACCCGGACCTTGACGTTGTAGTCGACCACCCGCTTGATGGCTACGAGGACTTTCATGGAAAACTCCATTGCAAAAAAAAGAGCCCGGCTCGCGTTCGGCGCGCCGGGAAAGCGAATCAGCGCTCGCCCAACTGCTCAATCACGCCGCTGGCCTTCAGGTGCGCCAGGCGCTCGTCGTCCAACCCCAACTGACGCTTAAGCACTTCATCCGTATGCTCACCGAGCATCGGCGCCGGGCGCAGGTATTCCACCGGCGTACCCGACATCTTGATCGGGCTGCCGACGGTCACGAAATCGGCCTTCAGCGGATGGGGTATCGTCACCAGCATATTGCGCGCCTTGACCTGAGGCTCATCCAGCGCCTGGTCGATGCTGTTGATCGCGCCTATTGGCACACCCCGAGGGTGAATACGGTCGATCCATGCCTGCGCGCGCCCCTCAAGGAAATGCCGAGACAAGATTTCGATAATCGCTTCGCGATTGGCCACCCGGTCGGCGTTACGCGTGAAACGTGGATCTTCAGGCAGGTGTGCGAGGTCAATGGCCTCGCACAACGCGACGAATTGCGAGTCGTTGCCGCAGGCGATGATGAAGTCCTGGTCACTGGCGCGGAATACCTGATACGGCACAATATTGGCGTGAGCGTTGCCATATCGCCCAGGCGGCTTGCCGGAGGCCAGGTAGTTCTGACTCTGGTTGCACAGGGTGGCAACCTGCACATCCAGCAACGCCATATCGATATGCTGACCGAGCCCGGTCTTTTCCCGGCTAAGCAGCGCCGCCTGGATCGCCACCGTGGAATACAACCCGGTCATCAGGTCGGAAAAAGCCACGCCGACCTTTTGCGGTCCGCCACCGGGCAAGTCATCGCGTTCCCCGGTGATGCTCATCAGCCCGCCGATGCCCTGCACGATAAAGTCGTAACCGGGCTCGGCAGCACGCGGGCCGGTCTGCCCGAAACCGGTGACGGAGCAGTACACCAAGCGTGGGTTCAACTCCGCCAGCGACGCGTAATCCAACCCATACTTGGCCAGGGAACCAGCCTTGTAGTTTTCGATCAGCACGTCGCAATCGGTCGCCAGGGCACGTACCAACGCCTGCCCTTCCGGGCTGGCCAAGTTGAGCGCCACCGATAACTTACCGCGATTGGTCGACTGATAATAGGAGGCCTCAGAGGTCAGCTCGTCGCTCTGGCCTTTCATCCAGGGCGGCCCCCAGCCGCGGGTGTCGTCACCGACGCCTGGCCGTTCCACCTTGATCACTTCCGCGCCGAGGTCGGCGAGGGTTTGCCCGCACCAGGGCCCGGCAAGTACACGGCTCAAGTCGAGCACGCGGTATCCAGTCAAAGCACCCATGTCATTTCACCTTTACTTGAGCGTTCACGCGCGCTCGATAACCATCGCCAGCCCTTGGCCGACACCGATACACAGACTGACCACGGCGAAGCGTTTTCCGCTTTCCTGCAACGCCCGCGCGGTACTCAGCGCCAAGCGCGCGCCTGAGGCACCCAGTGGGTGGCCCACCGCGATCGCGCCACCGTTGGGGTTGACCCGAGGATCGTCAAGCGCAAGGCCCAGCCCCTTTAGACAACCCAGCACCTGGCTGGCAAACGCTTCGTTGATTTCGATGATATCCATGTCCGCCAGCGTCAGGCCGGCGCGGGCCAAGGCTTTGTTGATCGCCTCCACCGGGCCGACGCCCATGATGCGCGGCGCAACACCTGCGGCGGCGCTCGAGAGAATTCGCGCCATAGGCACTAACCCGTGGCGCTCACCGGCGGCGGCAGTACCGATCAGCAGTGCCGCCGCCCCATCGTTTACACCTGAAGCGTTGCCGGCGGTGACCACACCACCTTCGTGCAAAGGGCTTAGGCGCGTGAGGGCCGCAAGGTCGGATTGTGGGCGTGGGTGTTCGTCTTGCTCGACCAGGTTGGGCGGCGTCTTCCGACTAGTAGGGACACTGACACCGAGGAGTTCGTCGTTGAAGAAACCGCGCTGGCGTGCGGCATGGTAATTCGCCTGGGAACGCGCAGCGAAAACATCGGCCTGGGCCCGGTCAATGCCGTATTCCTGGGCCACGTTGTCGCCGGTCTGCGGCATGCTGTCGTTACCGAACTCGGACACAATCCTCGGGTTGGGAAAGCGTGCGCCGATGGTGCTGTCGAACACTGTGAAATCGCGGCTGTAGGCCGCCTCTGCTTTGGCCATCACGAAGGGAGCACGGGACATGCTCTCCACCCCGCCGGCAACGAACAGTTCGCCTTCCTGACAGGTAACAGCCCGGGCGGCATCGATTACCGCGGCCAGCCCACTGGCGCACAGCCGATTGATCGTCTGCCCCGGCACCGTCACAGGCAAACCGGCGAGCAGCGCAGCGTGACGCGCAATATTGCGACTGTCTTCACCGGCCTGGTTGGTATTACCAAGGATCACGTCTTCGATGGCATCGCCAGGGATGGCATAGCGAGCCAGCAATTCCCGGATCACATGGGCCGCAAGATCATCGGGCCGCACGGGCGCCAGCGCGCCAGCGTGGCGACCGAAAGGGGTGCGCAACCCTGCAAAAATATAAGCGTTGAGCATGGCAGTTTCCTAAGCGTTAAGGGATCAAGTCAGGGTCGGTTCGGGATGGCACAGCGACAGGCTGAGTGCCGCACGACGGCGCAGCCACGGGCCAGGTCGGTAACGAGGGTCACCGGTCAGTTCAGTCATGCGCTCCAGGATAGTCAGCAACCGCTGGGGCCCGACGCTGTCCCCCCAGGCCAATGGCCCTTGCGGGTAACCCAGCCCCCGGCGCACGCCTTCGTCCAGGTCTTCGACGCTGGCAATGCGTTGTTGCACGATATCGCCCGCCAGGTTGACGATCATCGCCAGCACCCGTTGGGCCACAAAGCCGACACTGTCATTGATCACGCTGACACCCACACCATCGCGTGCAAGCAATGCGTGTGCGGCATTGCGCAGGTCGACGCGGGTGGTGGGGGTAAGCATCAGCGTGCGGTAACGAGTGCAGTCGAGCAGCGGGTCGATGCAAACGGTACGGGTCGGGTCGGTGGCAAAGCGTTGCGCCGCGCGAGTGGCGTCATCCCCATACGGTGCCAGCAGGCACAACGCATCATCCGACGGTGTGGCCCCCTGCTCTACCTGCGCGCCGAGTTGCTCCAGCAATGCGCTCAAGCTGGCGCGGTCATTGTCGTTTTCGGTACCCAACCAGACGGGCGGAAACGCGTCCACAGTAGGTACGGCCTGCGGCTCCGGCGCATCCACCCTCTGGCCATCGACATACCGGTAGAAACCACGCCCTACCTTACGCCCGACATACCCCGCCTCGAGCATCTGGCGGGTCAGCGCGGCCGGACGATAACGCGGTTCCTGGTAGAACTGGTTGTAGATTGACTCGATCACCGGGTGGGACACATCCAGCGCCGTAAGGTCGAACAACTCCAGCGGCCCCATGCGGAACCCCAAGCCTTCACGCAGGATGCGGTCAATCTCTGCGGGTTCCGTTACGCATTCCTTGAGTATCTGCAGGGCTTCGGTGCTGTAGGCACGCCCGGCGTGGTTGATGATAAAACCGGGGGTGTCCTTGGCCCGGATCCCGCGATGTCCCATCCGCGTAGCCAGCGCTTGCAAGCTGTCGCCGACGCGCGGATCGCTTGCCAAGCCATCGATGACCTCCACCACCTTCATCAGCGGTACCGGGTTGAAGAAGTGAAAGCCCGCCACACGTTCCGGGTGCTTGCACTCACGCGCGATGCTGGTCACGGACAGCGATGAGGTGTTGGTGGCCAATATGCAGTCATCGCGCACCACCGCTTCAAGTTGGGCCAGCAAGGCCTGTTTGGCATCCAGGCGCTCAATAATGGCCTCCACCACCAGGTCAACATCGCTGAGCTCGGTTAAAGCCGTCGCCACCCGCAAACGCTCAAGTGTTGCCTGGGCATCGCTGCCGGGAACCTTGCCCTTGGCAACCAGCTTATCCAGGGTCTGCCCCAGGTTTGCGCGAGCGGCCTCGGCGGCGCCCTCGCGGTTGTCAAACAGCAAGACTTCAACACCTGCCTGGGCTGCAATCTGGGCAATGCCGGTGCCCATGACGCCGGCACCCACCACCGCCATGCGCTTGATTTCACGTGTCATGGGTCATTCCCCCAAAAAGCTGGCTTTGCGTTTTTCCAGGAAGGCGTTGGCACCCTCCTTTTGATCCCGCGAGTCAAACAGCAACTGGAACGCCTTACGTTCCAAGGCCAGCGCACTGTCCAGGGGTAAGTCGGCACCGAGCAACATCACTTCCTTGATCTGCGCAACCGCCAACGGTGGCAATGCGGCAATCTCTGATGCGAGCTCAAGCGCGCGCGGCAACGTGCGCTCATCACTCACCACCTCGCTGACCATGCCTATTGCAAGCGCCTCGGGCGCGGGCACCAGGCAGCCCGTCAGCGCGATACGCATGGCCTGGAACTTACCGACCGCACGGATCAGCCGTTGCGTGCCCCCCGCCCCCGGCATCAGGCCTAGCTTGACCTCAGGCTGACCGAAGCGCGCCGAGTGTCCGGCAACAATAATGTCGCAGTGCATCGCCAGCTCGCAGCCGCCACCCAAGGCAAAACCGTTGACCGCGGCGATCACCGGTTTAGGGCAACGAGCGATGGCATCCCACAGGTATTCCGTGTGACGACTGTACATCTCGATCGGGCTGGCCTGGGCGAACTCGCGGATGTCGGCACCGGCGACGAAACACTGTTCGCCGCCGGTGAGGACGATCGAACGCACCCGCGCATCAACGGATAGCGCACGAAAGCTCTCGGCCAGTTGTTCGCGCACTGCGCTGTTAAGGGCGTTCTTTACTTCGGGCCGTTCAATACGTACGACAGCGACGCCATCCTCGCGAATCTGTACATGCACGACCGGTTCTGGTTGGGAGTTCATAGCGACCTCTTATTATTGTTTCGATAGGCGAAACTGAGTACCGTATTTTCAATCCATCATAGGGAGGCTTCCAATTCTCTGTAAACATAAAACACATAAAATCTAACAAAGCTCAATGATTACTGGTTTTTATCCACCAACAAAAAAGCTATTGGTATTTTTATCGCAAGCGAATACAATTTCGTCAGACGAAACTCTATTTTATTTTCTTGCATTTTTTTAAAGTGAGGTTCTACCATGGCTCGCATCAAGGCAGATCAGCAGGCAGCTGACACGACCAAGGGAGCGGATGAAATCGGGTTACTGAAGATGGGCATGCTCGACCCCGCCAGCGCACTGAGCGACGACGAAAACAGCGGCCAATTCGTGACGGCATTGGCACGCGGCCTGGAACTGATGAGGTGTTTCACCCCGCGCGACAACGTGCTGGGCAATCAGGACCTGGCGCGCATGACCGGCCTGCCCAAACCGACCGTGACGCGACTGACCAATACGCTGATGCGTCTGGGCTGCCTCAAACGAGAAGTGCATTCGGGCAAGTATCAGCTGGATGTCGGGGTGTTGGGTTTTGGCTACGCCATGTTGTCGAACCTGGCGATTCGCACGGTGGCCCATCCGTTGATGGAGGAGCTGGCGAACCACGCCCAGGCCGCCGTCGCCATGGCCTCTCGTGACCGCCTCCAAATGGTGTACCTAGATGTGGTCCAGGGCCAGGGCAACATGACCATGCGTCGTCAGATCGGCAGCTACTTGCCCCTTGCACAGAGTTCAGTAGGCCGTGCATGCCTGGCGGCCATGCCGGAAACCGAGCGGGAGTTTTTGCTCGATCACATTCGCCAGCGCGAATCGGAGCAGTGGCCAGCCATCCGCAAAGGGCTGGACCGGGCATTCAGAGATTACGCCGACTACGGCTTCTGTCTGTCGATCGGTGAGTGGCATCGCGACGTCAATTCCGTGGCCGTGCCGTTGGTGCACCCGCAATACGGGTTGCTGACGTTCAACTGCGGTGGGCCGAGTTTTCAACTGCCCCGCGAACAGCTCATGGACGACATCGGGCCTCGCCTGATCAACATGGTTAATAACATCGGTGCCGCTGCTCGCTGACGCAACGGAGTGACGGCGCCCCAATAAAGAACCGCTCGCCTGCGAGCGTTAGGAGCGCACATGATCCGTGATACCGAAACCCTGCAGATTCTTCTGGACTCACTTCGTCAGTTTGTCGGCGAAGTGCTGATCCCTCGGGAAAACGAGGTGGCCGACACCGACGCAATCCCCCAGGACATCGTTGAACAGATGCAAGCCATGGGTCTGTTTGGTCTGACACTGCCGGAAGAGTTTGGCGGGCTGGGTGTCACGATGGAGGAAGAGGTGAATATCGCCTTCGAGCTGGGACGTACATCCCCGGCGTTCCGCTCCTACATTGGCACCAACAATGGGATTGGCTCTATCGGCATTTTGCTGGATGGCACTGACGAGCAGAAACAGCACTACCTGCCCAAACTTGCCAGTGGTGAATTGCTCAGTTCTTTCTGCCTGACCGAGCCGGATGCAGGTTCTGATGCAGCCTCACTCAAAACCAGTGCGGTGCGTGATGGCGATACCTATATCCTCAATGGCACCAAACGCTTCATCACTAACGCGCCGCATGCTGGCATATATACGGTTATGGCGCGTACCAGCACCGAGATCAAAGGTGCCGGCGGTATCAGCGCGTTTATTGTGGAGCGCGGTACCCCGGGTGTTTCTCTGGGTAAACCCGACCACAAAATGGGCCACAAAGGGGCTCACACCTGTGACGTGATTTTCGAGAATGCGAGAGTCCCCGCGAGCCAGCTCATCGGTGGTATCGAAGGTGTCGGTTTCAAGACCGCCATGAAGGTGCTCGACAAAGGGCGCCTGCATATCGCGGCACTGAGCGTCGGCGCTGCAGAACGTATGCTGGATGATGCCTTGCGCTATGCATTGGAACGCAAACAGTTCGGCAAACCCATCGCCGAGTTCCAACTGATTCAGGCGATGCTTGCCGACAGCAAGGCAGAAATCTACGCCAGTCGGTGCATGGTGCTGGACGCCGCGCGCAAGCGAGACGATGGCCATAACGTCAGCACCGAAGCCTCGTGCGCGAAAATGTTCTCCACCGAAATGTGCGGGCGTGTCGCCGACCGTTGCGTGCAAATCCACGGGGGCGCCGGTTACGTGAGCGAATACGCTATCGAACGCTTTTACCGTGATGTGCGCTTATTCCGGATCTACGAAGGCACCACCCAGATCCAGCAGATAGTCATTGCCCGAAACATGATCCGCGACGCTCAGAGCTAAGGCGAGAAACGCGCACCATTCGGGTCAAGTTCCCCTACAAATATAAAAAAGGTAACTCCATGGACGCTGCTCAGGCGAGTGCGACCGCGCACGCCAAATCCGGTAACTGGGTGCTGGTATTCATTTTTTGCTTTCTCGGGTTGCTGATCGACGGCGCTGATCTGATGCTGCTTTCCTACAGCCTCAGCAGCCTCAAGTCTGAATTCGGCCTGACCAATGTCGAAGCCGGAAGCCTGGGTAGCTTTACCCTGGCCGGCATGGCTATCGGAGGTATTTATGGGGGCTGGGCCTGCGATCGCTTCGGGCGGGTGAAAACTGTTGTCTGGAGTATCGTATTGTTCTCCGTCGGCACCTCTATGCTGGGACTGACGCACAGCTATTGGCAATTTGCGGTCATTCGTTTTCTGGCATCGCTTGGAATCGGCGCGTTGTACGTGGCTTGTAACACGCTGATGTCCGAATACGTCCCTACTCGCTACCGCACAACGGTGCTCGGCACGTTGCAAGCGGGTTGGTCGGTCGGCTACATCGTTGCCACCCTGCTGGCCGGTTGGATGCTGCCAAGTCATGGCTGGCGTGCGCTTTTCTATGTCGCAATCATCCCGGTGGTGCTTGCAGTAGTAATGCAGCGCTTCGTGCCGGAGCCTCAAGCCTGGATCGACGCGCAAGCCGAGCGTGCTCGACAAAAACTCGCCGGCACACAGCGAGGGTCGATTGAAAAGCGTGAAGGCATGTTCAAACAGATTTTCGGTGAGCCTAAAGCTCGCCGGATGTTTATCTGCTGGGCACTGACTGCCGGATTTCTCCAGTTTGGCTACTACGGCGTGAACAACTGGATGCCGACTTATCTGGAGAGCGAATTAGGCATAGATCTCAAATCCATGACCGGTTATATGGTGGGTACCTACTCCGCAATGATTTTGGGCAAGATTCTTGCGGGCATGGCGGCAGACCGCATCGGGCGTCGAACCGTGTTTGCATTTGGCGCGCTAGGGACGGCAGGGTTTCTACCGGTAATCGTACTGTTCCAAAGTCCGGAAAACATACTTTGGATGCTGGTCGTGTTCGGCTTTCTGTACGGTATTCCCTATGGTGTAAACGCCACGTACATGACCGAAAGTTTCGAGGCGAAATTACGCGGTTCTGCAGTGGGCGGCGCGTATAACATGGGCCGTTTAGGTGCGGCGGTCGCGCCTGCAGCTATTGGCTTCCTGGCTTCCCATGGTTCAATCGGCGTGGGTTTTATCGTGATGGGGGCTGCGTACTTTATTTGCGGGGTGATCCCGGCGTTATTCATCAGGGATAAGCAGTTCGATCCGCAAAAGCAATAGCCTCTACTCAACCTCAGCAGCCTGGGGTATCCCTCGGTTCAACAGGCTGCTGTCAACTGCTGGCAAAGAGTTCTTCTACCCCCAGCAGTTACACGCGCATTGATCGCCAAACCTATTGTTAATACCATCGCACGGATGTTATCGGTGACGATTACGGCGCTCAAACATCACCAGACATTTGCAGTCGAATCCTTACCATTCGCGCGCGGATGCGTTCGCTAATCGCACGACATCGCCTGCTCGAACACCCTCCTTTACTCATTGTTTGGCACGCTACGCATATCGCTGCAGGCGCCGCCAGCCCTGCGGTTCGCATGCTGATTGATCTGTTCAATCAAGATGAATAACAGGAGAACGACTTGATCAACAAAACCTTTGAATCCATCGCGGCAGCGCTTGATGGAATAGCCGATGGTTCGACCATCATGGTCGGTGGTTTTGGTACCGCCGGCATGCCATCCGAGCTTGTGGATGGTGTTATCGCCTCGGGCGCCCGCGACCTGACCATCATCAGCAACAATGCCGGTAACGGTGAAATCGGTCTTGCCGCCTTACTCAAGGCTGGGCGGGTTGCCAAGGTCATCTGTTCGTTTCCACGCCAATCCGATTCCTATGTATTCGACGAACTCTACCTGGCAGGAAAAGTACAACTTGAAGTCGTCCCGCAAGGCAATCTGGCCGAGCGTATCCGCGCGGCCGGTTCTGGAATCGGGGCGTTCTATTCGCCAACCGGCTATGGCACGTTGCTGGCCGAAGGCAAGGAGACTCGGGTGATCGACGGTCGCAATTACGTACTGGAGATGCCTCTGCGCGCCGATGTGGCACTGATCAAGGCAGAGAAAGGAGACCGCTGGGGCAACCTCACCTATCGCAAGGCTGCACGCAATTTTGGGCCGATCATGGCCATGGCAGCGACGACCGCCATCGCTCAGGTCAACCAGATCGTCGAGTTGGGCGAGCTGGACCCCGAGCACATTGTCACACCGGGGATCTTCGTTCAGCGCGTGGTCGCCGTGCCGCTCGCCCGTCTTGCTAAAACCAACGTCAATTGAGGTTCGCCATGACAGCTATGAATAAACTTTCGCGTAGCGAAATGGCCCAGCGTGTGGCCGACGATATTCTTGAAGGCTCTTACGTGAACCTCGGCATCGGCGTGCCGACGCTGGTGGCCAATTATCTGGGTGACAAGGAAGTGTTCCTGCACAGTGAAAACGGTGTGTTGGGCATGGGCCCGAGTCCTGCGCCGGGTGAGGAAGACGATGATCTGATCAATGCCGGCAAGCAACACGTGACACTGTTGGCCGGTGGTGCCTACTTTCATCACGCCGATTCGTTCTCGATGATGCGCGGTGGGCACATCGATATTGCCGTTCTGGGCGCCTTTCAGGTCTCGGTCAATGGTGACCTGGCCAACTGGCACACCGGTGCTGAAGGTTCCATCCCGGCAGTGGGCGGCGCCATGGACCTCGCGACTGGCGCACGCCAAGTGTTCGTCATGATGGATCACCTGACCAAGACAGGCGAAAGCAAGTTGGTGCCGCAATGCACCTACCCGCTGACCGGCATTGGCTGTGTGACGCGGATTTATACTGACTTGGCCATCCTCGACGTGACGCCAGAGGGCTTGAAGGTCAGGGAGATTCTGGCCGATATCAGCTTTGAAGATCTGCAATCGCTCAGTGGCGTGCCGCTGATCAAGTGACAGGGCTTCAACCCTGCGCCGGACAGCGTTATGCACTGTTCGGCGACTGATACTCACGCTTCACCTCCACACCGCATTAACCAGCCACTGAAAATATAGTTGAATAATTCAACTATATCTCTATACTTCAGCCATACGACTGGAGCCCGCCATGTATTCCGACTTTCTGAATTTCAAGCTTGATATGGCCAGTGCCCTGCTGATGGAACGGGCGAATACCGTCTACCTTCAGCACTGGGATCTGGATGTCCGTGGATTGCGGGTTCTGCGCTTGATTCAGGCCTGCCCTGATATCACCCCGAAAGAAGTTTCAGCACGGGCCTTGCTGGAAAAGACACTGCTCTCCAAGACTCTGGCACTGCTCGAATCGCGGAATCTGATATCGCGCTCCCCTCACCCGGTCGACCGTCGTAGCGTTGGATTGCGTACCACTGCCGCGGGCTCGCAGATCGCTGACGACTCCACTGTCGTCGGCTCCGAACTTGAAGATCAACTGGTCTCTGCGCTCTCGCCCAAAGAGCGCGCGGCACTGGATAGTCTGCTTTCAAAACTGATGGAAAGCTTGCTTCCGCCTTCCTGACACCACCTCTCTCCCCTCTTTTTTCTACCCTCTTTTACATAAGGAGTACCCCATGTCGTCCCTGAAAAAGTTGATTCCGGATCTTGATGCCTTGTTGCCTGAACTGGAGGACGTCTACAAGGACTTGCACCGTCATCCTGAACTGTCGATGTACGAGTATCGCACCGCGAAAATCGCCGCCGACTACCTGGAGCGTTATGGGTACGAGGTGACGCGCGAAATCGGCGTGACCGGTGTTGTCGGTGTGTTGCGTAACGGTGACGGTCCGGTGGTCATGTTGCGCGCTGACATGGACGCACTGCCTATGGCCGAGGCTACAGGCCTGCCCTATGCGAGCGATGTGGTCACCCGCGACGAAGATGGTGTTGAGGTTTCTGTTTGCCACTCCTGTGGACATGACATGCACGTCACCTGGCTGATGGGCGTGGCTCGGGTTCTGTCCGAGAATCGCAGCACTTGGAGCGGGACGCTTTTGGCTGTTTTCCAGCCGGGCGAAGAAGTGGGTGTCGGCGCGCAGAGCATGATCGACGACGGCATGCTCGATCGCTTCCCCAAGCCGGACATCATTCTGGGTCAGCATGTCATGGTGGGGGCAGCCGGCACTGTGGGTCACCGCAGCGGCACGATCCTTTCGGCAGGTGACAGCCTGAAAATCAAGATGTTCGGGCGCGGAGCTCATGGCTCTCAGCCACAGACGTCGGTTGACCCGGTGATCATGGCGGCATCCACCGTGCTGCGCCTGCAGACCATTGTCTCGAGAGAAGTCTCCCCGCTCGATCAGGCCGTGCTGACGGTCGGCTCGCTGCAAGCGGGCACCAAGGAAAACATCATCCCGGACAATGCCACGTTGAAACTCAACATGCGCACCTACGACGAAGACGTACGCGAGCACATGCTGGGTGCGATCAAACGCATCTGCTGCGCTGAATGCTCAGCCTCCAACGCACCGCGCGATCCCGAGATCACCACCATCAACCGCTATCCGTTGACGGTCAATGATGCGCGCGCATCCAGCCGTTTGGCTGATGCCTTTGGCGCCTGGTTTGGCGACAGAGCTTATGAAACGGCACCGGCCGCTGCGAGTGAAGATTTCAGTGTATTCGGCCGCGCGTGGAAGGTGCCCTACGTGTTCTGGTTCGTGGGTTGCACAGATCCGCAGATCTACGAACAGGCCAAAGCCACGGGAAAAATCAACAGCATCCCGAGCAATCACTCGCCGCAGTTCGCGCCTTTGCTGCACCCGACATTGCGTACCGGGCTCGAATCGATGCTTTGCGCAGCATTCGCATGGTTCGGCAACGCTGAGTAACCAGGCATGGACACCCACCTGATCTACACCGTCATTGACCTGCTCGGCACGTTTGCATTTGGCGTGAGCGGTGCTATTGCCGCACGGCAGCAGCGCCTTGATCTGTTTGGCATTGCGACCATCACGTTCATCGTTGCCTGTGGTGGCGGGATTCTGCGGGATCTGTGTCTCGGCACACTGCCGCCGGCCGGGCTGTCGAGTTGGCGCTACCTGATCGTGTCGCTGCTCGCTTCAGCGTGGGTGGTGTGTGCTTACCCGATGGTGTGTCGAATGAAATCCCCCGTGCAATTGTTCGATTCCATTGGCCTCGGGTTATTCGCGGTGGCAGGCGCAAAGAAGGCACTGACCGTCCACGCCGGTGCCGAGGTTGCGATATTGCTGGGGATGGTCAGCGCTGTCGGGGGCGGTGTGCTCAGGGATGTTTTGCTGTCGCGTGTGCCCAGCATTTTGCAGCGGGAAATCTACGCGTCTGCCGCGTTGGCTGGGGCAGGTGTTGAAGTTTTGCTGAGTTACAACGGCGCCGATTCCGTGATGGTCTCGTGGCTGACCGCAGCAGGATGCACCCTGCTGCGGCTGGCGTCATTGCACTACGGTTGGCGGCTGCCATCCACCGACGATGAATCTGAAAATCGCCCGGACAGTACTCATTAGGCCCGGTGCGAACCGGACTCGATGCTTATTCACTGGGTTGTAACCTGACTTCTTCGTGCGACTGCACCGTTCGACGCTTGAGAAATATCAGGATAGCCGCTGCACCAATGACGCCCGGAACGGCAAATACCAGGAAACTGGCCTGCAGTGGCAAGCTTGATCCGTGCAACACACCGCCAAGCACGGGCCCGATGATTGCGCCTATCCGGCCTATCCCCATCGCCCACCCCAAACCGGTGGAACGGACATGTGGCGGGTAATATTGAACGGCGCAGGCGTTCGCCAGAATCTGAGTGCCGATTGTGCAAGCTCCGGCAATCGCGATGAGCAAGT
>Ga0307510_10006716_pt1 | contig 13715 bp, 8 predicted proteins | sample 12_EM_MG_FD_207224 | JGI IMG/M metagenome (GOLD analysis project Ga0307510, IMG submission 207224) | Populus trichocarpa ectomycorrhiza microbial communities from riparian zone in the Pacific Northwest, United States - 12_EM | ecosystem: Host-associated > Plants > Roots > Unclassified | place... | reverse complement strand
TTGTAATAGAAAAACACATAAAATTTATAATAGAAATCGATACACATAAAATTTATTGAATACAAAAAAAATACAAGGCTCCACGTATGAAAAATCTTTTTAAAAAATCAATATTAAAAAAAACAAATTTAATCTATATAAAATTAAAAAAAAAAACAAATGAATAATACCTACATCTTTAAAAACTAAACATACATAATATTATTAAAAAAATCATCACAAGCTAATTACAGCATAAATCCAAAATTTATTTGAAAAACAAATATATACTAATGTATAATTTATTTGAAAAACAAATATATACTAATGTATTATAGAAGCATTTTTTCAAGGTGTTAGGCTTGGTAGATCAGGCCTAACACTTGACCTAATTAAACAACAGCCCGCCAATGAGCCTATATCTTTTTTAAGTTTAATGAGGCAAACATAATATTATAATATTACCTGTTCATCTCTAAAATTTGGAAAAATAATATTCTTTATTTATTTATCTAAAAATTTATTTTTAATCCAAAACACTATTGTTAAACCAATCTAGTCACAAAAAATATAAACAATCACCTTAAAACTCGAAATCCAACTAATTTTCATATGTTGAATTGAATCAAAACTAAAATTTAAACTTGATAAATTAGCCTAAAACCTATTACAAGTTATAACCAAAAAAACAAAAACAGAATATAAAACAACAAATTAAATTTGTTGTTACAGGATATACAAGATAGATAAGTTCATGAGGTTTCAAAAATCTCAACACACCACCCCAACCCGTGACATTTATGTTTTTGATTTTTTTAACCCTGCAAAATCCACATTATCTAACTTATGAGTTGAAACATATTGGATAACGCAAATAATACAGATAAACCAGTGTTTTTAAACACCCCCACCCTATTTATAACACATTTCATTTGGTCAAATAGGATTTCTGGGACCTTAAACAGGTTTTAAGCCAAATCACAGTAGTGCATTTTACACAGCTATTGATAAAAAGTCGGATTTATCTACGCATTTCCACATCTATTCATCAGACGTAAGAATCATTACATGGAAGATCCTGGCAATTATTGATAGGGTGCCAACAAACAAAAATCATGTTTCTTCAAGTATGTGTACATGGCGAATTACACTCGTAGGAAATTCTCAAAACACAAAAAGAATACCGTGGAGTTTCAAATAAATAATATGCGAGGCAAAAGGGGAGTTGGATGAGAGCAATCTCTAATTCAACTTTGTAAATTCACAATAAGAAACTTTAGGAATACGAGGGCCTCAAAGAATATGCTAAAACATCAACAATTATAAACGAAACTAGGAATCCTTTATACTAAATCTTCCATGACAAAATTCAATGCGCTATATAGCCACACCACCTGGAAAGAGACAACCGATCCCTATAATAACCTTTTTTTCTAGCATCCAGCAAGAAACCTGAGTTCACCCAAGAAAATAAACAATAAAAGGGGAGGAAACCACCATATGAAGTAAATTTACTATCATTGAAAAATAGAGCCGATATCTTTTAAGTTACTCGTTCTTTAAGCATGTAGCAAAGGTAAACATTTACTGCATTTCATCGTCATTTAACTATAAACCAAATATCAACCATACTTCCAAGGCAAGAAAACAAAAAATCACCACATTTGAAATGTTGTGAAAAATCATCATCAATCTTAGCAATGAGTAGGCCAAATTGACAGTGCACAATCAACATAAACGATGCTAAAGTGCCCTATCCAAAACATATTCAATTGTGTAGTGTAGTGAGCCCAACTTTCTGCCAGATCCCACTCTTGTGGAGTTTCTTCAATATTTTCCACCAAACAACCACTCTGGTTGCATACCGATGCTCTGTTCAAACTTGTTCATCTCTCTATACAAACCTATCCATTATATCTAAAGCATGCTTTGCTCACCTTACGGGATTAATACAGCTGGACCGATTGACTTGAAAGAAGACCTAGTGATGTGGTGTAAGCACTGCAAACAAAATGGGTAGAGGAGTAAGGACCAAGATGTCATACACCCACCCACTCAAATCACAAATGACTCCACTAAAAGGAAAACTTTTTTGAAAACCTCAACAAAATAAATTTGAAATTTTCCAAACGTCAAAGAGAAGAGCCAAAATGCAAGCACATATTGTAACAAAACTAGAACTAACAGCACATGGAAATTACAAGGAGTGGATAGCTAACATAAATTCAACACTTTTAAATCTAACAGCAATGGTTGGAAGTAGTCTAACACTCCTAGAGATGTTTTTAAGTAGTAAATCAATTTAAGTCAGAAATTGGATTGGCCCTCAACTACCATATGTTAGATGCATGCTTGTTCAAAAATGAATAATGTAAAGAGTAATAACAGCTAGAACTTGCAAGACTAAGACCCAGCCATCGGTTAGAAAACTAGCACCACCTGAGCCTGACTAGACCTAAACTTTGTGTCAGATATTGATGAGCCAGACAGATATAGTGCTAGCATAGCACATTGATAAAACAAAAACAAATATTTTTACTAGTTGTGGTAGTGGTAGAAAAAATAACATGTGAGATCGGGAGTTAGAGATGGCACTTTAGAATCAATTAATCACCAGAGACAAAATTTGGATTTTCACACTGCCCCAACCAATTTGCTTTTAGGCTGACGGGGTTTCTTCATTATTCGTACCCCACTCTTCCTCAGGTTCGTTTCCATTAACAAGTACAGCACCATCTGTGGAATCTGCATCCACCACAACTGCTTCCTCTTGGCTCCCTTCTTCGCCATTCTGTTCCTCGGCATTATGTTCGTCTCCATTCTGTTCATCAGACTGATGAATATAGTTTTACATATCAGGATAAAAAAAAAAGTCAAAATCTGAAAACCATAATAGTTAATAATGCTTTATTGCACCCCTAATTTTAAGGAAAATCAGGAATTTATAAACTACTTGCACATCAAACTCCTTAAAAGTGAGCTTTTGTGAGGTTGAAGTAGGTTAAATGCATGGCATTGACCATTAGGATATAGATTTCTTGGCAGATGAAATGCAAATGCACATCTCATAACGTCATCATAACCTTAGCATAGATGGAATGAAGAAAGGCAGCTGAGTATGAAAAGGCGATTCAACACCCAATTGACAAAATACCTCATGATCAAAGTCTCCATTTTCAAGAGGTTCCTCCTCTTCTACTTGCATGTTTCTGAAAGCCTCCACGAGGGTGATGTGAGGTTTATCAGCATGGTATTGGTAGTCCTCTGCGGGAGGATGCACACCCCTACAGGAGCAATAACAGAGCCATCAATAAACTAGTAATTCAAAAATTCACATTAAAATTATGAGCTCCCTTGTAACTCTTGGGATATTGTCCCAAATTATCAATTCTAGGGAATTTGGAAAGAAAGATTCTTGTTCAGCTAAACTAATCAGTTATGCATTGCAACTAGTTAAGAAGAAACATTTCATTCAAAGACAATAGCAGCCATGTGAATTCATGGTGTACGCATGTGTGCCCTACAAAAGTACCTTGTCCCTGCAGCTCTAGATTCGACAGATAAAGCAACTTGCCAATCATCAAACAAATTTGGATATTCTTCAGGATCAGCCAGAGATTCTGCAGCTTTTGGATTGACCTATAAAGAAACACAAACTACGACTTACAAGACTCCTGAAATGCATTTTTCAAAAATTATCTAGGGACATGTTAGTTTTATTTAAGAAAAAAAATAATTATTGTGGAAATCTTGAATAGAATAACAAGGAATATATATGTATATATCAATAATAATAGAATAATTGACATAATTTTTTTAACTGTAACTGGAGTTCTTTGTATAACAACCTAGTGAGGTGGAGACTGGAGAAAGCATTTCTCAGGGAAAAGAAACATGATGAATTATAGCTTATCACAAGCTATCTCAGGCAAGATTTACAATATAATGTTGCTTGAAGTTGAATAATTCTCTCTTTTGAACTAATTTGCTTGAAGCTTTTCGATTATGTAAACCAATGGAAGCATTGCTCAACAAGTAAGAAACTAATTTCACATACTTGGATACAGGTAGAAAAAGAGAAGGGGAAGTTCATGCAGACTTGCCAGGGACCCTAGATATTCTAAGTGAAACAAAAACACAAGATACCTTGTTCAGGTCTTTCCTCCAAATTGCAACAATCTCTGAAACCTTGCTGGGAAGATAAGATCGTGCCATCAAAGCAGCCTCAGGTATCCGATTGCTGCCAGAATAATGCTTCAGTATCTCAATTTGAAATAACCTCCATTCTAATCTTAAGTAGTCAAAAGAAAATTACCTTTCCACCAACAACTGGAGGCAGTCTTCAACTTTGCCCAACATGAACAAACAAAGGAATGCAACATTTATCTTCCCCTGTTCTTTTGCCAAGGATCCAAGCTTTGATATCCCTTCAGCATCTCCTAAGGAAGAATACAGTAGCAGCAAACCACTCAAGTCTGTTGCATGCCTCATGCATTCCTCAGCCATTTCCAACTGCAGCACAGTAACTCAAAATAAGATATAATCAGAGCAAAACTGTAACCCAGAATGCTGCCTGAAATGTGACATGGAATCAACATACACAGCAAAAAAAAACAACTAGATCTAAAATCCAACAAAAGCACTGGTATGCTGTGTTATTTGCCCATTTATTCATGAAGGTTGTTAAATCAAACTATTTCATCTGACCAGCCCAACCTCAATCAAAAACAAAGTACAAAGACAATATTATTATTTCAAGCAGCTGTCTCCTAGACCAAAGAATTTTTTTCTGGGTTAAGTGGGAGAATAATTCTTCATTCTGTTATCCATCTCATCATACAATGTACCCAGGATGGATAAGATATTATGTATTAGTTTACTGCAGTGAAGGCCATAATTATTTCTGGCAATTAAATGTCTGTTCAAGTAACGCGATACCTTTCCACTGGACATGGCCAACTCTCCCAACTGTTTCCACTTTGACTCACTCTGCACTTCACTGGCAATTTCCTGTAAAAGAAAGACATTCAGAGCAGACACAAAGTTGTCATTTCATCCAAAGGAGATGTCAAATATCAAGAAGACAAGATTAAAACATGAAAATGAAAAAAAAGCTTCCATGACTAATTGTGGAGTCCAACCAAAAGTAGAATCAATTGACCTCACCTTCGCAGCCTCTAATCTACCAAGCTGAATAGCTAGCTCAAATCTGTAATCAGGGTCAGTAGCTACTTCCAGAGCATCCTCTATCATGCCTCGTGATTCCAAGAAACGAGCCACACTAGCAATCAAAGTTAATTGTCCATCAGAAAATAAACACTTCAACAGCCAAACTTCACAGTTTAACTAACAACAAGTAAAGCAAATGACAGAATTATGAAATTCTATGAAACATTTATAAAGGGAAAGGGAAAGCGAATAGCCAAAACCCTGCAATCACATTTCAATCTCTTAACTTGGAAATTGCAAGAACATTCAAAACACAAACACAAGTTGTGTATACTGCTATGCTACTAAAAAAAAAAATTGTCCACAGGGCATACCAACAGAAAAAATGTTTTTATAAAAAAAAAAGGGGGGGGGGCAACAAAAAATAAGAATATAATATAAATTATCATAAAATGAAGAAATTAAAGAGAATCTAATAGTAAAAACATGCTACTATTTCTATTTTGTAATAATTTGACAAGCATGTAGCAATGTTGATGTTGAACACCCAAAAATACACAGTATTTCCCAGCAGCCAATTGTAAAATCACTCATTTTGCAGAGGACAAATGTAAATATCCATTTGCCAAAAATCTAAGAACTAGTAAACAGGATGAATACCTATTATGGTGTTCTTTAGGAATTGAAGGTAAAACTTCACTGGCCCTCTCCAGATCTCCCCGCATCACCAGAGTCTTGTACTCAATTAAGCTAAGGAGTAAAGTGTACCCCATGACACTGCATGATAACCAAAGAAGAAAACAGCAAAGAAAGGTTAAAAGAAAAATAATTAGATCATGTAACTTCCAAAAACTGATATGAAAAAAACACCTACTTGAATTCTTTGTCTATCAAATACACCCGACTTTGACCAGCAAGGTACCCCAGTAAGTACATGGGACGGTCCAGATGATACATAGTGGTTACCTAAAACAATTGGGTTAGCTATCAATACAGCAACATCAAATATGCGGAAACAAGTTGTATCTGGATTTAGGAAATTCTGTGGCAAGCACAAGGATGCAAAGTACCTCGCCTCCAACACAATAATTAAGCCTCCAGGAGGAGTTGTTATATATAAAACAATCCCCAACCCATAAGCCAGTTCTGACACGTTCATTGGTTTCATGAAGAAGCTCAAATGCATCCTCAATACCTTGTTCATCTACAGGTTTTCCATTATCTAAATAAGATGAAACTATCTCACGCTGCAAAATTAAACAAACATCATTTAAAATAAATGTATGCATTATGAAGGCAGCAAGTGAATGTACAGACAATTCAAGAAATCCCAGAGGATAATCTAATAAGGAGCCTTACATTGTATTTGAGGATGTAGAATGACGTATCACTTGCAATAGCCACTAAATCTCCGCTGTCAGCCCAAAAGAGATTCTGATATATTCAAGATCAAGCATTAATAATTACAAAAGGAACATGGTATAAAAAAACCCATGATATTGGAGAAACATCTGGTCTTACCTTCACAGTAACATCAATTCTCCTAATCAACCTGCATTCAGCCCAGTCATAGAAACAAATGAAATCATTTGAGCACATAGCCAACAGGGTTCCTCCGTGAATACGCTCAGCTGAAAAGGTTGGCCGGATGCTCTTCTTTTCCTGAAAGAATTTACCATCATTTGACTCCATACTTCACATAATAGTAAAGAATTTACATAACAGCTAGATTGATGAGTTTTGAGAATAAAAAACAATTCTGTTAGCCCCCAGGAAATATAAGCCTGAACATGATTAGACAAATCACAAGATGAACCGGGAGAGCATTACTAGTGGCTCTTGAGATAAATGTTCAACAATTTTCATCAAAGAAGCTTGGCATATTACATTGCTTTTCTATACAGGCCAGCTTGTCAAAAAATTTCCACTTCTCCAGAACAAAACAATAATTTAAGAGAAAGGATGAAATCAGCTAAAAGTGTACATACCTGGAAATTTTTACTGAAAATCTTTATCTTTGATGTACTTTCTCTAACAGCATATTCACCATCAGCAGACCAAACGAATTCAAGTGCAGAACCAAATGATCTGTTTCTCCATGCTAAAGCTGTATATATGATGTACTCACCATCTCCGCAGACAACAACAAACCTCCCATTGGGATTGTGCTTTAAGGTCTGTAATATAAGTGTGGAAGAAAAACTAAGTCACCCATGTACACAAATGTACATTTCAAGATAGATTATAAAAAAAATCAGCACGTGTTTTTCCTAGCTTACTCTCAACACCATTAATGCTATGTCTATGCATGTTACAAGTTTCCCTTCCACCTTGAAAAACTAGTCCATGATACTATGCATATACATGTAACAAGGAATACTCCCACAAAAAAATGGAAAAAAGAAATGATGCAAGGGACCATAAAAAAAAAAAAAAACATTAATTTGTCTATCAAGCATCTAAATTGAGTTTAGGAGACATTTTGCAGACTTTATGTCCTACCAGGAAAAAATGGCCATCTGCTCTGGGCTGCTACATCAATTGAATTTTCTTAAACCAACGAATAACTCTTAGAAAGAATGTTAAAAAATCTAAAATATGTTACATTAACCCCGCTGAGATGCATGAAGAAATTTATGTAGCTTTAAACGATGCAGCCTTACTTAATATGATGGAACCTTAGGTGCAGGTGAGGGACAAAAAGAAACATAAAAAATCATGGAATGAGAAAAAAAGTTGCAAACTCACTTGGGGGTAAAGATCACATGTTCCCAACTCCTTAACAGCCAAAGGCAATCTTTCACCATCAGTGACCTAAAGCATAGATAACAAAAGGGTGATGTTATGCCAAGCAAAAGAACCTTTTTCACATTAAGATTGTATGTTAAGTAGCAATTATGAGGTGGTCTAACTGGAACCCAAACCTCAAAATCTGCCCCCACACTCTTAATGTTCACAGTTTGAATTTCATTGTGCTTGGCCCATATAATCTTTCCACTATTGTCCATGCTAGCTACAGGTTCTTCTCGGCCGATCTTGACCATAATGGTTCCTTCATCATACCCAATCACAATACTGCACAAAGAAATTGATAAACATTCTGCTTTTACTCATCATCGACAAAAACTCAGTTTCAAAAGATGTTCAACTATTCCCCAAATGGTGGAAGGGTTGATCATCAACAAACTAATCAAGACACATACCGGCGTGAACCTTTCATGTATCCAACAGCCCAAACTCTTTCTAGGCCATAATTCAAGGTGTTCTCAAGCCTGTAGGAAATGAAACATGTATTAGAAGTCTGAAACATTAAGGCAAACAGAAATCTATCCTTGTAAATTACAAAGATTCAGATAATTTCAATATATATGCAATGTTATAGGTTTACAACAAAGAAAAATAAAGAGAAACATGATGCAACTATTTAGCTTGAGCTTTCAAGATTTTGCATCAATTCTAACCCCAAAGAATTTAACAACTCAAAGAATCAGCCTAATTCAGATCATACTGGGCTGTGCATTCACCAATAGAAAAAAATCTTCAATTTAATATCAAATTATGGCTGCAAATATGCAGAAATTCATGACAATTTCACATGCCAGTAAAATTAAAATCCTGAAGCTAATTGACTAAACAGGTGCATAAGGAATATTTTTCAGGTGTGCGAGACTCTAGGAAGCCCATGATGCCTACACAAACTAGTCCATAATCTCAGATTGAGAGGTATATAAAAATTGGAAAAAAAAATATCCAAGGAAGTTGGCCCGCCAAATGTTCTTGCAAAGGTGCTGAAAAAACATCTCTAAGAGATGTTCTAATTCAATCAGAATGTATATGTTCCAGTTACCATGTAGAGCAGATAATTAAGTGCACATAAAAGCTATCACAGACATGACAAAATTATGTTTATACGGAGAAAGAATTACCTGTAAGTTGTTGAATGCCATATACGAACAGTCCCATCCTCAGAACCTGTAATTATTATTGGAAGTTCGGGATGGAAACATACAGCAGAGACATTGTGTGTATGGCCGTCCAAAGTCTGGACGCAACTTTTAGTTTGATAGTCCCATACCTGGTTGAAAAAATGGTCCGTTAAGATTCAAAATCAAGATAAATATGTTAATCGAGCATGACAAAAAAAAACTAAATAAATATATGAAGGACAGACCTTCGCAGTGTGATCATCAGAACCAGTTATTAGATAAGGTTTATCTCCACCAGTAAAGTAATCGACACAATTTACTCCTTTCTGATGGGCATCCAGAGTGAAATTTGGGTCGGGAGAGCCAAGATTCCATATCTAAAACAAAGAAATATCAACTAACTGAACCAAGTGGAGCACATAATGCATTTACAAAAAGTTAGCAGCAGAGAACACCCCTTATACCTTTATGGTGCGATCAAGGGATGCGCTTGCGAAAGTGTTGGTGTCTTTAGGATTAAAAGTAACCTGCATCACATAATGAGAATGCCCCTCAAATATCTGAGTACAGGCCCAACCCTTCTCCCAATCCCAAAGTTTTATAAGCATGTCATCAGATGATGACAACACATATGGAAGGGTAGGATGGACAGCCACACATCTAATGTAATCTGTATGCGCCTCTAAAACTTTTATCTTATCCATTGTGTTGTAGTTGTACACACGAATATACATGTCATCGGCCCCAGCAACAACCCACTGCTTTCGTGCTATAAACTTGGCTGACCTAACTGCAGAAACATAATGTAAACCTCAGAATATATGATGATTACAAAGAAGAAAAAAGCTCACTTCACATCATATGCAAATAAAGAGATGAAGTATTAGAGAATTTTTTACAATGGCTTCATAAATAAAGCGAATATTATAATATACCTGGTAATTCAGTGACCTCAAAAGACTTTGCCATGGTCTGGAGGAGATCAAGGAGATTTAGATTAAAAGGGAAAAAATAAAAACTTCAAGAAAATAATCAATTGTAAGAAAATTTCAAGCTCAAAAACAACAAAAAGAAACTTTTGGCTGCTGATTTGTGACTGTAGCAAAACAAAAATACATTTCAAGACAAGCTTCTCACAAGATAGTCAGCAGCTAAGTTTATTTCCCAAGCTTACTTGGTCTACAAAAATGGAAAAATAAATTGTAAAGCTCCCCATTGATATGGTGTGATGTGTTGCTTGCTCTCTCAGTTCATGTTCCATGATCAATTAGCTGGGGGGCAAACAACTCATACCATATTGCAGCTTTTCCTACCCCTAATAGTCTGGTACTTCATCGTTGTTCCCAGCTGATGAAAACAAATCCAAATAGCAACCAGCTTCACAAGTTAAGAGAAAGTACTACTAGGTACGGTCCCAATCACATGTAACTTGTTCAGTTTTACCATAAGCGCATTACCCTCATGCCCTAACTCGTAACAGAAAGCAACTAAGGTGGAAAACCAGGATTGTGTTTTCTTTGTAGTTTTTTCTCTAAAATAAGAACAGGAGATGATTGAGAATTATCAGCACTCTCATAAGAAACAATGATCTTGGGACCCCATACCTACTCAACGTTAACTAAAGTTACTAGCCATGTTGCTTCACTAATAAAACATATACATAATTTTTAGAAAATTATCATGATCATCAATAACAATCACCCTACTTCAAACGTTTTATTGTTAATGCTGAAAATTCCATGTGTAAATAAACCAGAATCGTGAAGAAAAACAAGTGTGGTTACATTCCCATACCTGTGACTGGTAGTTCCAGATACACACAGTCCCTGAATACAAACTCACTAAAATCCTGCAGAAACCCAAATCACATGTTAATACAGAACATCAACTATAAAATTCATCAAGTTAAAATACCACCATATCTACAACTTCTCTCTGCACTCAAATAACTAACAAATTAAGTGAAGAAAACACGCAAAAAGAAGAATATAATTTACCATGGTTCAGTTGGATGTAGATCGACTGACTTTACTCTCTCTGATCTTTGAGCAAGTTTCCTCTGATCCAAATATCAAAGCCAGAATATTACCCAGTCATTTTAGAGGAAAAAAAAAAACTCATAGAATTGAAGCTGAAAATATATAAGAATACCTTGATTTCGAGTCTGAGAGGCTGTTAATACACAAACATATAAAAAAAAAAAAACATCAGTCCCGGAATTATATACCAGATCTCAAATTAATCCAGAAAAATAAAATCCGCATTAATCCAATTAGTTAACAATAAAATAAGAAAAAATTCATAATCTCAAAACACATCAAGTCATAACCAAAACAATTTTTGGTTATTCCTTCACTTTTTGAGCAATCAAACACACCTCGAAAACTCACATTACACAAATATCTAAAAATTCAAATTCCCTAACACCAGATCTCAGTAAAACTCAAGACCTAAACATCCGTTTGGTCACTAACAAATCAAAGCGAACATCAAGAACCTCGGATTCCAAGCAACCAAACAGAGCGCAATCGATCCCAATGTAAGGCATTTGATTAATTCAACAGAAAAAATGATTGAGTGGTGCGAATAGAAGCTAACAATTTATACAATTAGATGCTTAATTAGAAAACAGCAACAAATCAAAGCAGACTTCAACCAGATCTAATGCATACTCGAACTCGAAAGTGAAGGCTATAAAACGACAGCACAAATTGGATGTGAATAGAAAAACCGCAATAGATCACGAAACGGTAATGGATCACGAACTCACCATTTTTGCAGATCGCGCGAGTTAGAGATCCAGGTGATCGGGTTCTAAATTCCGAGAGAGAGAGAGAGAGAGAGAGAGAGAGAGAAAGCGGGGTATGGTTTTGTGTAAACGAGTCTTGAGTGTGATAATATGTGAGAGACAAATGGTGTGTAAATTAAGGGACAAAATTACGAAATCGCCACTGCAAGGGGGAAGCTACAGTATGGAGGGGTGTAGCGTAAGTTAGGTTGCTTCCTGGATTTCAATGGTGATGATGTGGAGAATTGGACGCTGACGAGTTTAAGAGAGGTGTCCAATCGTGTGCGGACTTAGCAACGTGGAAGAAGGAGCGGATAGGTTTTGGTGACTGACCAGTAGGTCTTCTTATTTTAGTTGTTTAAGAATAGACCCCCTCTTGTTAAAAGTGCCGCGTTTTTGTGTATGTTTGGAAGTGTATTATGTTTGTTTTTTTAAATAATTTTTATATTAAAATAATATTTTTTTATTTTTTAAAAATTATTTTTGAGATAAACACATCAAAATGATCTAAAACATAATTTTTTTTTAATTTTTAACATAAAAATATTAATTATTTTGAAAACTCGGGTTGGCCCGCGTTTTCAAATGCTCGCAAAGCAATTTAGTGACGCGTTTAAAAAGATATTTTTTAAAATATTAAAATTTTATTTATTTAAAAATATCTTTTTATATTTTTAAATGGTTTTTGGGTGTAGTGTCAAAAATAATTTTTTTTAAAATAAATAATTATTTTAATATATTTTGAAAAAATATATTAAAAATTAATTACTAACACACTCTTAAAAAAAAATTTGATATAAATTTATAATTTTAATTCTACTGTACAACATTTATAATCCAACTAATAATTTTCTGTTACCATCCTATTATCATCATTTAAGAGGATTTGCCTTTTTTACATTGTTGGCAGAAAATAATTTTTTCAAATACATTGATATCCAAATTTGAATATTTTGCATATAAATTAAAATTGATTTTAAAAAAAATTAATTTCGATGCATGAAAGCTAACTTTAAAATATATTTATTATTTACTGCTAAAGCAGTAAGAGTGACAAATGGTTGCAATTGTGGTATTCTAGCACAAATATATTTTTTTTTGTTCTTAAAAAGAAACAAATTAAGGGTGGTGGTACTCCTTTTGTTTTTCATTTCATATGGGACAGTCAATTATAAAAGAAAAAAAATTCTCCTCTGCTTTTCTGATTCATAAAGTTTGTCCTCGGGGACAAAACATCTTAAAGAATTCAATATCTTATTGAAATGTGACTTTTTTTTTTTTCATAAAAGCTAGTCTATTAGATAGTAAATTAAGCTTACCGGATAATTGTTTTCTATTTTCAAAATTAATTTTAGCAACAAACCATGATTTCATATGACATAATTTGATTGAATATCTTTATATAAACCTAACAAGGTTAAGGTTTTTGTTATTAAAAGCTAATCAAGAGCGAGAAAACATTCCTTACGATGAAAGGATTCATGTTCATTAGAATAATATAATGATTATTTTACTTTTTTAAAAAAATTAATAAATTGGTTATTAGGATAATATAAGTTTTTTTGCAAGGTTCATTCATTATTGTCAGATTATTTAGGGACAACTCGATTTTTATATATTTTAAGCATAGTTAAATGAATCAATTACCCTTAAAAAAAAAATTATTTAACTAGCGTTAATGAGCTTTTTCAAAATTTTACTTTTTAAAGCACGGTAAAATGATTAAATTACCATTAAAAGCAAATTTTCTTTAATTGGTGTCTATGGGCTTTTAAGTATTTTCATCATAGTTTTTTAGTTATAATTAAGTCGGCTAAGAAGCAATTTAATATTTTGATAAATATAAAATATTA